>JAABUV010004165.1_pt1 | contig 17551 bp, 19 predicted proteins | sample 5559971 | NCBI WGS metagenome assembly JAABUV01 (sample SAMN10711881, study PRJNA513362) | rock metagenome | isolation source: Antarctica rocks | place: Antarctica: Victoria Land, Knobhead nord | collected 2015-12-19
CCCTCATCCGCCGTACCGGGGCCACCGAGATTGCCGCGTATCGGCGCCACTTAGCCGCCCACCCCGCCAAGGCTCTCCGTTTACTTGAGTCCAACGTCCGCTCTCGCCAATAATTTTCAGACCCTATGACAGGAGTATACACTACTAGGCCCACAGGTGACAACGCAGGCGGGGGGAGCGGCCGTAGGCGCACACGACGCTGGCGCGGTGCTGTGGGCGGTGGGGAGAGGGGCGATCTGTCCCGTACACGCGCATCCGCTCCGTGAATGGGACGCCTAAAGTGCCCTTTCCACCAGCGTCAAGTGTCATGTGGCCCAGTTCATCTCGTCGGGTCCGGCGGGAAGAGGTCGAGGCCGGTCTTGGCGGCGGCGCGCGCCAGGGCGAGGCGAAAATAGGGGTCGGCCAGGGCGACGGGGAGGCCGGGGAGGAGGCGCTGGTAGACCTGGGCCTGGCCGGCGCGGATGAGGCGGCGCAGCTGCTGGGCGCCGTGGCGCGCCGGCTCGCTCGGGCTCCCCTCACAAACGGCCACGAGCGCGGGGAGATCGTGGCCGGCGACGACGCGGGCCAGGCGGTCGGGGGTGAGCGGACGGGCCGCCGACGCGGGCTCGGCGGCGAGCAGATGCCCGGCGACGAGGACGAGGAGCGCCACGGCGGCGCGGTCGTTCCAGCCCGGCCCGCTGACCGGCGGCCGGCGCGTTGGCCCCATCAGGCGCCGTCCCCGTCAGCGTCGTGGGGTGCGGTGGCCGGGCGGGCGGCGCGCCAGGGCGGGAGGGTGCGGTCGTGCGCGTCCCGGTCGAGGGTGACTCCAGGCACATGGTCCAGGGAAACGACGTCGGCCTCCTCCTCAGCGGGCACGTTGGTGGGCGGGGGCGGGTCGCGCCACGCGGCGCCGCGCGCGGGAGCGCCGAAGAGCACGGCCTCGATGTCGGCGGGGGCGAGGGGACCGCGGGCACTCACAATCTGGCCGGCGGCGTCCACCCACACGGCGAACACCTCGCCAGTGCCGACATGCTGCCAATACTCGACCGTCGTCCGTGCCATGCGCCCCGCCCTGCTCTCACCTGCTCTCGCCGTGGACCCGGGTGGCACCGCAGCCTCCCCCTCGCAGTATCGCAGGCACCGGCGATCCCAGCGTCCTGTCGTGCGCCGGCGACGCGTCCCTCGCCACCATCCGCGAGCGCCCCTGAGCTGTAAGTGCCACTTTTGATGATGCTGCTGGCGAACCCTAAAATGTTGGGTAACAAAATGAACAAAACAGCGATCATAATAGGGGTAAAAACTTGATGATGGAAAGGGCAAGATTAGCCCTATCGTCGTCCGGTCCTTTTGGGAGGGGAGACCGTGATGCGGTATGATGGCGGCACCACTTGTTGTCGTGCCATGAGTACCGCTCCGTTCAGGGAGGAGGATCCCGATGTCGCTGCGCCCATCGTTCGAATCGTGCATTCCCGAGGAGACCGCCCGTGTCGCTCGCGCCGCTTTCCCCAAAGGCCACCCCTACCTGCGTATGCGCGATGCCCTCGGCCCCATCTACAGCGATCCGGCGTTCGCTCCGCTCTTTCCCAAGGATGGTCAACCGGCCGAAGCGCCCGCCCACCTCGCCCTGGTCACCATCATGCAGTTTGCCGAAGGCCTCTCCGACCGGCAGGCCGCCGACGCGGTACGCGACCGCCTGAGCTGGAAATATCTCCTCGGCCTGGGGCTGACCGACCCCGGCTTCGACGCGTCGGTCCTCTCGGAGTTCCGGGGCCGCCTGATCGCCGGTGGGGCGGAAGCGTTGTTGTTCGAGACGCTGCTGGCGCACCTGCGCGCCCAGGGCTTGGTCAAGCCGCGCGGGCGGCAGCGCACCGACTCGACGCATGTGCTCGCCGCGATCCACGTCCTCAATCGCCTTGAATGTATCGGTGAGGCGTTGCGCCACGCGCTCAACACGCTGGCGACGGTCGCCCCCGACTGGCTGCGCGCCTGGGTCCCGCCCGTCTGGCGCGACCGCTACGCCCGACGGCTCGAGGACTATCGCTTGCCTGACGGCAAGGCGGAGCGCTACGAACTGGCCAGCGAGATTGGGGCTGACGGGCGTCTCCTTCTCGGTCGCCTCTACGCGGCCGACGCACCGGGCTGGCTCCGCGCGGTGCCCGCCGTCCAGATCCTGCGCCGGGTGTGGCTACAGCAGTTCCATGCCGTCGCCCCCGATCAGCCCGTCTGCTGGCGGACGGCCGAGGACTTGCCCCCGGCGCCGCTGCTCATCAGCTCACCCTACGATCCAGAGGCGCGCTGGAGCAAGAAACGCGACACGGAGTGGGTGGGCTATAAGGTGCATGTGACGGAGACCTGCGACGAGGAGGAACTGCACCTGGTGACGAACGTCGAGACGACGCCGGCGACAACGGCCGACAGCACGATGACGACGACCATTCAGGACCATCTGGCCGCGCGCGACCTGCTACCGCGGGAGCACGTCGTCGATACGAGCTATGTGACCTCTGACCACCTCGTCGACAGCCACCGCGCCGAGGTTGACCTGGTCGGCCCCGTCCTGGGTGACATGAGTTGGCAAGCCCGTGCCAATGACGGCTTCGGCACGGCGTATTTCGTCGTCGACTGGGAGGCACAACGGGCGACGTGCCCGCGCGGGAACGTGAGCACGATCTGGAAACCAGCCAGGAATAGCGCCGGTCACGACGTCATCAACATCCGCTTCGCTCACGCCGATTGCAGCGTCTGCCCGGTACGGGAGCGCTGCGTCCAGTCGCCGCGCCCGCGCGCGCTCATGATCCGGCCGCGCGAGCAGCACGAGGCGCTGCAGACGGCGCGCCAGCGTCAGACGACGGACGAGTTCAAGGCACAGTACGCGACCCGCGCCGGGATCGAGGGGACGATTTCTCAGGGAGTACATCGCTGTGACCTCCGGCGATCGCGCTACATTGGCCTGGCGAAAACGCGCTTGCTCCATCTGTTGATCGCCACTGCGCTCAACTTCGTGCGGACGGCCGCGTGGCTCGCCGACATCCCGATAGCGCAGACGCGACGGTCGCCCTTCGCGACCCTCATGACCGAGCCGCTCGCCGCGTAGAGGTTCGCCAGCAGCATCTTGTCAAGGGGGCCACGCGGGGAAGCTTTGACGCCACGGTCAACTATCACTGTATCAACATGCGCTCGCGTTTCCCTGATGTGAGCAATAGACGTAAACCTGCCAATTGGTTGTCCCGTGTGTTCGCTACGCGAAATCCAGCCATTCGATACGATCACTAACGGCCACTCTGGGTCGTCATTTCCGATATCCATGTCATAGTCCCTGCTGCTTGGAAAAAATAATTCGCTGATGCCGTTGTAGAGCCGATAGAAAGCAGGACGAGTATGGCGGCGGTTATCGTAGCAAGTGGCCGTAAATTGAGTAGCGTTCACAGTCCCGGCCGGTTTTCAAACGTATAGCGAGGGCGCAGTATATGCTGAGCCATTTACCTAGCAAGGTCAGTCCTGAGAGTGAAGCGACGCTCGAAAACTTCCCAGGTTCGCGGACATTCCGCTGCCCTGATGGTGAAAACCGAGTTTTCAGTTGGCACGCCCGCCTTACCCCACTGCCATGGCGTCTCCACTTCTTTCCTTACAATGGTAAAATCATCGTTGGCTACATCGGGAAACACCTTCCTACCGTAGGTGATCCAACTTAACTCAACATCCTTATCGGTCAGCTTGGCGCGACCTTTACGACACAACCAAGGAGCCACGCATGGCGCATCTTCGGGACATCTAAAACGGGACGGTCATGTCTGCAATCCCGTTCTAGACATCCCTACCGGCTATGAAGCGCGACAGCCTGACAACGGCGCAAGCTTTGTGGCAGACGGCGTACCCTTTACGACAACGCACACATAGCCCTGGACAGGCCGACTGTCACTTTGATCGCTAAATGGCCCGATTTCTTGGGCGCTATTTGGCACTACGAGGTAGCTTAATAGTTGACCGGCACTCCATCGAGGGTGCCTGATGCGGGAGGAGGGAGAGGTATGGGGTTAGACACGCAGGACCACGGCACACTGGCGCTGTGGGCCGCGGACTGCGCGGAGCATGTGCTGCCGCACTTCGAGGACACCCATCCGGGCGATAATCGACCACGCCAGGCGATTCAAGCCGGTCGCGCTTGGGCGGCAGGCGATCTTGCTATGGTCGAGGCCCGGAGGTTCGCCTTCGCCGCACACGCCGCCGCGCGAGAGGCCGAGGACGCCGCCGCGGTCGCGGCCGCGCGTGCCGCCGGGCATGCAGCGGCGACGGCCCATGTGCCCACCCATGCGCAGGCCGCCGCGACCTACGCGCGGAAGGCCGTCGCCGCTGCCGACCGCGCCGACGCCCCGTCAGGGCGGGAACGAGAGTGGCAGCAGCGGCACCTCCCTGATCGTCTGTGGCCCCTCGCCTTCTCGAGCGGACCCGCTCAGTAATGTTCCCCGTCCACGGCACGACCTGAGGCCGTCCCGCGCGTCGTCGACGGCGTCCTGAGCGCCGTCACCGCCTTGATAATGCGGGAGCCATGACCTTTCGTGACGTGAATCGGTCGGGATCTGGGGCTATCGTTGGGCACATTGAGCCGCCCGTTAGCCCTTTTCACTTCTCAGAAGGGCTATTCTGTCCCGTGAAATGGCACCCTGTACACGGCGACGTAGAATTGACCCATTTGCGCCAATTTGGCTTGACCCATCTTTTTCAAGTAGCTCGTTCCTGGCGTGCGCCCTCATCTCTGGTAGATGCGGATCGAGGCCTTTGCCATCTGGTCTAATGGGGGTCAAGCTACATTGGCGATTGCTGGGTCAAATCTCACTGGCGTTGACAACCCGTCGAGCCGCCGTCATGGTGCCAAATAGCGCCCAAGAAATCGGGCCATTTAGCGATCAAAGTGACAGGCCGACCCGGGAGATGATATAGGGTGTCGAGTAGCAGCGGAACAGCAAACCGGGGTAAGGACTGTCTGGGCTACCCCCTCGATAACATGGAATAGACAGGAGTCGCTGTGATGAGACTTGAGGAGCACTATGTTGATCCGCGCCTGGTGGCGTTGTACGACATCGAGAACTCCTGCGGGGCCGATACTGATTTCTATCAGGGTCTGGCGGCAGAGCTTGACGCTCACCGCATTCTCGATCTGGGCTGCGGAACTGGGCTATTAACGCGTGAGCTGGCAACCCCTGGTCGCCAGGTAGTCGGCGTCGACCCTGCTCCGGCGATGCTGGCGGTCGCCCGTCGGCAACCCGGGACCGAGCGAGTACGGTGGGTCGAAGGCGATGCGCGCGCCCTGGAGACACACGAAGCCGACCTGCTGGTTATGACGGGCAACGTGGCCCAGGTATTCCTGGACGACGCCGATTGGCGCACTACTCTCGCGGCTATCCACGCGGCCCTACGCCCTGGCGGGTATCTCGCTTTCGAGAGTCGCAACCCGGACGATCGGGCCTGGGAGCGGTGGAACCGGGCGGCCACCTATGAACAATTCGACTCCCCTAACGGTCCAATGGAGAGTTGGCTCGAGCTAGTACTACAACGACGGATTCTTCCAATAGCTACGAAGAGCCGCTTTTGTGCTAGATCTTGACACCCTTATGGCAGCAATAACGGGTGCCGAAGGCCAGCATAGCCGCGACATCGGTCGAGATTTGCCGCTGAAAACGGCGGTTTTACACAAGCGTCGTTGTAGTACTAGTGTGTGTGGGTGATGGTCGAGTTAGCTTTGAGGGTCATAATATCTTCCTCTCCACTGGAGAGGTTGTGGTCGCCAAGAGCGAGTTGCGTTTTCGTAGCCTTGAAGAGCTAACCGATACCTTAACTGACGCCAGATTCACTGTCGAGCATGTGTACGGAGACTGGAAGAAAGGGCCACTGCTCAGCACCAGTCGTGTTATGATCTTCGTCGCACGCCGTGACTAAGGGGCGGGGAGACTGGATCTACCGTCCGACCCTGCTCGCCCGGAAAACGCGAGGGAATGCCCTTTCTCTTCTGATATCTCTATGGCGTTACGGCCGTTTCGCGCTTGCGAGCATTGAGCGCGTCGTAGCCAAGGTTATTGAAAAACGCGAGAGAATCCACGCCGACCGAGAGTTGTGGCAGGGTTCAGTAAGGGGACCCTGCCACAACGTGGGAGCTTAACCCGGTTCACGGTTCCGCTGCTACTCGCTACCCATGCTCTGATACTGTTCTAACCCGGTCAGGGCGAGCACGCGCCGGCCCAGCTTGCCCAGGATGATCTGCGCGTCGCGGCGCGTCGGCCGCAACTCGCGCAGGTCGCGCCATGTCGCCAGCACCGCCCCGCCCAGGCTCTTCGATGGCTTGAGCTTGGCCATGCCCGTGGTCACGTACCAGAGCGGCCGCGACAGCAGCAGCACCACGAGCAGGAGCGCGCCGCCCAATTCGCCCATGACGGCCAGACGCAGCAGGGCCATGTCCTTGCCCGTTCGATGGATGCGCGCGTATTGCCGCTCCGGGTCGCGTGTCCAGTCGCCCCAACTCACCAGGCGCGGCGACACCTGCGTTGTCGTGCCCCCCGTGGACATGCTGTAGAAGCCGCCCCCGCTACGATTGTGCTCCTTGAGGTAGGCCCCCAGGTAGATGCCCGCGTCTTCGGTCGGCCACGCCGCCGCGACGTAGGCCTGGTGGTAGCGCGCCGTCGCCTCCCGCACGCCCCGCTGATACCAGCCGCCCGGCCCCAGCGCCACGGCGGCTGCGGCCGTCAGCGCCAGCACGACGGCTAAGATTACTTTTCGCATCGTCGTCTCCTGTTCAATCGACGTTTTGCCCCGCGACGCCGGGTAGACTGAGGTCATCACCGGAGAGGGAAGGTTAACGGTCCATGGATAGACACATCACTATCGGACCCGCGCGGGTGCGCGAGGCCGAACACATCCTCAAGCTCCAATACCTCTGCTACCAGAGCGAGGCCGCCCTGTACGACGACTACACCATCGAACCGCTGACCCAAACGCTCGCCGACCTGCTCGCTTCGTATGACACGCACCACATCCTGGTCGCGCGCTTGAGCGACGAAGTGGTCGGCTCGATCAGGGGGCAACTCATCGACGACGCCTACCACATTGGTCGCCTGATGGTCCATCCGCGCCTTCAGCGGCGTGGCCTCGGGGAACGTCTCATGCAGGCGCTCGAAGCGCAGGCGGCCGCCGACCGCTACGAACTCTTCACGGGACATCGCAGCGAGGACAACCTGCGCCTGTACCGTCGCCTCGGCTATACCGTTGTCCGCGAGGATGCGGTCGCTCCGCATGTACATCTCGTCTATCTCGAAAAGCATCACACTACCTCCTGAACCATTCCGTGCGGAATAACCGGCTAGCGGTCGCCACGGCCGTCACGCTCGTCGTCTGCGCGCCCGGTCTTCGGGTGCCGGCGGCGCCGCCGCCATGGGTCCGCCGTCCCGGTTGGCTCGTCGTCGCGCCCCAGCTCGGCGGCGAACGCCTCGACGAGGCGACCACCCCAGCGCACGCTCCCGTCGCCGCCACGGTCTTGCTCCTGCTCCTGCTCCTGCTCCTGGGCCTCGGTCGCGCGGCGCGCTTCGACGCGCTCCTCGGCCTCGGCCAGCGCCCGCGTCGCCGCCGGCGTCACCTGCCCCAACTCGCCGCCCGCGCCCTGCACCGTCACCGGCGTTAGGGACACGCGCGTGTCCGCAGTGGTCACATCAGACCCGTTTTCCCCGCGCGCCCCGCGCGCGCCTGTGTGGCCCCCCCGCGCGCCGTGCGCGACGAAGCCGGCGAGCGGCCCGACGTGCGCCAGCGCGCGGCTGTGGCCGTGGTCAGGGCCATACCGCTGCTGTAGGTCGTGCGCCGCCTGCGCCGCCACCTGGGGGTCCAGCGCGTCGGTCGAGAGCCGGAGCCACGCCTGATAGCGGCCGTTCATAGTTCCCGTCGTCCCGGTGGTCCCCGTCACGATGGCGGGCGCGTGGCCGTCGTCGCGCAGCCGGCGCAGGTCGCCCGTGGTCAGGTCGTCGAGTATGACCAGCCCGCTCGCCAGGCCGTTGGCCGGCCGCACCGTGATCGCGTGGCCCTCGCCGTTGAGCGCGACCAGGCGCGTGATCTGTAGCATCACCTCGTCGGCGGTCAGCACCGCCCGGCGCACCCGCCCCGTGTCGCCGTCATGGACGGCGATCTCGTAGCGCGCGCAGCCCAGCGCCGCCAGGTGCGCCCGCGCCTCCTCGGCCGCTAGAGCGGCCGAGAGAGCCCATGCAACGCCAGCGCCGCGACCAGGGCCACCGCCAGCAGGCTCACCAGCGCGACCAGCACGACGGCCCCCAGCGCCGCCGTCCGCACCCGGCGCAGCGTCCGCTCGATCTCGCGCCCCTGCAGCGTGATCGTCGCCCGCGTTTCCTCGTCCGTTGTCCAGCGCACCGCGGCCAGGTCCGCCGCCAGGTGTTCCAGCTCGCCTCGGATCGCCGGCAACCTCTCGGCGATCTGGTACCACTCCGTCGCCATGGTGTTGTGCGCCCGCTGCACTTCCCGCAGATAGTCCTCCTGCCGCCGCGCCACGCTCGCCGCCCCCTGCACCTCCGCTTTCACCGCCCGCAACTCGACCTGCACCCCCTGGTGCAGCCGCTCCACCGCGCGGATCACCGGCGTCGGCTCCACGACCCGGAGCACCGGCGGCTCCGGCTCCCGTGGCTCCGGCGGCTCCGCCGGCGGGGGCGGCTCCATCGCGGTCCCCCGCGCGGCCCAACTCGTCGCCTCCATCGCGTCGTCGAGTGTCGCCGTCGCCTGCGCGGGCGGTTCCCCTGCCTCCGGGGGCGGCATCGCCGGCGGGATCGCGGCGCTCGCCTGCACCAATAACGCGTCCATCTTGCCCATATGCCCTCTCCTCCAGGCGGCGCTCTAGCCGCATCCAGCTATAGTCTTTGCCGATCTGCGAGCCCTTTAAGATCGGCTGCATCACGCCCTGATAGTCGGCCAGCTCAAAGCTCGCCCCGCTCACCCGGCCGGTCGAGGCGACATTCCAGTGGGCCACGACGCCGACGCTGGCCAGCGCCCGGTCGAAGCCCGCGCGCGTCCCGTCGCTCCGCGTGATCGCCTCATCGATGCGGGCGGCGAGCAGCAGCTTGAGCGGGACCTCGCCCCCGCGCTCGGCCACCCCGATCTCATCGCGCGTCACGCGCGGACGGCCCGCGCCGTCGGCGCGCTCCTGGAGTGAGGAGGCCGGCGAGGGGGCCGGTGAAAGCCGCGAGCACGAGGGCGTACAGGCAGAGCGTCCAGACGCAGGCGGCGCCATACGCAGGCGGCGCCATGTTATGGGCGTAGGTGACGGAGGCGCCCCCGCGCGCCGAGGCCATCGTGCGCGAGCGGCTCCCGGCCGGGGCGAAGGGCTGGAACGACGCGCTGCGCACCGCGCCCGAACATGTGGAGGGCCAGGGGCAGGAGGACAACCGGGCGCCGGGGCGCGGCCGGAACGACGCGCCAGGGCGCGACGAACCTAGTCGCAGCTAGATACGACCCACATCTCTGACGTGGCGCCCCCCTTATTGCCGCTGCCACCTCTTCATCCTTTCAGGGGGTCGCGTCCTGCCCTGAGAAGCTCCACGCGGGCTTGCCTCCCTGTCTCGTCGATGTGATGTTCAAGCCGACAATCAGGAAGGCCGCCTCTTCTTCCGCACGGACACGATGCTCCACCCCTTTTGGGACGACGAACAACTCGCCGTCCGCTAGCTGTATCTCCTCCGTCCTGTCCGTCGTCTTGTCCGTCCTGAGTTCGATGGTCAGGTGCCCGTCGTAGAGGATGAAGAGTTCGTCCTGGTCATCATGGTGGTGCCAGTTGATCGGGCCGATGCCCTTGGCGACTTTGAACAATTGGCCGTTGGCTTCAGCGATGACCTTTTGAGACCAGTAGTCCTTGAGCGAGGCTAATTCGTTGCGGATGATCACTTTGTGCATGCCAACCCCCTGGGCGACGATAGCAGCGCGGGAGAGGACCGATCGCGGTAACGCGCGCAGGTCCGACCCACAACCGCCCGGTCTACTCTATTCTTGGTCGCAGCCTCCCGCAGCTACAAGCCCTGTAAGCGCCCAAGAGCCTGATCTGGTACAGAATGCCGGGATAAGGCGTAGCGGGCAAGGCAGGGCTTAACAACATCGCCGCAGAGCCGTTTTCCCTTGTTGGAAGCCAGGTTCCACACAGTTACTGGGAAAGAAATGTGCCCTGCTGCTGTAACACCGTAAACCGGCAAAGTGTAACAATCCAAAGCTGGCACTTGGCTTTGCCCATAAAGTCGTTCTCTGCCGAACGTTCATCGGCTACTAGGTTTTAAAGAGCATCTCAATTCGGACCTAGACTATGCATGGCGGGTCAAATCGAACAGGATGCGGAACTGTCGGACTTTATGGGCAAAGCTGCTGGCACTTACAAGCCCAGTGTAGCAGGCGCGGACAGGCGCCAACAATGAAGCTCATGTCTATGAGGGGCGCTGTGACGTGCTAGGAAAGGCAGAGGGAAGGGGCATAGGGTCGAGGTCTATCCCCGCCCTATGCCCCGTAGACGGCCTTGTAGCGTCCCTGAGCGCCCGTGGCTAGCGATCCGGCACGGCGCCCGCGAACAGGGCATCGGCCGCGTCCGCGTCGGGCTCCTCCGTCAGGTCGTCGGTCCCGCCCGTCGCTCGCCGTTCGCTGCCCACCGCCTGGCGCCTCGTCGTCGCACGGCGGCCCTCTCGTCGTGCGCCGTGCCGGATCGCTAGCCACGGGCGCGTGGTGGGGACGCTCGCCGACGACACGGCGCTCACCGGTCAGGACCTGACGACGGAGAGCGTGGGCGGGGCGGCGGTCGTCGTGGCCGATTAGGACAGGGAGCGGGTCGTGCGGGCGTTGCCGGCGACAGACGCCTCGCCACGGTCGACTTGACACATAGCGTCTACGGCCGTGAGACGCTATCGGCGGCTGGCATGCCCTGTTCGGGGCTCATTGACGCCTAAAACTGGTCAGATCGGCGGCCCAAAGCACACGTTTTCGTCTCACGCGGGCAGCACATATGAGTCAAGTCAATAACGGCGAGGTGTGTTGCCCGGCGACAGTCCCCTCCCAGGACCCGGTGAGCGGGGCGACGACGACGGACGGTCTCGCTACTGTCACGTTCCGCGAGCACTCCTCTCGCGCGGACGCCTGGCCCGTACCCTCCGCCCCGTCGCTGCGCGCGGGGCCGTCGTGTGTGGGGGCTGAGACCAGGGGTGGTCCCACGTCGTCGTGGTCCGCGCACCACGCGTGGGACCGCGCCCAGGGTAAAGGGTGGGACCACAGGGCCTCTTTCACGCGTAAAACGTGGGACCATGGGTGTGGTCCCAGGACCACGGGTGGTCCCACGTAAACGGCTCCTCTGGGACCATGCAAACGGCAGCGTGGTCCTATGGTGGGACCATGCAAACGGCGCTGTGGCTCCGCGTGTCGCGGCCGGTGGCGCCACGACGGCGCGCCCTGTCGTCCCACAATGAGGGCCGCCCCATCGCTCCTCCAATGGGCTAGCGAGGGCCGTCCAGACGAGGCCGCACGACGCGCAGGACGGCGACGAGGAGCAGGACGGTGAGGGCCGCGTACGCGCCGACGAGGGTGGCGGCGAGGGCGGCGGCCACGACATTGAGGGGCGTCGAGGAGGCATGGGCCAGCGGAGTGAGCAGGTCGGCGACGGGGCCGGTGAGAGCCGAGAGCACGAGGGCGTAGAGGCAGAGCGTCCAGACGCGGGCGCGGGCTTGATGGTCGGTCATGTGTTACCTCCGGCGGTCTGTCTCCTGTCCATGCGATGCCGCTCGTACCACGCGGGATCGGCGGCTTTGAGCGTTTCCCATTCTAAACGAACGCATAGATCGCACCGAAGCTTACCGGGCGGGGCTGGCTGCTCACAGGTGGCGCAGGTCCTCGCCTGCCCCTGCCCGACGCGATCTATGGCGATCGGAGGGGAGGGTGTCGTCGGTCGCTACGCCGTCGTCCCACATCGTGCTGTCCTCACGGCCGCGTCGCGCGGCGGTCTATGCGGCGCGTTAGGTCATGTTCCATGCCGCGCCTGTCCCCCTCATGTGATCCATGCCCCGAAGGAGTGCCTTGCCTTGGCTTCTCGGGGCGTCGCAGTACTTCGGCGCAACTACTTCATCGTTTGCGGTGAAGGTATACCATGCTGTATCGACATCCGGTCGCCAACTCACTGGCATAGGGGAAGATCTACCGCCAGGTGAGCGACATCGTCCATCTAGCCGAGCCGGCTCGTAGCCGCCGTGAGGATCCGATGCTCACTCACACTAACAGATGCTTCTGCACCTGAGCGTATTGGCATGCAGGGGCGGATGACACACAGCGGCGTTGGGTTAGGCTAGGCGTCGCCCTGGTAACGGCGGGATGCGACCGTCAGCTATGTGTAAGATCCGGTGAGGAACGGCGCCTACAGTTATGCGCGCATCGTTCGCGCGCGTTGAGCACAAATTAGGCGCGGATGACCTAAACGGCCAGCACAGGTGCGCGGGGGAGCAATTCGTCTCGGTGCAACGGACACGTTATGCACTCGGCACCATCCGCTAGCAGGAGCCATCCAGGGCGGCGTTGGGCGTTGCCTCAAGGTCGAATCAGCGCGCGGGAACCCTCACGTAGGGCGTCTGGTCAGAGTGCGTGCGGTGCGAATCGGCACACCGAGCGTGACGCCACACGGACAAGGACAGGGCCGGCCCTGTCCTTGTCCGTGTGGCGTCGGTTAGGGCATCTGGGCGATGACGACGACGCGGTGGGTGTCGACCAGGTATGGCGTGCACCCCACCAGCGCCAGCGTCGGCTTCTGGTAGGGCGCGTTGAGTAGGCGCACGTCGTCGGGTGTGACCACGCTGACCGAGTGGATGACGTAGCGGTAGGTGTGCGTGCTCTGCGTCACGACCACCGTGTCGCCGCTGCGCAGCGTGCCGAGGTAGCGGAAGATCGAGCCGTGAATGTCGTCGTGGCCGCTCATCAGCGAGAGGCCGGGCTGGCCCAATGGAGCTGAGTCAACGAAGCGGGTCACGCCGTAGGCGGGCACGATGTCATAGAGCAGCGAGCCGTCGGGGTTGGCGACGAAGCCGCGCGCCCAGACGGGCGCGCCCCAGATGTCGAGGCGGCCGACGGAGAGGCGAGCCTCGGGGGTGGGCAGGGGGCCGTGCCCGGTCTGGCCGGGTCCGGCGCTCACGACCGTCGTGTTCTGTGGGACCGTCGCGTGGTAGGTGGCGGCGGACACGGATGGCGTGCCGCGCGTGATGGATACGAGTGGGAGCATAAGGAGCATGCCCACGACCAGTAGTAGCGATCTCTTGCGTCCTGTCCAGGTGCCCATGGTGTGTACTCTCTCCCTCATCAAACGTCCTAATACTCTATCGGCCATTTGGGCTAGGAGGTTTAGTACAGGAGTAGCCCATGTCGGGGAGAAACCGCGCGTTGCGTCGCCCGAAAGGGTGATGGGCGCACGGCAGGTGCGGCGCCGGGCTAGCCCAGATGGGCCATGCGCGACCCGTGGGGCATGGCGCCCCTCGGGCTAGCCCGAGGGGCGCCATAGAGGGAGAGGGTTTGACGCGCCCACGATGAGCGTCGTGGAATTCTTGCGTCACCCAGAGGAGCCAGCATCCGGTCTCACGGGGTGGGTCCGCTGTCCACACGCATTTTGCCTCACCGTGTGCCCCACCGCGACGGCCAAGCCACAGGCGTACGTGTCGTTTCAGCCGTGTTCACGATTCGCTTCGTTGCCACAAGATCGGACGGCGCCGTACGCTATGTCTCGTACCACAGAGGGGTGGCCGCGCGCCCGCCTTGTCAGCGGACGCGTCTTCTATCCCACGCCGAAAGCCGTAGGCTGTACGCCGATTTCTGTACGGACGCCGAGACGTGGGCCGCCGTTGCCCCCTGCCCCTCCCGTTTGGCTGGCGCGCCTACCGTCGCCGTCCAGTCGTGTGCGCGTCCCCCAGGTTTTTACCGGATCATTTCGCACGCTGAACCGCGACCAGCACGAGCATCGCCCCCACGCGACCCCTCATCGGTGTGGGGGGACCAGTCACGCCGCTTCTCGGCCGGTCGTGGTCACCTGACTGGATCAAACCAGCAGCCCGCTCCCGTTGCCTGTGCGGTCACACGGTGCTGTCTGTGTCGTCCCGTGGGTGAGAGATACCTGGTCACCGGGTCATCCGAATAGGTGATACCGCGCGGGGCTAGGATCGTCTACTCTTTTTGGGGAGGGGCACATGCCGTACCCCCACCGTTCCTTGCTATGCGCCGCGTCTGCCACCGACGGGCCTCAGAGACGTGACACATGTGTCCTGAAAGGGAGCCACTATCCATGAAGCTGAGACCATACTTACGCCCAGCGGCCCTGCTGCTGGTGCTGCCGCTGCTGTCGCCCGCAATGGCGCACGCCGCGACCAGTCCCACTCTTGGCACGGCCGGCACGTTCGGCGTGCTCGCGGGCAGCACGGTCACGAATACCGGCCCGACCACGGTGATCGGCGATCTGGGCGTGAGCCCAGGGACCGCAGTGACGGGATTTCCGCCTGGCCTCGTGACCGGGCTGACCCACACCGGCACCGATGCGGTGGCCATCCAAGCCCAGACAGACGCGACCGCCGCCTATAACAATGCCGCAGGGCAACCGTGCGATGTCACGTTGACCGGCCAGGATTTGGGCGGCAAAACCCTCACGCCGGGGGTGTACTGTTTCGCGTCCTCCGCGCAATTGACGGGGCAGCTCATCCTGGATGGACAGGGGAACCCCAGCAGTGTCTTCATCTTCCAGATCGGGAGCACCCTTACCACGGCGAGCACTGCCAGCGTGGTGTTGATCAATGGCGCGCAACCGTGCAGTAGCAATATCTTCTGGCAAGTCGGCAGTTCGGCGACGCTGGGGACGAACACCACCTTTACCGGCAATATCCTGGCGCTGGCCTCCATCACCCTCAATACGGGGACCGTGACGAACGGCGGCCTGTATGCCCAAACGGGCGCGGTGACCTTAGACAGCAATAACGTCGTGCGCAACAATCAAGTGTGCAGCACAGCGCCGACGGCCACACCGACCGGCGTCGCGACCAGTACGGCCACACCGACCAGTACGGTCACACCAACCGGCATCGCGACCAGTACGGCCACACCAACCGGCATCGCGACCAGTACGGCCACACCGACCGCCCCGGCGCCGACGGCCACGCTGATCGGCACCGCGACCGGTACGGCCACACCGACGTATACGCTGACGCCGGCCTCTACGCCGACACCGCCCCTACCAGAGGGGTTGGCACCGACCTCTACGCCGACGTCGACCTCTACACCGCTCCCGACGCGCACACCGGACATGGGGACGCCCGCCATTGTCATCGTCCCGCCGGTCGTCGCGCCGCCGTTGTTCCCGTCTCCAAGTGCGACACCGTCCCCCGTGCAGCCGACGCCACGGCCGGCGCTGGTCACTGTGTACAAGGACGTGACGCGCTACCACGACGTCAAGCGCTATCACGATGTGACGCGCTATCACACCGTGACGCGGGTCCAGGTCACGGTGCGCACCCGCGTGCTGGTGCGGACACGGGTGCGCCAGCGCGTGGTCACCCACGTCCGCGTGGTGACGCATCCGGTGACGGTGATCCACCAGCGCACGGTGGTGCGGACGGTGACGCGGATGGTCCCGCGGGTGGTGGCGCGCTACCGCACAGTGACGCATGTGGTGACGCGCTACCGCACGGTGACACGCTTCCGTACGACCGTCATGTACCACTACTATCATCAGCCGAAGACTGGTCGCTTTGCCGCCCCGGTGGCCAGAGGGCACGGGGCCATCTCGCCGGTCGAGGCGCGCCTGAGCATCACGCGCCTCGGCATCCACGGGGCTCCCGTCTGGGCGCGCAGCTTCGTGGCCAACCCCGACGGCTCGCTGCGTTACGACATCGTGCCCGCCTACGGCGTGACCCGCTTCGCCGATTCGGCCCCGCTGGGCCAGCCCGGCCTCGCGCTGATGAGCGGCCACGACGACATCGCTGGCTCGATCTTCCGCTACCTGGGCCGTCTGCATAGGGGGGACACGGTGGTCGTGGCGCACGGCGCGCGCATCTATCGCTACGTCGTCCGTTCGGTCAGCGTGGTCACGCCCGACGACGTGCGTCTGCTCAACGCGGCGTACACCCGCCCCACGCTCGCGCTGATCTCCTGCACGCCCTATTGGGTGGACACCCACCGCGTCGTCGTCATCGCGCAGATGTCCTAACCGACGCCACACGAACCAGCACGTCAACGGGCGGGGCTGTCGGGTCGATGACCCGGCATCCCCGCCGCCGACCTGCCGCGTGTCTTCGAGCGATTCCACCGCGCCGGCAACGTGGCGGGACACATCCCGGGCACCGGACTCGGGCTGGCCGGGGTCCGGGCGATCATCGCGCAACACGGCGGCCGCATCACGCTGGACAGCACACTCGGTCGCGGCGCCACGGTGACCGTGACGCTCCCCCACGAGCGGGCCGCCACGGGGGACGTGCCCGCTCCAGAGGGCGCCCCCGCCCCGGCCCCGGCCAGTTCGCCCCCGATCGGCGGGACCCGATCGGGCTAGCGGTCCCGGCCTGAAGGTCCTCTTGCGCGTCGCTGCGCCAGGGCTGACCGTGAGGACAGGGGCGACGAGGGGTCAGCGAAGGGCATGGGGATGAACGACGACGGGATAGTCTATGGGGCGCGCCTGGGACGCGCGGCGCGCGGGGAGCGCGTCATCTGCGCGGTGCTGGGCTGGGCGGGAGCCGGCGACAGCTTGGCGCGTGTGCGCGTTGTGTACAGCACGGTGCAGGGTGTCCGCACCGGTCACCTGGGCCTGGTCCCTCGGGAGCGCCTCAGCCCGGTCGGGCCGACGCGAGCCCCGCGATGACCCGGCCGCGGGAGGTTCTGCTGGTGGACGACGACCCCGCCGCCGCGCGCCTCGCGCGGGAAGCCCTGCGGGACGTATCCTGTCCCCCCCGGGTGCATACCGTGCCAGACGGCGTCGAGGCCCTCGCGTTCCTCCGTCGCACTGGCCCGTATGCGGACGCGCCGCGCCCGGATGTGGTCCTCCTTGACCTGCACATGCCGCGCAAGGGAGGGCACGAGGTGCTGGCCGAGATGAAAGCTGACCCAGCGTTGCGACGCATCCCGGTCGTCGTGCTCAGCACCTCGGACGACGAGCGGGATGTCCGGGCCGCCTACGACCGCCAGGCGAATTGCTACGTCGTCAAAGCGGGCGATTTCGACCGCTTCTGCGCGGACATGGAGGCGCTCGCGTCCTTCTGGCTGTCCGCGGCCACGCTGCCACCGAGGTAGCGGCGCGATGGGCCACCCTTGACGATCGGGACGCGCGTCTGGGCGCCGCCAGCCAGGACAAGGCGGCCGCGCGTGTGGCGGATTAGCGCACCTAATCTGACGTTCCGCGCCGCTGTACGTGTGGAACCTACGCCCTTCATGTGACGCCTTACAGCCTATCCGGAAAGTAGGTGGGCATGGCGGAGTTTGCGATACACAATGAGGACGGCGGCGAGGTGCACCAAGCCGAGGTAGTTGTCCGCCTTCTTCTCCCAACGGATGAGCAGGCGGC
>JAABUV010004167.1_pt1 | contig 17541 bp, 14 predicted proteins | sample 5559971 | NCBI WGS metagenome assembly JAABUV01 (sample SAMN10711881, study PRJNA513362) | rock metagenome | isolation source: Antarctica rocks | place: Antarctica: Victoria Land, Knobhead nord | collected 2015-12-19
GGGGGCTTGACCGTTCAAGTCCGCGACCCGAAACAGTCAAAAGGAAGAATCAGCGTGGCGCATCCTGCTCGCAGATCGACTCCCGCTTCACTGCAAATCGCAAATCAAGCTCCTGCGCAGAGGCTCCTTAGCCGAGGTGGAATGATCTGCAGGAAACTTTATTCGCTCTGCTGCTTACTGGAATGTGATATCAGGAGATGCAGAAGCGCGAGTAGCCTGTCTGCGCCTGCGCCCAGAAGAGAAATGTTCTTGATGAAACAGGTTACTAGGTACGCTGCAGTCAAAGAGCGACCCGACGTCTTGCGACACGATTACCCGCTGCTATGGCTCTCGGAGCGACGCAGGACAGTCAGGCCTGCTGTTGACGGGGTTACAGCGTACGACTGATTTCCCCGGCAGGGAGACACTGTAGTGGCCGGGCCAGCGGGCGGGTTCCGCTTCGGGATAATCGGTGCTCAGCAGCTGTGCGCCGCTGCCAAGCATGGCGTCGCGGACGATCGTGTCGTTGACGCGCGCTTGTCTGGTGTCGGAGTCAGTGCGTGCGCGGACCAAGTAGCCTTCACGGACGAGAGTGCGGATCTCCTCCGCCGGCCCTCCGTTGCGTTCGAGGAAGGCGGCGTCGGGCTGTCCCGGTTCGGAGTTGGTGAAGATAACGCGGCCACGCAGCGATGGATGACCCTGGAGGTAGACGGGGCCAACGGGTCGCTGGTCCATCAGAAAAATAACCTTCCCGCGGGAGTCTGTGAGTGAAGGCCAATGACCGGCCAGAACGGCCTGGTTCAGGGTGGGGAAGTCGCCGCGCACATCGTCCGGAGTGATGAGACGCCGGGCCGGAAACACGGAGAGGATTTCAGCATCGAGTGCATCAAAGACGGCGGGGGTGAAGCGCTCGGGCTCGGTCAGCTTCAGGTTCTTTGGAGAGTCCTGCTTGGTTTCGACCAAGACAAAGAGTGGGATGTGATCGGGATGTGCATCGGACCAGGCGCGCACCTGCTTCAGGCAGGAGATGAAAGGCTGGCAGTTGCTCCGGTAGTCCAAGTCCTGCACATGCATGACCTTGAAGCCAGGCTTGAGCATCACGCCATCCGGGTCAAAGGGGTTGTCGGCAGGCAGGCCGGCGGCCTCGACCATTGCCGGGCCGGAGGGATGCGCGTAGCGGCCGCCAGCGGTATCGGCGTAAACGTCGAGCTCAATCTGACGGACGCCGGAGTCGAACTGCTGCGCGAGCGGCGGGTGCTGATACTCAAGGCCCTTGTAAGCGTCGGCGTATTTCGTTCGCCAGATATTGCTCTCGCTGGGTGCAATCCCCGCGTGATAGCTGTTGTGTGTGCCGATCACCTGAATCTGGTTAAGCTTGAGCGGTGCGATGGGCGTGTTTTGCTGCGCGATCAGCTTTGTCATCGAAAGCGCGAACAGGAGCGTGGATAGGGGGAGACGGTTCGGCATGCGGCTCCTGACACTGCCGGTAGAGCGCCTGCGGCTACGCCGTCCGGTAGGGCTTGCTGTAGTGCGTGGACCACTGGACGAGGGCGCTGTTGACGAAGCGCCAGGTGTGTTGCCGCGGGTTGATCTCGAGAAGCATATAAGCGTTGGGATCGTAGCGGGTAGAGGCCATGACATAGTGCTGCGGCCCATAGGTGTGGGCGAAGTCGATCCACTTGTGAAGGTGCCCGGAGACGACGAGCTGGATGTTTTCGCGATATCTGTGAAGCAGCGGGTGGAGACCGAAGTCGCCTCGCTCGGTGGCCACGACCTGGAGGAGCGGGTAGTGAATGAAGACGAAGGTCGGCTTGCCCTGCTGCAGCTCCGCTTCGAACCACTGCAACTGCTCTTCGCCAAGCGAGCCCAGGTTTGGATTGAAGTCGGAGGCGGTACGGTCCTGCCTGCTGCCCAAGAAATTATTTAGGTGGATGAACCTGAAACCCTTGTAGTCCAGGCTGGAGTAAGGCTTTGAGTTGAACTTAGCCTCGAACAGGCGGTGACTCATCTCGCGCGGCACACGCTGCACATCGTAATCGTGGTTGCCGAAGCCCAGGTGGACGGGCATCTTGAATCCGTCTGCGAGAGTCTTGGCATGATCTAGGCGGGTCGTGTTCTTGAAGTAGAAGTCGTAGTCGGTGGAGGGATAGTTATGGAAGAAGTCGCCGATGACAAACACCTGCTCGATGGCCGGCTGGAGCGAGTTGATGAGATCTCGTGCGGCGATCAGGCGGGGAGTGGTCAGCAGGATGCTCTCGTTGTCTTCGACGCCGTTCTCGCTGCCCGGCTTATAGAACCTGTCGATGATGTGCGTGTCGGCGACAAGGGCAAGGTAAAAGGCCTCGGCATGCCGGGCCTCGCGGGTCTGCTCTGCCCACAGCTCTGTCATAAGCAGCGAAGCGAGCGACCCGCCGGCCAGTGCGTTGAAGTTCCTTCGATTCATTGACGCTCCACAAACGCGTAAGTCGAGTTACGGCTACTAATAAATTAGCTTCAGGGCGAACTGAATTTGGCGGGCCGGGAACGCCGTGCCGATTAATCCATACGACCCGTTGCTACGGTTGGTATCGGGTGGGCCAAAGTTCGACTGGTTGAAGATGTTGAAAGTTTCGGCGCGAAAATCAAGCATCGTGCCCTCGCGCAGGAACTGGAAGCCCTTGTGCAGGCCCAAATCGGTCTGCGAGAAGTCTGGGCCACGGATGGAGTTGCGTTGCGCGTTGCCGAAGGGATTGACGCCTGTCGGCGTAGCCACGCCTGCGGGATCAAGAAAGCGGATAGGGCCACCCGCAGTATTGTTGAAGCGGACGCGATTCTCCGGCGCAAGCAGAAGGTTGCCGACCACGTTCGGACGATAGGTGTAGAGTCCCGTGACCGTCGTGTTGATGCTCGCGTTGTAGTTCAGGTTCGCGGGCAGACCGCTCGAGATGGTCGTGATGTCGGTGAGTTGCCATCCGCCCGCCAGGGTCTTGAGCAGGCCGCGGCTGGAGCGGAAGATGGGCAGATCCCAGACGATGCTGGTGGTATTGTTCAGCGGCTGATCGTAGCCGGACGGACCGTAGTCGCTGCTGGGGTTGGCAAAGTTGACGCGCGAGTTATCGCCGCTGGTAGATTCGAGATGGCCTGATGCGATGTCGAAGGCGCGGCTGTAGGTGAAGGAGTTGAGGAAGTACAGGCCGTGGCTGAAGCGGTTTTCGAACTTCGCCTGAATCGAGTTATAGTTCGAGCCGCCGGCTCCGTACGCGACCTCAATGGTCGTAAAGTTGCTGACCGGGCGACGAGCCTGCAGGGTCGGGCACGCGGCGGTCGTAGCTGCGGTGCACACAGCCGCCTGGTTGTAGTCGCCCAGCACCATCAGGTGAACGCCGTGGCTACCCACGTATGCGATATCCAGCAGCATGCTCTGGGTAAGCTGGCGCTGGAATCCGACGTGATAGCTTTCGACATAACCAGTCGGGTTCTTGCGCGGGATGTAGCGAGATTGCGCGATCAACGTGCTGAACGCTGCTGGCGACGCGAGATTGACGCCATAACCCTGCTGCGTAGGACGGAAGCAACCGCGTGGATTCTGCGCGTCGTTGACGCACAGACCGAGGCTCGGACGCTGATCGATGCTGGCGTTCACAATATATGGGCCGTTGTAGGCAAGCAGGTTCTCGCCACCCTCGCGATTGAACTGCTCGAAGGTGATGCCGAAGCCGCCGCGCAGAACGGTCTTCGAGTCGGCGCTGTAGGCAAAGCCGAGCCGCGGTGCGAGGTTGTTCAACTTCACGTCGACCAGGCCTCGGTCGTAGAAGTCTCCATCGGTGGCCTGAATGAGCGCGTTCAAACGAGGATCGAAGTTAGCAAGGTGGTTGCCGTCGACATACTGCGGCGTCGCAATCTCGTAACGCAGGCCAGCGTTGACGGTCATGCGCGGCGAGACCTTGATATCGTCCTGCAGGTAGAAGAAGTTGAAGCGCTGCTGCAGACCGACGACGCGGAAGTTGTTCAACTGATAGTTGCTGCGAAGACCGAAGATGAAGTCCGCCACGCTATACGCCTGATTCGCGGCCGCGCCGGCGACCGCCGTTCCCAGAGCGCTGAACCTGCCGTTGTAGGTGTCCTGGCCGAAGGTAGGATTGAAGTCGTTGATCTGGGTGGAAACGGCCTGAAACTCGTATCCCAACTTCAAGCTGTTGATACCGCGGAGCAGGGTGTAGTTGAGCTTCGGGTTGTACACGGTCGGGTTCTGAAATTGCGGATTGCTCCCCTGGTCGCCAAGCTGGGAAAAGCCGTTGAGGCTCTGTGCGTTCAGCGGACGGACGATCGTCGGATCGGTTGGAATCCCGTTGGTGATGCCCGCCTGGGTGAGCAGGCTGGTCTGGCCCACGCCGATCGGCGACTTGCCGCCCTTGTTGTAGCCGACGCCGAAACGCGCCTCGAGAATTGCCCTGGGGCTAACGTTATAGGTTGCGCCGATCGCGATGTTCTTGTTCTCGATCAAGACATTGCCATTGTTGTTGCCGCCCGCAAGGCCCGGAATGTTGCCGGGAACGAAGAGGTCCGCACGATGCTGACTGTAGCGCGCGAAGAGAACCAAGCGAGCGTTCACGACATAATCCAGACGACCATCGCCCTTCTTGTCGTTGATGGTCGCGCGGGGAAGGCTGACGTGGTTGCTTGACGCGGCTTGTCCGGCAGCCGGTGGCGCGTTCTCTGCAGGCAGGGCAGCGAATACGAGCGTCGCCAGCGGCGAGAAGTCCGAGGCGGGGATCACTCCGTTCGCGTACACCTTGCCCGTGAGGGGGTTGGCGACCGGGAACCCAACCGAGCCGCTGCGCTGCAAAGCAGTGGGGATGCTGGCCGAGGTGTAGGTCTTATCGATCTGGCGCAGCCCCTCATAGTCGGCGAAAAAGAAGGCTTTGTCGCGAAGAAGGGGGCCGCCGAAGGTTCCGCCGAATTGATTGCGGATGAGCACCGGCTTGACGCCGCCCGTCGGATTGAACGGGCCGATTGCGTTCAACTTGGTGTTGCGGATGTAGTCCCAGGCGCGACCATGGAACTGATTGGTGCCGCGCCGGATGCTGGCGTTAATGACGCCGCCGGACGAGCGGCCGAACTCGGCCGAGTAGTTGTTTGTTTCGACCGAGAACTCGCCGATAGCGTCGGGCGAGGGCGGAATATTTTCATTCGCAAAGCCCTGATTCGACGTGCCGTAGGTATTGTTGTCGAGCCCATCGAGCAGGAAGTTGTTGAAGGCGCTGCGCTGGCCGTTAATGTTGAAGGACGCCTCACGGCTGGTGTTGCTTTGGTTTTCCAGCACGGACTTGCGGACGCCCGGCACAAGCAGCGCCAGATCGGCGTAAGAGCGTCCGTTCAACGGCAGATTTTCAATCTCGCGAACACCGATGACGGTGCCTCGCGAACTGGTCTCGGTCTCGAGCAGCGTGGCTGCGGCCGAAACGGTGACCGCATCGGTGACGGCGCCGGCCTTGAGGCTGAGGTCCACGCGCTGGCGGGCGTTGGTGGTTACTTGAAAGGGCGGCGTCTGTGCCTTGTCGAAACCCGTGGCCTGGCTGGCGACCTCGTAGCTACCGAGCGCGACGCTGATGAACTCGAATCGGCCAGCGTTGTCGGTCGTCCCTGTCTGCGAAACTCCTGTTGCCTGGTTGGTAAGGGTCACCGTGGCATTCGCCACGACGGCGCCGGAGGCATCCCGGATATAGCCGAGGACGGAGGCCGTTTCGAACTGCGCGAAGGCTGAAAGCGGTATCAGGAGCGCGAGTGCCAACACAAAGGGCAGCAGTTTCTTCATTCGTTTCTTCTCCTCGGTAAGCGACAGCCAAAGCAGTCAAAAGTAAAAGTCAGTTCGACTCCGGATAGCGCAATACTAAGGACGCCGAGTGTATAGACCGTGAAGCGCCCGTTTATAGCCTGAACAAGCGCAGAACTCAGAGATGAGCCCTTGGGCCGGCGCGGCAGGTCCTCCTTGTGCTTGAAAGAGCAGAGCGAACGATCATCCCTTCGGAAGGAGCCCTCATCGAGGCGCGCTTGCTGTGAGCAGCGCTAGAATCCCACCATGCTGACGATGTCCTCGAAAGCGTTATCGGCCGGCCAGGCGCGGACTTACCACGCGCGGGAGTTCGCGTCGGAGCGGCAGAACTACTGGAGCCGCGACCAGCAGGGTTTTAGCGAATGGCAGGGCAGGCTTGCCGAGCAGTGGAGTTTAGAGGGCGCGGTTGGCAATGACCACTTTGCGCGCCTGAGCGAAGGCCAACACCCGACCACCGAAGCGCCACTGGTAAAGCACCAAGTCTCGCGCACCTACGAGGGCAAGGGCGGCAGGGAAGTGACCAGCGTGGAGCACCGCGCCGGATGGGATGCCACATTCTCCGCCCCGAAGTCGGTCTCGCTGACCGCACTTGTGGGAGGCGACGAACGGGTGCGGGAGGCGCACCGGGAGAGCGTCCGCGCGGCCATAGGCGAGATCGAGCACTACACCCAGGCGCGGATCGGCAACGTGCATGCCCCGGAGATGACAGGCAAGTTCGCCGCCGCGACCTTCGAGCACGATACGGCGCGGCCCGTCGCTGGCTACGCCGCGCCGCAGCTCCATACCCATGCCGTGATCTTCAACGTGACCGAGCGCGAGAACGGGCAGACCCGCTCCGTGTAGTCGCATGAGCTATACGCCTCGCAACACTACGGTACGGCGATCTATCGCGCGGAGCTGGCGACGCGCTTGCAAAAACTCGGCTATGAGCTGGAGCGTGGCAAGGACGGCCAGCCGGAGATCAAGGGATACACGCGGGAGTACCTAGAGGCGTCGAGCCCACGGCGGCAGCAGGTCCAGGACTACAAGCGGGAGCAGGGCATCGACGACGCGGCGGCCGGGCAGATCGCCGCCCATCGCACCCGCGACCGCAAGGAGCTGCTATCGCCGGAAGAGGTGCAGCGGCAGCACCGAGAACTGGCCGGGCAGTACGGCCATCAGGCCGACCGGGTTGTGGCAGAGATGCGGGAGCGCACGCAGAAGCTTACCCAGGAGAATTCCCCAGCCCGGACGCCGGAGCAGACGGCACGGCAGGCCGTGACCTACGCCCGCGATCACCTGTTCGAGAAAGATGCCGTACAGGACCGGAGAGCGATTTACGAGACAGCGTTGAACCGCGGCATGGGCGAGATCACCTACTCGCACGTTCGGCAGGAGTTCGATCGCCGGATGCAGGCAGGCGAGTTCCGCGAGGCGCAGGTGTCCGTGCGAGGACCGCAGATCACGACTGCGCAAATGGTGCAGATGGAGCGGGAGATCGTCGGGCAGATGCAGCAGGGCAACCGGCGCGGCTATCAGGACCCGATGCTGCTACAAGGCCGGGAGCGCTTCGACACACTGGAGCGACACCCGGAGCTGAACCGTTCGCAAGAGGTCGCCGTCCGGGAGGTCTTCGCTTCGCGCGAGAAGATCGTCGGCATCGACGGCATAGCCGGAGCCGGGAAGACCACGACGCTGGCCGTCATCCGCGAAGGAGCCGAGGCCGAAGGGTATAGGGTGGAGGGTTTTGCACCCACGAGCCGCGCGGCCCAGAAAATCGGCGAGGCCGGCGTTGAGACTTCAACCTTGCAGATGCACCTGGCGCGACGGCAGGGGCCGGACACCGGAGAGAAGCGGCTCTATGTGCTCGATGAGTCCTCGCTCGCGTCCACCAGGCAGATGCACGAGTTTGTGACACGCCTGCACCCGAACGACCGTGTGCTGCTGGTGGGCGACCGCCGGCAGCATGAGGCGGTCGAGGCCGGAAAGCCCTTCGCGCAGTTGCAGGAAGCCGGGATGAAGACCATCTCGCTCGATAGATCGTGCGCCAGAAAGAGCCGGAGCTGCGGCAGGTGGTCGAGCAGCTCGCGCGTGGCGAGGTGGGAGCTGCGGTCAAGAACCTGGACAGCCAGGGCCGGGTGCATGAGTTTCAAGGCCGGGAGGAGCGGATCGACGTCATCGCCAAGGAGTATGCGAAGTCGCCGGAGAACACGCTGGTCGTCTCGCCCGACAACCGCTCCCGCGCGGAGATCAATCGGCGCATCCATGCGGAACTGCAACGGCATGGAGCTGTGGGCAGGGAAGAGCATCGCGTCGAAACGCTGGTGCCGCGTCAGGACCTCACCGGAGCGGCCCGTACCTGGGCCGAGCGGTACGAGGTAGGAGAGGTGCTGCGCTATAGCCGGGCGTCCAAGGAGACCGGCATCGGCAAAGGCGAGTATGCCCGCGTAGTTGGAATCGACGCTCCGCATAACCGGATCACGGTGGCGCTGAAGGATGGCACGGAGCGGAATTACGACCCGCATCGTCAGCAGGGAGTTTCGGTCTACCGCAAGGAACAGCGCAGCTTCTCCACGGGCGACCGCATCCAGTTCACCGCGCCCGCAAATGACCTCAAGGTCGCAAACCGCGAGCTTGGCACTATTGAGAGCATCACCGAAGGCCGCATGTCGCTTCGCATGGACGATGGCCGCTCGTCGAGCTCGATCCAGCCAGGCATCCGCATCTCGATCATGGCTATGCCGTGACCAGCCACTCCAGCCAGGGGCAGACCGCCGAGCGGGTGTTAGTGCATGTGGATACAGAGCTGGGCGCGAAGGACCTGCTCAACAATCGCATGGCCTATGTCGCTGTCTCGCGCGGAGCCCACGATGCGCAGCTCTTCATCAACGACCGCGAGAGGCTGCCCGCCGCGCTGGGGCATGAGGTCTCCCGCGAGAGCGCCCATACGCCGCAGCACAAGCCCGAGCAGACCATCCAGCCGCCGCAGCAGGAGATCGCGCCCAAGCAGGAACACAGCTATGGATTGGGACTCGGCCTCTAATTCTTATCTGGTTTGGGGGCAAATTGGGAGTAGCACCTATACTGATTTTGTGAGGCGTTTGCTCCAGCTCGGGTTAGTTCTGCTCCTAATGGCGTCATTTCTTGCTCCCATCGCAGAGTGTTTCGACCGCTGGGACGCGCCTGGCCTGAGCAATGACACGGAATTACCGCTATTCCTGTTCGTGCTCTTTATCTGCCTTGTGCTGATCATCGCGAAGCTGGTTTCGTTACGAGCCCTGACGCTGCAGTTTGTTTCCCGGTTGGTGCCACTACCGGTTGCGTTCGCTTTTGGGGGCATTGCCTCTGTTATGCCCACGCCGGTCCCGCCTCACAGTCCACCGCCTCTACGAATCTGATCACTCCTGAAACGTGCGTTTTCCGCGCACGGCGATTCGCCGTGTTTTGCGGAGATTTCCCGTGCTTTCCCACGGGCTGCTGCTCCGCACCTCCAAGGAGAAATGTCCCCTGTCCCTAAAACTTATCTACCGCGTCTGCGGTTTGGCCTCTCTTGCCGTCGCTGCCAGTCTTTCCGCATTTGCTCAGGTGGGGCAGCCGGGCACGATCGCCGGAACCATCTTGGCTCCTGACCGCTCTCCCGTCTTTTCCGCCGCCATCCTGCTCACAGGTCCCGATGGCTTCACCCGGCAAGGGTCTACAGAGGCGGACGGCAGCTTTGCCCTGCGTCAGATTCCCAGCGGTAGCGGCTATAGGGTCAGTATTACCGCGCCTGGCTTCGCACCAGCCGAGCAAGCCGGAGTGAGCGTCGCGGTGGGACGCACAACACAGCTCGCGCTCACGCTTTCGCTCCAAGTGACGCAGGCGACGGTCAACGTCTCTGCACAGCCCTCTCCGCTCGACACAGACCAAACCTCATCCGTCGTCAACATCGACCGTGACCGCGTGGAGGAGTTGCCTATTCCGAGCCGAAACTACCTTTCCTTCGTTCAGCTCTCTCCACAGGCCGCACCCGTAAACCCTGCGCTGTCTCAGAACACGCTTACGCAAGGCGGAGGCACACTCGCCTTCAGCTTCGGCGGTATCAGGGCGGGTAGCAATTCCGTGCGGATCGACGGCGTGGACGATGACGATGAGTTCAGCGGCGCCAGCCGAACACAGCTTTCGCCGGAGGCCATCAACGACTTTCAGATCGTCAATCACGGCTTTGCGGCGACGTCCGGCGGTGCGGCGGGCGGGGGAGTGGATGTGCAAACACGGGCCGGGCTGAACCGTCCTCACGGAGACGCCTTCATCTTTGCGCAAAACGGTGCCTTGAACGGGACGCCGCCACTCGGCCTTTATCCGCGCAAGCCGGACGAAAGCCGCTTTCGCGCGGGGGTCGCCTTTGGAGCAGCCCTGCAGCCCGACCGCTCATTTTTCTACATCGCAGTAGAGCAGGAGATGGCGCGCGGGGAGGATGTTAGTGACCTGCAAACGGGAACCGCCACGCTCATCAACACCGCCCTCCGACAAACTGGACCTTTGAGCGGCTTTACCTTGGGCACCGGCTTTTTTCCGACCACCGACCAGGAGACGGAACTGTCCGGGCGTCTGGACCGTGTGCTAAGTCCAAAACAGGCCGTCATGGTGCGGTACGCCTTTACCAATGGGCGCAACGTAAACGATGCTTTCCACACTGACGAGTTGACGGACCGGAGCGCGCGGGGATCGTCTTTCGTTGTCGATAACAGCGTCAACGGCACGCTAACATCGACTCTCGGCGGCTCACGCGTGAATAGCTTACGCTTCGAGCTTTCACAGCGCCGAGCCGTGGAGCGCACCGAAGAGCCAGGCACGCCGGGAGTATGGATTCCCGGTGTTGCTCTGTTCGGCACGCCGTTCGAGGGCAATAGTCGCCGCTTCGAGACGCACGTCGATGGCGAGGATGCGTTTTTGTTCGAGCGCGGCCATCACCTGCTCCAGACAGGAATAGGAGTGGAGCATGTGGCGCTCCGGGCGCAGGTGCTCGACGGCTTCAGAGGGTTATTCATCTTCCCAACTGTCTCTGCACTTCAGACCGGTAACGCGGATCTCTTTACCCGCTCCTTCGGCGGCTCCACAACGAACTTTGCTGAGAGCCGCATAAACGCCTATGCCCAGGATCACTGGCGAGCTGCATCCAGCGTTACGCTCGACTACGGCCTACGCTACGAAATCAACAGGCTTCCTTCTGCTCTGCCCACTACTCTTTTTGACTTCAGCCCCCGGTTTGGACTGGCCTGGACGCCGCGGAAGACGCTCGTTGTTCGCAGCGGTTTCGGTATCTTCTACGACCGCTATCTTCTCTCCACCATCAACCGCGTTCTGGAGTTCGATGGTGTTCGTGCCTCATCGCAGATCGTCGAAGGTCCTGCCGCGGCATCGCTCTATGCCAGCGGCTCGGTTCCGACGGCTCCGCTGTCCGGCGTAGCCCCGAGCATCTGGCGAGCCGACCAGCACCTCATCAATCCATACAGCGAGGTGGCCTCGCTGAGTGTGGAACAAACGCTTCCACTTCAGACGACGCTTACCGCCGAGTACCAGTTCGTGCATGGTGTTCATCTGGGCCGCACGATCAACAGCAATCTCCTGCCGCCTGTAGCGCTGACCGCAGGCAACGCAGCCTCGCTCGGGATCGATTCGTCCACCGCTCAACAGCTCGGCAGGCCTGTTTTTACCTCGGCGCGTGCCGATCCCGCTTATGACGCGGTGAATCGCTTCTCCACTACGGCAGGCTCGAACTTCAATGGAGCGACCGTCACGCTGAATCGCCAGTTTCAGGATGACTTCGAGTTGCTGGCCGGTTACACCTATTCCAAGACCATCGACGACGCCTCTTCCGATTTGGTTCAGCCGCAGAACCCGTTCGATCCGGGCATAGGGAGGGGTTTGTCGCAGCTTGACCAGCGCCATCGCTTTACGCTGAGCGGGCTGTGGCTGATAGGCCCCGATCTTGGCGACCCCGCCGATGCCGCCGCAAACGCCAGTCCAGGCCCGCTCATGCGCATCTTCAACGGTCTGGAGTTTGCACCCATCTTCCAGGTTGCGAGCGGCTTCAGGGCCAACCCACTAACCGGCCTGGACAGCAACCGGGAGCACATCTACCCCTTCGCGGCGCGACCAGCAGGTTATGCCCGCAATTCTCTATCGACTAGTCCGAACCTAGACTTCGACCTCCGCGTGCTCAAAATGGTGCCACTCGGAGGGGGGCACCTGGACATCGTTGCCGAGAGCTTCAACCTTCTGAACCATCGCAATGTCTCGCTCCTGAATACAGCATTCGGCCTAAACCCACGTCCACAGAGCGGCTTCAGCTTGCCAATTGCGACTTCTACCGCAAGGCGCATCCAGTTCTCCCTCGATTATGAGTTCTAACCGACCACAACAATACAACGGCTTTAGCGAAGGTATATGACTATGACTTCCTTATTCCCAATATCCGTCTTGCTGATTGCAAGGACGCCCCCTTTCCGCTTGTTCCTCTTCGGGAGTATTGCTTTGGCTATGTGCATCAGCGCTAACGCGCAGCCTGCGTTAGATAGCCAGCAGACATCGATGGAAGACCCACCTCAGTCCCACTCACAGCATCTTGAGACCGTCACTCTCCATCAAATTTCCGTCCCAACAGGCCCTCTTTTAGACGAGCTTCCGGATGCTCCGGGAGCGGGCATACAGGGGGGTAAGACGGGGGCTCAACAGAGTTCTGCGCCAGCCACGGGAAGCATTGCTGGAATAGCGCTGGATTTGAATGGCGGAGCGGCAAAGGGTCAGATGAATCAGGCGGAGGGCGCAGCGCAGCTTACCGGAGTTGTTTCCGATGCGCAGGGTAACGGCGTGTCCGGTGCGGAGATAACCTTGACCTCACCGGGCAAGCTGGGGCGCGAGAGGAAGACCGCCGCCGCCAGTGACGGGAGCTTCACCTTTACGGAGCTTCCCGCCGGAAAGTTTCGACTTGTCGTCACAGCGGCCGGATTCGGAACTTATACCTCTTCTGAGTTTCTCGTGAAATCCGGCGAGACAATCCTGGCGCCGAAGATCGCTCTGAACGTTACCACCGCTTCATCCGTGAACGTCTTCGCGGCTGCCGATCAGATCGCCCAGGCACAGGTGGAGGAACAAGAGAAGCAGCGCGTCTTCGGCGTCTTTCAGAATTTCTATACCAGCTACATCTGGGAGGCGGCACCGATGACCGCAAAACAGAAGTACAAGCTGGCGTTCCACACTATAGTCGACCCCACGACCTTTGTCGTGCTTGCCGGAGTGGCCGGCGCAGAACAATACAACGGCACTTATCCTGGGTACGGTTCCGGAATCGAAGGGTATGGAAAACGCTATGGCGCAGCCCTGGCGGACTCGGTGTCTGGCCGAATCATCGGAAGCGCAGTCCTGCCGTCCCTGTTTCATCAGGATCCCCGCTACTTCTACCAGGGCTCGGGCGGCATTCGCTCGCGAACCTGGCATGCGTTGACCTCCGCGGTGGTAACCCGCGGAGATAACGGGAAGCTGCAACCCAATTATTCCCATCTACTCGGCAACCTTGCAGCGGGCGGCATAGCGAACGCATATCATCCCGAATCCAGCCGAGGATTGGGACTCACCTTTCAAACCCTCGGTGTAACGACAGGCGCAAACGCAATAGGCAATCTCTTCAGAGAATTCGTCCTGCGAAGCCTGGAGCCATCGGTCCCAGCGTTTGCGAACGGCAAAGGTTACACCTCCATACCGAGCCACCAATAACTTCTCTATGTAGGTCTCACCGCGCCCGTTGGATTATCAACCGAACGGTCTAATAATAATAGCGCTTGTTTGGTGCAGCATCGTGGCGATCCCGCGACGAGATGCTTCGCCATAAGCAGACATAGCAAAGTGTCACGGAGACAATCGAATGAGTGCCGCAGAACGGAAAGAAGCCTGCGCAGCCGTGCCTGTCCCTGCAACCATGTGTGCTGAGTTGGACGGGTATGAATGGGGACGTGATACCGTCGGCGAGTCTGGCGGTGCTGTCTACCGTTTGCACGGCAAGGCATATGCTCCCAATTTGTATCTGAAGCACGGCAGAGATGCCGTTGCCGACGAGATAACTGACGAAATGGTGAGGCTGCACTGGTTGGCGGATTACATGCCTGTGCCCATGGTCGCGCACTTTGTCCGCACGCCGGATGAAGCGTGGCTGTTGATGACTGCAGCGCGGGGAAAAACGGCTTTTCAGGTGCTGGAATCAAATCTCGACGCCGGCCCCGGTGTCGTTGATGCGCTGGTGAGATTCCTGCGCCGATTGCACGCGATCCCAGTGAACGCCTGCCCTTTCAACAGCGATCACGCATTCCGGCTTACCCGTGCACGGGCGCGAATCGACGCACGGCTGATCGAGGTCGATGAGTTCGATGAAGAGCGGGAGGGTTGGACAGCCGAACAGGTTTGGGAGGAAATGCATACGCTGCTGCCGCTCTCGCCCGATCCGGTCGTAACGCATGGTGACTTCTCGCTGGATAATCTCCTGATCCATGAGGGTGAGGTAGTTGGCTGCATCGACGTCGGCCGGGTTGGTATCGCCGATCGCTACCAAGATCTCGCCATACTCTGGAATTGTCCCGGCGAGTTTGATCCGTCGCTACAGGGAAGACTTTTCCATCAATACGGAATAGCTGATCCCGATCTACGCAAGCTGCAATTCCACCTAATGTTGGACGAGCTCTTCTGAAACGCGGGCGATGCCGCTCGCGCCATTGGCATGCCGAAAGCGGCTGATCGGAGTCCACCCATCTGTTCCTACCGGGCTCCGGCACCCCCTATTGGACAATGAACCAAATCGTACTCCTAGTTATTGTAAATCCACTGCGTGTCCATCCAGTCAAGCCTGGTCTTCGGCTTGGCCTTGGTCACGACCCTACATCTACCTAACGACAGTTTCCAGCCGGTTGTAACCGGCTTCCATTCCGTGCTCCATTCCAGTCGCGAGCATATTTGCACGCGTCTCAGCATCGGGCAAGGTCATCCGCATTGTCATCAACGTGCCAGCCTCATCCGGCTCAAACCTCGTCTCAACGTGATTACCCGGCGTAGGGTCCGGCATATACATCCGCTCCACATGAACAATCTTGCTGTAAGGCTCAAGTTCCAGGTACTCGCCGGTGAGATGGAAGCCACCGCCTTTGCCATTGGTCCATTCGTAACGGATCTTGCCGCCTGGCCTCGCCTCATTGATGCACACGTGCATCGTCCAACCTTCAGGACCGAGGCACCATTCCTGAACCAATTTCGGATCCGTGTGGGCGCGGTACACGGCCTCTGGAGGCGCAGCGAAACGCCTCGTCACAACCACGTATTTATCGCCTTCGGTCTTCAGCGTCAATTTGTTCATCGAGTCTTCCTTTTATTGTGTTGTTCCATTGCGGCCAGAACCTCGTCCAGCCGGTCGTAGTTTTTGTCCAGGGCTTTTTGCAGCATCGCAAGCCATTGGTTCAGAGCTTCGATACCGTCCCTAGCCAAGCGACGAGGACGCTTGGTGCCATCAACGCGACAAGCAATGAGTCTCGCGTGTTCGAGCACTTTCAGGTGTTGCGAAATTGCTGGTTGCGACATCTGGAAGGGTTCCGCCAGTTCCATCACAGTTGCCTCCCCCTTAGCGAGACGTGCAAGAATCATCCGACGAGTCGGATCGGCCAAGGCCGAGAAGGCGGCATCTAGATCATACATAAGCCTTATATTATATAAGAATGTCTTCTCACAAAGGGAAATTTTCGGTCGAAGTCCCTTGTCTGTCGGAAGCGACCCGTCCCTGCAAGGATTGTTGTCCCGGGCCGCGCACGGCCAGGCATCCACTTGGACAAGATCAGTCAGCAGACTTTCAAATCCAAGATTCACCGGGGAGCCACTGCCAATGTTGAAACTTTTGACTGCCGCCACTCTAGTTATCACCGTCATGCTCTCTGCCGCCCCCGCACAGGCGCGCTGCCATAGCTCAAGCCACAGCCATAGCTCAAGCCACAGCCATAGCTCAAGCCACAGTTCTGGCCGCCCCAAGACCTAACGTGTCCGGTCCTACAACAAGAAGGACGGGACGAACGTCGATACCTATAATCGCGCTCCAAGATCACACTGGTGGGACCGCAAGTAAGTCGTAAGTGCGTTCTCCTCCAAGGCGGGCTGTCGTCGACAACCCTTTTGTGGCGCCTCGGAGGCAGATTGGGCAATGACCCAGAAGGCGCCACTCCACCAGACGTCGCAAATCGTACGGGTGAGCTTTCTTGCGCAAACGTGTCGCCCTTCAGAGAGCAAACGCAATAGCTTGTCGCAGAGCGAATTGCTAGGCCTCAGCCGATTCCGATGTCTGGACTACGTCTCGATTATGCCTGAATCGAGGCGTGTCTTCTTGTATTGGCATTGCGTCATTGCTGTAAACCGCCGCATGGCAGCTTCATTGCTGAGTAAAACAATTCAGCACGATGACCGATTGATTCGTCGAGCTTGTTGAAATCCTCGAACTCGTAAGTCAACCAGATCCTTCCTACATGCTCCGGTGAAACTCCTGCACTGAGCGCGATCCTTCGCAACTAGATCTTCATGGAAAACTGTAGGCCGCATCCCTTGACAATCGTGTGCTTTAAATCACGCTGAAGAAAGTGCTCTTGCACTACCGTTGCGCGATTTAGCGAGAGAGCTATATTCGCATCACGGGAGCCGGTGCTGTCAGCAAATCCGAAGAGCATGATCCGGTCGCCTGTGTACTTCAGGTCCGAAACGAACGAGACCACACGATCAATGTCCACAACTGCTTTATTATCCAGGTCCGATTTGCCCGTCTTGAAACGGAAATCTAGTGAGAGACGCTGAGCCCCGTTGGTGAGCTGGCTTGTACTCACTTGGAGCGTTCGAAGCAATGACTTCCGTCTGCGGGGTCACGTTTTGTGCGACAAAGCCGCTTGCTCCGACAACATCCTGACCCTGATGCAACAGGGTGAATTCTACAAACTTCCGCGTGAGCTTTGTTGGCGGGATATGCAGGGGTATAGAAATGGAGACGACGCGAAAGCGGGTGGTCCTCCGTTGCCACAGTTAGCCGAGTTGTCTGAAGTGCGCTTGCTCCTTTTCTGCAACTGAAAGGGCGCGAGCGTAAGGCGCCACCGCACACTAGGGCGTGTTCACACTAGCGAAAGCTTAGACGATGTCGGGCGAAGTTGAGGAAGCCGAGGAATAGGGTATCGAGCTCCTCGACCCGGGATCAAATTCTGCGGTAGCCTCGGATGCAGGCGACGTTGGGTGGGTGACGATGAGGAAACGAGAGGTTAAGCCGAGGCGAAGCTTTATAACGCGCGAGGCTCAGCAAAGGAAGGAGTGGCTCACATCCTAACCACTCCTCCTCCTCATGTTCAGACGCCTACTGCCCCCCGCCCTGCTTTGTTCTCGGAATGTCTGCCTGATCCGATGGCAACGAGGGCCGACGTGAGTGTATGAGCAGCTCGACACGGTGTAACCGCAAGTTGCGCCCGGATTGAGTGTCCGGATACGGCTGACCTTCCATCAGACCTCGCCAGAGGATGCGGTTGTATGCGGCTCCGTCGAGCTTGTCTTCGCCGGAGAAGTCGAGTCCCCTGGTCGCGGCGGCCCAGAAGGCTGAGTCGTGGGTGGGGTGGAGGTCGAAGCGCGCCGGGGTCTTGCGCACGGGCAGGGGAAGCTGGGTGTTGTAGAGCAAGGGCGAGGGGGCGGCGGTAAAGTTCCACTGCCGCTGGCCGATATCGAAGACGTCGGCCATG
>JAABUV010004168.1_pt1 | contig 17537 bp, 31 predicted proteins | sample 5559971 | NCBI WGS metagenome assembly JAABUV01 (sample SAMN10711881, study PRJNA513362) | rock metagenome | isolation source: Antarctica rocks | place: Antarctica: Victoria Land, Knobhead nord | collected 2015-12-19
TGCCCTGCGCTCTGAGCCCCTGCCTGCATGCTCTGACCGCTGGCGTTGGCGTCGACCCCAGCCCTTGCAGCGCCCTGGGCGCCAGCGCTGGCCCCCGGCTGCCGCACAGCTTGGCCGGCCCAGCCGGGCCCTGCCTGCCCTGCGCCCTGCGCGCCCGCATCGGTGCCTGCCGGCCGCGTGGTCGCTGTGCCCCCAGCGGAGCCGGTGCTCGCCCCTGCCGCGCCGCCGCCAGCCGCTGCAGGCGGCAGGGCGGCTGCGCTCGAGCGCGTGCTGGCCGGCTGCGCGCCGCCCGTTGCCGCAGCCGCCGCTGGCGCTGCTCCTGCGCCCCGCTCGGCGCCGCTGGCGGCACCAGGCTGCGCAGCCTGGGCGCCAGGGCTCCCGCTCGTCGGGCCGGCGCCGGCGGCCTGCGCGCGCCCCACCGCGGCGCCCGCGCCAGCCCCCACCTCCACCTCGCGCTCGCCGCCGCTGGGCGCCGTCGGCGTCCACACCGCCTGCGCTTCGCGGTCGGCGCCTGCACCGGCGTCGCTGCCGGCGCCCGCGCCGGCATTGCTGCTCGCGCCCGCGCCGGCGTTGCTGCCGGCGCTCGCGCCGGCGAAGCTGCTGGCGCCGGCGGCGGGCGCAGCGGGCGCAGCGGGCGGCGGCGCGCGCAGCTGCGACGCGTAGTGGCCGACGGGGAAGTCCGTGTCCTTGCGCGGGCGCGGCGCGTCGGTGACGATGGGGCTGGGCCCCGCGAAGCGGCCGTGCCAGCCGCCGACCACGTACGCTGCGCCGCGCGCGCGCCTCAGAGCGGGCAGGGCTGGGGCTCCACAGACAGCCTGCTAGGTAATTTACGGCTGAGCCCCCGCAGTCTGCTCAACTGGCAATCCACATGTTATATGCCTGCGCCTCCGCCTTTGGTTGTATGACAAGAGGGCTCGCACAGTGCCTTCACTTCTTGCAGGTCAAGACGCGCGCAGCGCACCTCCTGCCACCCCGAAGGGGTTGTCTGTGTCAGGCGTCAGCTGCTTGAAAACCGCGGGCTGGGCGCTGTAGGCGAGGCCCGTGGTGGGCGCAGCCGCGGGCCCGTCTGACGATGCGGCCGCGTTAGCATGTGCGGCGGGCAGCGCGGTGCAGCACAGCAGCGCCACGGCGACTGACAGCTGGACGCTGATACGCCAGCGCCGCGCCATGGTGCATGCGCCCCCTCCGGGCCCACCCTCCGAGCCGCCCTCCTGGACTCCGCCACGGGCCTTCTTGCTGTTCTTGAGCAGCTTTTTGTGACAGCCTTGCACCTGCGCCCAGGCTCACAAGGCTTGAAATTAGCAGGTCCATGTACGCCGAATCTACATCTTGTTATATACCGTACTTTGCCCTGGCCCTGGGCGCAACACATGCACGCCCAGCAGCTCATGCAGTGCCACTGCTGGCTCCTTGTGCCCGCATGCGGTGCACGTGCAGGCAGCTGTGCTTGCAAGTTGTCAAGAATGCCTGTTTCTCGGATGTACTCAAGCTCAGTTGACGTGAAGCGCAGGGCTCTACCCGGTTCCCAGCGCAGGCTTGTGGGGTAGGTCGCAGCCGTACAGTCCAAGGTTCTGTCCTTGACCGCCACTTGACCTTGAGCGCCACTAGCTGACCACCACGCAAAATACGCGGAAGGTTAAAACAGCCTTAGCCTAACACGAAGTGCTCAAGCTCTTAAAGGCCTTGCACCACCCTTCCCGCAAGCGGCCAGCAGGAGTTCCATGCGCATACCCTGCAGCTTTTGAAGCAGGGTTGGCACCACATACTGCACACAGACGCCTCGGTCTCTAGAGCAGGCTGCCAGTAGCACTGTGAGTGCAAAGCTTATCCTGTGTGACATTTCCTGCTGCGCAAAGCTTGAGGGAGTCTGTTATTGCTTCGCTCCCGCGCTTGCTGGTCAACGTCACTAGGCGCAACTGGTGTAGGAGAGCGTGGACGATATGAAGAGCGGCGGCCTGTCGTCTTCAGCAAAGCGCATCCAGAAGGAGCTTGCGGAGATATCGCTTGACCCGCCCTGCAACTGCTCAGCCGGGCCCAAGGGCGACAACATCTATGAGTGGGTGTCGACGATCATGGGGCCGAGCAGTGCGCCCCAGACTTGCGTGCCGCCGAGTATGCAGCACGCGGGAGTGCCATCAGCCAACCCTGCTTGATGTCGTCTGCCTCAGCAGAGCTGTGCGCACGACAAGTGGTTGCAGTGCTGTGGTTATCTGCACCTAGTTCTGGCTCACGTGGCTTGCAGCAGCTGATAGCGCACCTGGCGCACCTTGCGTGTGTGGTGTCTTGCTCGCCCTGGTGGCCGTTGAGCTGTGCCCGAGCGAGGCACCACGCAATATCCTGTGTTGAAACAACTATGTGTGCCAGGCTTCTGTGTAGTGTGTGGCGGAGTGTGTCACGCGCGCTGCGCGTCGTGGCAGCAAAAGTGAGGCCGGAGTGTTGTACTGTTGCAAGTTTTGTGGGGAAGGCTGCAGGCTTGCTTGAACGTCAGTATGCGGCTGTGTGTCTCACAACGTGTGCGCTGCGCTGCGCGCTGTGGCAATCAAACCGTGGCCATGCGTAGGCGCCGCGCGTTGCTCTCGTGTTTGTATGAGCACGTGCTCACCAGAGTCAAGCTATTGTTGACTCTTGGCTTATGAGGTGATACAGAGCGTGGCGCGTGGTTATGTCTGTTGCGCGATGTGCAGGCTCTCCGTACCAAGGCGGCGTGTTTTTCCTGGACATACACTTCCCGCCAGACTACCCGTTCAAGCCGCCGAAGGCGCGTGTATCGACCTGCCACAATCTACGTACACTTGCTGTGCTGCCTGCTGCACACGACAGGGTCAAGCAGTGTAGGGCGGCTTGGTTGACACCGCGCAGCACCCGGTCTCGACTTAGCAAGTGTAGCTACGGGTTTCTGAACGGCGTGCGGCTGACCGTGTGCAGGTGGTGTTCCGGACACGCATCTACCACTGCAACATAAACAGCAACGGCCAGATCTGCTTGGACATATTGAAGGACCAGTGGAGCCCCGCGCTGACCGTGAGCAAGGTGCTGCTGTCGGTCTGCTCGCTGCTCACCGACCCAAACCCTCGTGCGCGCCCAGTCACGACAACCCGCCTTTTCCGCGTCTGCATGTTGACCTTGCAGCGACTGCTGAGGCGCACCCAGCAACGGCCACATGGCTGTCCCACTGTCTACAAGTCGATCTTGTACAAAAGTATTACACAGGCAGGATCCCTCGCTCAAGCTGTCTGATGCCAGCAAGAAGCGCAGCTGCCACACAGCAGCTTCCTGTCTGAACTGTCTAAATGGTCTAAATGGAATTGCGCGAGCGCGCAGAGGACCCGCTCGTGGGCAGCATCGCGCAGCAGCTGCTGACGGACCGGGAGGCGCACGACAAGACCGCGGCCGAGTGGACGCGGCGCTATGCGCAGGGCTGAGAGCGCCTGCCGCGCGCTGCCGCCCCCGCGCCGGCTGTGCGCGCCGCTCGCGGCGGGGCGCACGTTGCCGAGCGCCTGGGCGCTCCGGGCGCTGCCCGCCGCCCTGTATCAACCGTAGGCAGTGCGTCGCCGGGCAGCAGCGCTGGTAGCAGGGCGCGCTTGCTCAACCGTGGCCTGTGGCATGTGCTTGCATGTGCCTGCATGTGCTGCATGTGCGGCAAAGCGATGTTTGCTATGCTACGCTTGGCAGGGCAGCTGCTTGCCATGGGCATGCTTGCCATGGGCGCTCCGTTTTTGCGAAGCGACAGCACTTGCGTGCCGCATGCAGGGAGGGGCGCCCGCGCACCCCCTCTTGCGCTGTCGCGTCAGGAGTAGCGCTGGCGGGGTCGGAGGTATCGCTGCCGCGGCGTGTGCTGCACAATCTCTTGGCAGTGGCGCTTGGGCGACGGCAGGCAGGGTGCATTCTTTTGGTCGAGGTGAGCCGATGCAGCGCCGGCCGCGTGCTCGTGCCAGCAAGCCGGCGGCATCGCATGCGCGCTGTTCAGGCGGCGCGCGCGCCATGCGCGCGTGGCGTGGAGCGCGCTGCGTGCTCCGCTTGCTCATGGCGAGCTCGCTGCCGGCTGTACAGTGCTTTGTAGGCTAGGTGGGAGGGCAGCGGGGGTTCAGGCGCATGCCGGCACCAGACGCCTGGTCCGGTCAGGCGCAGTGTCCGGTGCAGCGTCAGCTTTAGGCGTGGCGCCTGGATGAGCTTTTGTTGAGTGGCAGCGCGTCATGGAATGGCGGCGCTGAGTGCAGGCTGTATGCGTTTTTGCAGCGCATCTTTCCGCCAAGGGGCGCCTCGCGAGCGCCTACGAGCGCCGCCTGTGCCGTGCGTCGCGGCACGTCGCGCCTCCCTGGCGCTGTGTAGTGCTCCCAGCGCTGTGGCCGGCACAGATTTCATGCAGGAGGCGGGCCTTCTGACCTGGCTGCGGCTCATGCGCAGTGCGTCAGCATGGGAGCTGGCAGGCGTTCCCTGCTTGTGCTAGGGCTGGTGCATGCCCTGGCTGGCTGGCGACCAGGTGCGCACCGTGCAGGGGTGCAGGTGTTGCTGGGCCGATGTGCGAGTAGGGCAAGGTAGGGTAGGCAGCTTGGTTTGCCCGGGATGCTCGTATGGGGAGTTTCTGCTTTGTGCGCGTGTGTGCCCTGCGGAGGGTCCTGTTTTGGCCGAGCGTGCGCCGCAGCGGCTCCGCCGCCCCATGAACCTGGGAACTGCGAACCTGAGTGCATCTGAGTTCCGTGCACAGGCTCTCTGCGCAGGCTGTTCCTCAGACCAAATCACTGCCCGGCTTGGCGCCCGTCACACCAGCATGACATGTTTGCGAAACTTATGTGGACGCATCGAGGCACGCACGCACGTGACTGCATGTGGCATTCATGCGCTTGATACCGAGGCAGGTCAAGGCTGCATGCCCGCCTTCTGCAACTCTGGCAAGGACCGTCTGGCAGCAGGCGGCCGCGCCTGAGCGGCCGAGCATGTGCCCAGGCCGTGCCAGCGGCCAGCATGCGCCCAGGCCGTGCCGGCCATACGGCTGACCGACATGCAGGACCAGCATGCACCACGTGCACAGCTGCTCAAACACTTGTCCGGCACGCTGGAGCAGACCCACAAGCAAGACCCCTGCGCGCAAATGCATCACTCCGCTTTGGCCCGCCGCGACGGCCGCAGGTACGGCCGCGCCAGGCGCCACCAGGCCCAGGCCATCCCCGCCGCGCAGTAGGCCGACGTCAGCAGCAGCGGCAGGAAGGGCAGCCGCTTTTCTAGCACGAGCGGGTGCACCGCGGCGCAGTACACCTCGAGCGCCGCCAGGCCGCACAGGTATGCGGCCTCGCCGCGCGCCAGGAGCGGCTGCCCCACCCCTCGCCCTGACCCTGCATGTGCATGCTCAACGGGACCTGGGGCGCTCGCCGCGTGCTGTGGCGCATCTGCGCGGGTACCGCCGCTCAGCGCCTCCGCTTCGTTGCCGCCCGCAGCCGCGGCCTTGTCGGCCTCGCCGCGCGCCGGCTCGTCTGCGGCGGGCACCTCGTCGGAGAGGAGAATGCCTGACGCGGCGGTGTAGATCCCGTAGATGAGCAGCTGCGCGCACCAGCGCGCGTGTCGTGGTGAGCATGCACTGGAGCACCTCAGCGCTGAAGATGCAGAGGGCCGCCCAGGGGCAGATAATGCGTGGCACAGGCTGCGAGCTTCTCCGCTCCTAACCCTACCCTATTCCACGCAACAGGCTGGCACTGACCGCGCTGCACTCCAGCATGCAAGCCCACACTTGGCGGCAGCCAGGCCTGATATGCTGAGTTGTGAACGTTTCACAAGCACACGCCTGCCATACGGAAGGGGTTAGGCATGTGGCCTGCCGGGTGTCCTTGCAGGTCTCTCTTACATGCACAGGCAAACCCCGAAGAATGCAATGCCGAAGCCGCAGCCGCCCAGCAGCGGGTCGAGTCGGCAGGGGCCGCGCTGCGCTACGCGCGCGCGCCTTGATGGGGTACTCGGCCGCCGTGAAGAGCAGCGGCAGCAGCGCGTAGTGCGCGGTCGCGCTGAGGAACAGCCAGTCGGCCGCCGCGCGCCGGCCGCGCGCCGCGTCCAGCGCCAGCGGCACCGTGACCATCAGCGCGGCCTTCTCGTGCACATGGTACCCCGCCATGAAGCTGCGCGCGCCCGCGCGCCCCGCCTCTCAGACTTTCTTAGAGTGGCTCTGCAAAGTGATGCTTGTGAAGCCAGCAACACCTTGCAGAAGCTGTGCTCCCGCAAATGCTTAGCGGCCTCACATGGCGCCCCGCCGTGAAGCCGCACAGCGCCCATGCGCACTGCCTCTTCATGGGCGACAGGTGCGCACACTCGTGCGTAGCCGCATTGTCGTAAGACTCTGTTTGGAGCTGCAGAGGGGGCCGTGCACTCTTCGCGCAGCAGCACGCCTCTATAAAATTGATGGCCTGCAGGCGCTCTCTGCACGTAGCCAGGCGCGCCTGCACATCGCAGCGTAGCTGACCGCATGCACGAAGCCGGACGGGCTCGGCGCGCGCCAGAGCCTGATCAGGCAGGGCGCCAGGGCGGCGAGGACCAGCGACAGCGCCGCGCCCGGGCCCACATCCGGCAGCACCGCAAAGCTGCTCACGCCCACGAGGCCGCCTGCACACCACCTCACGTTACTCTCATAAATACCCAACCCCGCACATTCACAGTCAGCGCTGCTTTTAGACATTGGTTGCAGCTTGCCTACAGTGCGGGCTCGAGGAAGGCGTAAAGCGAGGCGCCGGCGGCGGGTACCTGCGCCAGGAAGCTGGCCGCCGCGTGCGCCGCCGGGCACACCGCTCAGCACGGCTTCCCAGGCTCATGCACGGATGCTTGTCAACATCCATTCGTGGCACGCTGTGCTGCGCATGAGTCACAGGGGGTGCAGGGTTGCTGGCATGAGGGCACGCCTGTGAGGTGCCCAGTCGGCATGTGCGCGGCGCGGCCCAGGAGCGACAGCGCGGCGGCGAGCGCCTTGTCTGCCGCGGCGTACAGCGCCCACACGTTGGCCGCCCAGTAGGCGTGGCACAGGCCGCGCTGGAAGGGGAACAGCCGCGCCAGCACCTGCCGGCCCATGCGCGCAGCGCGTGGGGCGCCGCGGGGCAGCGCGCGTGCTGTGCTTTTGGGGGAACTTATCGGCAGGCAGGCCATACTGGCAGGCAGGAGCGGGGCCGTGCCACGGCCCCGCCAGCATGCAGAGCAGGCGGTGCGGAGAGCCTCGGGGGCGAGTGCGCCAGATGGCGCGGCGCCTCCCACATTGCCCGGACCCAGCTAGCCTGCTGGGCACACGCATGCCGACCGTGCATACGCAGCCCGCGCATGTGATGTGATTGTGTGTGGTGGCTGTGACGGGTTGTCAGCGCGACAGAGCCTGCTGAATGACCATGCGCGGCGCGAGGCGGACCTGCCGGAGCTGCCCCGCGAGCACAAAGGGCCCAAAGGACGCCGCGAACACGCCCGTGACGCACGCGCCCAGCACCGCAAAGCGCCGCAGCGCATGCGGGCCCCTGCGCGCGCAGGGCGCAAGCCTTGTATCTTTGTTGGCTCGCCAGAGTTTGGGTGTGTGCATGGCCCATCGTGCTGTCCTCCCTACCACTTCACAGCCCCTGCACCTGATAGAAGCCCTCGGAGCGCCTCCGTGGCAGCTTGCATGAGTTAGACAAGGTATCACGCTTGACATGTTACTTGCTAAGCGGATACCGCATCGCTCTCTGACAGTCCTTATCCTGAGTCCTGATCTTGGTGCAACAGGCTGACAAGGTGAGATGGTGTCCATGCTCCCGCATGCCTGCTACATAGGATGAGCAGGTCGGGGATGGGCAGCACCGGCAGTGGTGCCGCAGCAGGTAGACAAAGTAGACCGGCGCCAGGCACGCGAACAGGTGCTTCATGTTGAGCAGCACCGCGAACAGCACGCCGCCCGCCAGGTCGCGCCCCTCGCGCACGAGCGCCAGCGACCACACCAGCACTCCTGCGGCCGCACGCCCATCATCTCGCCAAGTCGGCCCAAGTCCTGACCTAAACAAGAGTGCTTGATGCCCGTGCAGACCAACGCACACATGCGTACACGCGCAGTGTTATGCTCTGTGCATAAAAGACAGCCAGGCCCCGCATCCTGCGATGCTATGTGGCTGCATAGTGTTACAAAGGCGGTCAGGAGGCGGAGGAGCAACCCCCCACAGCATGCACGGCACACACGCTGCAGGTCGCGGCCGACCGCCGACGCGCTCGGTGCGCAGGCGCGTGTGCGAGTCACACCAAGCAGGGCCGCCTGGGCCGCTGCGCACCCAGCAGCAGGCCGTTGTACTGGAAGTGGATGTGGTCCACGATGAGAAGCCCCGCGTTGGCGACCAGCAGGAAGACGAGCACGCTGCGCTGCGGCTCGCGCTCCCGCCGCGTGGCAAACCATGCGCCGGCGACAAGCACCGCGTCGCTGACGATCACGCTGCCGCGCTGCGCGCGCGGCCGCCAGCGTTGCTCGAGCGCAGCGTGAGCTGAGCGTGCCACGCCGAAGCAGGTGACGCCGGAGTGCTCGCGCATGCCGGTGTGGAGCAAGCGATACACTGCACTGCAAGTCTGCGCCGCGCAGCTCCGCTTGCGCTCCCGCCACGCGAGAGCCTTCAGGCGCCAGGGAGGCTCGCAGCGCTCGCAACACAGTGTTTGATGCTGATGCGCTGCACACGGGGTGTTACAGGTTGAGGCAAGGCTTTGCTAGTGACAGGAGGGGGTCGGCTCTCATACTCTTGAGAGCAGCGTGAGGTGGCAGTATCACGTGGCAGGCCGGCGCTCCAAGGCAGGTGGAGACGTATAACGAGCGCACTTGGAAAAGCACAGTGCGGTCACTGGCATAGTCCAAGTTGTTGACGTCCAGTATGGCAGGCTCCACCAGCCGCGCGGCGTGCGCGAGCGCCCACTCGAACCAGGCAAACAGCGGCGGGTAATCCAGCGTCCATGGCGACGTGGCGTCTGTGTACCTGGGCCAGCGGTCCATGCTCGGCCCCGAGCCCACCCTCCTCGGCGCAGCGTCAAACAGAGCGGGGCGCAGCAGGCTCGTGGGTGAGACGGTCAGGTATGACTCACGCCGATCTTGATCACTAGTTCTCAGCAGGCTACCTCCACAACTGTAGGCCCACCACGGCAGGTGCACGCTTACAAATACTGTGCTAGCTATATGCAAAGTGGCAGGTGCTTCAGGGCACGCCCGCGCCGTGGCCCGCACCACTGGCGCAGTGGCAGGCTGCTCGTGACTGCCAGCCAGTTGCGGTGGACCTCAAAGTCGGTGGAGTGGTACGCGGGCGCCAGCAGCACCTTCAACGCTGTGACGAATGCGATGAAGCGCCAGCGCATCTGCGCTCGTGCCTGTAGCGCCGAGGCTGCCTAAGCGGCGCGCTTTCTAAGGAGAGTAAGTGCCTCCTGCATTGAGCAAGCGAGGCCAACGGACAAAGCAAGCACACCTCCCCATTTCCGCCATTGCAGAAAAGGAAAGACCAGGTTTCTACAAGGTCCTAAATAGGACCTGGGGGCCGCATGGTGATTTGTTGCTTTCTGCACCTTTTCAGGCCAATTCTCGCTCGCCTTCATTTCCAACCCAGCCTCCTAGTGCTACTTTGCAAACACACAGAAGGTGCGTGCCCTGCCTGTGGGCGCGGGGCCGGCACGGCTGTTGTTGGAGGTGATGCTGAGCATGCGCAAAGCCATGCACTGCCGGCGGGGCATTTGTGCAGAGGCTTATCTGTTACTTTCCTGGCCCGCACGCTGCCGATCGAGCGCGGCCTTATCCCGATGCTGGCCACCCTAATTGCGCATGTGGCTGCTCAGCAAGCCCTGGGCTCTGCCGCCCCTGTGCAGCTATTGGAGTGTGGGCCGACGAGGGTTGCTCTGTTGTTTATTGCCTGTGGGCGATTTGAGGCAACAGCGAGGCAGTGCGTCGGCATGGCCGTTGCAGCGACCGGCCTGTGGCGCGTTTTCGGGCCGTTCTCTTCGGGACTGCGCCTCGACGTGATCATGGGGCTGAGACGACGTGTGGAGTACGGACAAGACGGAGCGGGGCAAGTGTGGTGTGGACGGTCGAGGGCCTGACAAGCAGAGTGTGGGGCGCCAGGCTGCAATGGCGTTCGCTCTGCTCTCCGCTGCTGGCGTGCGCGCCCCTGTGCAGGCCCGCCAGGCTGCTGGCTCGCGCCGCCCTGCGGCGCGGTGTGCCAGGTGCGGCTGCACGGACGCTTCCACGCAACTATCTTGAGATACAAGTGGAGCGCACCTTTCACAGTGTTGTACCTCTCCCTTTCCAGTCCATGGGGGCGTTGAGGCAAACGAAGGTTCGCATTCTATGTTCAGAGTTTGTTCTGGCATGGATTACAACCGAGGTAGTGCTCAAGCAGTCGATCAAGTTTCGTGCGTGTTTGCGCGCTGTCAGGCTTGACAGTTCTGTACGTCGCTGCACAGGATGGCGCCGCGCGCGGTCGCCAACCAGCTCGCGGCTGAGACGCCTTTTGACAACTTCTCGTTCGAGCCGATCCGCGAGCACCAGGTGCTGCCAACCTCCTGGGTAGTAGCTATACAAGTTGCTGTGCTGTTGCAACAAGGAAAGTAGTGTGCAGGGATTGACAAGATGGTTGAAGTGCTTAAAAGGTGGTTGAGGGGAGAGCCTCATATTAAATTTTGCTTGTACAAGCGCTGCCATCTGCCCAACGCCAGGCGTTGAAAGGAGAGTGTCTGCGCCGCTGCTGTGCTAGAAGCTCGTCTTTAAATAAGTGCTGAGCTGTATAGAACATCCCTTGGCGCTGCACCTTCTTATGTACCTTGTATTTAAGCACAACGCAACCTGGGCCCTTCCACGTGCATATTTTGTTGCGCCGGCTTGTTGCGATGGCGGTGCTGAAAGTGCAGGTGAGCCGCGCGATGACCAGCCGCTACTTCAAGGACCTGGACGAGTACGCGGAGTGCGATGTCATCATCGCCGGCGCGGGCTCTGCAGGCCTGTCCTGCGCGTACGAGCTGTCCAAGCACCCCGAGGTCAAGGTGTGCTGCTTGGCCAATAAGTGTTTGCATTGCTGCGTCCAACTCTGCAGCAACAAGACCCGAACCTGAATGCATACGTGTCTCTTGTAATTATGCACATTATGCAGACAGTGACTTGCATGAAACATTTTTCGTCATGAGATCAGCTGCAGCTCGGTTGTGGTGTGCGGTGCTTGCTTGCAGCGAATGGGCGGTTTGCTCGTGGTGTGCGCTGCTGCTTGCAGCGCTGCAGCGCCCAGCTGACTGTCAAGATGGAGCTGCGTGCAGTGCCGCCTGCCCGTTCCAATCTGGGAAAAGCGAGCGTGGGCAACGCGCGAGCGCGCAGGTGGCGATCATCGAGCAGGGCGTGGCGCCGGGCGGCGGCGCGTGGCTGGGCGGGCAGCTGTTCAGCGCGATGGTGGTGCGCAAGCCCGCGCACGGCCTGCTGGACGAGCTGGAGGTGCCGTACGAGGACGAGGGCGACTTTGTGGTCGTCAAGCACGCCTCGCTGTTCACCTCCACGCTGCTGTCCAAGGTCCTGAAGGCGCGCGCCCGCGGCTACACCACCCCACCCAGGCTTGCAAGCGGCGTTTTCAGGGACCACTCGCATGTGTGGCGCAGCGTGCGAGGTGTGGCAGCACAAAGAGCTACCCAGTTTTGCGCAGGAGTGCAGACATACAGGCGCTCGACCTTTGCTTGGTAGGTAGTGACAGCGCACGCAAAGCCACACCCGCGCGGTTGTTCACCCGCGTACACACGCGCCGCGCAGGCGCCCAACGTGAAGCTGTTCAACGCGACCGCGGTTGAGGACCTGGTCGTGCGCGAGGACCCCGCGCGCGGTCGCTACGTGGGCGGCGCGGTGACCAACTGGACGCTGGTGTCGCTGAACCACGACACGCAGATGTGCATGGACCCCAATGTGCTCGAGTCCAAGGTCATGGTGTCGTCCACCGGCCACGACGGGCCCATGGGCGCCAGCGGTGCGCATTGCTGCGTGCAAGCCAGGGGCATGGGAGCGGCGCACAGGCGTCTGGTCATGTTGGCATGGCTGGAGGTCCTGGCGGGCTTGGTTGAAAAGCTGCCATGTGCGTGAGTGCTTTGTGATGCTTGTGGTGTTTGCGTGGGCTGCACGGACATGCGGAGGATGCGCGTGACTTGCGGAGGATGGGCATGACGAGGGTGATGCCATGCATGGCCGTTGAGCGGGGAATGCCGTAAGTGCTGTGCTCAGCTGACACATTTTCATGGCGGTGCGTGCGCAGGCGTGAAGCGGCTGCAGAAGCTGGGCATGGTTAGCGCGGTGCCGGGCATGTCCGCGCTGGACATGAACAGCGCTGAGGACGCTGTGGTCAACCACACGCGCGAGGTCGTGCCCGGCATGGTCATCTGCGGCATGGAGGCGCGCCCTTCATGACCGTGTCCCTCGCACTCTAGACAAGGCATCATTGACACAGATTTCTGACGCTTCTGCTTGGATCGGTCGGCGGAGGGGCTGCGCCCCTCAAGCCGATGCCAAGGTCACATGGCGATTTATTAGCAGACTTCATGCTCATGGCCTGACAGCATGTTCCCCAGCGTGCCAGAAATGTACCCTGTACATGTCATGTCCATGGACTGCAAGCCTAGTTTGTCCACATGTGTGCGCAGGTTGCCGAGCTGGACGGCTGCCCGCGCATGGGCCCCACCTTTGGCGCCATGTTCATGAGCGGCCAGAAGGCGGCGCACTGTGCGCTGGCCTCGCTCGCGCGCCAGCGCGCCGCCGCGGGCCCCGTCGAGCTGGAGTTCGAGGCGCGCAAGGAGCTGGTTGCGGCCGCCTGAGCGCCGGGATGTGAGAGGTCATGATAGATTCAGGGACGCCGTCATTGGTGTGCTGCTGATGCGGGATCCAGGGACCTCAGGTGCAATGCGCAAGGGTTGCTGCTGTGCCTGGGTGTAGCCCGTGGCCAAGACGGTGAGAGGCTTTGTGGGTCTTGTACGCATGCGTATGGTGTGAACTTTGGCGCTGCAGAAGCGGTCTAGCGCATATAGACACCTGTGTAACAACGAGCGGGGCCGAAGTGCATGTATGTTTATCATCACACTTACACACCGATGGTTGATAGGGAGAAGACATCGAGACAATGTGGTGGTGTTCCTCTGTAGCGAGTTCTGCAGTTGAATTGGTAGTGTCACACCTGAGCTTCGTGTGTGCAATGAAAGGAGACCAAAAAATATTTACCCTGTATTCCTCATTGAGGGCCTTGAGGACCAATAAACCCCTTACAGAGAGCTGCAAAGGCCTTGGCAGGTGCTGGTGTAATGTGAGAGCTTTCGTATGCTGCCTTCTTTCCATACCAGACTTTTTCATCTCACTTTTCACAAAGCTATTGTGCACAACAACCAGAGAGCATTGAAAGCTTTCAGAGCATGCCCGAATTTCAATTCTGAGCACAAGCGTAGACAAAGAAACGATAGTATATCCAATACAGCGAGTAGCCGGGTGGAGTGTGTTGTGTGATGTGTTGGCACCCATCTGATTGATGTGGTGGTAGGGAGGAAAGCAAGCTTGGAGAGGGGACAGTCAGGTGCACAGGGTATGCATTGCTTTTCATGTCCATGCTGCCAGCCAGCATGCAAAAGCACGCTGTATTTCATATGGTAGTGCACCATGCCCATTCTCAGCGCAAGCAGCCCCCTTGATATAGCTGTTTATTTGCAAACCTACGTGAGCCCCATATGCCGTGTGTACACAGTGCTGGATGCATTGCCTGGTACATGTGTGCAGCCACCTCCAAATACGCTGGTGTTCAGTCCGCATAACCGCAACGCGGCGGTCTCTACCATGCACCAAATCACACCCTGCACTCGCTGACCACCCATGCACAGCTAAGCTTCAGAGGCGTGGCGTGTGATTTGACAGCGCCCTGACATTGACACCCGAGGCGGCAGTGCCGCCAGCGCAACGCTCAGGCGCATGCCGCCCCACCCTCGCTTGGGGGCGGCGCGGCGGGGCCCTAGGCAGATGACGCAGTCAGCAGCGCGACCATGCGGCGGCTCTCCTCCACAAAGTCGATCGGCTTGATGCTCGCCGCGCTGAGGCGCTGCCTCAGCTCGCCATTGTACTCCCTGCCAGCATGTGCGACACCAGGTCGGCGCACTGGACAGCACACCAGTGTCCCTAATCCATATATCTTACTCTGGCATCGAATTCATGTGATCATGCTCATGGACTGCCTCAAAGGCAGCCAAGCTCGCTGCAGTTCGGTCCATGTCCATGTGCGTCGCGGAAGCGAGCTGGCAACATGCGCGCGCCTCGCAACGTTCCCTGCAAGTGTGCACACCGCGACGCAGTGCCGGCGACGCTTGAGGAGCTGAGCAGTTGAGGAGGGCAGAGGGGCATGATTTGAGCCAATCTGCATGAGGACAGAAGGGCGCGCACTGCGTGCGCGACTGCACGCGCAGCAGCCACTCGCCCCAGGCGGCGCGCTCGAGCAGCGCCTCGTAGGGCTTGGGGTCGGGCGCCTCCTTCAGCGGCGCCACCTCGTCCGCCGTCTTGCCCAGCAGCACGCGCGCCTGCGCCCTCGCGGGGGCTGTTTAATTTATTTTATTTTTCCTGCACCATCATGTGGCGCACATATACGCAGTTTCCGGTGACAACATTGGACAGTGTGGCCGTGAACACATGGCATCCGGCGCATATCTGCATCATGTGTTGAGAGCGCCTTGGCGGGGTCGCAGCCGTGCCAGGGATGTGAACCCTTGCGCATCCCGCCGCCCTGACCAGGGGCAGGGAGGCTGGGCGCGCGCCTGGTCGTCGAAGACGGACAGCGTGCCCTCGCCGGACGCGTCGCACACGCGCGCCTGCATCACGTAGCGCCGCACCATGGCCGGGTACGTCTGGCCGTCGTGCTCGCAGAACCAGCCGTCGCCCTGCGCCACCACCTGCGCGCGCCGCGGCGCGCTCGCGGCCGGCCCGGGTCTGCCGCGCGGCCCGGCGCTGGTGCTGCCACAACCCGCAGCCTGTGGCACTAGGCCGGGGCTGCTCGGGCGAGGCGCCTCCCCAAATGGGGGCCGCCAGCAGGACGTTGCGGCGGCAGGGCGCGATGGCCGCGGCGACTGCACCTTCCCAGGTCGCCGCTCTCTGGGCTGTGACGGCAAGCGCCGCTGTCTTCTGCCCGAGCAGCACCATGAGTGCCCTGCGCAGCCCACCTCTGCAGGCCCCCCACTCGGACTGCGTGCGAGTACCTAGCTAAAGCGGGCACGGCCTCGGCCATGTTTTGGGTGCGCGGAGGCGGACGTCGCAGCTCGCGTCACCTTCATGCCGGCCCGCCTGCTGACGCAAACAGCGCGCGGCGGAGCAGCGCAAGCAGGGGGCGGCGCGCCGCGGGGCGCGCCTTGCGGTTGTTGTCCGGGCAGGCCTGGTAGTACAGGGTCTGCGCGGGGTCCACCGCGGCGACCGTCGCTACCACGCTCGCGTACTCCGGTTTGGCGTCTGCGGGCGGCAGCAGGTCGCGCTCGCGCCGCAGCGTTGCCAGCGTGGCGCGCTCCGGCGCGCCGCCGCTGCCCCTGCATGCCCCGGCCTCAAGCTCAGCGGGCTCAGGACGCCGGCGCGCGGCCCGGCGCGCCGCCACCGGCCTCGCTGAGCCCCAGCGTGCGCGGCTCGGCGCCGACCCCGGCTCCGGGCGGCTCGGCGTGTCGCGGGCTATGGGAGGGTGCGCACTTGAGCGCGGAGGACAGGCCCTCGCCGGCGTGCGTGAGCGCGGCGGTGCAGCCGGTGGCGTCCCACCAGCCGCGCAGCGCGGTCGCCTCCTCGCTCTCCGGGTTGATCGCGATGGCGCTGCGCGATATCGTGCTGACCGACACGCCTGCGCCGATTATTGCCAGCACTCAGTGCCTACTGCTCACTGCGCCCTGCGTTATACACAAACATATGTCTAGTGGGCTCTGCGGGGGGCGAACGCTCGCGCGCTCGCGCGGCGGCGGCGCAGGGGGCCGCGAGCGCATGCGTCAAGCGCTTGCATGCGCGGGGGCGCCGCTGCGCGGCCGCTGCGCGTGCGGGTGCGGGGCGCGCCGTTGTAGTCGGTCACCCGGCACGCCGAGATGGAGACCAGCGCGTGCGTGAGCGCCTCGAGCTCCGCGCCGGCTTCCTCCGCCGCTTGGCCCCACAGCGTCACCGTCACAGTCTTGCCGCTGCGCGCGCGCGCGGCCGTCCCGTCAGCGCGCGCCCGCATGACTTTTCTGCCATGCGCCCCTGCAATGTCACTGTTACAGTCTTGCTGCTGTGCGCGCAGCCGCGCTCCGTTAGCGCGCGCCCGCCCGGACCGCCGCACTGGCGTGGCGGCGCGCGGGCGCGCTCGCTGCAAGGGCCGGCGCCGGCGGCTCGTGGCTGCACGCGCCGCGCGTGTGCCTGCGCTCCTCAGCCTTGCACAGATCACACACCGCGACGGGATTGTCACACGCCCTGGGGCTGCAGGCTCGCCCTGCTCCCCGCTGCGCAGCGGGTGCGCTGGGGCGCCGGCTTGGGGCGCGCGCGCGCGCCTCTGGTCGGCGATCGTGAGATCGCGCCGCGCGAGCTCGGTGCCGTCGCGCTGGCGCTTGACGCTGCCCAGCGGGCCCGTCGCCGTGACCACGCCCAGCAGGTCCACCTGCGCGGCGCCCCGCCTGTGTTGCGCCCGCACGCACACCCTACACCCAGGGTCTCGTGACAAATGCGCAGCAGGTCCACCTGCGCGGCGCTCCCCCGTGTCGCGCGCGCATGCAAACCCTACACACAGGGTCTCGTGACATATGCGCAGCAGGTCCACCTGCGCGGCGCTCCCCCATGTTGCGCCCGCATGCAACCCAGCGCTCAGGGTCTCCCGACAATTACGCAGCAGGCCCGCCTGTATGCGCTCGCAATGTGGCAGCCAGCCGGATATCATGTGCTGTGGCCATGGCCAGCAGGCGCGCCTGCGCCACCCCTTGCTGACACTGCAGACGGTAGTAAGACAGAATGCATGCTGTAAGCGAATGTATTGTGCCGACCAGTTCAGACACAACAAAGCTGTACGCCACCAGGGTCCCCTCTTCCTCAGGCTGGCTTCACAGCGCCCGCGCACGCTGCAATCATGCGCGCACCAGCATGCGCTTGCCGGTGTAGCCGGGCAGCGAGCCGATGGGCACGTAGGTCAGCCGCGCCTGCATGCGGCTGGCGTCTGCGTCCGCGCACTCCTCAATCTCGCTCCTGCCGCGCGACGTGCTTGTGTCGCACCTCTCGCGCAAAGCGGCGAGAGCGCAGAAACGCCCAGGACCTTTTGTTCGCAAGCATCCCCTCATGGATGCAGGGGCGTGCATGACGGCCGAAACGCGGCAAGGACCGGGGCTCAGGGTCTTTCTCGGCGCGTCGCGCAAGGGCTGCGCTGAGGAAGGACCCTGATTACAGGTCTAGGTCAGGGTGCGGTGGGCCGCACCCGTTGTCCAGGTTGATGGTGTAGTCGTTGCGCACGGCGCTGTACTGGCGGTTGGCCGGCTTGACCTTGCCGCGGCTGACCCAGAACACCTGCGCGCCGCCGCACAGGCGCACTCGAGCTCCGCATGCTGGCGCGCATGTTGTG
>JAABUV010004169.1_pt1 | contig 17537 bp, 30 predicted proteins | sample 5559971 | NCBI WGS metagenome assembly JAABUV01 (sample SAMN10711881, study PRJNA513362) | rock metagenome | isolation source: Antarctica rocks | place: Antarctica: Victoria Land, Knobhead nord | collected 2015-12-19
CGTACTTGTCGCGCGGCGAGCTGCGCGCCAGCACCTGCCGCGCGCGCGGCAGTGAGCGCTCCTGGGCTGTGCGCGCCGCGCCTGCCCTGGCTCGCAGCGGGGCGGCGGCTGCGCAAGCAAGGTTTGCCACACCGCCGCGGCAAGCTCGGCGCCGGCAGTGGTGACCGCCGCGCCGGCCACAACAAGCGGGGGCCAATCAATGTCCATTCGACAATCACTGTCTCTTGGTCAACTTGACCTTACGAGTGCGGTGCTATCAGGCCAGCATGCTCTCTGTCGCACGATCCTTGGCACGGGAGTTGTTTCTAATAAATTCCAGGTGAAGTGGGGTGCCCAGCAAAACACACACGGCGCCGCTCACGGGCGCCTGCGCACGGGCGGGCCGCGCCGCGGCGGCGGCGCGCCTGCAGCCGCGGCAGCAGCGCGAGCAGCTCCGGCTCGGGCCGCGCGCGGAAGTCCGGGCCCTCCAGCGCCAGGCCGCCGGCCGCCAGGATGCCGCACTCGGCCGCGATGTGGCGCGCGGTGTGCAGGCTGTCGCCCGTGACCATGCGCACCACGATGCCGGCGCGCTGGCAGGTGGCCACCGCGCGCGGCACCTCCTTGCGCACGGGGTCCTGCGGCGCGCAGGGGCACCCGCTGGTAACGCTCCTCTCCCCGCCAGGCGCAGTGCAGATAGAGGCGTCCTCAACCGCGGCGCGATGCGGCCGTGCGGCTCGGGGCTGGTCGCCATGCGCAGCCCCATAGGCGCGCGCCGGCGCATGCCCGGTGCGCGTGGCGCCCGCCGCCCAGCGCAGACCTGTCACAACCTCCTTGTCACCAGCAGCACCATCCTCACAGCGCCGCTCTCACATGAGCAGCACCTGCCCGGCCTCCTCCGCAAGCAGAACCCGCCGTTGGAGCGCGCGCCTTGATGCCGACGATGCAGCACAGCGTGAGCTGCTCGTCGGGCGGCTCGTCAAAGGCGCCGGGCGGCCAGTCGGCGCGGCCCCCCGCAAAGCGCCGCTGCGCCAGGCACAGCGTGCGCAGGCCGCTCGCGGCCATGGCCGTGATGTACGCCTCCAGGTCCGCGCGCGCAGCGGCCGAGAGCGGCTGCTCGGCCGCACCCGCATCCAGCAGCGCGGTGCAGCGCGCCAGCACAATCTCCGCCGCGCCCTGCAAGCAGGCAGCCACAGTGGCAGGCTTTATGCAAGGGTGGCAGGCATTCATGCATGGAACGAGGCATCACCGGGCACGCACATCCAAACTTGTGTACTGGGGGTGAGTTGGAGTCTGAAATCGACGTATGGTCCAATGCAACTCGTCCAGATAATTTTGCAACGGCAATGTAATTGTGCAGGAAACAAGAGCAATAAGCAAAGCGACACATCCTGCACAGCCACCCCCTGATTAGGGCCTGCAGGACACGCGCAGCGCGCCTTGTTGTACAGCATCAGCTCGCCAGGCGCCCGCAGCAGCACGGAGGCCATCTTGCGCGCCGACGAGAACGCATACAGCTCCTCCACGTCATCGTGCCGCGCCTGGCGGGCGCCAGGAGACTTGGAAACGCGACACACATGTTGCGTAACAAGAGCGTGCTGGGCTGAGAGCTCCTCAAAATGCACGCATGTGAAGCCATGAGCGCGCGGCCACTGATCTAGCCAGATCTTGCACATGCCCTTATCCGCGACAACGTATTGCATATGTGATGTCTCCACAATCACACCGCCTGCCAGACGTCCCACCAGGAGCTCGGCGCAGCCCTGCAGGCAACGCCCATGCAGTCTACAAGGCGAGGAGCGGGCTGCACCTCGCGCAGCGCCTCATAGCTGACGCCCCACGCGCGCAGCAGCATCAGGAGCGCGCAGTCCGTGCGGTTGCCGACAAAGCCGACGGTGTCCTTGTCGTGCTCGATCAGGAACGCCTGTGCCGAGCAAGGGCCGGCTGTCAGCCGGGAAGGCAGGCCCCGTCTCAGCTACTGTAGCGCAGCATGTGCTGCATGGGGTGCGCATGCTGCACAGCAGTGACTGGTGTGCTGGCAGGGTCGCGGGAGTGCCAAGCATAGGTGCAGAATGTCTGCTGCGGAGGCCAGCCAGCAGAGTGCAGGTTGTTCACGCCCTGGTTGGGCATCCAGCCGGGTGTGGGCTGCATTGCATGTGCAGATCACTGCCAGCAGCATGCAGTCCGGTTCGTACAAAAGTTGCCAGAAGGTGTCCATGCTGCAATGGGCCCCTTGCAACACCCCACGCGCTGAGCGGAACACAAGCCTGCACCCAGGCGACAGGTCACGGCCTCCTTCAGCACTCAGAAGGCTGTAGGTGCTGAACGGCCTCCTTTAGCATTCAGCAGGCTGCAGGCCTCTGCAGCACCTTGGAGTTGAGCGCGATGTTGGCCTGCAGCGACGCGGCGAGCGGCGCGGGCAGCTCCGCGGCGGCCGGCGGCGCCGCCCACGCGCGCCCGGCGAACCAGCCGGCCACGACGGTCATGCGGTTCTCGGTCAGCGTGCCGGTCTTGTCGGAGCAGATCGTGGTCGCGCCGCCCATGGTCTCGCACGCGGCCAGCACGCGCACAAAGTTGGCGTCGCGCATCATCTTGCGCATGCTGCGGGCGCATGGATAGGGTAGTGTTAGGTCGGGTACATTGTCAAGGCCATGTTAGCCAATGTTGCACTGGCCCGGGCTGAGGCCTGCAGCCGCTGCGCAGGCCGTGCTGCTCACGCCCACAGCGCGACCGCGTCGGTCAAGGCTGGAGGCGGCAGCCTGCCGCCCTGTGCGGCGCTCCGAGGCGGAGAGAATCTCTGTCAAAATTGCGAGCCGCGCTGCCATGGCTTAGCGGCTACCAGAAATGCTATCAGCGTACAGGCATTCACCATAGCTTTGCAGTATCTGTACTTACAGAGCCCTGCAGCACAATGCGCCTGTTTGCGGCAGGGTGCCAGCCGCCCAGGCAGCGCGCGCGCGCCCGGGAGCGCGCCTGTACGCGAGCGAGATGGTCACCGCGAGCGGCAGGCCCTCGGGCACCGCGACGACCACGATCGTCACCGCGAAGATGAAGAACTGCAGCGGGCCCTCCACGATGCGGTCGAGCGGGAAGCCGCGTTCCCGTATGCACCACCTGCCGCCCGCGCCACGCAGCTTTCTTTCAAGTGCCAGCACGGCGCGGCACAGCCGCACAGCGGCTCTGCACCAACCAGACATGCGCGCCTCAGACGCGCCGCGCGCCTCAGGCGCTGGCCCCGCGCTGCGCCAGAGGCTGCAGCGCCGCCGCGCAGCGCGGTTCTGCTTCCCACCAGGCCGGCACTGTCAACCAGAGGCCGAGCGCGCCGCGCTGTGCCCGCGCGTCCGCCTGGGGCCGGTCGCGAGCCCCGCACGGGCTGAAAGCAGGGGCTGCGGGCGCGCGCCTGACCAGCAGCACCACAAAGCACAGCGCGCCGACCACCAGGCCGACCTTGCCGATCGCGGCCGCCAGCGTGCCCAGCGCGGCCTGCAGCGGCGTGGGCGCCGGCTCGCTCGCCACCATGGCCATGGTGCGGCCCCACTCGCTGCGCTCGCCCACCGCCAGCACCAGCAGCCGCCCGCTGCCCTCGGTCACCTGCGCGCGGCCCGACACGAGACCACGCATGAGCCTTGGGTCCCGCGGCAGGCTTACGGACCTAGCTCTGCTACGTCATACTGCAGCCGCCCGCCGCCCTCCGCCGCCTGCGCGCGGCCGAACACGAGGCCATGCGCGGCCTCGTGTTCGGCCGCGCGCGGCCCTTGGGCTCTGTAGCAGGGTTGCAGGCACAACCCTCTCACGGTGATACGCCAGGTGACATGCCAAGATGCAGGCTCCCTGCATGCTCTGCCGCTTGCCACAACCCCCTCAAAACCGCGCGCCAGCTCCTGGCCCTGTTTTGCGTAGCAGCACGAAGGGTGCCTGCCGCACATGCCATGCGGCGACCGCGGCGAACAGGCGCCGAGCAGCACAGCGCTGTTTGGCGTGAGACGAGGTCAAGCCACGCGCCGGTCGCTGACTCGGGCACGCACCTCGGTACCCGACTTGCAGAAGGCGCCGCTGTGCGGGTCCTTGCGCATGGGCTCGCTCTCGCCGGTCAGCGAGGCCTGCCGGCGCGGCAGCGCGACGCCCCCGTCAGCCGCGCGCCCCGCCCAGGCGCATGCCCGGCCCGCAGACACGGCCGCCCTCGCGCCGCGGCAGGGCTGGGATGACGGGCACGCGTGCCGCAGCCACAGCTCCCTCCCCTCAGTGCACGGTGCCTGCGCCGCGCTGCGCATGCGCGGAAAACATGATTTAGGGCTAGGGTCAGGGACCGGGCCGCGCCTCATCGATGGTCAGGCCGTGCGCCTCAAAAGCCAGGCCGTCGGCGGCCACGCGGTCGCCGGTGTCCAGCAGCAGCACATCGCCGACCACGACGTCCTCGTTCACGACCAGGCACTCGTGCCCGCCGCGCACCGCCTTGACCTCCACCACGCCCGCCTCTGCGTTGAGCGCATGGAACTGGCGGTCCTTCTGCCAGTCGTTGCCGGAGGCTGCGCGCGCGCGCGCGGGCGCTTGTGAGCAGGGCGGGTGCCGGTGAGCGCTGGGAGCACGCCGGCAGGGCAGCGGCGCGGCCGGCAATGCCTCCCGCGTCCTTCCGCGCGCGCGCCGGGCAAGCAGGGGCTTTGCCTCTGCTATGACAGCCACGTCATCAGCCCCACATGCACTTGCTTCTTGGACTGCTTGCAGGGGCGAGGGAGGCAGCGCCTGCGCCACAGAGCGCGGCGGAGCGAAGCGCGTCGCCTGCATGCGCGCGGCGCCGCGCGCGGCGCGCGCGGCGGGCGCGCACCGACCAGGCTCACAACCAGCACCGCCACCCAGATCGCAATGCCCTCCGTCCACGCCTGCTCCTCGCGCTGCGCCGGCACGGACGCGCCGATGATGGTGGACACCTGCGCGCCGGCGCGGCGCTCGCCGCCGTGCGCGCGCTCGCATGCAGGCAGGCCATGCAAACCCCCTGCATGCATGCACCGCACGCCCTGCTGCTCACGCTGCCGGGACTACAGGTTGTGCCCGCCAGGCAGCGCCACACACGGGGCTGCCTCATGCATCTGCGCGCGCTCGGGGTCGCGGCCCCGCGGCGCACGCGTGGGCGCTCGCCGCCAGCCTGCAGAGCAAGCACGCGTCCTGCGGCGCCCTCTCCCCGCACGCCCAAGGCGAGGGCTGCAGGGCCAGGAGGGCGGCCCAAGAGGAGCGCACGGCAGCGGCAACCATCAGCAGGATGAGCGTCGGGTCGCGCAGGTTGTCCAGCAGCAGCCGCAGGAACGGCCGCGGCTTGACCTCCTTGAACTTGTTGCCGCCGAACTCCGCCCGCCGCCGCTCCAGGTCGCGCGCGTCGGTGTCGGTGTGCGCCAGGCCGGTGCGCAGGCTCGTGCGCAGCGACGCTGCCAAGCCCTCCGCGCCGCCATGCTTTCCCAGGTCCTCCGCGCGCTTGTGCTGCACGGGCACGCCCGGTCACAGCCTCCTCTCACTGCTGTGCACTTTGCAGGACCATGTATTTAGTTGCGAACTCAGACTTGCAGTAGGTCGTGAACCAGCTGCGCAACCTGAAGCAGGTTGAAGCAATCATGCAAGTAGTTCTCATGTTAATGCGTCTACTCAAGCTTTCGACTACGTCCTGCTTTGAGCGCCTGGCTGGCTAGCAGACATCTGCACTCCCAGCTGGCTACTGCAGTGCTCGTTCAGATGCCGCGTGAACAATGTACCTGCCACAAACAATGCTGCCACAATAAGCAGACAAAGATCCTTCGACACCGCGTCCTGTCAAGTTTACCTCCAACAGGTTAGCAAGGTCGTCGGCGCTCACACCAAAGTCCGGCTTTGCGTCCTGCATATCCTGGGCGCGCCCTCCGCATGGCGCGCTCTTGGGGCTCATGCGGGTGCAGCTTGCTTCTGCTCAGCTTCCTCGCGAGGTCGGTCCTTCAAAGCTGTGAGGGTTTATAAAATTACCCTAGCAGGCCTAGCAGGCTGGCTGGCAGCCAGTGGCTCAGCCTCAGGCTCAGCCTCAGCCTGAGGCTGCACCTGGCTTGCCTTTCTGACAGGTCGAGAGCCGTGTGTAACTGCGCAGAAGAGTGCCATTAGCTGTGCTTACACACGCAGCTCAGGCATCCGGCCACTTTGCACGCCTTTTCAGCCTATGCAAACAACGCTGCTTCCACCTTCCGGCTGGCTCAGTACTAGTGACAGCTGCCACCATTCTTGTCATAATACTTCTGGTGGTACTCCTCCGCCCGCCAGAACTCTGAGCTAGGGGTTATCTCGGTCGCAATAGCGCTGGGGAAGCGCTGTTGCGCGGCAGCCGTCTGTGCCTGCGCGTGCATGCTCACTGTTCTACAAAAGGCAGACTGGACACAGACAGGGTGTGCAGGAAAGGGAAAGTGTGCACCTCCGCGATTGCCTTCTGGTCCTCGTCATCATAGAAAATAGCGCTGCGGTACTGGGACGCCTTGCTCCGGGGCAGGCTTGCGTTGTGTATGCTGTAGAAGAAGTCGACCTGTTGCGGAGCTTGCTGACTATTAGTTGCATGTGGCTTGCACGCGCGGAGGGCAAGAGCCCGGGGTGACCCGCGCACCAGGTCGTCATACTTCACCCGGTCGTCATAGACTAGCTGCACGGCCTCCGCGTGGCCCGTGTTTCCGCAGCAGACCTGCAGCACCACTTGCTTACAGCGTCGCTCGCAGAAGCATGCCAGCAAGCTTGCGGGCCTGCTATGCACAACGACGTTCAAGCGCCTTTGCTGCGCACCCTTTCATACGTCGGCTTTGGCAGTGTCCCGCCCGTGTAGCCAACTGCGGTCTGCACCCCCGCGCTGCGAAAGTGCTGCGCAAACTTCTGCTCGACGCCCCAGAAGCAGCCCTGCAAGGTGCAGCACAGTCATAAATTTGATATCACAGCTCTCTCTACTTTGCAGCGCCTCTGTGAGCAAAACAAAGGAGGGATGCGCACAGCTGCAAACGTAGCGCGCTGCATGGGCATGTCTGGCTCTTATTCAAGCTGTGAGTTCTGCCTGGACCTCAATCAGCGGTCAGCTATCAGTTTTGCACACACTCCAAGGTTGCTTTGCTATAAGCGAGACGTACAAGAAGCTGGCAGGCAGCAAGGCCTCGTTTTCAAGGGCACTACTGCATTAAGCGAGGCAGCAGCGCACCCGCTGCAATCACCACCCCGCATGCATCTAAGCAGTTGGCTTAGAGTGCATGGAATAAGTGGTCTGATTTGCACTATCTGACAGGGCAGCAGTGCAACCGATACACGCTGTTACACAGCTCTGTTACAAGCTAGACTCCTGGTCAAAGGACCCCAATCAGGAGTCATGCACACAGCACAAAGCCCGGCTACCAGGAAGAGAGCAAACCCCATTAGGCGGCCAAGTCATTGCTTAGCCTGAGCACCTGGGTCAGGACACAGTTGACAAAACATTTACCGCCGCACACAGCTCTTGCGTGACACAATAAATCTTGCGTCATGCCCCCACGCAAACAATGATCTGGTATGCTCGAGCCTGCACACCCACAAAGGCAAAAACACAACTAGAGAAGCCAAGCACCCTGTACAACAGTCCCAAGATGCTGAGCGGACAGTGTACACACACGAAAGCTGACTTGCTCACGACCAATCCCACAACAAGCCGCATACACGCCGGTAGTGGCCCAGCGGCTGTCCTTTGCACCCATTCATGCTCAGCGATGTGAGCCGATGTACCGGTAGCAAATGGCCCGTGCACAAGGCAATATCCGGTCTTGTGTCAACACCTGATCTCCTGCTGCACCCCCCCTTACAAATGGCAGCATGAAGCTTAGTTGCTGCCCGCCACCACTGCAAATGCCCAAAGCTCGCCAGCAATGCTAAACCTTGCCAAAAAAATGACAGGAACTGATTAGGGATTCAGGGCCACTGGGCACTGTTGCATGCATACTCAATACGCCAGCAACGTGAGCAGCCAAGCATGCTGTCCCATGAGCCAGTGCCACAACCGAGCATCCCATCCTAGGAAAGCCAGACGGCATGCACAGCAAGTCCCCGCACGCCGTGTGTGCGGCTCACCAACTGCACTTGTGCCAGTCATGAGCAGCTCAGCTCACAGAGTGCAGCTGGTACGAGGGCGAGTCTGCCCCAGCACTGGCAAGATGCAGAGCAAGGACAGCCGGGCTCGCTGCCGGCGAGCTCGGAAGGTGGACACTACGACCTCTGTCTGCTTGTTAGCAGGCGCGGAGGATTATTGCAGAAGCGCGGTGCAGGGGCGCGTGCGAAACTTTCCCGCGCCCGGCACTCTGTGCGTTCCGCCCCCCTCGCCGTGCACAACCTGGTCCCGGATCCCCGAGCCCGCAGGCCGCGCTACGCGAGGACGGCCTGCAGCTGCGCCAGCTGCAGCGGCGACAGGCGCGCGGGAAAGGCGATGCGGAAGCGCACGCGCAGGTCGCCGCGGCCGCCGCCCTTGGCGCGCGGCATGCCCTCCCCGCGCACCAGCAGCTCCGACTCGGGCGTGATCACGCCCGCCGCCGCCACCTGCCGGCCGCGCGCGCAGACAGTCGCCGCGTACACGAGCAACACAAGCATATCTACTTATAGTACTGAGGTGCGACCATGGATCAGACACAGTCATACACCCAGAGCACCCGGGGCACTGCGCTCAAACGCGAGCACACCTGTGCGCCTCTCTCCCCACCCTGGTGAAGACCCCACATGCTGCAGACACAGAGAGCAGAGTGCAGACCTGCAGGTCCCGGCCGTCCAGCGTCTGCAGAGGCACGGGGCCGCCCGCGAGCGCGTGCAGCAGCGGCACCTGGCGCGCACAGCGGCAGTCAGCGCGCCGCCAGGCGGCCCTGGCAGCCCAGGGTGCGGGCTGCCTGACGAGGCACGGCGACCACATTTGCAGCTAAGTGACGCGCAGTACGCAGCCTCGCACACATTGCGTTTCCATGCATGGTGCCAGGAACTGGGCAACAACTGCTAGTTTCTGCAAGCAGCTCCTCGTAAAAGGACAACCACTGCAAGCCCATGCGTACGCGTGCTCTAGAAACTCTCTGCTGTGTCGTCGGAAAGACTGCCTGGACGCCTTCCAAAATATTTGCAAAGGCAGCCAGTGTCACAGATGCCGCCCGGGGGAGCGCTCAATGCTGCCTTGCAAACACTGCGCTCGCCCCACAAGCGGGCCAGGCCCTGCGCATCGGGCTTGGGTTAGATACAGGGATAGCACATCCCCGCGCAAACAGGCCATGCCCTGCGCATCGGGGCGCGCGCCTCGACGCGCGCGTGCAGGTCGTCGCCGCGGCGCTCGAACCGCGCGTGCAGCGCCTGGCGCACGACCAGCACCACGTCGCCCGCGCCGCGGCCGGGCGCCTCGTCGCCCTTGCCCGCCAGCGTCAGCCTGCGCGCGCGCGGCCGCGCCTGACGGAGCTGCATGCACCCGATGCCCCGCAGAGCGCGTGTTCGAGCAGGCCCACAGTGCACGCGCATCCACTGCATCATGCACGCTACACCATTGCCGCACGCTCATCAAGCTTGCATTAAAGACGCGGCAGAGCCGCGCCTGGCGCGGCTCAGCCCGCAGGCGAGCGCAGGCAGCGCTTACTGACAGGGTCGTGTTTTGTTGGTGCGCACCGGTGGCCCTCCTGCCAGCCGGGCTGGACGCGGATGGTCACCTCCTCGCGCACGCGCACGCTCGCGCCGCTGGCGCCGTCGTAGATCCGCCGGCTCAGCGCCAGGCGCTTCTCTCCGCCTGCGCCAGCAGCACAGCGCCTGTCGCCACCCTGACGCCATGACAGCTGTGTCCAGAACGCAACCACCGCCGGCGTCACACACTGCAGGCGAGCTCCTGCGTTGACAGCGGCAGGCAGGGCGCGCGTAGAGGCAAGGGTAGGGTAGGGTAGGGTAGGCCCGGGTAGGGCTGCGCACCCTTGAACAGCTCCTCAAGCGTCAGCGTCAGCGGCGCCTCCGTGGTGCTCGGCGTGCTCGATGCAAAGCCCGCGCCGAAGCCGTCGCCAAACAGGCCGGCGCCGCCGCCGCCAAACGCGCCGCGCGCAAAGAGGTCGGCGCGCGGGCAGCCAAACTCGAACGCGTCCGGCGGCGCGCCAAAGAACCCGGTAAACACGTTGCGGAACTCGTCCACGTCTACGCAAGTTGCAGGTCGGTCAGGGGAAGGCCCGGCGACGGCTGCGCTTGGCTGCATTGGTGGGTGCCGCACACCGGGGGAGCTCCCGCTCGCTTCAGGTCAGGCCGCAGGTCCAAGCAATGGCAGGTTTGCTTCTCTGCTGCAGCCTGCAACGCTTTAAACTAAAATAGCTCTCCTGGGAACAGGAATACCTGCATGCCGCACTGGCGCGCTGCGAATGTCTGTCTCCGCGTCATACGCAGTGCGCTTCTGCACAGCGCAAAAACGAGATCAACCAGGTCTTTGCCCTGCACGGTCCCTGAGGCGCCACACTGGCCCCTGCAAGCGCCTGGCAAGCGCTGCTGGGGCGCACACTCAAATATCTTCAGGCACTTTTGCTAGACCCTTCCAATGATCATGCGAGTCTCCCTCCGCGGTACGCAGGGCGATGGCCGAGGGCTACAGCACGGCGTCTGCAAGGTGGGCTGACAGACTGGCGCCAGAGCCTGCAAGAGCACCAGGCAGGGCGCATCCCGGCACCCACGCCGCATCCTGTCGGGAGGCCTGCGGCGCCCGCGCGGCCGCAGCACAAGCAAACAGTTCAGGCTTCTATAAAAGTGAGTGTGCGTCCTCACCGCGCCGTCCGACAGCACGTCGTACGCCTGCTGCACGCTCTGGAAGTCGCGTGTGGCCCGCTCGCGCCGCTCCGGCGGCGCCTTGTCCGGGTGGTGCGCGAGCGCGTAGCGCCGGAAGGCCTTGCGTATGGCCTCCGGCGTCGCGCTGCGGCTCACGCCCAGCCGCTCGTAGAGGTTGCCGGGCTCGCGCTCGTCCATGCACTGCGCCCGCACGCTCGCACAGCACCGGATGCACGCAAGCCTGCGCCTCACTCACACTCAAGCTATTCAAGCATGGCCAAAGTGTGCGCAGACCAGCAACGCGCACCACCGCCCTGGCGCCGATATGGCATAACTTCTCTAGGGTAGGGTGACGTTGTGCTGCCTTGCGAAGGCAAGCGGAAGACTCATACAATCAAAGGAGCCAGCAGCAAGGCAGGTGCTAGCGCGATGGCGAGCCCGCAGCAGAGCGCGGCGGCGGTCGCTACATTCCTGGGGCGCGCCGGGCGGCTGGCCGTGTTTGCAGGCGTCGGCGGCGCCGCCGTGCAGGCTGCCCTGTACACAGGCGCGCTTCTGTCCACTCCGCTGGACGTGCCAGAGGCCACTCAGGATGCTTGTATGAGTGCAGTGTGCAACACTGTGTGGTGCTCAGACGGTGTTGTATCTCTCCAAACAGCGCGTGCCTGCAGCAGTCGCCTTGTTCCTATGCGGCCCTAGGCGCGTTGCAGGGGAGGGTGGCAGCCTGCTCAGCGGAGTGCTCCCAGCAGCATGACCGGCGTGTTGCGCCGCGCAGTGGACGCGGGCGAGCGCTGCGTCATGTACGACCGGATCCAGGGCGTGCTGCCGGAGCCGATAGGCGAGGGCTCGCACCTGCGCATCCCGTGGCTGCAGTCGCCCAACATCATGGACATCCGCACCCGCCCGCGCACCATCAGCTCTGTCACCGGCACCAAAGGTGACCCCGCTCCTGCGCAGCGCCTGCTGGACCCTTTGCCAGGCCGCCGCCACTGCCTGGCGAGGCCCTGCGTGTACCTCAAGTGCGCACCTGGTGCCAGGCTGCGGGCGAGCAGCGCGCGCCCCGTGACGCGGCCTGCCGCGCCGCGCAGACCTGCAGATGGTCAACATCTCGCTGCGCGTGCTGTCCAAGCCCGACCACGACGAGCTGCCGAACATCTACAAGGCGCGCACCCCAGCCGGTTAAGGCTGCTGGCTGCCTCCTTACATGTTTGCTGCAGCAAGGCCGCTGTCTTGCGCGCTCGCCAAGAGTGCACGATGACAGCACCTTGTTGTTTTTTGTGTGACTGTCATGTCCTCGGTACCCTTGGTCGCACGCAACTTGAGATGTGTAAAGCGTGTGTCCAAAAATGCAGACACGGTTCTTGCTGCGTTGCAAACGCGCAAGCTGTGACTGAAGTGAGGGTGCTTACAGAAGCAGTATGGTCCATGCGGCAGAGCCTGGGCCTGGACTGGGACGAGCGGGTGCTGCCCTCCATCGGCAACGAGATCCTGAAGGCCGTCGTCGCGCAGTACAACGCGGAGCAGCTGCTGACGCAGCGCGACCGCGTCTCCCGCGCGGTGCGCGCCGCCGCTGCAGCGACCCTCGTCCGTCAGCCGTGCAGTCACGCAGGCCTTCGTGGGACCCGGCACCCCGGCGCTGAGCAGTGGTTAGCGCAGCGTGTCTGCGCGTCTTGCGCTGCGCAAGCCGCCGCATCTTGCCTGCAGCTGGCTCTCTTTGTATGTGCAGCAAGGCAGCGATGTGCTGGGCTCAGGAACAATGTGTGCATGTGCATGCAGGTCTCTGACATTCGTGCCTCGCGCACGCACGGCATGCGTGCAGCCTGGCCGGCGCTGCCATGAAGCGGCAAACTCTCTCCAGCTGTGACCAACGTGGACACCAGCGCAGCCACCCGCTGCACAGCTTCCATGATCAGGGTTAGGGTTTGGCAGGACCCGCTGCACAGCTTCCATGATCAGGGTTAGGGTTTGGCAGGACCCGCTGCACAGCTTCCATGATCAGGGTTAGGGTTCGGCAGGACCAGCTGCGAGCGCGCTGGCCGCCGCCTTTGCTCCCGGGGTCCTGACCCCGGCCTGCGCGGCGGGCGCGCGCGCAGGTGCGCGAAAGCCTGACCGCGCGCGCCAAGGAGTTTAACATCCTGGTCGACGACATCGCCATCACGCACCTGTCGTTCGGCACAGAGGCGCGCCGCCCGGCTCGCAGCCGCCGCTTGCCCCAATGTCGTGCAAAGTCTGTGGAGATGCGCTTGGTAAGCGCGTGGTGTGCCTGTTGGTGCTTATGCGGGCATGTCTGTGCACACCGGCCGTGGGAGCCAGAGGCAAGCTCGGCGTCCTGCCACGTTCAGTCATGCGTGTCTGCTGTGTCATCTCTGGTTCAGGAGGACTGGCGCGTGCGTTTGAAGCATGCCGGCATGCGCCCCGCTCAAGCAGTGCTGCCGCCTGGTCCGTGTGCGGCAGAGAGCTGTAGCAGCGCCATGCCGTGCCAGAGCGCTGCATGCGTGCAAGCCGGGCCGTCGCCGAGCCGCCGCAGAGGCCCTGCTGAGCCGCAGGGGCCGCTGACGCGCGCCTGTGCGCGGCGCGCAGTTCACCAAGGCGGTGGAGGCGAAGCAGGTGGCGCAGCAGGATGCGGAGCGCGCGCGCTTCGTGGTGCTCAAGGCCGACCAGGCGCGCGCGCCGTAGATTAGGGGTAGGGATAGGTGGCGCCAGGCGCGCACGCCCAGCACACGCGTATGCCGACCCTGGACTTGCGGGGTGATCGAGCAGGCGGGCGGCACTGCCCGCTGCGGCAAGCGCGTAGCCGTGCAAAGCTGTTTGCGCGAAGTTGCAGACTAAGGGCAAGACGGGCCAGTGACTGTTAAGGCGCGCGAGAGGGGCGTCACCGCGTGAGTGAAGCGGCGCTCAGGGAGCGGCACCCGTCGCGGCTGGACGTGCTGGGCGCAGCGCATGTATTTGCAAGGCAGGCGGGCTGCGTTGCGCCGTGGGCTTGCCCCGGGCTGCCCCGCTCCATGTTGCTGTGGGGCACGCTGGCGGGCGCAGATCCGCCTGCTGACGAGCGAAAGCGCACGCGCTTGACGGCGGAGACGCGCGCGGCTGACGGGCGGATGCCGGTCGCGCAGGAGCGCAAGGCGGCGGTCATCCGCGCGGAGGGCGAGAGCGAGAGCGCGCGGCTGATCAGCGAGGCCACGCGCAGCGCCGGCCCCGGCATGATCGAGCTGCGGCGCATCGAGGCCGCGCGCGACGTCGCGTCCACGCTCGCGCGCTCCGGCTCCGTCGTCTACCTGCCCGGCGGCAACTCCAACATGCTGCTGGGCATCAACCCGGCGGCAGCCGGCAACCGCTGAGCGCGCCGCGGCGCGTCCGCGCGGGCGGTCTGCGTGCTGGCGGTGGCACAGGAGCTGTAACAAGCGCCGCGAGATCTGTACACCCGCCCGGCGGCGACTCCATCATGCCGCCGGGCATCCCTGTGGCGGCCAGCCACTTGAGCGTGGCGCGGCGCGTCCGAAGGGCCTGCGCACTGCCGGCGGCCTACGCGCTGTGGCGGGCTTGCTGCGAGGGCGGGAGCTGACAGCGCTGCCCGTCTGTCCGCGGCGCCTTCAGCGTGCTGCCGGGCAATAAGCTGGGAGGCACAGCCCTCCGTCAGTGCGGCGGCGCGGGAGAAGCCCAGCGCGGCGGCGCGGCTGCCTGGCAGCTCTACTGGCTTGCCAGGCGCTGTCCCATGTCGGCAAGTACTCAGGCGCTCCGAGGTCTCGACAGCGCGGCGGCGTGTCCTAAGCTGCTCCCCAGCTCCTCTGCGGCATGCACGTCAGCGTGGTGGGGTGCTGAGGCCTGGCATGCAGTGGGCTTGGTTGCCAGCTCAGGGGCACACGGCTGATGTTGCTTAACCCGCTGGCACAGGCCTCTCTGCTGGGTTGGTTGTGTTGCGCAGCCGCCGGCGGATGCCCAACTGCCTCAGGCTTACATGCGGCGTGTAATCCACCGGCCTGGCCTGTGCAGCACAAGAGAGCGGCACCTATCCATTTAGCAGGGCTAGCTAGGACGTGCTGCAGGTGCGCTGACAACCGGGGCGTTCCAGTGCGACGCCAAGTCAAGAAAAGGACCCGGCCCACTATCACAGTGCCCAGGCAATGTGCCTGTGACACGCTATGACTACAGACTGCATCCTCCAGAAGCACATCCTGCATTACTACACATCACCTCTGGCCAGGACCCCGCGCGCCAAGCGCTTGCCATGCGGGAATGTGTACATATGCGGCACATGACGTCCATGTGCAAGAACCCGTAAAGGAAAGCTGGCACAGTGCTGCCAACCAAGCGCTCTCGGACATCCCCGCCTGCACGCTGCCAGCCTCACAGGGTTTGATCGCTTTCCCGGGTCTGGATGCCGGCCGGGCGCTGCAGCAGCGCGCCGCTGCGCTCTTCCGCGGCCGGCAGCTGCGCGGCGGGCGCCTTCTCCTTGGCCTCGACCTGCGCCGGCGGAGGCTGGTCGGGTTTAGGGTTTTTCCCCATGCCTGCACCCTTGCCGCCAGCCCGCGTCCGCGCATGGACCTCAGGGCCCTGCAACGCATGCAGCACACCGTGTGCACAGCATCTGTGTAACAAGCGTGCCAGGGCTGGCGCAGGCGTCATGTGGCCGGCTGGGCCAGGGCGACCGCGCACCGGCGCGCCGGCGCAGGTGTGGCAGGAGCGCGGGCACTGCACGCGCATCCAGCTCGCGTTGGCCTCGCACTCGCCGTCAAACGCCCACAGCGGGCAGTTGTTGTGCCAGTCCTTGCAGTTCTTCTCGGCGGCCAGGCGCAGCCGGCGCGCCTCCACGTCGGCCGGCTGCATGTTGCCAGAGTAGGCATCCATCCGCAGCCTGCGCGCCGGCGCTCCGGCGTGAGCGCGCCCGGCTGCCGGGCTCGGCCGCCAGCACGTCACCGGCCACCGCCATCACAGCATCCATGTTAGTGAGCAGCCAGCCGTGGCGGCCATGGGCGCACGGAGCGCCCCGCGACCGCAAGGTCTACCTACCCCAACCCTAAACCTGACCTATGTCCAGGTGAGCAGCCAGCATGCGGCTGCCACACTACGATGTGAGCAGCCAGCCGTGGCGGCCGTGGGAGCCCTGAGCGCGCTGGGGCGGCGCGGCGGCCGCGCGGCGCACCACTTGGTCGCGCTCCACTTGTCGCCGCGCAGTGTGGGGCAGCTCGCGTGCAGGCTCTGGAAGTCCTTAGACAGGTCGGGCGTGAGGCTGTGGAACATGAGCGCGTCGCCGCGCTTGGGCGCAATGGCCACGCCGCGCTGCGCGCACGGGCTCGGGTGCGCCGGGCGCAGCCAATCGTACCGCGGCCCGGCCGGCAGCCGCCCCTCCGCCTGCGCCCCGCGCGCCGCCGCTCACGCGCCTGCGGCTGATCGCCAGTTCCAGCACGCGGCCGCTGGGCGCATCGCTAACAACGGTTGTGTCAGCTCAAAGCACCGCGGTGGCCCGTCGCACCAGGCTGCCAGCCGGTGCCAGCTCATCAGCGCTCGCGCACGCCCGCGCACTCTGCCTGAACAAGCACGTTCGCATTCGCACCCACACAACATGCAAACGTTTACAGCCACTGTAGCGTGCACTAGAGTTGTTATGCGCTGCGCTGCACGCCCCCAGCTCCCGTGCTGCGCCAAGCAGAGTGGTCACACACCTATCCTGCCCTAACCCTAACCCTATCAACATTGCGGGTGCCAGAGCCGCGCCGCAGCGCACCATGGGGAAGACAGTCTCGCCGCCCTCCTCCACAGTCGTCAGGTACATGAGGAAGGTCACCAGCCGCTGCCCGCCGTGCTCCGGGCTCGGGTTGATGGCGTCCACCAGGAAGTCGTGGTGCTGCTCATAGCGCTGGCCGTCGTGGTAGTGCAGCACCTGGCCGCGCGCGCGCGCGCTCCAAACGAGGCCGCCGCCGCGCGCACGCTCGCGCGGGCGTGCCGGAAGCGCGCGCAGGCCTGCTAGGGGTGCGCGGGGCGCATGCTGTGCCGAGCGCTGTGCGCTGGCTGGAGCGGGCGGGCACATGACGCAGGAGAGAAGCCAGCCAGACGCTGCAGATCATGCTGGCTGAGACCCATATGCCTTGTGGCAGACACGCCTGCGGTGGCAGGCGGGCGCGCGCGGCACCTGGATGCCCTCGCCATTGATGATGGGCAGGTGCGTGACGGCCGCGATGCGCTGCTCGATGTCGCGCAGCACCGGGTGCTCGCCCAGGCCAAAAAACGTGCCGGTGCTCGTGCGCACCTGCGCGCGCGCGCGCGCGCGCGCGCGCTCAGCGCAGCGCCAGGTGCGCTAGACGCGCGCCAGATGCGCTCCTATGGCAGCGGCGCGCTCGGCCTGGCCGCCGCGGCCCAGGCGCTCGCGCTGGGCGGCGGCGCTGGCGCTGCCGCACGGAGGCTGTCGGCGCTTTGCAGCCTGCACGCCTGACCAGGAGAGGGACACCCGTGGGGCGTGCCCTCGCTCGCCCGTCCCGCTCTGTGCGGCCGTGCGGTGACGCATTTCCCATGCAGCCATGCTCATGTGCGCCCCTGGGCTCTGTGATGCAGGGCGCCGCAGTGCGCAGTGCGGCCAGCCTGCGCGCGCCCTGGCGCGCCGCGCAGCGCAGCCCGACCCACAGGCAGCGCGCCCGCCCCGGACGAGCACTCCCCGGCCTCGCATGAAGAGTGCATACCCACAAACCTGCCCCTGCCCCACCCCTATCCCTACCCTACTGTCTAGCGCCCGGCCTCTCATGAAGAGTGCACACTCCCAAAGCAGTGAGCGCCGTCGGGGGCGCACGTCGCTGGGGATGCGCTTGCCGGTCTCC
>JAABUV010004170.1_pt1 | contig 17537 bp, 24 predicted proteins | sample 5559971 | NCBI WGS metagenome assembly JAABUV01 (sample SAMN10711881, study PRJNA513362) | rock metagenome | isolation source: Antarctica rocks | place: Antarctica: Victoria Land, Knobhead nord | collected 2015-12-19
GAGCCGCGGATCATCCGCGGCGTCGGGGTCGATCGTTTCGCAGCCATCGTCGTCCATCCTCTCATCTGCTCGTGTCTAACGAGCAGATTCTCTCGCATGAGGAAGGGCGGTGTGATCAATTGAGCGGCGTGTCGAGCGACAACCTTGGGTCGCTCTTCGAATGAGTTAGCCGAGCAACCTCAACGGCTCAACGAAAGGCCAGAAAGTGCGAAACTCCACTACCAACGGTTGGTCATCGAGGTCAGCGACCCACGCGCCACCGTCGAACTGATCGAGCGCGCCGTAACACAACACTGATCAGTCAGCGTCGGCAACGGGATCCTGTGGCGACCCGCTTGACGCGATGGCTAGCAGGACGGTCAGTGATTGCCAGCGTCGTTTTGGAGGATATCGATCCCCTCCGGATCAACGTAGAAGCGGACCTCACCGGTGGAGATCTCCAGCGAAGCCCGCAGCGGTACCCGGTGACGTCCGCTGATGCGCTTTCCGGCCGAGAGCTCGACCGGGTACGTGCCTGAGGCATAGACGCTCAGTCCGCTGAGCTGCGAGTTCTCCATTCGACCATCCTTGTCGCGCGGCTGGAGATCTGCAGTCTGGGCGGCGTGGTCGCCGGCAACGGGTTGTTCAAGGTCGGCGTTCCCGTCCGCCTGTTCCAGGTCCTGTATCGATGACGTCCGGGCCCGCCGGAATCCGCACCGGGCTGGCCGCCGCGGAGTGGCGCACCAACCCGGTGGTGGCGGGTCTGGATCCGCGGCACCGGCTGCACACCGCGATCCGCGAGGTCAAGCGGCTGGGGGCCCGCTGAGCGGCACGGTAGCGCTTCGTGTGTTAATGTCGTGTATGGATGCGTGGGGGTGGGGCGGTCTCTGTGAGAGGTCGAGCTGGCGGTAGGCGGCGAGCCAGCCCTCGGCGCTGACTGTGTGCAGTCCCTGCTGCTGCGCCTGCGCGGCGGTGAGCCCGACGGACTTGAACCCCTAACCGCCCGATTTCAAGGCAACACGGCCGCCGTCCGGGTCGCCCCATGCTGCGCCCGCAAATGGCTCCTTTTCAGGACCTGAACGAGCCGGTCAAGAACGCGCCACGACTCACCCCGGAGGTGACGGACTCAGCCACCAGAGCCATTGCATCACCGCAGTCCTCAAGGAAGGCGGGCGTGACCACGTGTAGTCGAGATTGCCCAGCGCAGGCGTCGCCGATGCTGTCGGTCAGGCGCAGCACGTAGTCCTCGGCCCCGGTCACTTGGGAATGCTCAGGAACATCACGCAGCAAGGTGCTCACCAACCCAAGCCTTCCATGCGGCGGTCCACGAGGGGGCTGTTCGCTCGGCCGGGTCACAGCTCAAGCGCCAGACGCAGCCCCACGTCCACGTCCGCCATGAGGTCGCTGGGGATCTCCCCCGCCGGCTCCCGCCCCTCGACCTCGGTGCGGTTCAGCGTGACGAGCTGGGCGACATCGACCGCAAAGTCCCTCGGCAGCCCTGTCGCGCTCGCCGGCAGGAACACGTTCCCTGGGTGCGCGGCCACGGCGACCGGCCGAAGCTTGGCCGGCAGGCTGCCGGCTGGCTCACCGACGGGGATGGCAGTCTTCACCTGAGAAAGTATGACCCGGTACTACTTGGGCCGGTCGCGGTCGAGAGCTTCACGCAGTCGCTGGCGCCCGTCGCCGCGACCGTCGGCGCCCAGGGGCGAACGTCCCGCCATCGTGACCTGACCGCTACGCGGACAGCGCCCGTCGCAGCGCAGCGACGCGCAGCGACCGCTCTCGACGCGCGTCCAGGGCCTGAGTCATCGACACGGGGCGAAAGCGGGTCCGGGTGCCGGGTGCGCACTGGCCCACGCGGTCGAGATCAGCGCTGATCACGGTCGCCACCATCGCGTACCCACCGCCAGAGACCGCGTCCCGGTGCAGGATGATCGGCTCGACGCCCCCCGGCACCTGGATCGACCCCACCGGGTAGCCGGCGTCCACGATGTTGGAGGGGTCCGAACCCGCGCCGAAGGGCTGCTCGCGTTCGTTCCACTCCAGCCGCCCGCCGCGGTACCGGAAGCCGATCCGGTCGGCGACCGTGGTCAGCTCCCACGTCGTGTCCAGCAGACTGGCGAGGCCCAGGTCCGACAGCCGGTAGTCGTAGAGCCCCAGGACCACGCGCACGTCGACATCGCGGCTTGCGCTGGGCCGCAGGTCCTGCGGCACGACCAGGCCCGGCGTCCCGTCGCCCGCCCCGACCGACAGCCGGTCTCCGGCCCTGAGCACCCGCCCGTCCAGACCACCGAAGGCACCCAGCCCGTAGGTCGATCGGCTGCCCAAGACGAGCGGGACGTCGAACCCTCCGGCCACGGCGACGTAGACGCGTGCGCCCTCCTTGAGGAATCCGAAGCTCAGGACGTCGTCCGCAGCAACCTGGAGGGACTCCCACGCGGGGACGGGTGCGTCGTTCAGCAGCAGCGGCATGGCGGCACCGGCGACGGCGACGACCGCAGGTCCGGTGAAGCGGAGCCGGGGCCCGAGGTACGGGGCCTCGATCACCGCGGCTGACGGGTCGTTCCCGACGAGAAGGTTCGCCGCGGTCGCCGCGTAGAGGTCCAGCGCCCCCGAGGGCGGGATCCCGACGTGGTAGTGGCCCGGTCGCCCCATGTCCTGCAGGCTGGACGCCAGCCCCGGTTCCAGGACGTCAACGAGCATCGAAGGCCTCCAGCAGGTGCGCGTTGTACGCGTCGGGATCAGGAAGGAAGTCCTGCAGTTTGAAGGTGACCGTCGCCTGGCGGTAGCGGTAGGTCCCGTCGGCCACCTCCCGCTGCACGCGACCGTACGTGCTCTCGTCGATCGGCTGGAACTTGACGATGTCGCCGGGCTGGAAGAAGACCATGAACTCACTGAAGTCGGCCAGCCGCTGCGTTGGGTCGAAGATCGGCACAGGGGTGATACCGAACATCTGGTAGCCGCCGGCGCCCCGCACCGAGTAGATGCAGGCGAAGCAGATCGGCTTCAACGACGTGCCCCTCGCGGCTGAGCTGCCCATCGCCTTGACCACGATCCGGTCCCCCATGCACGACATGGGCGTGCGCGCCGTCAACCTGCTGATGAAGATGCTGTCCGGTGAGTCGGTGGACTCCGAGCGCTTGACGCCCACGCTGATGGCCAGGACGTCGTCGTTGGGCACGCGCCCCGCCGGGTGAGCCTGCCGGCCCCGGGCTCAGACGACGACGGGCTGCGTCGGGGCGACCAGGAAATCTACGCCCTGCTCGCCACCTACCAGGCGCTGCGCATCGCGATCACCGACGCCACGATCAGCCGCCCCGACGTTGACCCCGACCGGGGCAGCTTCACCATCGCCCTCAATGCCGCCCGTGACCAGCTGATCAAGGCCGCCGGCGTCATCGCCGACACCGTCATCGACCTCGTCGGCGTCATCGGCCGCCAGGTCCTGAACCACCTCATGCCCGACCGGCGGTGCCGGACCAACCGACGCGTGGTCAAACGCGCGATCTCCAACTACGCCGCCAAGACCGCCACCGGTCGAGTCCGCGGTCCAGCCAACAGGCCACCATCAACATCGACATCCTCACGGCCGCCGACCCTTGACAACACCGAGCGGAGCTCAATTACACGGCTTTGGCGCTAGCGGAGACCCGGCCCGCCGAGAACGCCACTGGCCTGCTCCGCGAACTCAACAACCGAAATGTCAAGAAGGGCGTCCTCAGCGCCGACCGGCTCTACATCGGTCAGAACCCCGACAAGTTCCACGCCCTTGTCGAGGAGTACGGCGGCGAACTGCTCACCGACTTCCGCATCGACATGCTCGGACGCCAGGGAATTTCGAGGGCGCAGACCAGGTCGAGGGACACATGTACTGCCCGATGATGCCGGACGAACTTGCAGAGGCAACCGCGAACTACCCGAACAAGACCCACCCCGACTACAAGAACCTGCCCGTCTTCAAGCCCCGCATAAAGGCCCGCACCATCTGGATGTTGCGCAACAAGTCCGCCCCCAAGGCTGTTGGGCGGCGGCAGATGCAGTGCCCCGCCGCCGGTAACCACCCCGCTGGTCAAGTGCCCGCTGAAGCCCAAGTCCGTGAACCTCGTCCTGATGACCAAGCAGCTCGACGGGACTGTCGCCGACAGCCCCACCGACGTGATCATCCGCGCGGACCGGATCAAGGACGGCGAAATGCCGACCTGCTGCTCACAGCCGACCTTCACCCTCCCGAAGCCGCCTGAGCACCGGCATTCCTGCGCGGCACTTCAGGACGCTCTACGGGCCTGCCCGAAAGCCACCGACCAACATTTGCGTCGGCAGCTCAAGCGCGGTAGCGGTGGGATTTGAACCCACGGAGGGGATGAACCCTCACACGCTTTCGAGGCGTGCTCCTTAGGCCGCTCGGACACGCTACCGCCGAGCAGACTACCGGAACGCTCACTGGACTCCGGCCACCGAGTCGTCCGGCGGCTCGGACACCACATCCACCAGCACCACGCGCACCGGGACGTCGAACAGCCCGGCCAGGCGCTGCTGCACCCGTACCAGCCGGGGCCGAGCGGGCAGGTCGGCCGCCGTCATCACCACGCGAATCACCAGCTCGGCACCGGGGCCGGAGACCCACGCCTGCTCCAAACCGGGCACCTTCGCGACCAGGGAGTCGTCGGCCACCGCGGGGTAGACTCCGCCGATCTCGGCCAGCACCCCGCGCACCACCTCGGCCAACTGGTCGGCTCCGCGCTCGCCCGTACCGGCCGCCGCGGTGCTCACCGCGCCCCCTCGGTGACCTCGTCGCTCGCCCAGTCGACGATGGGCAGGGCAGCCACCTCCACGACGGTGGTGCGCACCGCGGCCAACGGCACGCCGAGCCTGCTCAACACCTCGGCGCGTACGGTCCGGGACACGTCCGCGCACACCTCGCGGGCGCTCCGCCCGCCCAACGCCAGGCACACCTCCACCCGCACCCGCCCGTCGTCGATTCGCACGGCCACTCCGTCGCCGGCCTCGGCCCCGTCCCGCCCGGTCACCGCGCCGAGCACCTGCTTGCCGAACTCGTTCGCGACCCCGAGCAGCGTGGGCTCCAGCGCGGTCACCCCGGGCACCGCGCGCGCCGCGGCCGCGGCCACGCTCTCGACGGCCCGCGCCGACACCTCCACCCCGCTGTGTACCGCGACCGTGCCGAACTCCATCGCACTGAGCACCGACTTCGACGCACTCACCCATCGCTCCGTTGCCGCACCTGCACGCGCAGCCGCCCCAGTCCCAGGCCCAGCCCGCCGCCGAGCACCGCCGCCAGCGACTCGCGCAGCTCGCGCTCCACCGTCCCGCTGATCGCGCTCAGCTCACCGAGGACCTCCGCGCGCACCGCGACGTCCACCAACCCGAACTCCGAACCGTTGGTGACCCGCACGTGCACCGGGTACAGCTCGCGGCGGGAGTCCACCACAAAGCGCACCAACCCGGCGATCGCGCGGATCGACACCACGGCGGAGTCCGGGCCGCCGAACAACGCCACCGTGGCACCCCGGCGCGCCTCGGTCCGCACCACCCGCATCACCCGGTCCAGCAGCGACGGGGGCGCCGCAACGTCCTCGGCGACCAGCGCCCGGGTGGCGACGCGCAGCGCGGACAGCCCGTCGAGCGTCGTCAGACAGTGCGGGCAGCTTTGCGTGTGCGCATCCCCGGTTCCGCCGGAGCGCACCTGCTCCCACAACCCGTCGACCGTCCGGCCGCAGGGCAGCGTCGCCTCGCTGTCGAGGGTCTTGCCTCCCCGCCACCTGCCGCTCATCGCCATTCCTGCATCACCACCGCGAGGCTCGCGCGGGCGCGGGACAACCTACCCCGCACCGCTTGTTCACTCGTTCCTACCACCTGCGCGATCTCCGCATAGCTGAGGCCGTCAACCTCGGCAAGCAGCCACACCGCCCGCTGGTTATGCGGCAGCCCGTCCAGCGCCAGCCGCAAGGCGGCCGCCGCCTGGCTCGCCTCCGTCGCTCGCTCCGGCTGGGTGCGCGCATCGAGCTGAGCGCTCCCAATGGCCGAAGCACCCCACTCGGGCATCTCGTCGACCGGGGTCGTCAGGCGTGACTTGCGCTTACGCAACACCGCAAGGCACTCGTGGTGGGCGATCCGAAAGATCCAGGTGCGCACCGCGGCCGGCTCGGACAGCGTGTCCATCGACTTCCACGCCTTGACGAATGCCTCTTGGGAGACGTCTTCTGCCTCACCCCGGTCGGAGAGCATCCGCAGGGCGAGGGCGAACACCCGGTCGGAGTACCGCCGGACCAACAGTTCGAACGCCGGGAGATCCCCGTCCGCCGCCCGCGTGGCCAGCACGGCGTCCTCGGTGTCGACCGCAAGAACAGGGATGACCCACTCCGCTCGTCGGCGCCTGAGCCGGCGTTCCAGAGACCCAGCACCTGAGCCCCGCCACTGGATCCAGTGGCGGGGCCTAGCGTGCACCGGCAGCGCGTAGTTCACCAACCGTGGCGTGTCGCGACGGCCGCGAACCGTCAACCGCTCAGTGACCGGTAAGTCAGTGGCCGGTAAGCCCGTCCTTGACGTTCCTGGCGGCGTCCTTGACGTTCTCGCCGGCCTGCTTGGACTTGGCCTCTCCCTGATCGGCCTGCCCACGCGCCTTGAGGTCCTCGTTGTTGGTAGCGCCGCCCGCGGTCTCCTTGGCCCTGCCGGCGAGCTCCTCAGCCTTGTTCTTCGCCTTGTCGATCGCGCTCATCTCGAACCTCCAGGGGCTCCGGGCCGTCCCCAGCGGACGACCGCACTGACTCCACAGACGCCCCGGGGCGCCGAGTCGTCACGGTCGTCTTGGCGAGCTCGCGGAGGTTGGCGCCCGCACCTGCGCGGTGCCCGCGGAAGAAGCCCTGAAGCAACTCCGCGCACTCCGCCTCCAGCACCCCGCCGCGCACCCGCGGCCGATGGGTGAGCCTGCGGTCGCGGACCACGTCCCACAAGGATCCGACGGCGCCGGTGCGCGGCTCCCAGGCTCCGAACACGATGCGTTCGACCCGCGCGAGTACCGCCGCACCCGCGCACATGGTGCACGGCTCGACGGTGACCACCAGGGTGCAGCCGGACAGTCGCCACCCGTCACCGTGGCGGGCCGCGGCAACACGCAGGGCCAGCACCTCGGCGTGCGCGGTGGGGTCGCCCGTGGCCTCGCGGGTGTTGCAGGCACGGGACAGTTCCGAGCCGTCCGGCGCGATCACCAGGGCACCGACCGGCACGTCGGTGGGGGGGGTGGTCGCTGCGGCCTCGAGCGCGGCGCGAACGAGCTGCTCGTCGGCGGCTAGTCCCTCGGCGGCTAGGCTCATCGAACCGACCGGGCTCATCGACCGGAGCTGCTCACCGCTGGTAGGCATCCACGGCGGCAGCCAGCTGATCGGCGAACCCGCAGCGCTCGGCGATCATCGTCAGCTGCTCCTCGGGGAAGAGGTCGCTCTCACCGACGATGATGGCGAGCACCGCCGCGGGCAGACCCACGTCCTCCAGCAGGGCCAGGTCGCCCTCCGGCCACGGCTCGGTGTCGTCGAGGTCGATATCGGGAACCTCGACGTTCAGCGCGTCGAGCGCCTCGGCGGCGATCTCGTAGTCGAGCGACGCGGTGACGTCACTGAGCACCAGGGAGACACCACGTGGACTGGGCCGCACCAGCAGGAAAAACTCCTCGTCCACGTCGAGCAGGCCGAACGCGGCACCGGAGCTGCGCAGCTCCTTCAGTTCGGTCACGGCAGCGGCCAGGCTGGTCAGGGCCGCGGGCTCCATGGCGGAGCACGTCCAGCGGCCCTCCTCGCGCACGACGGCCACGGCGAACCCGTCGAGCTCATCGTCCTCGATCGCGCGCTGCTCAGCCATGGCGGTCACGGTAGTCGTGTCGGGGCGCCCGCCAGTACCGCCAACTGCGCCGCGTGATGTCAGGATCGGCGGGTGACCGCACTCGCACCCGGCCCGCTGCTGCACGCCGCACGCCTGCTCCAGCCGCGCACGGTAGCGCTGCGCCGCGAGCTGCACCGGCGCCCCGAGCTGGGGTTGGCGCTGCCCCGCACCCAGGCGGCGGTGCTCGCCGAACTCGACGGTCTGGCAGGGGTCACCCTGCACCGCGGGCACTCGTGTACCTCGGTGGTCGGCGTGCTGGAGGGCGGGCGGGCAGGGCCGACGGTGCTGCTGCGCGGTGACATGGATGCGCTCCCGCTCACCGAGGCGACCGGGCTGCCGTTCGCCTCGGAGGTGGCCGGGGTGATGCATGCCTGCGGGCACGACACGCACGTGGCGATGCTCGCCTCGGCGGCGCGGTTGCTCAGCGAACGCCGGGCCACGCTCGCCGGACGGGTGGCGTTCATGTTCCAGCCGGGCGAGGAAGGCTTCCACGGCGCACGGCTCATGATCGACGACGGGGTGCTGGAGTTGGCGGGGGCACCGGTGGCCGCGTTGGCGCTGCACGTCTCCGCGACGGTGCAGGCGGGTCAGGTACAGGCGCGCCCCGGGCCCATGATGGCCAGCACCGACACGCTGCAGGTCACCGTCACCGGTCGCGGAGGACACGCCAGTGCCCCCGACCAGGCGCTGGACCCGGTACCGGCGGCGGCAGCGGTCGTGGGGGCGCTGCAGACGATGGTGGGCAGGCGGATCAGCGTGTTCGACCCTGCCGTGATCACCGTTGCGCACCTGTGGGCGGGCACGACCCACAACATCATCCCGGAGACCGCGCACCTGGAGGGCACCCTGCGCTGCCTGTCGGAGGCCACCAGGGAGCTGGCCCGCAACGAGGTGCGCCGCGTCTGCCACCACATCGCGGCTGCGCACGGCTGCACCGCCGACGTGGTCATCGAGCCCGGCTACCCGGTGACGGTGAACGACCCCGACGTGGTGACCCGGCTGCAGACCCTGGCCAGGGACATCCTCGGCCCCGGTGCGGCCCCACCCATGGAGCAGCCCATCATGGGTGCCGAGGACTTCTCCTACGTGCTGCACCGGGTGCCCGGGGTGATGGCGTTCCTCGGTGCCAGCCCCCCGGGGGTGCATCCCGCCGACGCTGCCCCCAACCACTCCAACAAGGTGGCCTTCGACGAGGACGTGTTGGCCGACGGGGTTGCGCTGCTGGCCGGTTTTGCGCTGCGTGAACTCGGGGGGGCGGTGTGACGCCGCCGGTCTGTGTGCTGGGCCTGGGGCTCATCGGGGGGTCGGTGTTGCGGGCGGCCACCGTCGCGGGGTGGAGCGGGTGGGGGTGGAACCGTTCCCCGGTGACCGCCCCCGGCTTCGATGTGAGCACCGATCTGGCATCCGTCCTGCGCCGCGCCGCCGACGAGGACGCGCTGGTGGTGCTGGCCGTGCCGATGATGGCCCTGGACGAGGTGCTGCGCGCCGTCGCCGAGCACGCACCCGGGTGTGCATTGACCGATGTGGTCAGCGTGAAGGCCCCGGTGGCCGAGGTGGTGGCTCGCCGTGGGCTGGGCGCACGGTTCGTCGGTGGGCACCCGATGGCGGGCACCTCGGCTTCGGGCTGGGATGCGGGTAGCGCGGCGCTGTTTGCGGGTGCGGCCTGGGTGGTAGCCGCCGACGACGGGTTGGACCCCCATGTCTGGCGTCGGGTGGCGGCCCTGGCCCTGGCCTGCGGCGCGCACGTGGTGCCCGCCGCGGCGACCGAGCACGACGCGGCGGTGGCCCGCATCAGCCACCTGCCGCACCTGCTCGCTGCGGTGCTGGCCAGCGTCGGCGCCGACGGCGGGGCGCTGGCACTGGGGCTGGGCGCAGGCTCGTTCCGCGACGGCACCCGGGTCGCCGGTACCCGCCCGGAACTCACCCGCGCCATGCTGAAAGCCAATGGCCCGGCGCTGCGCGAAGCGCTCGACGACGCCCTCGGGCGGCTCGGCGTCGCCCGAGGTGCGCTGACTTCGACCGGTTCAGTGGCTGTCACCGTGGACGACGGGCACGCCGCGCGGCGGCTCTTCGACGAGCAGTTGACCTACGACATCATCGGGGTGGAGCTGAGCGATCTCCGGGGCCTGCGCGCGGCCGGGCGCGCCGGGGGGGTATTGCGCTCGCTGGGCTGAATCCGGTCGATCCCGATCCGGCCCGGGGGCGGGCAGTCCGCGCCGGGCCGCCCGTCAGCTGGACGTGTCCTGCATGACCGAGAAGGCCGCCCCCCACGGGTCCTCGACGACGGCGAACCGCCCGAAGGGGGTGTCCTGCGCCGCCATGGTGACTCGTCCGCCGCCCGCCTCGACCGCGGCGACCGCGGCGTCGGCCGAACCCACCGCGAAGCAGGACGTCCAACCCTGGGGGGAGCCGGGCTGGTGACCACTGAAACCGCCGAGTGGTCCACCGTCGGTGGCGAAGGTGGCGTAGCCGCCCATGCCCTGCACGTCCTCGAAGCGAAACCCGAATACCGCCGTGTAGAACTCCCGCGCGGCCAGCGGGTCGGCCATGGCCGCCTCGTTCCACACCAGGGAACCTGGCTCGTTGTAGATCCGCACCCCGGTGTGTGTACCGGCCTGCCACAGCCCGAAGGGTTGACCCTGCGGGTCGACGGCGATCGACATTCGGCCCATCGGCCCGACGTCCATGGGCGGGAACAGGACGGTGCCCCCCGCCTCGGCGATGCGGGCGGCGGCGGCCTCCGCATCGTCGGTGGCGAAGTAGGTGGTCCACCGCGGGGGGACGGACGGGTCCTGCTGGGGGGCGAGGCCGGCTGCTTCGCGCTCGGCGGTCAGGCAGTTCGCGTAGCCACCGTATTCCGGGTCGCCACCGGTGTAGGACCAGCCGAGCACGGCGGCGTAGAACGCCTTGGCCGCCTCGACGTCGGGCGCGCCGTAGTCGACCCAGCAGGGTGTGCCGTTCGGCCAGGCGGTATCGCGAGTGGGCATGGGTTCGTCCTCGGGTTGGGGAGCACAGCATCTCACCGACCACCGACGGTTTCCAGGGCGCGTACCCCGCGGCGCCCGGCAGGATGGTGCGGTGCAACTACGCCAACTGGCCATGGACCTACGCTCCGGTGCGCTGACCCCGGTGGAGCACGTGGAGCGGGTGCTCGCCCGGATCGATGCGCTGGCCGGCACTCCGCACGCCAACCTGGTGGTAGCCCGCGACGACGAGCGTGCACGCACCGATGCACGCAGAGCAAAGCGAGAGGTCGACACAGGTCACTGGCGCGGCCCGCTGCACGGGGTGGCCGTGGCGATCAAGGACAACATCGACGTCGTGGGCCTGCCCACGCGCGCGGGTAGCGCGGTGCTGGCCGACGCCGCCGCGGCCACTCACGACGCCGAGGTGGTGGCGCGGTTGCGTGCGGCGGGCGCGATCGTCGTCGCCAAGACGCACCTGCATGAACTGGCGTACGGCCCCACCGGGGACGTCAGCGTCGACGGCCCGGCCGCCAACCCCCACGAGCACACCCGGATCACCGGGGGCAGCTCGTCGGGCTCGGCCGCCCTGGTCGCGCTGGGGGTGGTGGCGCTCGCGTTGGGCACCGACACCGGTTGCAGCGTGCGCACCCCCGCCGCGTTGTGCGGGGTGGTCGGGCTGAAACCGACCCTGGGTGGGCTGCCCACCGCGGGCACCGTACCGCTGTCCACCACCCTGGACCACGTCGGGCTGCTCACCGCCGACGTGCACTCGGCTTCGGTGGCATGGGACGTGCTGGATCGCGGGTCGTACGCCACCGGTGGCGGCATCCCGGCGCCCGGGGTGAGCGGTCTGCGCATCGGGCTGCCGCAGGGTGATCACTTCGCCGTGCACGACCCGGTGATCACCGTGGCGGTGGACCGCGCTGCGGAGTCGCTGCGCCGGGCGGGCGCGGAGCTGGTCGAGGTGCAGGTTCCCGACGTCGCGGCACTCGCGGCCACCTACCCCGTGATCGTCGGCGCCGAGGCGTTCGCCACGCACGCCCGCGCGCTCACCGAGCGCCGAGGCGACTTCCAGCCCAGCACCGCTCAACGCCTGACCGCGCAGGCCGGGCGCAGCGCCCAGGAGTACATCACCGCGCTGCGCACCCGGGAGACGTTGCGGCGCAGCACCGTGGACACCCTCCGCCGGACCTACGGGCTGGACGCGCTGCTGTTGGCCACCACCCCGCTGCGCGCCACCCCCCTGGGTCAGGCGGAGTCCGCCGGCGTCGACGTGCGCGCCGGGTTGCTGCGGCTGTGCATCCCGTTCAGCGTGCTCGGGCTGCCCGCGGTCAGCGTGCCCGCCCCGGGCGTGGACGGGCTGCCGGTAGGGCTGCAGGTGGCGGGGGTGAAGCTCGAGGAGCGCGGCGTGCTGCGGGTGGCCGCCGCTATCGCGTGATCGTGTTGCCCGTGCTGATGTAGTGGTGGACTCAGTGAACTAAGTCTTCTAGACTAGTTCGTGGTGACCGTGCTGAACGTGCATGAAGCGAAGACCCGGCTCTCCGAGCTCCTGGCGCGCGTCGAGCAAGGGGAGGACATCGTCATTGCTCGGGCCGGCAAACCCGTCGCGCGCTTGGTTGCGGTGCATCCCTCAGCCGGTCGCACCTTCGGCATCATCCCCCTGCAGGTTCCGGACTCCTTCTTCGAGCCGTTGCCCGAGCCGGAGCTCGCAGCGTGGGAATGAACTACCTGCTCGACACGCACGTCTTCCTGTGGCTTCTCGGCGATCCCGACCGCATCGCGGAAGAAGCGTTGCGCGATCTGGCGAACACCGACAACCGCCTGGTGGTCTCCGCGGTCTCCGCCTGGGAAGTCGCAACCAAGGTCCGCCTCGGCAAGCTCGAATCGGCACGAAACCTCGCCAGTACCTGGTCCGCCCGAGTCCGCGACATCGGCGGCGAGGACCTCGCGATCACTCCGGCCCACGCCCTGTTGGCCGGGTCCATCCTCTGGCGGCACCGCGACCCCTTCGATCGACTGCTGGTGGCGCAGGCGCTCGCCGACAATCTCACGCTCGTGTCCAACGATGGCGCGATGAACGATGTCGTGGGCCTGAGTGTGCGTACGTGCTGACGCGCCACCGGCCGCCCGTCCAGCAGTTCCAGGCGGGGTCATGTCCCCGCCCCGCGCGTGCGAGCCGCAAGCTCCCGCAACGCCGCGGGGAAGATCTCGGCGGGAGGAGTGACCAGCCCGGCGCCGACCTGCCCGGTGCCTGCAAGCTTGCCGGCCATGCCGGTGTTGATCTGCGGCAGGATCCCGGTGCGCACCACCAAGGTGACGTCGATGCCGGCGGGGGTGCCGCGGAAGTCGAGCACCGGCACGGAGAACATGGTGTGCTCGGCGAGGGTGATCTCGTACATCCGGCGGGTGTTGGCGAGGGCGTCCGCGACGGTTCCGCCGACGAAGCGGACGATGGCCGGGGCCGCCGCCATCGCGAAGCCACCGAGGCCGGCCGTCTCGGTGATGGCGGAATCACCGATGTCGGGGTTGGCATCGTCGGGGCCGAAGTCGCCGAGGAACAGCCCTTCGGGCACCTGCGCCGGGCCGGTGAACCACTGGTTGCCCGTCCCGGAGACCTGGATGCCGAAGTCCGTGCCGTTGCGGGCCATGGCGACGACCATGGTCGAGCCGGGGATGTCGCGCGCCGCGTCGAGCGCAAGCTTGCAGCCGGGCATGGCGAGGTTGAGGAAGAAGTGGTCGTTGCCGGCCATGAAGCGCGCCGCCTCGGCGAGGTCGGCGGAGGGGAAGCCGGACTCGATGACGGCGGGCATGAGCTCCCGCAGCAGCATCAGTGTGCCCGCCCGGTTGCGGTTGTGTGCCTCGTCGCCCATCTGCACCATCTGCGCGAGGATTGCGGTGACGTCGATCGGCCCGTTGGCCCGGATCGCGGCCTGCAGCACCGGTCCGAGCACGGCGGACATCCAGCGCAGCCGGGTGATGACCTCCGCCGAGTACGCGCCGTAGCGCAGGACCTTTCCCAGCCCCTCGTTCAGCGAGCAGTAGGTGCGATGACCGCTGGCAGGATCCTCGATGACGAAGACCCACATGGACGGCGAGATCACCCCGGCCATGGGTCCCACGGCGTTGTGGTGGTGGCAGGGGTCCAGCGTGATCTCCCCGCTCCGGACCAGGTCGGCCACCTGCTCCGGGTCGGTGACCAGGTTCTCGAACAATGCCGCACCCATCAGGGCACCGCGCATCGGCCCGGAGGCCCGCTCCCAGGTGATCGGGGGCCCGGCGTGCAGCAGCTCCTTGGGTCCGAGACCGAGTGCGTCGGCGGCCGGGACCACGTCGACGACCATCGCGCGGACGGACAGCATGCGCTGCACCGCCAGGGCGTTGGCCTCGGCGCGCCGCCGGTCGGCGAGCACTGCGTCCAGATCCTCAGTGGTGCCGGCCATCGGAGGTGCCCAGTCGACGCGGGTGACCCGCGCGGCCTGGCTCTGCGCGGCGTCGGCGAACAGGTCGACCCCGGCCGTGATCAGCTGGGGGTCACGGCGCAGGAGCTCGGTCATCATCGGCTCGCAATCAGGTCGCACGCGAACCGGGTGGCTTGCGCGTTGGAGGTGAACACATGCGCCCCGGCTTCGTTCAGGGCACAGCCTTGGGCGGTGAGGTCCTGGGGGTCACCCTTGGCGCCGATCATCGAGACCACGACGACGACGTCGCCGCTCTCCCGTGCGGCGGTGATCGCCGGGGCCAGCTCGGCGGCCGGATCGGGGTGGGCGCCGTGCCCGAGTACCACGTCGAGCAGGATCACGGCGGTGTTCGGGTCGAGGGCTTCCTTGGCGAGGCGTTCCAGGCGCAGCGACTGGTCGATCATCGGGTGCGGACGCCCGGCGGTCAGCTCGTCGTCGCCGAAGTCGATCATGGCATGTCCGCTGGCTGGTGCACGGGGATCGAGACGCCAGTCCGGGCGCAGCGGGATGTTCGAGGCGATCTCGCCAAAGCGCGCGCTGGAGATGACCATGGCCTCGTCGCAGAGCGTGCCGCCGGCGAACAGCCCACGCAATGCACCCGCGCGTGGTTGCGCCTGCGGGCCGGGCCAGTGCTGCCAGCGGGGAACCACGGTGCCGATGGCCGCCAAAGCGTCCTCGGCGCAGGCGGTGAGGTCGGGGCGCCCCGCTCCGATGAGTGCGAAGTTCACCGGCGTCGACAGGGTCCCGGCGTAGACCCGCAGCTCGTCGGCGACCTCCTCCGCGGGGGGTTTGGAGATGACGACGATGAGCTCAGTGGCCGGATCGGAGTCCAACGCGGCCAGCGCAGCGCGGGTGGAGCGGCCCCCGACCTCCGCGGAGAGGTCGCGGCCGCCGACACCGAGGGCGGCGGACACCCCGGTGCCGGCGGCGTCGAGCAGGCACAGGATCTGCTGTGCGCCGGTACCCGAGGCGGCGACGAGGCCGATCGGTCCGGGTTCAACGGTGTGCGCGAAGCCGAGGCCGATTCCGCCCACCACCGCGGTGCCGCAGTCGGGTCCCATGACGAGCAGGCCGCGTGCGGCCGCGACCTCCTTGAGCCGGATCTCCTGCTCCACACCGACGTTGTCGGAGAAGATCATCACGTCGCAGCCGGCATCGAGGGCATCCATCGCCTCGACGAAGGCGTGCTGGCCCGGCAGCGAGATCAGCACCAGCGCCGGGCCCGTGCTGCGGACGGCGGAGGACACCGTCCGCAGCGGCTGCTCGGCGAACGAACCACCCGACGCCGCCGGCCGGGCCGCCAGCGCCTCCGCGACGACGGCGAGGACCTGGGCCAGCGCGGCGTCGTCTTGTGCGCGGACCGCCACGAACAGGTCGTTCGCTCCGATACCGGCGGGCTCGTCAAAGCCCATGCCCCGCAGTAGTTCGAGGTTGAGCTCAGTGGCCATCGCCACGAGTACACCTTCGGCACCTTCGGTCGCGCCGGCCTTCCGGCTGACCTGCATCAGCGTCACCGAGTCCGCGTATGCGCCCGATCGCGCCTCGACATGTTGCACAGTCACCGGTGGCCTCCACTGGGGGTGGACAGAACTGACGGGTACCGACGGACGGCGTGTTCGCCCGCGAGCAGGGCACCCCAGGCCAGCGCCGCACCGGAGGTGTGGCCGACCTGAAGCAAGCGAGCGGAGACCGCAGCGAGCCGGTCTCCTTCGGCAGCAGGCGGGCGGGTGAGCGCGGCCGTGAGCTCGATGAGCTCGCGGACGGCTTCGCCCTGCGCGGCGTGCCGCAGCAGCTGAGCCGACAGGGCGCTGGTGGCCTGCGGTGCGCGCGCAGCCACGGCCCGCCGCACCTGCTCGATCTCCAGCCCGAAAGCTCCGGCGGCGAGCAGATATCCGGCGAGCACGTCGTCGCCGCTGGGAGTGAGGCCCGGACCGCGCCCGAGCAACTCGGCGAGGGCTGTGGTGTCTGCCTCGCGGCGACGATGGTGACCGGCCCGTCCGGCCCGGTCCACGTGATGCGGCCGTTGCCGACCACGGCGTTCTCGCGGTCCCGGACGTAGCGGGCCGGGGCGATTCTGCTCAGCGGCAGCTCGGCCTTCGTCGTGGCGAGCACCAGTGCGCAGGGCAGACGCACGGCGTCCTGGCTGAGCACAGCGAACACGGTCGGGCGTTTCCCGGTTGTCGCGAAGTACAGCGCCGCGTCCACCGCCCCAAGCCATTGCGCTGCTTGGGGTGCGCCCGCAGTCACCGCACGGATCGCGGTGCTCGAGGCGCCAGGAATCGTCATGATGACTGGACGCTAGCGTCCACGCGTACGGTCCACCCATGGGAGATGTTGCCATCTTTACTGATCCTCAGGCACGGGATCTGCCAGCACGTATCGGTTATGCACTGGCGGTTCGGGAACTGATCACCCTGCCCAGCCTGGCCGGCTCGACGCTGGTCGCCGGCGCCGGCGGCCTGGACCGGATCGTCAGCCGGGTCAACGTCATCGAAGTACCCGACATCCTGCCGTGGGTGAAGTCGAACGAGCTGCTGTTGACTACCGGGTTCCCCATTCGGTTCGCGGATTCCGGTCAGCCGTTCCACCCGCGGGCGCTGGTGGATCTCATCGAGGGGCTGGCGCGGTGCGGTGCGGCGGCGCTCGGCGTCAAGGCGGGCAGGTACCTCGACGAGCTTCCCCGCGCGATGATCGACGCCGCCGAGCGCCTCGACTTCCCGTTGTTCCTCATCCCGCGCGACGTCGGGTTCGACGAGGTGATGTCCGAGGTCTTCATGCACCTCATCGACCGTCAGGCGTGGGCGCTGGACGTCGCCGACCGCACGCACCGGGCGTTGACCACGATCGTCCTTGAAGGCGGTGATCTGCCGCAGATCGCCGACGAGGTTGCCGCGCTGTTCGAGGTGGCGGTGCTCATCTGTTCACCCGACGGACGAGTACAGGCCATGGCCGGTGCGCCGACCGACCGCCTTGCGCTGGAGGCGTTGCCGCTGTTCGACGGCTCGGGTCGGCTGCGCACCGAGCGGTTGCACCACGGCCTCCAGGCGATCCCCGGCGAACTGGCCGGGCAGATCGCGGTGGCCCCGGTCATCGCCGGAGGCACCGACCACGGTCTGATCGTCGCCTATGCGCGCGGTGGCGACCTCGGTCCCGTGACGGTGCAGGCGTTGGAGCGTGCCGCGACCGTGGTGGCATTGGCTGTCACCAAGCGGCTCGCCGTGTCGGCCGTCGAGTCCAAGTTCCG
>JAABUV010004171.1_pt1 | contig 17537 bp, 24 predicted proteins | sample 5559971 | NCBI WGS metagenome assembly JAABUV01 (sample SAMN10711881, study PRJNA513362) | rock metagenome | isolation source: Antarctica rocks | place: Antarctica: Victoria Land, Knobhead nord | collected 2015-12-19
CACCAGCACAGCGCCGCCACCCGGCCCCCTGGCCCCGGCCGTTGGTTCAAACCCACACGCTTATAGATCAGCGCCAGCCTGTTTTTGACGGCATGCCCACTGACGCCGAGCAGCGCCCCGATCTCGCCGTTGGTGTGGCTGTGATAGGCCAGCTCCAGCATCACCATCATGCGTTCCGTCAGCGCGTTTCCTGCATCCGCCGTGTCTGCCGCCTCCGCTGAGGCGGCCTCATCCCGCCCGTTCGTGTCATCCATGGGAGTGTCCATTTCCGCCGTTTGACGCACTGATGCGCGCGCAAGACGGCCACATAGGCGGCGCGGCGACGGGCTGGGTCCGCCGCGCCATCCAGGGACAAGGCACGCGCCCGGCCCCTTAGCTAGAACAGGTGTGCGTGCTATCGTGAACATATCATGAGTGATACATGCGATAGACCACATAGCGATTTTGTCTCAGGACCACGCGCGCCCCTCTCCTCAGGACGACCCGTGTCCCCTGACGCTGTCGGCGCGGCGTCGCTCGTGCTCACCACGGACCTACTCGCCGCCCTACGGGCGCATCACCCCGCCACCGTCGCCCATTCCCTGCGCGTGGCCCGCCTCGTCGCGCGGATCGCACCCCACCTGCCGGGCGAACCCTGGCGCGGGCGCATCGCCGAGGTCTACGCGGCGGCGGCACTGCACGACATCGGCAAGTTGCGCACGCCCCTCACCCTGTTGACGGCGGCGCGGGCGCTCTCGGCCGCCGAGTGGGCCGTGATGGTCAAGCACCCCGGCGACGGTGTGGCGCTGATCGAGCGGGCCACCGACCACACGCACGCCCCGCTCTCGTGCGTGTCGCCGCTGTTGGCGGCAGCGGCCTGGGGTCACCACGCCTGGTGGGACGGCGCGGAGCGGGGCTACCCGCATCACCTGCGGGGCGAGGACATCTCGCCGATCGCGCGCCTGGTCGCCATCATCGACGTGTTCGACGCCATGACGGCGGAGGACCGGCCCTACCGGCCGCCGCTCGCGCCAGCCGCGGCGCTCCAAGAGGTGGCGCGCGGGGCGGGCACGCAGTTTGAGCCGGCGCTCGTGCGATGGGTGCTGGCACACGGGGTGCTCGACGACGAGGTAGCCGCGTAACGCGCTCATCACCGCCAGATAGTCGTCGTTAGCTTGTCACCTTGTCGCCGCAGGTCCTCAGGGTCTATGTTGTGCTGACGGCAGTACTCAGGAAGATACTCCTCCTCAACCCAACGCATAAACGCGGCATTCTGGTCCGAGCGTTCTTGCATGCGGGCAAGCTCAGCCAGTTGCGCGCGGACAAAGGCGATGAGGCCAACCAGGCCACAGCCCGCGACGAGAATCACTTCTACCCGTGTCCAGGGGTCCACACACGCACCTCTCTTCTACCGTCGCAGGATGAGGACGGCCAGGGCCGCCGCGGCTAACGGAAGCGCGTACGCGGGCGCGCCCATCAACGTCAGGAGCGTGACGGCAACCGCGCCCGCCACCCAAAAGGCGAGGATGCGTGGCAAGACCCGTCGTATGTTCTTATCCATGATCATTCTCCTTGGCTATCACCTGCTCACCGACGCGTCAGCGGTCGGGATCACCAGCGCGCCATCCATGGGGCCGCGCCGCGCGCCGTGCGCAGCTCGTCGAACGACCGCGAGAGCCGCTCCCAGTCGTCGTGGATGCTGTTGACGACTTTGTAGATGCGCCGGCCAGGGTTCGTGGCGTCAATCGTGTCGTCTTGCAGATCGCGGATCTCGTACATCGCCAGCATCAGGGCCATCATCGCCATGCGCACGGCCGCCTCCTCGGGTGTGAAGTCGTCGGGATCGTCGGGGTCAAGGCAGATAAGAGCACTCAGACGCCCCTCGTGGTGCGCCATGTGGAACACGCGCGCCAGGAAGGTCCGGTCGGTCATCGCCTCGTGCCCGGTCGGCGGCGGGCTGGACACGTAGCGCCGGATGCGCGTCGCCTTCTCCTGGTCGGTGTGACCATCCCAGGGGTCGGGGTACGCGTCCCATCCCGGCAGCAGATCCGCGCGCGCGATGTGCCAGGATACCTGCTGTCCAGAGCCGGGCAGGTCGATCATGAGCACCGGCCAGTCCGGCTCAGCGGGGTCCGTGCGCACGCCGACCCGTTGGCCTACCTGCTGCGCCAGCGTCGCCGCCAGTTGCACGGCGCGGTTGCGATCCGCGTACACCGCATCACGATCCGCGAGCAGTGTCGTGATGACCTCCTCGTGTGTTGGCATGGCTCACTCCTTCTTAAACGGTTTGAGGGCCTCTATCTCAGACTGAAGCGACAACTTGAGTGCGGCCGCGTCCTTGCCCGCGAGCACGACAACGCGCTGACCCGATGGGTGACGTGGATCGACGACGATGAGCGTCACACATAACTCTCCGTGTGTCATCGACTCGTGCCAGCGCGCGATCCTCCTGCCCTGATACGTCAATCCCTCCATCGCTCACCCCTCCCCTTTCTCTCGTTAGCGTAACCCGCCCATCTCCTCGCCGCCCCTTCCCACACCCACGAGCTCAGGCGCGATCTCACCCCGGCCGCGCAGGTAGGCCACGGCCTCACGCGCCGACGATAGCCCCTCGGCACACATGACAAAATCCAGCGCTGACCCACCCTGGCTGATCGTGTGGCAGTGCCACAGGCCCCGCTCAACGTCCACCGACAGACTCGGTGTCTGATCGCCGTCGGCGTGGTGAGGCAACGGACAGTGATAGACGCCGCTCCGGCTGACCTCCACGCCGTACTGAGAGAGCACCTCCTCCAACGGATGCTGTTGTTTCCAGCGCTCGATGGGGGACTGGCCCAGCGGCGATAGCGCGCGCCACCGATCCGGTTGACGCTCTGGTTGACGCTCCGGCGCCCGATCCACTGTGCCGCTGCGCTCCTCCTCTAGCCATGGCCGCCGCTCAACCTCCTTCATCACGTCTACAGGTGGCACGGAGAGGATATAGGCCAGTTGGCCCCCCAGCGTCGTCTCGACGGGCGCGCCATCCGGCACGATGAACGGATACCTTTCCCCGCTCTTCTGATGCAGCCCGAACGGCCCCCGCACGCTGTTGCCGACCTTCCCCTCGGCGAGCTCGTCTTGCTTGGGGTTGATCTCCACCGCGCCACGCCCCTCGGCCATCCGCGCCCGCTCCTCCGCGCCGACGGCGTAGAGCAGCAGGTTTTGCATCGACCGCGCTGGCACAGGCTCCGCGGCGAAGATCCGGACACGCGCCCCGCGCCGCGAGAGCTCGAGCGCGCTACTGATCCCGGCTCGCTCCAGCCGCAGATGGGCGTCGCGCATCAACTCACGCCCATTGATTGGCTCATACCGTTGCACCTTCCCCGGCTGATGCGGGTCGGGCACAGGGCGCTTGTCGTCGCACTCGACCACACCCTCGCGGCAGAGGGTCTGCCCTCCCACGCGTTTGGCGCTGTAGAACGCGAGTGTCGTCTGGCCACGCAGGTGGCGCTCCACAAGCTCGTCGGTCAGCGGCAAGGGCTTCTCCTTGCCGAAACGCTGGTCGTACGCCCGGAGGTAGTGCCCGCCCTTCTCCTGGCCGTCCTGGTCGCGCCACACGGCCTGCTGCACACAGTACGTGTCATCGACGAACGCGAAGCGCTGCCGGTACAGGTGGATGCGCTCGTCGAGGCTGTTAGGCTGTGCCATCGAGCGCCCCCCAGTCAATGAGCATCTCGGACGTCGCGCCCGTTGCCGGCAATACGGGGAGCGCCGGTTGTACGGGAACACTGGCCGGCGGCCTGAGCGCCCCGCGCCGGCGCAGCCGTAGGTTCCAATACCATCGCCCAGCCCACCAGAGCTTGACGGGCCGTAGGTTGCCGACGATCGCCAGGAGCTGCGGCGCCCACAGCCGGCGTACCTCGTCGGCTGTGAGCAAGGGACGCCCCTTCTCACTCAATCCGACGTTCCCCTGCTTCATCAGGATCTCGCCGCCATCCCTGGTCGCGCCACCCTGGCGCTGGGCGACGGTGGCATCTCCAAGCTCCTGGGCCACGGCCTCGGCCTGCTCGGCGCGCAGGCCCGGCAAGATGAGATGTGCGTAGCAGCCCTGGAGGATAATTTTGCGCCCCTTCTCCTCGTAGGTATCGTCCAACTGCGTGGTCGATTGGACGCCGATCACCGTACCGATGCCGGCCTCGCGTGTCGTATTCATGCGCGCCGGCAGGTCGGCGATCTTGCCGATCGTCCCGATCTCGTCCCACCAATTCATCACCCGGCGCTTCAACACCTTCCTGGTTCCGCCGGCGCTGTTGGCCTCCCGGAGCAGTTCGATGTTCATCTGGTCGAAGAGGGCTCCGACGAAGGGGCGCAGCATCCGTTCGTAGCCGGGCGTCAGGGTGACGAACACGGCGACGGGTGGTTTTGTCGGGTCGGCCAGGTCGCGCCACACCACGCTATTGCGGCGCGTGGTCTCGACGATCCTGCTGTCCCACAGGGCCATGAACTTGAGCGGCGGGCCACTAAAGACCGAGCCTTCGAGTCGCTCGTTTTTCTCCATGAAGGTGAGCATCCCCTTCGCCGCTTCCCGCGCCTGGTCGCTATTGGAGCGACGCAACGTGCTCTTGATCGTCTCGGCGGGTTGGCCCAGGAACTTTTGCACGCCCCGCAACGTGGCCGTGCCGTGTTCCTCCATCAGGTGCCACAGCGTCGCGATCAGCAGTAACGTCGTGGTGTCATCCCAATACGGCGTATCGCTGTTGCGTCCCGTATTCTCGATCAAACTGGCGACCCAGGCGAAGGCGTCGGCCGGCTCCTGGATGTGCGCGGGGTCCAGGGGGTTATAGCCGTCGCTGGTCGGGTCAAACCAGTCGATGCGCACGACGCGGTAGCCCAGCTTTGAGAGCCAGCCGGCCGTTTGCGCGTGGATCGAGCCCTTGCTATCGGTGAAGGTCAAGCTGGGGAGGCGTTTCTTATGGCGCGGCGACAGGCGTAGGATCTGCTCGACGATTATCCTCGTCTTGCCGTACCCCGGCGGCCCCCATATCACCGCGTTGCGCGCCTGATCCTTCGCCCTGATCGAGAGCCGTGGGCCAATGCCCAGCGGGCCAATGCGCCCGATGCTAAAGGGCACTTCGCGGCGGCGGGCGTAGAGCCGCCACCACACGTACCACCCCGCCCAGCCCGCCGAGCCACTTGACCGCGAGAGGCGCAGGCCGCCGGCCATGTGCCGCGAGAGGCGCAGCAGGGGCCGCCACAGCCGCCACAGTACGAGCAGGGCCACGATCAGCAGCAGATAGACGGTCCACTGGCGGACGCGCGCCATGTGCCCGCTCGTGGCCTGCAAACGGGTGTAGCGTGCGCCGATGGTGGGGCCGGTCCAGTCATGCCAACTCACGACGCGGAGTTTGCCCGTCGCTATCCGCGTGAGCTTGAGCGCGTGGCGTTGGGAGGCGTCGTAGAGGTCGGCGACGACGGCGGCGGGGTACGACGCGGCGACGACAGCCGTCTGGTAGGCGCGCTGGGTTTGTAGGCGCGTGGTGTGGTTTGACGTAGCGATATGGTAGCCGGCGACGAGGCCGGCGGCGATCATGAGGGTAAGCAGGAAACGGCGCATGGGTTGGGGCCTCCTTACATCATGTAATGCACAAGCCAGTCAGTCAGAGCATGAGCCAACTCAGCCGATATCTCACTCACCGGCCTATCCTGCATCTTCCACTCTGCCAGGGCATGCGCCAGCGTTTCCTCGGGGTGTAGGCCAGGGACCGGCTCTTGCCGTAGGACGATGAGCGTCCATGTGGCGCGGATCTCACTCTGTACATTCGTGGCGATCTCTAACCATTCACCCTTGAACCCACGCCGGCCACGCAGGTCCATGATGATTTCATCCACGATGCGCTCGGCCTCGTGCCTCGTCATCCCCGACATTCCTTAGCCTCCTCTACTCTGCTAACCGTCGCGCCCGTTCCTCGACCTGGCGCTTCCATCGTTCCAATGTCCGCCCCCGGATCTCCACCGAGCGTCCCTCTTTGTCGGCATTGCCTGCCGCGTCGGACCCGGCGAGCAGCACATGAGCGTGTGTGTGGTCCGTGTCCCGATGCACACCGGCCACCCACACCGGCCGGCGATCCAGCAGCAGGCCCAGATCGTCCAGGGCCACGCGGACCAAGGCCCGTGCCGTCACCGTGTCGTCGAGGCCCCGGTCCGCGCGCAGGCTGATGATCAGCCGGTGATAGGCCACTGGCCCGGTCCACTGTGGCGCCAGGCCCTGCGCGGCGATTAGAGCGCGGGCCTCTTGTGGGGCTACCGGAGCCAGCAACCGGCCGAACAGGGGCACATCGCCGCCGCGGCTGATGTAGCGGCACTGCTGGGTAAGCCGGGAAGGCGCGCGGATATTGTTGGCCTGGTAGCGCGTGTCGATCAGCGTGAGGGGTTTGTCGCTCATGCATGGCCTACCGCTCCAGCTCATGCGCGTGGGCGTGCTCCCACTCCCCGAGGCGTTGCCAGGGGTCATCGTCCGGCGTGGTCTCCAGTAACGTGAGCCAGTCCTGCCACTCTGGATGGTCCGGGCCAAACGGCACGGCCAGGTCGTGCCCCGCGTCCGTCGCCGTCAGCCACGTTATCCACTCCGCCTCAGACGCGTCCCACGCCGGCGACGTGGCTCGCTCGGCGTCCATCGCCTCCCAGTACCCCGGATGAATCAGCATGGTCGCCTGCTCCTCGGGGCGCGGGCTCGCCGGCCTCTCCTGATCGTCATAACCAAAGGCGCGGGCAACACGCGCCACCAGGGGATGCATCAGACCTCTCCTTTCGTCGTCGCCGTCAGCCACCCGAACCACCGCCGGCGGCGGGCGGGCGCGGCCACCTCAGCTGAGGCCGTGTCATAATGTGCCGTCACAGGAGGTGACGCGGGCCACCGTTGGGGACGCACGGGCGGTGTCTCCGCTTCATCTGTTGATGGCCGGGGCATCTGGGGAAAGCGCCCATCGACGCGGGCCTGGCGCGCGATCCGCACGGCGTGGTCTTCGTTGAGCGCGGCCGCGTGTGGCCCTTTCCACGCGGCGAGCAGGGCGAAGAGCAGCAGCCGGGCGGTGGAGGCCTCGATGTGCGGCCCCTCGAGCAACTGCTTGAGCTGCTCCGTGATCGTCAGGGTGTAGTCACCCAGCACGCGCCGAGTCATCTCTTCGAGCGCGCCCAGTCCGGCCTCGGCCTGGCGCTCGGCGGCCTGCGTGCCGACGGCCATTTTGACGAGCCGGTCGATGACCTCACCCTTGTTCACGCCCCACTCTTCGGCATGGTCGTCGATGATCCGAGCGGTCGATGCAAGGATCTGCGAGTTAGGGAGGCGGATGCGCTCCTCGTGCGGGGCACTCATGGCCGCGCCCCCTGTCCCTGTCGTGGCAGGCTAAACGGCTGACACATCCCGTGCGCGCGGCGCTCTCTCGCCTGAGATGACGTGCGCGCGTGGGACGCGCGTGGGGGCAGGGGGACGCGCGTGGGACGCGCGTGGCGTATCTCTGGCACGCGGGGGCTCATGTGTCGCCTCCCGCGCGTGTGTTTAGCCTGCCAGAGGACGTCGGGGCAGTTAGGAGACCTTCTGTTGCTGGTAGGCTGCTGGGCGCTTGCGCTTGAACGTCGCCAGCATCTTGGTCGTTGTCCCGTTCGCTACCACGCTCGTCTGCAGCGGAACAACGTTGACCAACTCCCAGCCCTCCTGTCCGGCCTGCCGGAGTTCCGCTTCGTAGCGCGGGATCTCCTTCTTGTCGTCCTTGAGGTTGTACTCGCGCACGAAGTAATCGAAGAGGTCCATAGCCGCTCACCCCCATCACAGCAGTCCCACCTGTGACGCCCACGGTGGTTGCTACTAGGGTAACACTCCACGAGGGCAGATGGAAATAGGTGAGCGCGACATAGAGTGCGGTAAGGGCAGCCATCACCTTTGCCGCCTGCCCGAGCTGACGGAGCGAGAGCGTGCCTTCCAACGAGAGCCGTCGCCATGCGTCTGGCGGTCGGCACCACCATGAGAGGATAGCCCACGATTGCTCACCAAATGGTATGACACGCAACACTTTGCCGCACATCGGTTCACCTGCCCCTTTACCCATTACAAAACTTTGTTCCACAGCTTTGTCACCCCCGCACCCACACCGCGCGACGCCAGCGCCGTCCCCAAGCCCACGGCGAACCCAGCCAGCCCGCTGCCATGCCCGGCCGTATGTGTGCCCAGCGTGTCATCGACCAGCCGAGGGATACCATAGCCGAGGATCAACAGCATCAGGACTTCGAAAGGCGTCAAGAGGGGCGACACGGCCAGGTCCGTGAGCACCGAGGCCACGATCTTGATCCAGACAGCCCACCCCGCGAACCAGAGCGCCACCGCCGTCAGGTTCCACACCCAGCGGCTAGCCACGCGCGACCCCATCGGCCACGTCGCCAGCGCCAAGGGACCAATGCAGACCATCCAGGCCAGCACCGCCACGGTGCCCAGGATCAGCAACAGGATGAGCGCCAGCACCACAACGCCAACCACAGCGACGATGATGCTGAATGGGTTGACGCTCACCGTCAGCAGCACACCAAGCAGGCGCAGGATCGTATCGCCCAGGTTGTGGAGTCCGGAGTGCTGCGTGATCGTGGTCGAGAGGTCTTGCGCCAGCCCGAGCACGATGTCTACGATCGTCAGCGCGGCGGGGATGAGGATCGACGACTCGATGGCGCGCCCCATCATCGCCGTCCCCACCAGGGCCGCCCCCGCGTCGGAGCCCCACACGGTTCCGCGCAACTGCAAGACGACGCCGAACACGAAGAACGACGCGGCCGAACCCTCACCAACCTGCAGCAGGAACGTCAGAAAGCCGGTGAGGGCGGGGTAGCGGTCGGGCCGCGGGACGGTCGTAAACAGGCCCTCGGCGGCGTGCACCACGTCACCGATGCCCGTGCCGATCCAGCCGATGACGCCCTGCATGACGCCGCTGATCCAGTCGAACCAGTGGATCGTCCCCAGCGGCCCCAGGTTCCAGCCCGGGCCCTGCCCCGGCCCCACGCCGTCGGTGTACGACGTCGTGGCCGTGAGCTGGACGGCGCCCACCGGCATCGGCGTACTCGTCGGGGGCGGCGTGACAGATGGGGGCGCCGTGGCCACGATCACAGCCGGTGTCTGGGTCAGGACTGGTGTGGCCGTGGCCGTCGCGATGGGCCGGGGCACAGCGGCAAGCACGCCTCCACCGAGGCCAGCGACGAGGAGCAGCGCCTTGAACGCGGCGATCACGACGGCCTCCCCTCAGGCCGACCGCCCGCCAGGATCTCCTCGACGGCCGCGACGGCCTCTTTCTCCTGGGGGCGGAAGGGGACCGTCGCCACCAACGTCTTGACGGCGCGCCACACGTCGCCCCCACACGCCGCGATCTCCTGTTCCCGCCGCTTGTACTGCCAGTGGCGGGGATCGCTCTCGAAGAGCCACAGCTCCTCGTCGGACGCGTCCACGCTCACCTTGCCCCGCACGATGGAGCCGTCCAAAGCGTTGTGCCGCATCAGGTAACACTCCCCCTGCGCCAGCGCCTTGACCGTCTCGATCTCCTTGGGCGTCAGGCCCATCGCGGAGCCCAAGCGCGACGCGACGCCCTCGCTATCGACGAGCGCGAAGGCCACCTTGACCGCCGCCTGGTCGAACATCGACACGAGTTGGGGATGGTTGAGCAGCTCCTTGGGGTCGTGCGTGACCCACCACACGAAGCCGCCCCAGTGGCGGCCGCGCTTGGCCAGGTCCATCACCCACAGCGCGCTGTCCAGATATTCGAGTTGCCACGCCTCCTCGACCACGAAGAGCATCTGCCGGTCGTGGACTTTTGACTGGACGTGCCGGTCGACGGCGGCGCGCAACGCCGGGTTGAAGTCGTTCGTGGTCAAGTCCACGATCACGAACTTTTCCGTGAGCGGGAGCGCCTCCATCTCTTCCGCCGTGCGCACGGTCACCCCGCCGATGGTGGACGCCAGCCACCGATAATGCCCCGAGCGGTCCAGGATCGTGACCGGCCCGCCGCCCAGGCGCCACGCCTTGATGATCTTCTGCGTCAGCAGGGTGTTGTGGTTAATCATGCCGTTGCCCACAAAGGCATGAGACCCCTCGACTTCGCAATCGATACGCCGCTGGTGCGACGGCGAGATTGAGCGAATGCGCGTCCAGACCCGGTGTTCATCGACGATTCGCTCAATCTCGGACCGTATGGGGCACACGTCGAGCGTGGGAGGGATGCGCCGCAGCATGGCATAGCTGGGGTTGCAGGTGCTACTGGGCGCGCAATAAGCGCTGCCCGCGGTCGTCCACACCGCCGCATCGCCATGATCTTGGCGTCTGTGCCCGCGCGCCTGACGTAGCAGGGGCCTCATCCCCGGCACCGTATCCACATTCGTATTACGCGGCCTTTCCAGCAACGCCACCAGAGTGAGATCTTTGCGCAAACCATAGCGCGTAAAACCGACCTCTCGCGCGAACGCCTCACGATCACGGACGGCCACGATGTGCGCCGGCAAGTGGGTCGGAACAGGTTTCACGCGCAGGGCGGCATACACACCCAAGCCCAACAAGAGCTGCTGCACCTGGGCGGCAAGGGCCGCACTGGCGGTGCTGACCGCAACGTTGATAGGTAAGCCCTGCATGGTGTTGCAGTAGCCGTCCCCGTCGAAGTAGCCACGAAGGAAGGCTCGGACGACGTCGCGCGTCCCGCACAGAACGGACAGAGGAACCTCTTTGTCGTAGCTGTGGGCCGGCGGCATCCCATACGTCGTCGTTAACCATGCATGTAAATGCGGCGCGCTAATGACGGCCGTCCCATGCCGCTCGTTATGGCGCGTGATCCTCACATCAGCGACGCTCGTATTACCTGCTGCCTGACGCCAACGTTTGAGGACGGGAAGGATCGCCTCAAGGACAAGCGGGTGTTTGTCCACTTGAAGAACATCGCGCTGTCCGCCAGTCGTCGAAAAGCAGCCGTCCGCGACGACGAGCCCCAGGGCATACGCCTCGTCGAGCGGAATGTCCGCGTCGCCCCAATCCGCCACACCGCGCGCGAGCCCAATGTATTCGTCGCCGGTTAGATCACCCAGGCGTTTCCAGCCCTCATACCCACTGTCGTCGCGCACCCACAGGCGATGGGCCGGCGTCCCGTCGATGACAAAGCCTGATTCGGTCTCGACGCGGTAGCCATCGCGCTCCCCGTCGTCGTACCATCCGCGCACGCGATCGACGGTATGAGGGCCTTGAATCGACGATGCGCCCCACAAATCACCGAAGCGTTGGAGACCCTTCGACCAAACCAGGGTATCGGGTGTCACGCACTTGCCCATACCCGAGAGCCCGAAGATAACGCAGAGCGCGTTGCGCAGGCTCTCGTCGCCAGGGTCCAGCCTGACGAGTTCGCCACGGTCGGTCTCGCCAAGCGCGAGACCCGCCTCCGTCGAGGGGTTGGTACGGTTGAACGGGTACATGTTGGCGACGGTCTCCGCGTCCATGCGCCAGCAGCAGCGCGCGACGTCGTGGCCGGGCAGCGTCGACGCGGCCAGCGGGTACTGATGGAAGACGCCTGGCGCCGGGGACTCCATGACCAGGAGTCCCTGCTGGGCGCGGGCGATGGCGTCCTCGGCCGTGTCCGCGATGCAGGTCACGTAGACGCCCGCCTTGATCATGGCCTGGTTGGGCTGCCGGAGGCGCATCATCGCGTCCTCCGCCTCCGTGAATTGCGCGGACTTCTCGCCCACGCCGGCGCTCGCGGTCAGCAAGTGCAGGCCCGTCTGCCGGTTGCGTGTCTGCAGGCGCGTGCGCTCGCGGTTGGGGTCGGTGCCGTGCGCCCACACCGCCAGGCGATAGGGGCCGCGCAGGGTCACCAGCCGGTCGAGCCAGCCGGGGTCAGTCCGCGCCGGCGGCGTCAGCAGCGAGAAGCTCGCCGCGTAGCGCCCGCAGGCGAGCCGGCAGGCGTTGCCCATCTCGCCGGCGGTCAGCGGCCGGGCCGCGTCGCCCTTGACCGCTGGCACGACCCGCGACGCGAGCCCCATGGCGCGCAAGCGCGTCTGTGTCTCAGCGGCGACGTTCGCCAGCAGCAGCTGAGAGGATGTGCCCGCGCCGAACAGGCGACGCGCCACGACGGAGAGGAGCGGCAGCCGGCGCATTAGGCGCAGCCACCAGGGCGCGCGCCGCGACACTTTCGGTTCGTACAGCACGAGGTAGAACCGGATGTCGGTCTCGCGCATCCCGCGCGCCGCCAGCCGCTCCACGGCGCGGTCGCCCAACTCAGCCAAATTACGGCCGACGGGCCGCTGGCTCTCACGCAGCTCGCGTACCAATTGGTGATGGTCCCGCGCGTTGTTCGTGACCAAGATCTGCGCGGCGCCGCCCGGCCCGATCGACGCGATGATCGTCTGCAGACGGTTGGCCAGACGCGTGTCCTGCTCCTCCTCGGTCAGCGCGTCGCGCGTGTAGCCGTCCACCTCCAGGATGATGTGCCGCGTCTCCTTGGTTTTCCTCGGGCCGAGCACGAGGCGCACGAGATAGCCGCCGAGGTGGGCCAGGCGCGGCTCCCGGCGCACGCCGTCGGTGAGCTTGCACACGCCGAGCACGAGCCCGCCCGCCGCGACGCCGCCGAACCCGCCGAGCAGGTGCGGCTCCAGGTGCAGCACACCCTGCCACGCGCCGACGACCGCGACCGTCTGCGGCACGGTCATGCCAAAAAGCACGCGCAGCTTGTCGTCGGCGAACTGCAGCGTGGTCGCGCCATAGGCCATGTGAGTGCTCCCTTCCCGTGTTAGACGAACGACGCGGCGCCGCTGATCAGGACGGACGCGACGATGAGGGCGGTGATGACCTCGCGCATGTGGTCCCAGCCGCGGCGATGGCCAATGACGCCCATCACGACGGCGATAACAATACCAATCACCCAGGCATATTGCAGCCAGCTGGGCATCCAGCCGGCGTAGGTGGCGAGCTTGGCACAAACCGGGTCGGCCTTGTCGCACGCCTGCGCGAGCGACACGATGATGGTGGACAGATGCATGAACGGACCCCTCTCTGGTATTGTGATGCTAGCGCGCATCGGATGCGGAGCGATGCGTGCACGCATCGCTCGTGATGGTAGAATAGCAGACAGGGGCGTGTATGGCAAAGAAGTATCCCATCGTCAACCCGTGGCGCCCGACGCTGACGTGCCCGAGCGGGTGGGAGGGTCGTATCAAGGGCGTGGCCGAACGACGCGGAGAGGCGCTCGCCGACGCGCTCCGTCGGTACGCGTACAACGGCATGAGGAACGACGAACGAGAGGAGGATGGGATGCCGGTATCGCAATCGTTGCGTGTGGTCGTGGGGGATGTCCTGGATCAGGTCGCGCAGGAGACCCGCGACGGCGCGTATAAGACAGCGGTCGAGCTCAATCGTGGTGCTGACGGCAACGGGGCCGACGAGGCGCGCGAGGCGCGCAATCAGCACATCGACCAGATCATCGACGCCATCGTGCGGCGTATCGAAGACGCCACGCGCTAACCGCGACCGCGCTATACTGCACAGCGTCGAACGCTACCAGTAGGCTGACAGGAGGCTACCAGCCATGATCACCGACGAGATGTCCCCGCTGTCCGACCGCGCTACCATCGCCGAGGCCGCCGCGCTCCTCGACCTGCACCCCAACTCGGTCAGAACCCGCGTCAAGGCCGGCCAGTACCCCAGCGAGAAGGTGCTGACCAAGAAAGGCGAGGCGTACCTGATCCCCCGCGCCGCGATCGACGCCGAGCTGCGCGGCGAGCCCCTGCCCCCGGCCGGCACATACACCCCCGGCGCCTCAGCGGAGGTCGGCGTTTGGATTGTCGCCCCCGCCGGCACACCCCGCCAGACGACGGGTGACACACCGATCATCGACCAGGACGGCCGGGGCCTCATCGCCGCCTCAACCCCGCCGGCCGTCTACGAGGCCCTCGTGCTCTCGCTGCGGCAAGCCCTGGACCCCACGATCACGGAGTTGGCCCGCGCGGCCGACGCCCTGCACGACGCCGCCCAAGAACTCGCCGTGACGCGCGCCGCGCTGGATCGGGCACAGGCCGACCTCGACGCCGAACGCGCCCGCCGCGCCGCGATCCCACGTCCCGTGGCCGACACCTGGCGCCAGGTGATGCGCGACCTGGGTGCGGCGGCCGTAAGCCTCACAGGTAGGCTCACCCCGCATCGTCAAACACAGCGCTAGCCCGCCTATACCCACACAAAGAGAGAGAGGGCCTGCACCATCAGCGGTGCAGGCCCTCTCTCTGTGTCTCTCGCCACCGTGGCCGCTCAGGGCCGCTCAGGGCTGTCCCGCCCGACGGCCTCCCGGCGCGTCCTCCACGCCGCCCAGTAGGCCGCGTCGCAGGCCGCACAGCGCCGGCGGCGGTCCCCGGCCTCCGCTGAGGCCTCCGCCCAGGCGCTATCCCACCCGCGCGCCACGGGTTTGCTCGTGCGGCCAGCCAGCAGGTGACCGCACACACAGCAGCGTTCACCCCGCGCGCGCTCCCGCCAGCGGCGATACCACCCCCCTATCATCCCTGATCCCCCCCTCCGCCGTGGCGCTCCCCCATCCTGATCTTGTAGCGCAAATAGAGGTAGCTCACCCGCTGCCCGGACACCCCCACCTCGGCCGCGATCCGCGCGACGGTCCAGCCCTCCTCGTCGCGCAGGCGGACGATCTCCCGGTCCCGCGCGTCCGGCTCCCACGCCGCCCGGCGGGCGTCGGCGTGCACGCGCTTACTCGGCCGGGACGGTCGCCGCTCCAACACGTCGGCGCGGCTCATCGCCGCTCCTTCACAGCCAGGTAGATCGCCAACTGCCCTAAGTGGATTGTTTGGTCCACGGCCAGGCCAGCCCCTAAAGGCGACAAGCGTGTGTAGATCCAGAGAGGCCGCGCCTTGGCGTAATCGGCGGCGGCGTGTACTCCAAAGGGCGTCACGACGTCGAACAAGCGCGGTTCGTAACCCAACAGCCGACCGGCGGCCATGATCGTGCCGGTCCAAATGACTGCGTGGCTCACGAGTGTAAGTGGGTTGTGGCCTTTGGTTTCAGCAAGGAACTGGCCCTGCAGCGGATAATCCGCCAGCAAGTGCGCAAACACCAGTGTTAGATACCGCATTATCATCCTATCCCTCTCCCCCGGCCTGGCCGTGGCCCCACCGCCGGCCACGCCAGGACCTCGGCCAGCATGCGCCGCTCGTCCCGCGCGGCACAGGGGAAGCGCCCCCGCGTCGTGCGGTCCAGCACGTCGTTGGCGATGGTGGTCCGTATCCGCAGCGGGTACAACTCCGCGCCCCCGCCGGCCATGATGAGGATGCACACGACCAGGCGGGGCCGTGTCCGCCAGGGCCGCACGAAACGCCAGGCCATCAGTGGTCCTCCACGCGTTCATAGCGCGCCTCGAAGACCGACGCGGGGCACGGATACACGTCGCCGTCGATGTCCGTGACGATGTAATCACCAACCTGCACATGCATCCGGCCGTCGTGCGTGTCGATGTAGCCCCAACTCATGTCCCGCGGCTGTAGGCCGTTCTCGTCGGGCCAGGGTTTGACACCCTCGGGCCACACCGCGGCATGTGGATCGAACGGCACGGCCTCGATCACGATCGGCCGCTTGCGATATCTAGCCATCAGCTCACCTCCCACTCTACTCTAGCCCCTCGCTCTCAATGTACTCCGCCCCGACAACGGCGAGCCGCAGCCGGTACGCGTCCGTCGCCAGCGCGCGGCACATCCGCGCCTCCTGGCCCCGGCCGAGGGCGTCGGCCCGCGCGTCGAGCGCGCGCCCCACCAGGTGCAACGCGAGCGACGGCGCGTGCGCGGCGACCGTTTCGACCGCTGTCGTCGCCTCGTGCGGCCCATTGGCGAACGAGCGGACGATCCCCTGGAACACATAGTCCTTCGCGCGCTGCTCCACCGGCAGCTTGCCGTACTCCACCAGGCAGGGATGCGTCTTCTTGTCGGCGTCCTTCACCGGACCATAGACCCACCCGTCACCGACCTTGAAGGCGCACCAGTTCTGATGTGAGTCCTCTGGCGTCGCCTCGGGATGCTCGATGGCAAAGCGTACGCCGTCGATGGCCGACCCCTTGATGTCGGCGGGCGCGTCCTCCCACACCACCTGCGATGTGTCGCCGTAGGCCAGGCACAACGCCCGGTTGGCTTCGTGGCATGTCCGCGCGATCTGTGTGATGTCCATTAGTCTCGTTCCTCCTCATCCTCGTCATCATCTACATCCACGATACCGCTGACCTCGGTATGCCGCCGTGTCAGACGCTCCGCCCTCTCCGCGTCATACAGCGCCATCCGTTCGGCGTCGCGTTGGGCCTCCTGCACCCGTTCCCGCTCCTCATCCTCGGCCAGGCGCTCGACGACGAGATCGCGCAGCATCATGATGATCTCGCTCGGTGAGTCGCCCTCGTCGATGCGCGCGCTGGCGCTCATGGCGCGGTTGCCGTAGCTGCCGTCGGATAGTTTGCGCTCGTAGTGCACATGGTCGACCTGCATCTCTGTCTCTCCTCTGCCTAGAAATAGGGGGCCGCGCCCGGCCCGATCACCGGGTCTTTCCACCAACACCGAATGTTTACCCCCTCGACCTCGAACTGAAAGACCCACAGCTTGTGGCGGCTGGCCCGCTGGATCATGTCCCGTGTCCCGCGCGACTTAGGATCAGGCAACGCCACGAGCGCCTCGGCGTAGCACGCCATCTCTTCATTGCGCACAGGTCCCGCCCTTCGGCGTGCGGGAGATCCGCGCGGCCCGAACGCATCCCATTTGGCGGGGAACGGTCGCACGGGGACACCCTGGGCATCGGCCCATAGCTCGCCGAGGCGATCCACTCCGTGCGGCTCCTTACCCGAGACAACCTCAGTCACGACCAGACCGTGCTCAATGGCCCTATCCATGGCCCATGCGACGAGATGCGGGTCTGTGATACGCCGCGACCCGGCGATGATGACCTTCACCGTTTTTCCGTCCTCCGACTTATCCCCAGGTCGAGCTACCTGGGGATAAGTCCGCTCCTCATTCAGGCCGCGCCTTGCTGTGGCCGCGCCTGCCGGTCAGTCCGCATCTCATCGCGCACGTTACTCTGAATTGAGAGCATCACGGCCAGCTCCTCCATCCAGTGGTGGTTGGGATGCGCCGCGCTCATCCAGCAGCCATGTCGCGTGTCCCACAGGCGTGTCCCTAATCGGTCGGGCCGCGCCTCGAAGCGCATCTCATCAGGTGTCATTGGTTGGCACTCCTGTCTCACGGACGAACGTCTGTGGCTCCGGGTCGCCCTCCTGGCGCTCGATGGGCGTTAGGCCCACCGTCGCGGCCAGGCGGCGGATCGTGTTCTCTACTAATTCCGCGTGCTCGTCAGCCTTGTTGCGCCTGAGTTGGTACTGGAGCCCCGATAGCGCGCTCAGGTGCACGAGGTCGATGGGGCTGATGCGGTAGTGCCGCGCGACGGACTCCCACAGGTCGGCCTCGTCGCGCATGACGGGGATAGCGATGAGCACGTCGATATGTCCGCTGACACCGCGCGGGGTGTCCCCCTCTGTCCCAAATGTCGTCATAGG
>JAABUV010004173.1_pt1 | contig 17536 bp, 13 predicted proteins | sample 5559971 | NCBI WGS metagenome assembly JAABUV01 (sample SAMN10711881, study PRJNA513362) | rock metagenome | isolation source: Antarctica rocks | place: Antarctica: Victoria Land, Knobhead nord | collected 2015-12-19
CCAGCCCGTCGTGGCGAGGCCGAAGCCGCCCAAGCCCTCCACCCGCGTGCAGGCGATGCGCGAGCGCGCGGCGCTGGAGATCACCTTCCCCCGCGTCGAGGGCTACCGCATCGCACTGCCGGACGAGTGGGTCGAGGCGGTGTTCACCGCCGACTCGCGCTTTGTCCTGTCGCCGGAGACGGTCGGCCCCTGCCGGGTGCGGATGGAGGGGACCGTCGGCCAGGGAGTCGAGCTGAACCTCGCCGTGCTGGAGGCGACGCGGCTCAGCACCATCGGCTACCTGCTGGCCAAGCACCTGCTGTTCACCCGGTTCCGCGACCCTGGCGAGGCGCCGAAGCTGCACCTGTTCGGCGACATCAAGCGCGTCGCCAACCGCTGGCTCAGCGAGGGCCACTTGGTCTGCCTGGGCGGCACGGCCCCGGCCATGGTCGGCTACCCCGAGCTGCTGGACCAGGCGGCCGAGCTTATCTTCCTCGCCTGCCAGTCCGGCTCGCCCGGCAGCGGCGCCATCCGGGCGATCCTCGACCCGTACACGCCGCAGGGCAGCAGCCGCTTCGTCAATTTCGCCACCGCCAAGCCGCTGTTCACCACCAGCCCGGCGCGCTGCCACGTCAACCACGTGGTGCTGGACAGCGACTGGGAGGCGGAGTTCGCCCAGGTGGCGGAGGCGCACAGCCAGGTTGTCGCCTATGTGAAGAACCAGGGCATGCAGTTCGAGGTGCCGTACCGCGACGGCACCCGGCAGCGGCGCTACTGGCCGGACTACCTCGTGCGCGTCGACGACGGGCGGGACGAGCCGCTGAACCTGGTTGTGGAGATCAAGGGGTTCCGCGCCACCGACGCGCAGCTCAAGGCCGAGACGATGCGCAAGCTGTGGGTGCCCGGCGTGAACGACCTCGGCACCGCCGGCCGCTGGGCGTTCGCGGAGTTCACCGACGTTTACGAGATCGAGGCCGGGTTCGCGTCGCTGATCCGCTCGCCCGACGCCTCTGCCCGCCAAGCCGCCTGACGCAAGGAACATCCATGGCCCAAACGCCGAAGCCGTCCAAGGGTCCGCGCCCGGTCGAGGCGCTGCAGCACCGCGCCGACACGCGCCCCAATATCCCGACCGCCGAGTTCCAGTCGATGGCGCAGCAGATGGAGGCCGGCACGCCGGCGGCGCCCGTCCGCTACAAGCGCGCCGCGCCGCTGCCGCCGGGCGAGACCCGGCCGCGCAACGCCGACCTCGACCCGCAGCTTGTTTGGCAGGGCATGAAGATACGGCTGAGGCAGGCCTCGAACGGATCGTTTCCGTACATCGTGCAACCCGCATTCAACACGAACGGCTGGACCGGCTGCTGCTGCACCTGTTCCAACACCAGATTCACCATCGTGGGCAGGCCCATGCAATGCTGAGTGGCACTTCGGTTCGTCCTCCCCAGCTCGACGAGTTTTTCACGACCAACGAAGCTCCTCTGCGCGCGGAGGAGTTCGGCGCCCTTGGCTGGACAGAGAAGGTAGTCTGGGGACCCGAACCGACCAGACCCAACCCCATCCGCTGAACGAGCGAAGGTCTGCTTCGTATCGACTCCGGCCGACTGCCATCGCCATCAACGAAGGTCCGCTTGTCGCCTTCGCCTGCCCAAAGCGGAACGGCAGAGCTCAGCCAGCCCCCGCCCTGGAGGAAAGCAAAAAGGCCGGGGCGCAAAGCAAGGGCGGCGTCTCATTCCTGAAACGCCGCCCACGCCGTCGAAGCCCCCGAACGAAGACCCGCCCGGATCAGGCCAGGTCGAACCGGTCCAGGTTCATCACCTTGGTCCACACGGCCACGAAATCATGCACGAACGCCTCCTCGGAGTCGCCGCACCCGAATACCTCCGCGACGGCCCGCAGCAGCGAGTTCGACCCGAAGATCAGGTCGACGCGGCTGCCGGTCCACTTCAGCTCTCCTGTCCGGCGGTCGCGTCCCTCGAACCGGTCGTCGGACTCGGACACCGCCTTCCACGTCGTGGTCATGTCGAGCAGGTTGACGAAGAAGTCGTTGGTCAGCGTCCCCGGCCGCTTGGTGAAGACGCCGAGCTCGGAGCCTCCGTGGTTGGCGCCCAGCACGCGCAAGCCGCCGACCAGAACCGTCATCTCAGGCGCGCTCAGCATCAGAAGATGCGCCCGGTCCACCAGATGCACCTCCTCGTGCCGCCCGCGCCCATCACCGAGATAGTTGCGGAACCCGTCCACGGTCGGCTCCAGCACGGCGAAGGAGTGCGCGTCGGTCTGCTCCTGGGACGCATCGGTGCGGCCCGGCGTGAACGGGACCTCCACGGCGTGCCCGGCATCCTTGGCAGCCTTCTCGACGGCCGCACACCCGGCGAGCACGATCAGATCGGCGAGCGAAACCTCCTTGCCGCCAGACTGCGCCGCGTTGAATTCGGCCCGGACACCCTCCAGCGTCTGCAGCACCGTCGCCAGCTCGGCCGGCTCGTTCGCCGCCCAGTCCTTCTGCGGCGCGAGGCAGATGCGTGCGCCGTTGGCGCCGCCCCGCTTGTCCGTGCCGCGGAACGTGGACGCCGACTTCCAGGCGGTCGAGACCATCTGCGAGACGGACAGCCCCGACGCCAGCACCCGCGCCTTGAGCGCCGCCACGTCCTGCTCCCCGATCAGCGGGTGGTCCACGGCGGGGACCGGATCCTGCCATAGGAGCACTTCCGAGGGCACTTCCGGGCCGAGGTAGCGCGCGAGCGGCCCCATGTCGCGGTGCGTCAGCTTGAACCACGCCCGGGCGAAGGCGTCGGAGAACCCGTCCAAGTTTTCGTGAAAGCGCTTGGAGACCGCGAGGTAGGCCGGGTCGGCGATCATTGCGATGTCCGTCGTGCACATCATGGGCGCATGGCGCTTCGATGGGTCGTGCGCGTCGGGCACCTGGTCGGCGGCCACACCGTTCTTGGGGGTCCACTGCCAGGCGCCGCCTGGGCCTTTCTGCAGGTCCCATTCGTAGTTGAAGAGGTTGTCGAAGTAGCCGTTGTCCCATTTGGTGGGTTCGGCGGTCCAGGCGCCCTCAATGCCGCTGGAGATCGTGTCGGCGCCCTTGCCGGTGCCGAGATTGTTCTTCCAGCCCAGGCCCATCTGCTCGATGGGGGCGGCCTCAGGCTCCGGCCCGACATGTTCGCCGGCGCTGGCCGCGCCGTGGCACTTGCCGAACGTGTGGCCGCCGGCAACCAGCGCCACCGTTTCCTCGTCGTTCATCGCCATGCGCCCGAACGTTTCGCGGATGTCGCGGGCCGAGGCAGCCGGATCGGGTTTGCCGTTCGGCCCCTCCGGATTGACGTAGATCAGCCCCATCTGGACGGCGCCGAGATGGTCGGCGAGCTCCCGGTCGCCGCTGTAGCGCCCGTCGCCGAGCCAGGTGTCCTCAGGACCCCAGTTGATGTCCTCCTCCGGCTCCCACACGTCCTGGCGACCGCCGGCGAAGCCGAACGTCTTGAGTCCCATCGACTCCAGCGCACAATTGCCGGCGAGCACCATCAGGTCGGCCCAGGAGATCTTGCGGCCATACTTCTGCTTGATCGGCCACAGCAGCAGCCGTGCCTTGTCGAGGTTCGCGTTGTCGGGCCAGGAGTTCAACGGCGCAAAGCGCTGCGTCCCGGAGCCCGCGCCGCCGCGGCCGTCGCCGATGCGGTAGGTGCCCGCGCTGTGCCACGCCATGCGGATGAACAGCGGCCCGTAATGCCCGTAATCGGCCGGCCACCAGTCCTGCGACGTGGTCATCAGCGCGAACAGGTCCTGCTTCACCGCCGCCAGGTCGAGCGTCTTGAACTCCTTGGCGTAGTTGAAGCCCTCTCCCATCGGGTCAGAATTGGTCGAGTGCTGGTGCAGGATTTTGAGGTTCAGTTGGTTCGGCCACCACTCCTGGTTGGACCTGGGCCAAGCCGTCGAGTTGTTGGGAGCCACGCCCCTCATCGGGCACTGGCCGACGCTGTCTCCGTCCATTCTTCTCTCCCACTTCTGTCTGCGTCGATCGACGCGGTCCGCGCGCGAGGTCGCTCTCGCAGCCCTGCTGAGTGTAGCGGCATCACTGCCACGAAAGGAAGCCAATCCACTCAATGGATATGATAGTCAGCGTCTATGACGACGGCCGGACCCGCCCGATGAACCTTCGCGACCTCCGCTATCTGCTGGCCGTGGCCGAGCACGCGCATTTCGGCCGTGCCGCGCAGGCCTGCGGCGTCAGCCAGCCGACGCTCTCCGTGCAGCTCCGCAAGCTCGAGGAGCAGCTCGGCGTCACGCTGTTCGAGCGCGGCGGCAGGACGGTCGCGCCAACGGACGCCTGCAAGCGGCTGCTCGGCCACGCCCGCGCCGCCGTGGCCGAGGCGGAGGCGATCCTCGCCGCGGCGCGCGACCTGCGCGACCCGCTGTCCGGGCGCTTCCGGCTTGGCATCATCCCGACGCTGGCGCCCTACCTGCTGCCGCTCGTCTTCGCGCCGCTGCGCGACGCGCTGCCCGTGCTCGAGATCGAACCGTGGGAGGACCAGACCGACGCGCTGCTCGAGCGGCTGCGCACGCACGAGCTGGACGCCGTCCTGCTGGCCACCGAGGCGGACTCGCCGGGCCTCGCCAGCCGCAAGCTGTTCGACGAGCCGTTCCTCGCCGCGCTGCCGCCCGACCATCCGCTCGCCAGGCGCGCAACGGTGGCGGAGACGGATCTGGCGCGCGACATCCTGTTGCTGGGCGATGGGCACTGCCTGAGGGACCAGGCGCTCGCGGCTTGCGGGCAGGGCGGGGCGCCAACGGGGTTGCGGGGGAGCGCGATGCGCGCCGCGAGCCTGCCGACGCTGCTCAACATGGTCGCCGCCGGATACGGCACGACGCTGATCCCCGGACTCGCGGCTGGGGCGGCGCAGGACGCGGGGATCGTGCTCCGGCCGCTCGCGGCGCGGGCGGGCCGGACGGTGCGCATCACCTGGCGCGCTTCCTTCCCCCGCCGTGCGGCCGTGGACGCGGTGGGCGACGTCGTCACCGCGCGCCTTCGGGGCTTTGCGGAGGCGGCGGGGACGGCCTGACGCGCTCGCCGCAATGCGTCCCGGTGGGACAACCCCCTCTACCCAGTCCGGCAGCACGTTGAACAGCGCCGCGTCATGCGACGCAATGGGTCACGGCCGTCGGGTCCAGCGGTCGGCGTTGACGGCTCCATGCGGAGCCTGCCCCTGGAGGATGGCCTCCACCTGGCGCACCGTCTCCAGCGCCTGGGCAGCGATCGCGGGCGGCGTCAACCCGCCGACATGCGGCGTCGCCACCACGTTCGGCAGGGCTGCCAGCGCGGGCGTCGGCATCTGGTCCGGTGCCCGCCCGACATCGAGCGCCGCACCGGCAATACGCTTCTCGCGCAAGGCCGCCTCCAGCGCCGCTTCGTCCACCAGCCCCCCGCGCGACACATTGATGAAAAAAGCGTCCGGCCGCATGCGGGCGAAGGCGGCGGCGTCCATCAGGTTCTCGGTCTGCGCATTGGCCATGGCGAGGCAGGCGACGAAGTCGGATTCGGACAGCAGGCGATCCAGCGCCACGCCCGATGCTGCCGTACCCGATGATGCCAAGCGTGCTGCCGGCGAGTTGGCGGCCCATGACAGCCGCCGGCGGCGCACCCGATCGATACAGGCCCGCCGCCGTCGACACGCCCCACGAAGCCGGGCCCGGCCCGGGTCACCAGCACCCCGGCGCTGGTGGCGGCCGGCACGTCCACGTTGCTGATGTCCACGGCGACCCGGACGAATGCGGATAGTCGCGGCAGCCCGGTGAACACCGCCGCGGGATGCGGCGGCGGCGGTCCTGGTTCAGCTTGAACGGCAAAGGGAGCATCCCAGGATCAGGAAAGGAGGTGATCTCCTACGCCACCAACCTTCTCAGCACCAATCATCCGCCGGCGTAGGGGCGGCCCCTGTCCGCGGTGTGGCAGACGGAGCAGTCGCCGATGGCCGCCAGCGTGGCCCCACGCGCGACCGTGTCGGACGGGAACGCCGCGCGGGGCGGCGGCGCGATGCCGGCGATGGCCGGGTGCCATGCTTGCACAGTTGAGCTTGGGGACGCTGTCGCGCAGGCGGCCCACCACGTCGTTCCAAGGGGAACGCCGGGCGTCATCGAGCGGCAGGAGGGCCCTGCGACGGAACTCGACCACCATGGCCTCCTCCGCCAGCGTGAGCACGGTGCCGTGCGGGGCAATCGGCCCCATCGGCGCGTCATGGGTCGTCGCAACACTATCGCCCAAAGCGCTGCCATGACCCTAGGAAGGTGGCTGGCCTCAGCCAATCTCGCGCACCTGGCTGCGGTCGAGGCGGAGCCAGACCTGCTCGCCGCGACGCCGGGCCGGAACGCTGGAGCGGTTCAGCGCGTCCACCTTCAGCTCCGTCCCGTTCGCCAGGACCAAGTAGCGCAGCACAGGCCCATGGATGCGAAGGTCGGTGACGGCGGCCTCGACCCAAAGCCCCTCCTCAGCGGCCGAAGGGGCCGCGGGCAACACGTCGAACGCCTCCGGATGGACCGCCCAGGCAGAGCTGGTGCGCTGGTTGAACACGCGCAGCACCGCATCAGGCTCCAGCAGGTTGAAGTCGCCAATGAACCCGGCGACGAAGCGGGTGGCGGGACGGTCGTACACCTCGCGCGCCGGGCCGGCCTGCACAATGCGCCCGGCGTTCATCACCGCGACCTGGTCGCCCAGCACCAGCGCCTCCTCCTGGTCGTGCGTGACCAGGATGGCGGTGAAGCCGGTTTCGCGCTGCAAGCGCTTCAGCTCGTCCCGCAGGCGCTTGCGGATCTGCGCGTCCAGCGCGGACAGCGGCTCGTCCAGCAGCAGCAGGCGGGGTTCCAGCACCAGGGCGCGTGCGAGGGCGACGCGCTGCTTCTGCCCGCCCGACAACTGGGCCGGGCGGGCGTCGGCGCGGGCGCCCAGCTCCATCAGCGCCAGCGCCGCATCCACCTTCGCCGCCACCTGGGCGCGCGACTGGCGCTGCTGCTGTAGCCCGAACGCCAGGTTCTGCCGCACCGTCATGTTGGGGAACAGGGCATAGTTCTGGAACGTCATGGCGATGCCGCGCGCCTGGGACGGCAAGCCCGTCACGTCCTGCCCGGCGATGCTCAGCCGGCCGGCGTCCGGCCGCACCAGCCCGGCGATGGCGCGCAGCAGCGTCGTCTTGCCGCATCCGGACGGCCCCAGCAGGATGCACATCTCGCCCTGCCCGACGTCCAGCTCCACCCCGGCGAACACCTCAGTGGACCCGTATGCCTTGGCGAAGCCGCGGACCTCGACGAAGCTCACGCCGGCTGACGCCGCAGCATGGACAGGGCCACCACGGTCGAGAGCCACATCGCGGCGAAATAAACCACCACGATCACCGCCGTCACCTGGCCGACCTTCTGCCGCTGCCCGAACAGGTAGATCGCCAGCGTCTGGAAGTTGCCGCCGACCAGCATGTTGGCGAACACGAACTCCGCGAAGCTCAGCGCGAACACCATGGACAAGCCGACGAGCAGGCCCGGCGCGACGCAGGGCAGGATGACGCGCCAGGCGATCACGAGGTCGCCCGCCCCCACCAGGCGCCCGGCGTCCAGCAGCTCGTGCACCGGCAGCGCCCGCAGGTTGTTCTTCAGCGGCAAGTAGAGCAGCGGGAAGGCCAGCGGCAGGTAGCCCAGCAGCAGGATCCAGGGCGTGCCGATCAGCACCAGGGGATCGTTGGCGTAGATGCCCAGCAGCCCCACCACCAGCACCACCTGCGGCAGCGCATAGGGCAGCACCACCAGCCGCTCCATCCAGCGGTCCAGCCAAGGCAGGTGGCAGTGCGCCACCAGGACCGCCGGCACCGTGACCAGCACCTGCAGCACGACCGACCCGGCGGCGATGAACAGGGACCGGCCCAGCGCCGCCTGGAACGCCGGGTTGCCCAGCACCGTGCCGAACCAGCGCAGCGTGAACCCGGCCGGCACCAGGCCGGAGTACCAGTCCGTCGCCAGGGCGCTGACCCCCACGGCCAGCACCGGCAGCAGCAGCAGGCCCGACACCGCCCCGATCAGCAGCCGGTCGGCGAACGCCCCATGCTGCTCAGCCCCCTGTTGCTCAGCCCCGTGTTGCTCAGCCACGGCGCCGCCGCAACAGGAGCTGGTCCACCAGGATGGGCAGCAGCAGCACCAGCACCAGCAGCACGGCCAGCGCGTTGGCCAGGTTCGGGTCGGTGAACACGTCGCCGGCCACCAGCTCGCCGATGCGGACCGTCACCAGGTTGGCGCCGCCGCCAATCAGCGCATAGGCGGTGGCGTAGGTGCCCATGGCGTTGGCGAACAGCAGGATGAAGCTGCCGACCAAGCTGGGCGCCAGCACCGGCAACCCGACGCGCCGCCAGAAGGTCAGGCGGGACGCGCCCATCAGCCGCGCCTGCTCGGCCAGCTCCGGCGTCAACGCGCCCAGGCTGGGGAACAGCACCAGCACGGCGAACGGCACCTGGAAGTAGGCATAGACCAGCATCAGCCCTTGCAGGGAGTAGATGTTGAAGTCCTGCACCAGCCCCGAGCGCACCAGCAGCAGGGTGACGACGCCGTTCACCCCGGCCAGGATGGTGAAGGCCAGCGCCAGCGGCACGCCGACGAAGTTGCTGGCCACGTTGAACAGGGTCAGGAACCGGCGCTGCACCGGTGGGGGGCGGCGGTGCAGCGCCAGTGCCAGCGGCAGCCCGATGCCCAGGCCGACCGCGCTGGTCAGCAGCGACACCTGGATGCTGGTGGCGAAGGCCCCGCGGTAGAAGCGGCTGCCCAGCAGGGTGGCGTAGTTGCCGAGCGACCACTCGCCGCCGCGCACGAAGCTGCCGGACAGCACGGACATCACCGGCAGCACCTCGAACCCCAGCACGGCCAGGAGGAAGGGAGCGGCCCACAGCGCCACGGCACGCCGGGTCACAACAGGGCCTCGTTCGCGGCCATGCCGGCATGGGGCACGCCTATCAGGGCACCGTCCAGCAGCACGAAGGCCAGGCGTCGGGCGGGAGGCGGCACGCCTACATCTCGGTCAGCACCTTCTCCTGCCACAGCGCCGGGACGCGCTTCGCCCCGTCGCTCCAAAGCACCGGGTCGATGGGGCGGGCCTTGGCGTACTGCGCCGCGGGCAGCAGCTTGGCCTTTGCGCCGTCGGGCAGCGTCAGGTGGTCCACCCGGATCGGCCGGGCATAGCCGTCGGCCAGGTTGAGCTGGCCCTCGTCGCTGAAGATGTACTCCCGCACCAACATCGCCGCATTCGGGTTCTTGGCGTACTTGTTGACGACGGTGGAATAGCCGCTGGTGACGGAGCCGTCGGACGGGATGACCACGTTGAACCGGCCGCCGCCCACCTTGTCGCGGTAGTTCAGGGCGTTGAAGTCCCACATCAGCCCGACCTGGATCTCGCCGCGCCCCATGTTGGCCGGCAGCGCCGCGATGGTCAGCAGGCGTTTCTGCCTGGCGAGCTTGGCGAACAGCTCCATGGCCGGGTCGATCCGCCGCTCGTCGCCGCCCATGGCGATGGCGCAGGCCAGCACGGCGGCGTTGGACTGCGACGCCTTGCCCACGTCGCCTGCCGCGACCTTGTAGGTGCCGCCCAGCAGGTCCGCCCAGGATTTCGGCGGGTTCGCCACGTCGCTGGCCACCACGAAGGCGATGGTGCCGGTGTAGGCCAGCATCCATCGGCCCTCCGCGTCCCGCGCCCACGTGGGCACCTGGTCGAAGGTGCTGGGCTTGTAGGGCGCCGCGAGGCCGCGCTCCACGGCCACGCTGCAGAAGTCGAACCCCACGTCGCCGATGTCGGCGGAGGCGTTGGACCGTTCGGCCGCGAACTTCGCCAGCTCCTCTGCGCTGCTCATGTCGGTGTCGGTGTGCTTCAGGCCGTACTGGGCCGTCACCGCCTTCCAGGTTGCCTCCCAGTTGGCCCAGTCGTCCGGCATCCCGACGCTGTTGACCGCGCCCTCCTTGCGTGCGCGCCCGATCAGGTCGTCCAGCGGCGCGGCGCGGCCGGGGCCGGCGAGTAGGGACGCCATACCCCCCATGGACAGGGCCAGGCCGGCGCGTCGGGTAAGATGGGTCATGCGTGTCCCTGCTGTTGCACTGGATTGGACGCTGCCGGAAGCAGGTGCGGTCCGTCAACGACCTCGTGGGTGCCTGTCGTGGGCTCCAGGGTTCCGGTGATCCCCTGCGCTCCCGCTGGCTAAGCTGCTGCTGTTTGAGATGAATCACAGGATTTTCTACTTGAAGTTGGACCGCGGCTGTGCGGCCGGCAGGCGGGTGGCAGTAGAAGGCCAGGAGGACAGCCCTCCAACGTGACCCACCTTGTTCGGCCTGACCGTCGGCCCCGCTGCCGGTGCCCTTAGCTGGACTTGTCATGTCCGGAAGACCTGGCAGAGGAGGGGAAGAGTGCGGTGAACGACGGCTGCGGCGACACGCGCCACGACGAAGGCCTGTTGGTGACGGAACGGGCGGTTGCCGTGACCAGCGGGCAGTGCGACACGCTGAAAGACGTGCGCGACCGGGCGTTGCTGTCCTTCGGCATGGTGTCCTGCCTGCGGCGGTCCGAGATCACCGCCCTGGACGTGTCCGACGTCGCTACGTCCGTTTGGCCAGGCTGTTCGGGGAGAACGCCGGCGACGAACATCGCCGTTCAAATACCACCACCAATCACCGGCGACGCCCCCCGGTGCCTGGCCAGGCCCGCGCGGCCGTGTTGCACAGATCGGATGTGTGGGCGCAGTTACCCCAGCCCCGGTTGCTTTCAGGCGATGCGGACGGAGATCGGGTGTCCAAGCTCCAGCATGCGGTTGAGCGCGTGGGCGACGACGTCCACCTCAGTTGGCCGGCGCGCCGGGGCGGGTCACGCGCCGGCCGCGCCCGCCATCGCCAGCAGCATCTGCTCCTCGGCAACCTGGTCCATAAGGTCTTGGTCGCAGGACCGCTCCCGCCAATCCCCGCCGGAGCGGATCAGGCCGCACTGGCAAAGCCGGTCGTTCTGCCATCCGGGGTAGTTCATCACCGGATAAAGGCAGATGCCCTGGACCGGCACGCCGGCCCGGCGCGCGGCGCACACCTCGCCGCCCACGTGGCGCAGCCACCCTGCGCCGTTGCTTCCCTCGGCGCCGGTCTCGCTCAACAGGACAGGGCGACCGTAGCGCGCGTCCACCTCAGCCAGCAGGTGGCGGAGCGGGCGGTACAGCCAGTGGCCGAGTGGGAGGGTCGTGCCGCCCCGGATGAGCTGGTTCTCGGGATAGAAGTTGACGCCGACGATATCGAGATGCGCCTCGCTGCCGCCCAGCTCGGGAGCGAGGCGGCCAGCGATCATGTCGAACGCCTCGAACTGCGCCAGGCGGTGCGCCTCGGCGCCGGCGACCGTCTCCGGCATGTCGGGATGCCCGGCGACATGGATGAGCGGCTCGGCCTGGACGAAGCGTGCATCCGGCGCAACCTCGCGCACGGCCTCGATCGCGCGAATCACCGCGCGGGCGAGCTGCCGCTTCAGTTCAGGGCCGCGGCCGAAGCTGTTCGGGTGCATGCGGGCATGGTCGCCGCCGGCCCAGGCCCAGAACGAGATTTCGTTGACCGGGCAGTAGAACGGGACGGCTCCGCCCTCGTCGCGTACGATCCGGGCGACTGCGGCGCAAAATGCGGCGAAGCGGTCGAGGAACCGGGGCGACCAGATGTCCAGGTCGTGCGGCAGGCCGTAGGCCATGGTCGACGCGCTGCGGGCAAAGCGGGCGCTGCTCGCGGGCGCTGTCGTCGTGGTGACCGCGACGTGCCTGCTCATTCCGCTCGCGCCGCGCTTCTGGCCCGTAGCGGCGGCAGGGGTGATCGGAGGGCTGGCGGGCACCACGATCGGCCCGTGCCTGGCCGCGATATCGCTTGGAATCGTCGGGCCTGCCCGCTTCGCCCGCCGTGCGGGCCGGAACGAGTCGCTGTTCCATTTGGGGAACGGCGCCATCAACTTGATGATCCTGGCGACCGCGCCGGTCGCGGGCACCAGCATCGTGTTCTGGATGATGGGCTTGACGGCGGCTGCCAGCGTGGGGGCGGCCTGGGCCGTGCCCGAGCGGGCCATCGACCATGACGCGGCCCGCGGCCTTTCGCCCGATGGCGCTCGGCACGGCTTGCAGCCTTCGCCCTGGAGCACGCTGCTGGCAAGCCGGCCCTCGCTGGTGTTCGCTGCCTGCGGCGCACTGTTTCACCTGGCCAATGCCGCCATGCTGGGGCTGGTCGCGCAGAAGCTTGCCGTGGAGCATCCTGGCCAGGGCATCGCCTTCACCGCAGCCTGCGCCATCGTCGCACAAAGCGTGATGGTCCCCACTGCTGCGCTGGCCGGCCGGCGGGCCGACGCCTGGGGGCGCAAGCCGTTGCTGCTCGCCGCAGTCGTGGCCTTGGTCCTGCGGGGCATGCTCTACACCTTGTCCGACCACCCGGCTTGGCTGATCGGCGTGCAACTGCTGGACGGGGTTGGGGCAGGGCTGATCGGCGCGTTGTTTCCAGTCGTGGTGGCCGACCTGACGCGCGGCAGCGGGCACTTCAACGCCGCCGGCGGTGCCGTCGGCACCGTGCATGCGGTCGGCGGGCTCCTGAGCGGAGCGCTCGCCGGGCAAATCGTGGTGCTGGCCGGGTACCAGGCCGCGTTTCTTACGCTCGCAGCCGTCGCCGCCCTGGGGTGCCGGGCGTTACAGGCTGCTCTCGGGCAAGCGGTGGCCCTCCTCACGCCCCGGTTGTTGCGTAGTGCGGGTGGCGTCTTGCATCAAGCGGTGCATCTGCGCCCATGTGGCGGTCCAGGACATCCCGCGCAGGCGCTGGTCCGCGCGTGCGAGCCAGGCCTGCTTTGGCCGTGCGAGCAAGCGCTCAACGGCCGTTACTACGTCGTCTGCACCGGACGCGATCTCGACCAAGCCGTCGCTTCCCCAACCGTGCACGACGTCGGCCACAGGCGTGGATACCACGGGCACGCCGGCCGCAAGGAACTCGGGCGTCTTGGTCGGGCTGATGTATCGCATGGCCTCGTTCAACGCGAAGGGCATCAGGCCCACATCCCATCCGGGAAGATGGCCCAGCAGCGACGCATAGGGCTTCTGGCCCAGCCAGTGCAAGTTGCTGCACTGCGGCAGGGTGGCGGGGTCAAGCTTGGCAACCGGGCCCGGACCTACGAGCGATCCCTGTCTCAAAGGCCGCCGCGCCAGGCCCGCTCGGCCTTGTCCCAGGCAGCCAGCGGCTGCAGGTCGGGCACCCAGGCCAGCCCGGTCTTCGCGTCCGACGACACGGCCTCCGGCGTGACGACGACGTCGAGGAGCGCCGGACGATTGGCAAGCGCCCGCTCGATGGCCGGCTTGAGCTGATCCTCCGTCTCCACGCGCTCGGCGTGCATGCCGAACGCCCGCGCCATCGCCGCGTGGTCGCTGAACTGCAGCCGTGTGCCGACCACCTTGCCGTGGGTTACGGTTTGATCGTGCACCTCGATCTGCCAGGCGCCGTTGTTGGCGACGACGATCAAGACCGGCGCGTGGTGACGGACGGCCGTATCGACCTCGATCGCGTTGAAGCCGAACGCGCCGTCCCCGGTCGCCACGACCACCGGGCGATCCGGGAACGCGAGGCTCGCCGCGATCCCGTAGGGCACGCCGACGCCGATGCAGCCGAACGAGCCGGGGTCGAGCATCGCCGGCGCGGACAGGCCGATGCGGGCGAAGCTCAGGAAGTCGCCGCCGTCGGTAATGACGATCGCCTCCGGCCCCATCGCGTCCTGAAGCGCCGCGATCACCCGGTTTGGATGCAGGCGGCCGTCGCTCCCGAGCGGTGCGGTCGCCATCGCATGGCGCAGCTTGCGCGCCCGCTCCTCATGGCCCGCGCGCAGCCTCTCCGCCCAGGTTTGATCAACCGATGCGGACCGGTTTCCGGCCGCCTCGACCAGGGCACGCAGCGCCTCTGCCGGGGAGGCGAGCACCTCAACGGCGCCGCGCCGGTTGTCGCGCAGCTCCGACGGCACGTCGGCAATGCGGACGAACTGGGCCTGACCGAACACCGCCGGCGAGCCGTAGGCGAGCTGGAAGTCGAGCCGGCGTCCGACCGTCAGCACGACGTCAGCGTCGCCCATGACCGCGCCGCGCATCGCGCCGACAACGGCGGGGTGCGTGTCCGGCACGAGGCCGCGGCTCTCGCCGGTGTCGAGGTAGACGGCGCCGAGCCGATCCAGCAGCGCCGCAAGCTCAGGCCCCGCGCCGCGTGCGCCGCGGCCAGAGATGACGAGCACGCGCCGCGCCGACCATAGCAGATCGACCGCCTCGGCGATCCGGGCCGGGTCGGGCCGCGTGACGGGCCGCGGCTTGGGGCGCAGGTGCTCTTCGAGCTGGACCGGCTTCGGCACCAAACTGCGGAGGGTGTCCACCGGGAAATCGATGTAGGACGGCCCCGGCTCGCCGCCCTCGCCGAACGCCCGCGCGACCGCCTCGTCAAGCTCCGCCAGGGCCAGGTTGGGATCGCGCACCGTGCGGGCGTACCGCGTGATCGTCCGCACGAGGTGGGTGTGGTCGAGGTCCTGCAGGCCGCCGCGGTTCTCCTGCGGGGTTGGGTTCGTTCCCGAGATGACGAGCACGGAGGCGCGCGAGACATGGGCGTTGGCGATGCCCGTTATGGCGTTGGTGACGCCAGGGCCGGCGGTCACGAGCGCGACGCCAAGCTGTCCCGTCAGCTCAGCGTGGGCTTGGGCCATGTGGACGGCGGCCCGCTCGTCGCGCACGTCGATGATGCGGATGCCCTCGGCGTCGAGCTGCATCCAGATCGGCATGATATGGCCACCGCAGAGCACGAAGACCCGCTCGACGCCGCGCCGCCTGAGCAGGCGCGCCACGAGGGCAGCGACGCTGTCGGGATCGCTGTGGGAATACGTCGTCATGGTGTGGCTCCAACCGATCCGTTCGCCGCAGCCTGGCCTGCGAGTTGCGTCTTGAGCACCCGGTACAGGACTTTGCCCAGGGCGTTGCGCGGCACCTCGTCCTCACGCATGAACGTGTAGGATTGCGGGCGCTTGTAGCCGGCCATGCGGCTCCGGCTCCAGTCAAGCAGGTCGGCCTCGCTCACCGGCGCGCCCTCGTGCAGGACGACGACGGCGTGCACTCGCTCGCCCCATTTCGGGTCGGGCAGGCCGACCACGGCCACGTCCTTGATCCCTGGATGCGCGCCCAGCAGCGCTTCGACCTCGGACGGATAAACGTTCTCGCCGCCGGAGATGATCATGTTGCTCTTGCGATCAACGAGATGGATATAGCCGTCCGCGTCGCGGCGGGCCATGTCGCCGACCGTGCAATGCTCGCCCCGGAATGCCTCAGCCGTTTTCTCGGGCAATTTCCAGTAGCCGTCGAACGTGTACGGGGTACAGGAGTAGAGTTCGCCCGGCTCGCCGTCCGGCACCTCATTCCCATGCCCGTCCAGCAGTCTGATGGGTGCCGATCCGACGCATTCCCGCCCGACCGAGCCGAGCTTGGTGAACTGCTCTGCCGGATGGAGCATCGTGACCCACCCGATCTCGGTAGCGCCATACAGCTCGAACAGGCCGGAGCTGCGGAACATCTCCATCACGGCGCGCTTCGTCTCCGGGCGCGCCGGGGCGGAGGAGATCATGAGCTTGGTGACACGGTCGAGGTTGTGCCGCCCGCGCACCGCCGCCGGCAGGCCGAGCATCATGGTGTAGTGGGTCGGCACCAGGGACGAGAACGTCGATCCGCCCTCCGCGAGGGTGCGGACGCAGTGCTCGGGGTCGAAGCTCTTGCGCGAGTAGATCGTCGTCGTGCCGCCGCAGTAGCTGAACGCGCCGAAGAAATAGAGCGAGTTCGCGTGGCACATCGGCATGACGAGGAGGGCGCCGTCGGTGCGGTGGATGCCAAGCTCGATTTCGGTGATAAGGGACAGCAGGCTGGCGCCCCGGTGGCTGCGGACGGCTCCCTTGGGATTGCCCGTGGTGCCCGAGGTGTACATCAGCATCCACGGGTCGGCCGGCAGGACGCGCTGATCGGGTTCGCCGCCGCTGGCCGCAGCCATTAGGTCTTCGTAGCCGCGGTATCCAGCCGGGCACGGGCGCTGGCCGAAATGGACGAAGTTGCCGGACGGGACGGACAACTCCGCGCGGACCTCCTCGACGACGCCGACGAGCTCATCCTGGACGATGAGGGCCGCAGCCTCCGCATTCTCCACGATGAAGCGGACCTCCTGGCCGAGCAGGCGGAAGTTGATGGGCACGGCGACCAGGCCCGCCTTTGCGGTCGCGGCGTAAATCTCGGCCCATTCGACGCAGTTGTAGGCGAGGACCGCAACGCGGTCGCCCTTCGACAGCCCCAAGCCCAGCAGTGCGTTGGCGAGGCGGCAGGACCGCTCGTTCCATTCTCGGAATGTCATCGCGCGGTCCAGGTCGCGCACGCCGATCCGGTTTCCGAGCAGGCGGGCATGCACCGTCAGCATCTGCCCGAGGGTCAGCAGGTCCCTCACCGGATCAGCCGACGCTGCCGGCATACTTCTGCAAGAGGCTCCACGCCTCCTCGCCAAACTTGGCCCTCCAATCCCCATAAAAGGTCGTTTTCGCCAGCGCCTGCTGGAATGCGCCGGCTTCCACCGGGTTGAACGTCAAACCTTTTGCTTCCAGCGTCTTCTGCAGTTCGGTATTCGCCTGCACGATGTCGTCCCGTTGCTGCCGGGCCGCCGCGTTGAAGTGCTTCGCCATGACCTGCTGGATGTCCGCCGGCACGGTGCGCCAGACGCGCCCGTTCGCGAGCAGCCAGAAGCCGTCCCAGGAGTGGTTGGTCAGCGAGCAGTATTTCTGGACCTCGTAGAACTTGGAGGACTCGATCAGCGCCAGCGGGTTCTCCTGCCCGTCGGTGATCCTGGTCTGCAGCGCCGAGTAGACCTCGCTCAAAGGAATGCTGGCCGGTGCTGCGCCAAGCGCCGAGAACATGGACACCCAAAGCGGTACGACGGGAACGCGGAGTTTGAAGTTCTTCAGGTCGCCCGGCGTCTGGATCGGATGGGTGCTGGTCGTGATCTGGCGGAAGCCGTTGTCCCAGGCGGCATCGAAGGGTACGAGGTTCAGCTTCTCGATGCCGCGGCGGATGTAGTGGCCCACCTCGCCGTCCATTGCCGCCCAAACCTCGCCATAGTTGGTGAAGGCAAAGCCGAGCGCAGGCAGCGACGCCGACGGAATGAGGGTCGAAAGGACAGCTCCGGGAAACGTCGCCATTTCAAGGGCGCCGGAGCGGACCTGGGACATCATGTCCGAGTCGCCGCCGAGCTGGTTGTTCGGGAACACAGAGATCGCAACACGTCCGTTCGTCTCGGCGGAAATGGCGTCAACCGCCTCGCGCAGGCGTACGTTCAAAGAATGCGTCGCCGGCAGGTCATTGCCGAGCTTCAGCTTCAGGGACTCGCCTTGCGCCCGCGCGGCGCGGTGGCCGAGCGTTCCACCAAGGCCGAGGGCGGCTGCGGCTCCAAAGGAGCCCTTCAAGACGGCACGTCGATCGAACCTCGCCATAGCTGCTCCCCCCCGATTTTTGCCCGT
>JAABUV010004174.1_pt1 | contig 17534 bp, 15 predicted proteins | sample 5559971 | NCBI WGS metagenome assembly JAABUV01 (sample SAMN10711881, study PRJNA513362) | rock metagenome | isolation source: Antarctica rocks | place: Antarctica: Victoria Land, Knobhead nord | collected 2015-12-19
TCCGTCGGCACGCGGAGACCGGCCACCTGCCGCGGTGCCATCGCCACCTCCTCCCGTGGCACCAGTCTCCCACACGCTCCCTCCCATCGTCAATTATTCGCTGCCTGACCCACTAGCAGCCGAAACTCGCGCCTGGCACTCCGAAACTCATGACCGACTTTCTGTCCCCCCCTGACCTCATCCAACAAGACCTCGGGTGCCACGCAACCCAAGCGTGGATCGCCCATCAACTGATAGACCATGCTACTAATCGTGCTAGGTAAAATGACACAGTCGGCGTTCAGAATCAAGACAAACCTTGAATCTGCATCTACTTGTGAGACACCAGTGTTGGCGGCGGTGCCAAATCCAGGGTTGTGGTCAAGTAGGACTGGAGTGATGTCGCCGAATGTCTGAGATCGGAGCATTTCGGCAGTTCCATCGCTAGAAAACGCATCAACGACGATGAGCGAAGGATACATGGAACCAACTCCTTTGACAGACGCTATGCAATCTGGAAGAAACTCGGTCGAGTCATGAGAAACAATTACAATACTCGTGGCCTCAAGCAACTGCCTCCCGTCGTCACGACCTGGAGCCAAGATGCCCTCTTGTGCCTCACTCATAGTTGTCCCCGGTACCACTATAGGCGCACGAACGCCACTCGATCCTCCTTGGTATTGGGCCTCTACCGCCGGAGCAACTGCTTCGCGTTTGAGGTCTTGATCGTCTTCAGATCGGGAATCGAGTAGTGGCTCAGTAGCGATCTGGCGGTCAAGGAGTTGGGGCAGTAATGTTGCGTCGACCTGGCCAATGGCCATGATTTCCACTGCTGCGCTCTCCAGCAGCAACGTGCTATCGAGCGGGTGCTTGCAGCGTTGCGACGGGCTGGCGCTGCTAGATCCTGTGCATGCTGAGTACTTTCTTGAGCCCGGGACCATATCACCATCCTTACTCGCTCCAGCTAAGGCGAAAATACTGCGAGCACCAATGTTTCCAACCGCCAACTTCTTATCCGCCCCCGCTAGGTGGTCACGTCCAGAGTATTCGTGACTGTGAAATCTGCAAGTCAGACTTGAATTTTTAATCTTCCCACAATCTGATCAGCAAGTTGAGCCACAGGAAGTTCGCGGGAGAGGACCAAGACGGGATATACCTCTCTCGCTTGTCCTGTCCGCAGGACTGCTTGATCGTTGACTCGCTCTCTCTCCGGTTCGAGCAGCTTTATATGAAGGAATTTTTGGCAATGAGTCGCCGCCCGAATTACCCTAGGTAACAAACCAGATGAATCCCAGCATACAAGGCATTCATCTGGTTCCAGATTGGCCATTTTTATGGTTAGGCATGTGATCTGTTCAGAAGCGCCAACTGCTGTCGTGAGTATCCTGCTGAATGAAGATGGTTGGGTCAATCTGTTTACGATCGTGTTCTTATCGTCATGATCTAGCCTTCCCTCAACAATGATGACAGTTCCGCCTCCAGCATGACTCAATCGATCTGACTTCGAACCCACGAGAGTTCGATACAGGTCAAGATACATCTTCGCGATCTCATGTGGTCCGAAGCGCAGGATGCTAGAGCGACAATCAGCAGGGCGAATAACGTGAAGTCGACGGATGGAGTCTGCCATGTCGTCGACACTCTCTGCAAGATAGCCATTGACCCCGTGCTGAATAACCTCAGGAGCAGCATTTCTATTGAATGCAATTACAGGCCTCTCGAGAGCTAGTGCCTCAAGCATTACCAGGCCGAATGGTTCACCAAATAGAGATGTGAACAAGAGACCATGGCATTGACGTAATAGACTGTTACGCTCTTCTTCAATCGCTTCACCGAAGTAGACAACTAAATTGCCGTCAATGAGTGGTGCGACATACTGCTGATAATACCCTCGATCCTCAGGGTAAATTGGACCAGCGATGACAAGTCGTGACCCTGCCTGTGTTGCCGCTTGGATTGCCTCCACAACTCCTTTGCTTGGAGCAATCTTGGCAAGGAGCAGAACGAAGTCACTCCGGTTTAGGTTGAAATCCTGTTGATAAACCGCATTCCGAACAACGAGTGGAATAACTGCGCAAACTGTCTGCGGTCGAAGTCGCCTGGCTTGATCATCTGAAATGGCGACCAGTTGTTGCCGGCGAAGTAGCTTCCAGATCTCGGGTTGCTCGAGGTGACAGGTTGTGACGACAGTCGGACCTTGCAGATCTTCCAGTAGCGGAGCTAAGTATGGATTGTGGTTATGCACGAGATCGTATTCCTGTGCATGCATCTGCACAATCTCGAAGGCTGTCTCTAGATCTCCAGCACTTCCCTGTACGGGGACAGGGCATGCTCCGATTAGGCGATTGGCCCGAGTGCGGGAATCTCCCGTAGCCAGGAGGTCTACCTCCTGACCCAAGTCGAACAGCCCATCGATAAGAGCGTCGAGGATACGCCCAATCGCGCCATAACGCTTCGGTGGGGTTCTTTCGGTAAGTAGACCCAATTGCAGCACTCGGAGATGGTCACCACCCGGATGATACTTGACTCCTACTGGCATTGCTCCTCCCAGTCCACTGACAGACAATACTCGCCTCAGGATTGTGCTGCCAACCAGAATCACGTTGCGCTAGTTGAATCCGATATACGCCATCCGTGACTTGGTCCCGGTTACGCTCATGCTAGGGCGCGCTGTTCGCGTCTCAAACACTCCTGCATCCAAACTCGTTGTGGCGAGACGAACGTATTGACGTGTGAAGCCCGAGCTAGGCAGCAGTGCAACTTGGCCAAGATCAGATTAGAGTATCGACGCGGCGTCGTCAAGGGATGCAGTCAGGGCGATTGCATCTAATTCCCGTGCATATGTTTCACCCATTGTGCTAGTTAGGCGGTCATTCCGGGCGGTGATCGGCGGTTGGTGCGGCAGTGCTGGGCTTGGCCACTACGTCTTCAAGGAGGGAAGTGACTGGAACGCCTTGCCGCTGGCGCTGGGCTGCGGCAGTGGCGCCACCTGCTGGCGGCGCTTCCGCGCGTGGCAGACGGCGGGTGTCTGGCCGCGCCTGCACCGGCTGCTGCTGGCCCGCTTACAGGCCGTTTCATAACCCCGTAAGCAGGAACAGAAATGGCTTCCCTACTATGGACTCACGGCACATCTCGCGGTTATGAAACGGCCTCTTAGCCGGGGCGGGGCCGATCGACTGGTCGCGGGCGCGCGTCGAAGCACCAGCGTCCTGGCAAAGACGGGGGCGCGACGACGGGGAAAAGCCCAACCGCCAGAACATCCGCCTCGCGGCCGGGCTGCGTGGGGCGGACTGCCCCGCCGAGGGTCTGTTCGAGGCGCTACTCGAGACCATCCCGGCGCTGCCAGCGTGGCGCGGGCGACCACGCATCCGCCCGGACACAGTCCATGCGGACAAGGGCTACGACGTGCGCCACTGTCGGCGCTACCTCCGCCGCTGCGGCCTGCGCTGCCGCATCGCGCGCAAAGGCGTCGAGAGTACGGTGCGACTCGGGCGCTATCGCCGGGTGGCGGAGCGCACCATCGCCTGGCTGCATCGCTTCAAACGCCTGCTCGTTCGCTACGAGCGCTTGGAGGCCCTGCACCAAGCCTTCCTCGATCTCGGTTGCGCCCTCATCGGGTGCGCGCAAGAGTTGTCAGGGGCGGGTGAAGGCGCCTCCTTCTGGTGGATGTGGTAGGCTGTGAGTGTTCAGGACTACGGCGGGAGCAACGACCAGAAGGAGGTAGACATTGAGGATAGCACAGCGGCAGTGGCGCTGCAGGCGTTTCTCGCGCAAGCAAGTGCCCAGTTCCACCGCATGGCACAGGGGCTGGGCCAGTGAGTAAGTGGGCGTCCGCGCACCTTGGCCGAGATTGAGCAACACACGCTGGCGCTGGTGAAGGACGTGGGGCAGCAGGTGCTGGCGGGGGTATCAGCCGGGGTGGTGACGCCACCGAACATCCGGTGTGCCTGTGGGCAGTAGGTCGACTATCAACGCCAGCGGCCTACGCAGGTGCGGACCGTGTCGGGTCCGATTACGATCCGGCGGGCCGATTACCACTGTGCCGCCTGCCTGTTAGGGCCGAATACGTCGGCGTCGAGGATGCCGACCCGACGACCGGAGGCGGCCAGGGCCAGGGCGAGATTGACGGCGACGGTCGACTTACCGACCCCGCCCTTCCCCGAGGCGATCGCCACGATCCTGGCCACGCCCGGCGGGCGTCGTCGGTCCTCCGGCGCACGCCGTAGCTGTTCCATCGCCACCATCCGATCCTGTCGCGCTGCTCCGTGGCGCAGTATAATCTATCGCCCCTCGCCGGGGGCGTGCAGCGTCCTCGTCAGCCCATGTTGCCGCGCGCCGCGATCGCCGCGATACTATACGCGAGACGCGAGCGATGATTGTGCTGCGGTAGGCGGTGCCGCTCATGCGCCGCGACGTATACGAGAGGACAAGGATGCAACGCCCCCCAGAGAGCGCGACGGAACCACGGGCCCTGGCCGGGGCCTTCCTGGTCCCGATCGGGGCCGTGCGCGCCGTGCGGCAGCCACGGCGCTGGTTCGATCCGGACAAACTCGCCATGCTGGCCGCGAGTATCCGCGAGCGGGGCATCCTGCAACCGCTGCTCGTTCGCGCGGACGGGCGCGGGGGCTATCTCGTGCTCGCCGGGGAGCGCCGCCTCCGGGCCGCACGCCAGCTCGGCCTGACCGAGATTCCGGTGCTAGTCCGCGACGTGGACGATGCGGACGCCCTGCTCGAAACGCTGATCGAGAACGTCGTCCGTGCCGATCTCACCCTGGAAGAGGAGGCGGGTGCCTACCAGCGCCTCCTCGATCTCGGGCTATCGCAGCGCGAGATCGGGCGGCGTACCGGCATCAATCAGGGCACCATCAGCCGGGCCCTCCGGCTCTGGGCCGACGAGACGCTCGGCGACGCGGTGACGACCGGCGCGCTCGGCCAAGCCGAGGCGCAGGAACTCCTGTCCCTGTCCGCGGAAGAGCGGAAGCCCCTGGTTGAGGTGCTGACCGCGCGTCGCCGGGCGGGCGAGGCGGTGAGTCGTCCCGAATTGCGCGCGCTGGTGGAGCGGCAGCGGCGGACCGGCAGCATCCCCGTGCCCGATCCGGCCGGACCCGCCCCGCTCATCCGGCACGGCATCGTGGGGGCGCCGCTGCGACCGACTCCCCCGAGGGAAACCGCACCATCCGCTGATGCGCAGCGCATCACCCCGACGTCAGGAAAGACAGCAGCACTCGAGGCCGTACCGGCGACGGTGCCGCCTGTGGCCCCCCACCCACAACCCATCCCGACCGAACCGCTGCCGGGCGGTGCGGACGCGCGCGCGCTCCGGCTGCATATTGACGTTGAGCTCGCCGCACTGCGACCGATGGCAAGCGATCCGCTTGTCCGCGAGGATCTCGCCGCCGCGCGCCAGGCGCTCACGCTACCAGAGAGAACTGAATAACGTGCATAGGACGCCCTTGCCCCGTGCGGCGATAGCGCGATGGTGCGCTATGACGCATCACGCCCGCGCCATCAAGGCGACGTTCGCCTGGGTCGGAACCGTCGGGTGTCTCTGGCGCACCGTGAGCCGACCCGGCAACGGTGGGGTACCTTGTGTGTACTTGCAGCGCGAGACTTCTTGGCGACGGCACGAATGGATCGGGCGGGCGCGGGATGCGATGATGCACGCACCAGTGATCAGCACCCGGCATGGGGCTTTCCCTCAGCCATCCTGTGAGCGCGAACCGTTGCACAATTCGACGATGTGCGACCTGGCCTCGGGCACCCGTACCTGAAGCGGCAGGGCGATCCGGTCCAGCCCTCGCGACTATCCCACTGCTGGCCGGGGTAAACGTTGCTGTACCCCGGCCAGCAGTGTGGATACGAGCCGTCAGGTTGCGGAAGAGTCCGTGCTCGCGTGACACAAATGGAGATCCACATCGCGGCACCTCTCTAGGTCCCCGCGAGCTGAAAGCGTCACGCCGGCGCAGGACATACCCGCCGCAGAGAATGCGCGATGCGCGGCGTCCTGTCTGCCGGGTTTAATGGACCCTCCCTGTCGAGAATGCATCGGGATGTCCACTCCCTTGCAGCAAGCGGCAGCGCAATCGGCGAATGTAGCGATCGATGGTCTACGAGATCAGGCCATGCTGCACAGCACGTTTCGCCAGCACAAAGCCATTCGGTGCCTGGAACGTCTCCTGCAACCGGGACACTATCCGCTCGACGGTGCGCACACTGAGCCGCTCGGCTCGCGCTACCTCGCTATAGGTCAGACCTTCCGCAAGATGGGTGAGCACCGCATATTCCCGTGGTTTGAGGCGGGGAACAGCGGCCATTGCCCCGATCGCCGCCTCACCGCCGGGCTGTAGACCGCCGATGGCCGCGCGGCTCCCGACGACGAAGTCCCCTGTGAGCAGGAGTTCGACCGCACTCTGCAGGCGCGCGGTCGATAAGTCCCCCCAGAGCAGATAGCCGACCACATTGTCCGGGAGGACGCCGAGCGCGTCATGCCGCTGCTTGCCCTGGGCCAACAAGATGATTTTCGCGCCCCCACGCGCCACGGGGCCGGGTGCCGCAAGACGCGCGAGCAGGGCGGTATCGAGCGTGGTTGTGGCAGCGAGGATGAGCTCGGGCCGATGACGCTGTGTGAGACCAACCGCCTCGACCGGATCGTCGGTCTCACCGACGATCGCGATCGTCGGCACGTGATCGAGTACCGCGCGAAGCTCGCGCCAGCCAAATGCGGGTGAGGTGATTAAGAGTGTCTTGTAGGTCTGCATGCGTGCCCTTTCCCTGCTAGCAGCTCATCCCTCCTGCAGCGTTCCAGCGCCCCAGCACCACCGGCCGGCCAGCGAGCGAATACGCGAGCGAACGCCCGTGTGTCGGGCAGCCTGCACGTTCGCTATCGGGCAAACGGTGGTCGACGATGGGAAGACTACGAAGCAATTTCGCATACGCTGCATACTAGGATCGGCTGGGCAGCCGAGAGGGAGATGTGGCGGGATGCCGACAGCGATCTGTCGGGAACTCCTATCGAAGTACCGGATGGAATAGGCTACGATTGTGGGGTCAAGAGCCAAAACAACAGACGGCACAAGCGAGACGACCGCGATCGGTGCGGACAGCGGTATGCACCATCTCACGCCCGACTTACCCCTCGTACGTAGTGCAAGGAGGCAGAGTGACCACGAGACCCGGCTGGTTCGGGACCGTTAATCCCGATATCGTCCATCGCTCCGAAGCATTCGGCGGCGTGCTCTTCAATCTCGAGACGAAAGACTATTTCCCATTGAATGACAGCGGCTATCTGCTCTTCAGGTTGCTGGCGGACGGCGCGCCGCGAGCGCGCTTGATCGGGGCACTCGGCGATCGGTGCCTGGACGACAGCGGGACGCGTCCGGACCTCGCGACGCTCGAAGGCGCGGGCGAAACGTTCATGGCCCGGTTACAGGCGCTCGATATCATCCGCAGGCCATGTTCGGAGGCGGTACCGAGCCCGGTCGGCGCTACGAGTAGCGGACCGGATCGCCAGGTAGCGCCACGCCTGCGCGCGCCGCTCGTCGTCTCCCTCGCCACCTTGTTCCGTTGTAATCTCTCATGCGCGCACTGCTACGTCGGCTCGACCAACGAGGACAAGGAAGATAACCTCTCCCTCGACGAGATTTGTACCCTCCTTGAGCGACTGCGCGAAGCCGGCGTCTTCGACGTGGTGCTCACCGGCGGCGAGGCCCTGCTGGCCGTCGGGATCGAGGCGATCCTGCGCCACGCGAAGGCCCTCGGGTTCTATGTCTGCCTCAACACCAACGGCACGCTGATCACCGCGCCGCTCGCCAACCGTCTCGCGGCGACCGGTGTCGACGTGGTGAAGATCAGCCTCGACTCCGCCGATGCCGCCGTCCACGACGCGTTCCGGGGCCAGGCGCGCGCCTTCGCGCGGAGCATCCGGGGCATCGAGGCGCTCGTGGGCGCGGGGGTGCGCACCGATACCCACACCGTCATCTCCGCGGGAGCGACGACCACACCGCGCGACATCGAGGCGCTGCTCGCCCTCGCCCAGCGCCTGGGGGTGACGCGCGCGCACTTCGGACGCGTCTTCTCGACCGGCCGCGCGAGCGATACGCTCAAACTTGCCAACGAGCGTATCCGCGCGCTCAGCGACTATGTGGCGCGCCGCAAGGCCGATGGCGAGGCGCTCATCGGCCGCGTGCCCAGTACCCTGCAGCCGCACGTCCCCGCGCTCCCCGACTACGACGGGTGCGGCGGCTGCGCGCGTGGAGTGTATGCCTACATCGGCTATAACGGCGAGGTCTTCCCCTGCACGAACCTTTATGCCGCCCCGTGGCGGCTCGGCTCACTCCGGACCGCGGGCCTGGAGACGATCTAGCACGCCTCGCCTGTCCTCGCGACGTTGCGCGAACACCTCGCCGACGCGGAGGCGGCATTGACGGCGACAGGCGCGGCGGTGCACGAATGACGGGAGCACTCGTCGGCGCGATTCCGAAGGTGATCATCGGCAATCCGGAGACGTGGGGCGTCGCCTACGACCTGCTCCCCAACTATCGGCCGCGCCTGGTCGAGGCGATCGCGATGGATGAGCGCGGGATCTATCACCACACCCGGCCGCTCCCACTCCCCGCACGGGACACGTTCATCCTCCGCCACTGTCGGGGGGCCTTAACGCTCGCCGCGATCGTGGGCCTGTACGCCGAGGCGTTCGGCCTCGACGAGGACACCGCCGCGGCAGAGACTTTCCCCGCGCTCAAGCGCGCGCGCATGCTCGACCTGGTGAAACGCGACAACCGCTACACGGATGAGGGCCTCTACCTCCGTATCCGGCGTGACGACGGCGCGGGGGGCGAGCGGCACCGCTGGATTTTCCTGCCCCCCTTCGCCCAGCGGGTACTCGGGCTGTGCAGCGGCGCGTACTCCTGCCGCGAGATCGCGGCGGTCATGCGTGCGGAGCGGCCCTCGGTACCGGTACGGGGCATCCCCGACGACGCCCTCACACCGGCGATTATCGCCTGTTGCCTCGCGCTGGAGCGCGAGGGCGTCGTCGCCTGGATCGACGACGAAGGCGCACGCGAAGCGAGGTTCGAGGCATTCTTACGACAAGAATTGGAAGGAGATAGCACGCCATGACGAGCGAAGCCCGCACCCAGCCCTCCGGAGACGCCGCCCTCACGTCGCCCCTCATCCTGCAGCCCGAAAAGAACGCGCACGGGGTGGTGGTCGCGGCCCCCGCGTCGGCCACGCCGGTACGCATCCCGGACAACTTACTCCCGCGCGTCCTCGCCAGTTCGCTCTGTGCAACGAACGACTACTAAGCCGACGGCGCGATAGCGTCAGCGCCCCCTTGACCTCACCTCGCTTCGCCGCGGCGGGGGCCACCATATCGTGGCCCCCGCCGCATCCACATAGGCTCATCGCGCAAGGAAAGGACTCCCCCGGTGTCAAGCCCGCCGCTCACCGCGTCCGCGCTCGCGACGCTCGCATCGTATCGCGAGGCGAAGATACTCCTGACCGCGCTCAAGTTCGATCTCTTCACCCAACTCGTCGGCGCGCCGCAGGATAGCGCGACCTTGGCACGGAATATCGGGGCACAGGATGGCCCTCTACGCGTCCTCCTGGATGCACTCGTCGCGCTGGGTGTACTCGGATACGACGACGAACATTACGCGAATACGACTCTCGCCGCGGAACACCTGGTTCGCGGCACGCGCTTCTGGTATTGGGCCCAGGTCGAAGATGCCGCATGGGGCGATTGGTCGGACCTCGAGGCGACGATCCGCTCCGGGCATCGCGGTCAGCCGAATCTCTACGAGCGCGATCGGGCCGCGGCCGCCGACCTCCTGGTGGCATTGTCCGGGCGGGGCTGGGAGGCGGGCGAACTCGTCGCCGATCGCGTCGATCTGTGCAACCATCGTCGCGTCCTGGATCTCGGCGGCGGGTCGGGGGCGCTCAGCATCCGGCTCTGCCAGCGTTACCCGCACCTCCGCGCGACGGTCGTCGATCTCCCGGACACGCTCCATGTCGGCCGCGAATTGGTCCGCCAGGTCGGCTTGGCCGAGCGCATCGCCTTCAACGGCGTCGATCTCCGCTCCGCCCCCCTGCCGCTGGGGTATGATGTCATCATCATCTCGCAGGTGTTGCATTGGTACCCACCAGCCGAGAACCGTCGACTGCTCCGCCGTGTACGGGCGGCGAGCGGCGCGGACGCCCTGCTGCTGATCGGCGAGTACTTCCTCGGTCCCGATCGGACCCATCCCGCGCAGGCGGCGCTTTTCTCGGTCGGGATGCTCGTCGCGGGCGGTGGACGCTGCTATACGACCAGAGAGGTGACGCGCTGGCTGGAAGAGACGGGCTGGCAGTGTATCGACACGATCGAGCCGCACGCCTGGCTCGCCGCCCGCGCCTGAACGCGATCAGGAGACGACCGAAGAGGACACGCGCCGCCTGCGGAGGATGGCATGCACGAGGTAGCTGTGCCGCTGCGACATTTCCCCGCCTATCGGCGGCTCTGGCTCGGACAGACCGTCTCGCAGATCGGCTCCCAATGCACCGCGCTGGCCCTGCCGCTCTTCGCCGCGCTCCAGCTCGACGCCACACCCGCCCAGATGGGGCTGCTGGCCGCGATGGGCACGCTGCCCGTAGCCATCCTCAGCCCCTTCCTCGGCTTGTGGATCGATCGTCAACCCCATCGACTTCTCTTGTGCGCTGCGGACATCGCCCGTGCGCTCCTGCTACTGCTCATCCCGCTGGGTGCCGCGTTCGGCCTGCTGCGGCTGGAGTTGCTTTACGCTATCGTGCTCGGCGTCGGCTGCCTCACCGCCCTGTTCGATATCGCCTGCCAGGCGTATGTACCGACGTGTCTCCCGGCACACAAACTGCCGGAGGGGAATAGCCGCCTCGAAGTATCCCGCGCGACCGCGCAGGTGCTCGGTCCCGCCCTCGCCGGTGGCCTCTTGCAGATGTTCTCCGCACCGCTCGTCATCCTGGTGGATGCCGCCTCGTTCCTCTGCTCGGCGCTCTGTATCGGTGCGGCAGGCGCGGGGTCGGCGTCGCGGGCAAAGGTCCGGCCACCGTTTTGGCGCGTGCTCGGGGTGGGGATACGACATGGCTGGAACGACCCGGTGCTGCGCGCCCTGACCGGCTGCACGGGCACCGCCAACTTCTTCGGCGGTGCCCTGACCACGCTCTTGCTCCTCTACGCGACACGCGTCCTCACCCTCACCCCCGGGACGTTGGGTATCGTCTTCGCGAGCGGCAGCATCGGCACGGTGGGTGGTGCCGTGATCGCGCCGCGGGTGCTACGCCATGTCGGCATCGGGAACACGCTGCGACTCGCCCCGCTCGTCGCCGGGCTGAGCGGTCTGCTCATCCTCGCGACGGCCTGGTGGCCAAGTACCGCGATTGCCTTCCTCGTGTCGGCGCTGGCGCTCGGCGGCGGCGGTGCGCAGCTCTACGGAATCGCCCAGATCACCGTACGGCAACGTCGAATCCCGCCGGATCTCTTCGGATCTGTCAGCGGGGCGCTACGCACCGTCACCGTCGGTACCGCCCCGCTCGGTGCCATCCTAGGTGGCCTCATCGCCAGTCACAACGGCTTGTGGCTGGCGCTTGTCCTCGCCGTCTGTGGTCGTCTCACGGCGATCGTTTGGATCTGGCCAACGCCACTCCTTACGCCGGAGGATTGAGGATTACTGATCTTCAGGGCTCGTTCGGTTGGTCTATGCAGCTATGCTGCTGGTGTATCAACCAGGCGAAAACGGCAGCCGGAAAATCGCCGCCCGCGAATGCTTCGCGAGCATTGTGCCGGTGTCCGCCGCTCGACCCTTTTCCAGGGCTTCCCCCCGGAATGCGCGGAAGAGCGGTCGCAATGGGGCAGCCGCAGGCGTCACGACGCCCCCACACGGCAGACACCACGACGGCCCCGGCCTGCAGGCCGGGGCCGTCGTGGTGCGTCGTGTCTCGTTGCACCCGTCTGCCCACGCCTATGGGGGAAGGCGCGGGTGATGAACACCGCCATCTCGGCCCGCGTCACCCCGCGATCCGGGCAGTAGAGGCGATGCCCCTGGTCGTCATCGCCGCACCCGGTGGTCACACCCGCCTTGACCAGCGCCTCGACATAGCCGAACTGGGGGTGGGTCGTAGGCACGTCCGCGAACGTGGGGGCGGCCGGGGTGACCTGGGGCTGTTTCAGGGCGCGGATCAGGAACGCCGCCATCTCCGACCGTGTCACCCCCCGGTCGGGACAGAACTCGGTGCCGCCGCAGCCGGTGGTGATCCCGAGCGTGGCGAACTGGTCGATGAAGGCGTAGGCCCAGTAGGCGGGCGGCACGTCGCCGAAGCGCGGGCTCGCGGGCATGGCCGGGTTCGGGAAACCGAGGGTGCGGTCGAGGAAGACCGCCATCTCGGCGCGGGTGACGCCGCGCTCCGGGCAGTAGACGGCGGTGTCGCAGCCGGTCGTGATCCCGCGTCGGGCGAACTGCTGGATCGGCTGATAGGCCCAGTAGGCGGGCGGCACGTCCGCGAAGAGCTGCCCAGGCGCCGGGGTCGGCGTCGGCCCGGCCACCGGGCCGACCGAGGACACGGGCGAGAGGGACGGCGTGGGGAGCACCGAAGCGCGCGGTGTGGTTGGCGCGGTCGGCGCGGGATCGGCGGGATTCACGGCGGCGCTCCCGGCGGCGACCACAGCGGCGGTGAAAGTGCCCGCCGCGACGGCGGTCGCCCCGTCGAACCGCGCGAGGGGCTGCGGCGTGTAGTGGGTCGTCGCCGCCCCGTTCACGATCGCGTAGCCCCAGCCGTAGGCCACGCCGTCCGTCGCAACGGCCACACCGACATCCTTGCCGCCCGCCAGGAGGCGCACGCCCGCGACACCCGGGACGCGCGCCGGGGTCGGGTGCGGGTTGTCGTCTTGCGTGCCGAGGCCGAGGTCGCCGGCGGTGTTCGCCCCCCAGGACCACAGGCAGCCGTCGCGGTCGGCGGCGAGGCTGAAGTAGTCGCCCGCGGCGATCGCCGCGAGCGGCGGCAGGCCGGGCACGCGGGTGGGCCGGGCGTCATCCCGCGTGCCGAGGCCGAGCTGGCCGTCGCTGTTGCCGCCCCAGGCCCAGAGGGTGCCGTCGCCGCCGAGGGCCAGGCGGTGCTGCACGCCCGCGGCGATCGCCACGATCCCCCCGACGCCCGCGACCGGGGCGGGCGTCGGGCGCAGGACGACGTACTGCCCGTCGAATTGGCCCTGGCCCCACCCCCGGACCGTGCCATCGGCCAGGAGGGCGAGGCTGTTGTCCGCCCCGCCCGCCACGGCGACGACGCCACCGAGCCCGCCGATCTGCTGCGGCGTCGGGTGCGGGTCGTTATCGAACGAGCCGCGGCCGAGCTGGCCGCTGCTGTTGCTCCCCCACGCCCAGACCGTGCCGTCGCGGGTCACCGCCAGGCCGTGGTAGTATCCGGCCGCCACACCGATGACGTCCCGGAGGCCGGGTATCGGCGCGGGCGTCGTGCGGCTGGTGACCGTCCCGTCCCCGAGCTCGCCGTCGAAGTTGGCACCCCAGGACCAGACGCTGCCGTCAGCGCGGGCGACGAGGGTGAAGCCCGCCTCGCCGATGGCCACCGCGACCGCGTCGGCGAAGCCGGGGATGGCGAGCGGGGCGGGGCTGTCGGCCGTCCCGCCGTTCCCGAGCTGCCCGGTACGGTTGTAGCCCCAGGCGTAGAGGCGTTGCCCGCCCGCCGCATCCGCCCGCCGCGGCGCCGCCCCGACCCCCGCCCCGACGATCACGCTCGCCAGCAGCAAGGCCGCTACCAGCCAGCGCCACTGTGGAACGCCCGCGTATCGACCGTGCCATACAGCGTGTGTAGCGCGCGATCACGGTGGAGGATAATCCAGCGGATAAGATAGCAGGATAATACGAGAAGCATCGTGAATTGAAGACCGAGGTAATCGATCGCCAGCCCGCCTAGCAACGTGCCAAGCGGTCCGCCGAGAAGGGCGAAGGCAAACGGCGCGGTGATAACCCGTCCGAGCAGCGCTGGAGGCGTCTGTCGTTGGATTTGGGCATTGGCGATCGCGCTGATCGGACCCTGCTCCGCGCCCATCAGGAGCAATGCGAGCAGGGTTATACCGAGCGGGACAGGCGAGATGAACAGCCCGAGGGCGAGCGTGGAGAGCAGTCCCAAGGCAACGATGAGCCGACGACGCGGTAGTCGATGCTCAACCAGGCCATAGAGCATGGCGCTCACCAGCGTGCCGGTTGTGTACGCGGCGAGCAGGAATCCGAGACGCGTGGTGCTGCCATACTGTTGCTGAATACAGACTGGCAGGAGCACGCCAAGGAGGAGCGTGGTGAGAAAGCTTTGCATCGTGTCAATAAAAACAAAGGTGCGCAGCACCGGCTTGTGCCACAAGAAGCGAATTCCGGCGAAGATGTCCTGCATGAATCGCGACAGCGCACCGCGTCCCTGTCCCCCTTCAGAATCGGCCTGCTGCGACTGGTCGAGCACTTTCCCAGGCCCTAGCGATAGTAGCAAGCCAAGAGCGATGATGAAAGTGCCGACATCGAGCCAGAGGATAGACGCGATCCCGAATTCAACGATGAGGAAACCGGCGAGCGCCGCCCCAATGAGATTCGTTCCTTGTAGCACGCTGGTATAGTGCGCGTTAGCCCGCTCGGGCGAGAAGCCTGGCGGGTACAGCGATTTTTGGCAAGCAGGCTTGCCGTCCGGCATTCCCTGGAGGATCGAGGAGTGCACCGCCGAAGGCCAGGAGAAGGAGGCCGGGGAATGATAAGCGCCCGAAGTGATCGAGGATCGGGATACAGGCCAGGGTGAGCCCGCTCAGAACGTCGGCGAGTCGGACCGTCCGGCGTGGCCCCAGGCGAACGATAATCACGCCCCCGAACACCGAGGAAAAGACCACCGCAAGGCCCGAAATGGACGCCGCCACCCCTGTTTTCGTAGCACTGCCCGTGGTCGATAAAACGTACCAGGGGATGGCGATGCTTGCTAAGGTATTGCCGAACCAGGAAATACCGGTCCCGAGCAAAAACAGGACGAATGCGGCACGATAGGATAAGTGGCTCATAGCTCTAACGGCCTCCTTCACTCCCCTACATAAGGTAGAAAGAGCGTGAGATGGTGTATCTGTCAGGGTGCTACGAGCGAATCACCGGACGTCTACCTTTCGCAAAGTGTCGTCTTGATCGGTACAGCGGGGATCATTAGTACATATTACACGGCTACCTCTCGCAGCGTACCAAAATGAATGGGGATGTCAAGTTCGCCTATCGTGCCCGCCGGAGATTTTCGTGATTCCCCCCCCAAAGTGGTCTTTCGCATCCTTACCTTGTGATTTAACTGCGCGACCAAACGCACGGATTGCGAGAACCGGTGCGGTAACGCGCTGTCAGCGTGGAGGAGGCGTCAGGCGGCCTCTTTGATGGTCGGGTGGCGCGGCGGGGCCCCGAGCAGCGGCCTTTCAGGCGATCAGGAGAGCGACCGCTTATACGGGCTGGCCGTCGGCGAGTGGGTAGCCCCCGAGCAACCTCTGCAGCCCCGGGTATCGTGCCGCCCGTGGACGAGCGCGACGGCAAGCTCCTGGCGGTCAGCAATACATCGGTCAGCGCGAAGAGGTCGTCACGGAAATCATGCAAGGCGACAAAATTCGTATCCATACGCGCAGCAGGTTATCGCACGAGAACCGCCGGATGATGCACGCGAGGCGGGCCGCCCCTCCGCCATACGAGACATCGCCGAGCGATCGCATAGGGCGGCGCTGAAGGTGTGGGAGCAGATCGGCTCCCAGGTCAGCTACCTTCACCCCTGACGGCGCATGACAAGCCGCCACGCCCCTCCTTCACCAAGATCGATGTCCACGCAGCGAGATTGCGGGAAGAGCCGCCCCAGATTACAAAACCACTCAGGACGTGGTGGTGATCCTTATCCATATGGTATTTCTCCTAGGAGTGCTGCACCGACTGGCGGATGCCGACCGCCATGCCGCTCACTCCATCTCTATGTCTGGTAAGTCGGTGCCGAACACCGTCGCTGGGTCCATACGATAGAGGACCACCATCCGGATCAGGCGTGAGTAGCCCGTAGGGTGCGGTAACTCCGTCGGCGCACCGCAGAGGCCATGATTTCACCCGGAAGCCCCTTACCGTTCAGGATGATGGCCGTGCGCAATCGGCGTCGGCGATCAGCAGGAGATGAGGGACATGCTGTGGTCGATACTCACGCACCTCGCGGGGTTCATCGTCGATCTCGCTGTCGGCGCGCGACGCGCCGAGCAGGCGAAGGACCTGGAGATCGCGCTGCTGCGACACCAGCTGCGCCTGTTGCAGCGGCGATCACCCCGGCCGCCGCGCCTCTCACGCTGGGAGAAGCTGACGTTCGCCGTCCTGGCGACCAAGCGCAGCCGGCTGACCACCGGTCCGCGGGGACGGCTGGCCCGCGCCATCCTCCTCGTCCAGCCGGAGACGGTGCTCAAGTGGCACCGCGAGCTCGTGCGACGCAAGTGGACGTACCGCCGCCGACAAGCGGGCGGGCGACCGCCGATCGCCGCCGAGGTCGAGGCGCTGCTCCTGCGCCTGGCCGCGGAGAATCCGCGCTGGGGCTACGGCCGCCTCCAGGGCGAACTGGCCACGCTCGGGCATCCCCTCGGGCGCGCGACGGTCCGGGATGTGCTGAAGCGGCGGCGCGTGCCACCGGCACCGCAGCGCGGTCGGCGCGCCAGCACCTGGCGGCAGTTCCTCGCGCAGCATCGCGATGTCGTCCTCGCCTGCGACTTCTTCACCGTCGAGACGGTCGCCCTCAAGACGGTGTACGCGCTGTTCTTCCTCGCGATCGGGACACGGCGGGTCCACTTCGCGGGCTGCACGGCCCACCCGACTGCCGCCTGGGTCACCCAGCAGGCGCGCAACCTCACCTGGACGCTTCAGGAGGGCGGGCAGCCGGTGCGTTTCCTCATCCACGATCGCGACGCCAAGTTCCCGTCGGCCTTCGACACGGTGTTCGCGGCGGAGGGCGTGGCGGTCATCCGCACGCCGTACCGCGCCCCCAACGCCAACGCCTACGCGGAACGCTGGGTCCGCTCGGCGCGCGCGGAGTGCCTCGACCACCTGCTCATCGCGAGCGAGGCGCACCTGCGCCGGGTGCTGATGGAGTACGTCGCCCACTACAACCACGCCCGGCCGCACCAAGGCATCGAGCAGCAGTGTCCGGTCGCGCTCCCGGCACCCGTGCGGGACGGGCCGGTGCGCCGCCGCGACCGGCTCGGCGGCCTGCTCCACGACTACTACCGCGAGGCCGCCTGAGCCGAAGCGCCTGACGCGGATGGACTTTCCGCACGCTACGCGCCTCGGGGATGCCGCAGACCGGCAGGCGCGGGTCGCCCGATCGCCAGATGGCGGCGCGGAACGCCAGGGCCGTCTGGAACGCCGTCGGATCCGCCAAACTAAAGCGGTAGCCGGCAATGGCGCGACGGTAGTCGTCCTCGATGATCGTCAGCCAGGGGCGGACCGTCAGCCCCTCGGCCCCGCAGAGGTTCATGGGGAGCGGACTGTGGTCGGCCTGCCAGATCGCGT
>JAABUV010004175.1_pt1 | contig 17534 bp, 19 predicted proteins | sample 5559971 | NCBI WGS metagenome assembly JAABUV01 (sample SAMN10711881, study PRJNA513362) | rock metagenome | isolation source: Antarctica rocks | place: Antarctica: Victoria Land, Knobhead nord | collected 2015-12-19
GCATGCGCCGTGCCTCGGGGTCCGCGATCCCACTCAGATCCACCTCATCCAGCATATGCACGCTCCGTCAGGCTCCGACTCTGTGGCCTCAGTATACCTGCCCCCCCCGACTTTTTGAGAGGATACCAACATTCTTCCTCTGGCGCCATGCCGATGACGTCCACTTCGTCTCCAATCTGCAAGGGCGAGATAGCACGTTTGGCACGGCACTGCGTGATAAAGGGGAAGGCGAGGGTGTCGGTGAGGTAGTGGTACCACCTCATGGCCCGCTCTTCCGCGCCTGGAGCGTCGACGACGATCCCCAGGCGCATCCGTTCTTCGCGGTCTTCCTCACGCGGGGGCCGCTGCATGACGTTCCCTCCCACCAGCCAGGCGCTCGACGCGGCTGCGACGCCTCATGCGGTCACCGACACCGCATCGGCGCCAGCATCGGCGGGCGTGGTGTGCGAACGGAGTGGTTGCCGCTCTTCCAGGGAGCGTGACACGGGCGCCTGCTCCCCGCGTCAGCTTTCCGAAGGATGTCAACGTCTACCCGGAGGCCCTCCGGCGCGCGGTGAGGTAGGCAAAGAATGTCCGTCGGCCCACGCCCGCGATCGCGCACGCTTCGGCGGCCGTCTTCTCGGAATGCTCATACAGAATGCGGGCGTTCTCCAACTTCGCGGCGTCCGTGCGCGGTCGCCCCCCCGAGCGGCCACGCGCTTTGGCCGAGGCCCGCCCGGCGGCTGCGCGCTCTGCCCGCAACTCCTGCTCCATCTGATGAATCGCGCCCATGACCGAGAGGAAGCAGCGGCCCGTGACACTGGTGGTATCGATGTTCTCCCGCAGCGAGACCACCTCGACCTGACGTGCGGCGAGTATCTTGCTGGTTTCCAGCAGGTCGAGCAACGAGCGGGTCATGCGGCTGAGTTCCGTGACCACCACCGTGTCGCCGGGACGCACGTACTCCAGCAGCCGGTCCCAGCCCGGCCGGCCCATGCGCGACCCCGTCATCTTATCCGTGAAGACTTTGGCACATCCGGCCTGCTGTAGCGCATCCAACTGCGCGTCCAGGTTCTGTCCCTCGCTGCTCACGCGGGCGTAGCCGATACGCTGGTGCGAGAGGTCCGTGAGCTGTTGGTCCATAGTGCAAAAACCCGGCGCCTATGCGCGATAAATACTCTATCATTGTAGCAGCAGTTTTCGCGCGACGGCACGCTGAGGTCGGGCCAACGGGCGGGATGATGGGCCGGCCGGGCGTGGTGCGCAGAAAGTGTACTTTATGCACTCATCCAAACGCGCCGCGCGCGCGGCACGCGCCTCCGGGCGCCTGGCGATCCTCACCGCCCAGGAGATCGACGAGCTCTACGGCCTGCCGCGCTTCACGGAGGAGGAGCGCCAGCTCTACTTCGACCTGAGTCCAGGGGAACGGGCCACGGTCGAGGCGGTGCAGATGACCGTGGCCGCCGTCCATTTGACGCTGCAACTGGGCTACTTCAAGGCCAGCCACCGCTTCTTCGTCTACACGCGGGAAGCGGTCCTCCCCGATCTGGAGCACATCCGCCGGCGCTACTTCCCCCACCTCGATCTCGACACCATCACCTTGCTCTCCAAACCCACGCGCCTGGCCCAGCAGCATGTGATTCTCGACCTGTGCGCCTATCGCCTCCGCGATGCCGCGGCCAAAGCGGCCCTGGAACAGAAGGCCCAGCGCGCCGCGCTGCTCTCGACGCAGCCCATCTTCCTGCTGCGCGAGGCGTTGGCGTACCTGACCACGGAGCGCCTGGTCGCTCCAGGCTACACCTACCTACAGGAGATGGTCGGACGGGTGGTCGCTGGCGAGCGCCGGCGTCTCACGCAGCTGCTCGCAGGCGCGCTGACCCCGGCTATTGTCGCGCGTCTGGACGCCTTGCTGCAGGCCGGGGAGGGGATGTATGCCATCAGTGTGCTCAAGCATGAGCCAAAAGATTTCAGCTACGGCGAACTGCGACAGGAGGTCGAGCGGCGCACGTTCTTCGCGCCCCTCCACGCCTTCGGCCAGTCCTTTCTGGCGTCGGCCGGTCTCTCCACTGAGAGCATCAAGTATTACGCCTCGCTGGTCCAGTTCTACACCGTCTACAAGCTGCAGCGCATGGCGCCCGCGACCACCCGACTGTACCTGCTCTGCTTCGCGTCCCATCGGTTCCGCCAGATCAACGACAACCTCGTCGATGCCTTCATCCACCTTATCGACCAGTATGAGCAGCAGGCGAAGGGTGCGGCCGAGCTGGCGGCGCAGCGGACCTTAACCGAGGCGAGCGCTAACCTCGACGCGGCTGGCCAGGTCCTGCAGTTGTTCGTCGACCCGTCGATCCCGGACAGTACGCCCTTCGCAACGGTCAAGCAGCACGCGTTCTCCTTGCTCGCACCCGAGCGCATTCCGCTCGTCTCCGCGCATCTCCGCGCCGTTGCCTTCGACAAGACCGCCTGCGAGTGGGCGCACTACGGGTCGCTGCACCACACCTTCAAGCGCAATCTGCGCCACCTGTTCTGCGCGCTAGACTTTGCAGGCCTTGCTGAGGATGCGCCGCTGCTGGAAGCGGTCACCTTCCTCCAGGATCTGCTGCGGCAGGGTAAGCCGCCGCGCCAGGCAAAGCCGGCCGCGTTCCCGACGGAGGTCCTGACCAAGAGCGTGCAGCGCTATCTGTACACGCGCGGTGAGAAACCCAAAGACAAGCGGCTCGAGGTCGATCGCTACGAATTCTTGGTCTACCGCCTGCTCCGCAACGGTCTGGAGGGCGGCAACGTGTATATCCAGGACAGCAACGAATTCCGCAGTTTCGAAGACGACCTGATCAACCCCGATCGCTGGAAAGACAAGGAGGCGGTGTTGCGGGAGATTGGCGCTCCGCTCCTGCTGGCGCCGATCCAGGAGACCCTCGCGGCCTTCCGCGCGGACCTGGACGTTGGCTTCCACCGCGTCAACGAGCGCATCGCGAGTGGCGAGAATAACCACATCAAAGTCACCAGCACGGGAGACAAGCGCCGCTGGACGCTGGTGTATCCCCGCGAGGAGGAGCCGACCAACAGTCCGTTTTATCGCCAGTTGCCGGGCGTCGGTATTGTCGACCTGCTCCGGTTCGTTGCGGCAAGAACAGGCTTCTTGCGCGCCTTCACCCATGTCCTGGATCGCTACGTCAAACAGGGGCGGATCCGTGCCTCATCCTCGCCTGCATTGTGGCCAGGGGCACCAACTTGGGGTTGTGGAAGATGGCCGAGGTCTCCGGCCTCAGCTTCGCAGCCCTCTGCACGACGGCGCGCAACTTCCTGCGGGCAGAGACCCTCCACGCGGGAAACGACACGATTGCCAACGCCACGGCCGCGCTGTCCCTGTTCAACGCCTACGACATTGATGGCAAGACGCATTCGAGTAGCGATGGTCAGCGCATCGAAACGCAGACTCCGACCATCAATGCGCGGTATGCCCGCAAGTACTTCGGCCTGAAGAAAGGGGTGAGCGCGTACTCACTCGTAGCGAACCATGTGCCCATCAACGCGCGCATTATTGGCACGCACGAGCACGAATCGCACTATGTCTTCGACATCCTGTACAACAACACCACCGACGTGCGCCCGGAACGGCACTCGACCGACACTCACGGCACCAACCAGGTGAACTTCTTCCTTCTGCATGTCTTCGGCTACGAGTTCGCTCCGCGCTACCGTGACCTGCACAAGAAGATGGAAAGCCTGGTCGGCTCCCACCATCCGAGCCACTATGGGGATGCTCTGATTAAGCCAGGTCGCAAGACCTTGGATGCCTTGATCGTCAAGGCATGGCCGAACGTTCAGCGTATCCTGGCCTCGCTGGCACAGAAGGACGTGACGCAGGCGACGGTCGTGCGCAAGCTGAGTTCCTACGCACGCCAGAACCAGACCAAGAAAGCGCTCTGGGAGTTGGACAACATCTGCCGGACCCTCCACATCCTCAACTTCATCGACGATCCGCTGCTACGGCAGAGCGTGCAGAAGGCCCTGAACCGTGGCGAGGCCTACCACCGGCTGCGCAGCGCGATCGCGTATGTGCAGGCGGGCAAGCTCCGGGTAAAGACCGAAGACGAGCAGCAGGTCTGGCATGAGTGTACGCGGCTCATGGCGAATGCGATTATCTACTACAACACCCTGCTCCTCTCGCGTGTGGCGGAGCAGAAGCTGGCAGCAGGCGATAGGGAAGCGTTCGAGAATCTCAAGGGCGTGTCACCGGTTGCCTGGCGCCACGTCAATCTGACCGGCAGCTTCGACTTCAGCGCGACCGCCTCGCCGATCGACCTCGATGCGCTCGCGGCGCGCTACACTGACCCGGAGATTTGGCGCCGATCATTGCAGGAAGAAGATGGTGAGGAGCCAGAGTCATAGTCTCTGGGAACTTTTACCTTTTCGGTGCGTTGGGCAAAAATAGCCGATTCGGCGGCGTCACTGGGCGGAGGCGGAACAGGCCGTCGAGGAAGCGCTGGCGCTGGCGCGGGACATGCGCCATCCCTACGGCGAGGCCCGCGTCTTGCACGCCTATGGGGACCTGCACCACGCCAAGGGAGAGTCGGGGCGGGCGCGGGAGTGCTGGGAGGCCGCGCGCGCGATCTTCCAACGGCTGGGCGCCGTGCGGAGGCGGCGCGGGTGGACACGACGATCGCGGCGGCATGAGAGCCCGGTACTGCTATCGTGGCCCGGAATAAGCATCGCTTTTATCTGGGGCAATTTTCTTGACAGAGATGTGCTCACGGTAAATGGAGAATGGTCCGATACTGCGTCAGCGAGGAGCGCCGCGGCTCCTCTTCTATAGCGTCTCAGAAAAAGAATAAGAGCGGGAATCAGGCAGCCCGCTGCACGTCTGTCGCCGGCCATGATATTTTGGCTACAGCGCCTCAAGAGGCGCAGAGCCAAATTAACGTGACCATTGACAGGAGGGCGAGATGATGACTCCAACCGAGGTGATGCGCGCGTACGAGACGCGCACCAACACCCATCACTTCGCGCATGTGGCGCCCCTGATCGCCGACGATGCGGTGTATTGGTTCGACGATGGCTCGTTCGTGGGGATCGATGCCATCGCACAGGCGTTCGAGCGCACCTGGGCCACTATCCGCGAGGGCGGCGCTTCGTCAACGTAAGCGTGGTACCGCACACCGTCCGCCCGTGACGGCCGGCGAGCGTCAGGCCAGTTCGGACCGCCTCATCGTCGTCCCGCAGGCCGCGCGCAAAGCGCCGTCGTGCGGCACTGTCGCTCCCCGTCGCCGCCACGATCCAGGTGTCCACTTGTTCACCTCGTCGCTCGCGCACGAGGACGGGTCGTGTGACGGACGCTGTGTCACGGCCCGTAAGGCGTCATGAGAGAGCGGCGCTCACGGTGCGTCGTGTGTGTCATGTGGTGGCGACCTCACACGTCCCCGGCCAACCCTTGGCGGATCGCGTAGACGACCGCTTGCGCCCGATCGCGCAGGTCGGCCTTGCTGAAAATGTTGTTGACGTGGGTTTTGACCGTGGCGTCGGTAATGACGAGGCGCGCGGCGATTTCGCGGTTGTTGAGCCCTTGGGCCATGAGCCGCAGCACCTCGGCTTCGCGCGGCGTGAGGTCGTCGGGCAAGCCGGGCGCGCGTCGCGGCGCCGGGCGCTCATGGCCCACCGCCGCGCGGATCACGCGCACCTGCACGGCGGGGTCGAGCAGCGCCTCGCCGGCGTGGACAGTGTGGATAGCGTGTTGGATCTCGTGCGCCCCCGCTCCCTTGGTGAGATAGCCGAGGGCGCCCGCTTCCAGCGCCCCGAAGATGGAGGCGTCGTCGGCGTAGGTGGTCAGCACCACGACGCGCGTTGCGGGATAGCCTCGCGTGATGCGCCGCGTGGCCTCGATTCCATCCAGGCGCGGCATACGCAGGTCCATCAGCACCACGTCCGGCTGCCGCTCGCCGACCAGGCGCACGGCCTCCTCCCCATCGGCCGCGCTGCCGACCACCTCGAGGCCCGGACTCAGGCCCAGCAGCATCTCCAGCCCCTCGCGCACGATGGTCTGGTCATCGGCGACGAGCACGCGGATTGGGCGCTCCCCGCCCTGGCCCTGGTTCTCGCTCATGACGGCAACCAAAGACGCACCCGGAAGCCGGTCGGCGTCGGGCCGGCCTCCAATCGGCCGTGGGCCAGCGCGGCGCGCTCGCGCATCCCGTTCAGGCCGTTGCCGCTGCCCGGCAGGGGCGACGGCCGAGGGGCGCCTGCGTCCTCGACCGTCAGTTCGGCCTCCCGCGCGCCGTAGCGCAGGCTGATGGCGACCGAGGCGGCCACGGCGTGCTTGCGCACGTTGGTCAGCGCCTCCTGCGCCGTGCGGTAGAGGGCGAGCCGCGCCTCGGGGGACAGGGCGACGGGCTCCCCCTCGATGCTGAGGCGGCAGGAGACGGCGGTGTCGCGCTCGAAGGCGGCGGCGAGGCGCGGTAACCCCTCCGGACCGGGCAGCGCATCGCCGCGCAGCGCCTCCACGGCCCGCTTCGTCTCCTCCAACCCCTCGCGCGCCAGGCCGCTCGCGCGCTCCAGGGCGGCGAGGGCCGCCGGGTCGCCGGGGCGTTGCTCCACCAGCAAGCGCGTGCCCTCCAGCTGTACGGCCAGCGCCGAGAGCGTGTGGGCCAGGATGTCGTGGATCTCGCGGGCGAGGTGGGCGCGCTCGTCGAGGGCGGCCGCGCGGACCTGCGCGTCGCGCCCGGCCAGCACGTCCCGCAGCAGCGCCTCCGTCTTGCGCTTCTCCTCGCGCAGGCGGCGGAAACCGGCCGCGGCCAGGTAGGCGAAGACGAGGCCGAGCGTCGAGGAGAGCAGGCTGCCGGGGTCGACCACCCGCGCGGCGGCGAGGGAGGCCGCCTCGTAGCCGAGGCCGGCGACCAGCGCCACGCCCGGTCCCAGCGGGGCGGCGAACCGGCTGGCCTGGATGATGGCCACGACGATCAGGAGCAGCGCTACGCCCCCCGGCAGGAGGGCCGCCAGCGCGACGCCGCAGAGGCTCCACAGGCCGACGACGGCGACCAGCGGCCGGCCGGTCAGGGGGCGGAGCGTGGCGAGGGGGAAGGTGGCGGCGAAGGCGAGCGCGGCCAGCCAGACGAGGGCGGCGCGTGGCCCGGCGAGGGACGGGACGGCGCGCGCGACTCCGAGCAGGACGATGGCGTCCAGCACGAGGGCGACATCCCGGGAGACGCGCGTGGGGAGGAGCGGCGCGGCGCTCCCCTCGCTGTGCGGGTCCGCCATGGGCGAGCGGGCGGAGGCGAAAAGCAGGTTCATGGCACACCATCCCACGCGGCGGGGGCACGAGCCGGCCTGCCGGGCCGTCCCCCCGCGCGCTATGATCTACGTGGAGTATAGCGGCTGGTCCCGGCCTCCCGCGCGGGAGGCCGGGACCAGCGTGGTGAGCGGATTAGGCGAGCGCCGGGCGGGCCGCCCCCGCGCCGCGGGCCACCAGGGCCGCGCGGACCGCGAGCACGGCCGTCCGCGCGCCAACCATGGCGATGGCCATGAGGACGAAGGCGGCCGTCCAGGCGGCCTCGCCCGTGATCGCGTGGGCCATGGAGAACTGGCCCACGGCCGCGCGCCAGACCCCACTCGCGGCCCAGCCGAAGGCGAGCCGGCCCCCGAAGACGAGCGCCCACACGGCGGCGTAGGCGATCCCCGCCTGCATGACGAGCCGGCCGGTGCGCCCGTCGCGCTCGACGCGGACGAGGCTGGCGGCGAGTACGCCGAAGGCCAGGCCGGCCGCCGTGCAGGCAAGCTCAAAGGGCAGGTCGCCGCCCACCGTCGGCACCCCTTTAAGGTAGATGACGGCGACGGCGACGACGGCAATAAGGGGCGTGAAGAAGCGCCGCAGGCTGACGGGGCGGCGGCCCAACTGGGTCGCGATGATGTAGAGCGCGAGGCCGGCGAAGAGGATGATCTCGGTGGCGTTCATGGTCCTTATCCTTTCGTGTGCGCGGTGGTGTGTCTGTATCCGACAAGGTCCAGTGTAGGCCAGGTCGGTCGCGCCGGCATCGGCGCACGGGTGGATTTGTGCGGGGAGAATTTTCTCCACCCAGGGGTGGACAGAGGGGGACGATGAGGACGACAGGTGGCCCTGTTCTCCCCCGCACACCTCTTGCTAACATCCACCATCGGCGCGGCTGCCGGCGCCGGGCAGACCCCGGTGGCCACGGCATGCGTCGGCCGGGGGCGCATCCGGGCGTCCCCCTATGTCTCCGCGCCGGGCGTGGGAGCCGCCGCCGCGTACGCCGTCTCCTCGGCTTCGACATCGGGCACAAGCGCGGGCGCCCCGTCGCGCCGCAACGTGCGCGCGTAGAGGGCCAGCGCGGGCGCGAGCAGGAGGCCAGAGACCGCCAGCGCTGCGCGCACCGACGCCAGGGTCCCGACGGCGCCGACCACCGGCCCGCCGGCGATCTGCCCCAGCGCGTTCGCCTGGCTGCTGAGGGAGAACACGGTCGCCCGCAGGCGCGCGCCTGTGTTCTGCGCCACCCAGGCCGCGGTGAGCGGGTCCGCCACCGTGCGCAGCACGGACGCCGCCCAATAGGCGCCCAGCGCCAGCGCGAAGTTCCCCGCGAGGCCGAACGCGACCACGCTGACCACCAGCAGCGCGTTGATCGCGAGCAGCGCCCGCGCGACGGCGACGTGGCTCGCGGTGTCGACGCGCCGGCGGACGACCTCCGTCGCGCCCAGGCCCAGGAGCGTCGCGCCCGCACCGATGAGGCCGAACCACACGATGGGCTTGAAGGCGCCCAGGCGCGGGAGCGCGATGTCCACTAGGAGATGCGCTTGCCAGAGGCGATCGAACCCCTCGCTCGCCGCCCCATAGAACGCACCGATGACCAGGATGGTGAGCAGGACCGGATGCCGGCGGACCGCGCCGACGCTCCCGGTCAGGGTGGCGCCGAGCACGCGCCAACTCGGGCGGTCCTCCGCCGGCGCCGGACGGAACCCGTGCTCGCGCATCGTCACGGCCAGGACACCGGCCAACCCGACAAACAGCAGGCCCCCGACGACGATGGGGAGGTTGAGCCGCGCGCTAGCCAGGGCGACGCTAAGTCCGGCGCCGGCGAGCGTGCCGAGCAGGCCGGCCTGCGTCCCGCGCAGGTAGGCCTGGCCGGCGCGCCCCGCGCCGATCTCGCCGGCGATCCACGCCTCCGCGGCCCCGCTCGTGAAGGTGACCCCCAGGCCCCAGAGGACCTGCGAAAGCAGGACCGCGCCGAACGTGGGGACGGAGCCTTCGACGAGGAAGGCCGCCCCGACCAGGACGTAACCGGCGATGACGGACAGGCGGCGGCTATACGTATCGGCGAGGACGCCGGTCGGTACCTCGCCGACGAAGACGGTCGCCTCCAACGCCGTGCCGACGAGGAGGAGTTGGAGCGGGTTCAACCCGACGCGCTGGACGTAGTACACCGCGTTGACGGTGAAGACAAGCGCGAAGGAGAGCGACGCTCCCCCGTTCATGAGCAGCCAGACGAGGTAGGCGCGATCCGCTCTCACGACAGCCTCCCTGTCCACGGACAACGATGGTCAACGGCTGTCGTGCCGCATCCCGTAGCGAGCATCCCGCAGCACCTGTCCTTTACGCCGCATCAAGCATCCCGCAGCACACGTCCCTTGTCTTGCCAAGGCAGACGGGATGGATATGTCACCGCTCACGGCTCTCCCGCCAGTGTTGGGAGAGCCCCGTTCGTGTGGCGACGCCTGCGGCCCAGAGGGCGCAGGCCGTCAGCGCCGCCGTCCGGGCGAGCGGGGGCGCACCCTACCGGGAGAGGCGACCGGTGGGCGCGGCGGGGCCCGCGAGGGCGTCAAGTTGCCAGTTGACGAGGGCCAGGGCCAGCGCGGCATCGCCCCCTATCTCTCTTTCGATTGTAGGCGCGGAGGGGGCGTGGCACATCGGCCTGCGGGTGGAAAAACGGGTGGATTTCGCTCGGCCTGCGTCTCCACCCGACGGTGGAGGCCGCGTCCCTCACGCGTCGCGCGCCTCGCGCATCCGTCCGCCGAAAAAGACAGGCGCCTGGATGAGTAACAGCACGGGCAACGCGATATCGGCGATGAGGCTCCGGGCCAAGATGGTGGAGTCGTGACGGCCAAACGTCAGGGAGTAGGTGATGTTCGCCAGCATGACCGCCCAACACGACCACCAGGCCCACCGTGCGCCACGTCGAAAGGGAATCGCGACGATGACCAGGAAGAGGATGCCGAACACCAGCTCATGGACCGCATAGGCGACCTCCAGGAGCGTGATGTAGCGCGTCATTCCTGGCGAGGACTGTTTCGCGGCGCCCCACGCACGTCCTACGACGCTCCCGAAGGCCCCGCTATGATCCGACGGGAGGCCAATCCGGGCGTCGGCGGCAAGATCGGAGAGAGCCGCGAAGAGGAAAAACGCGCCAAGAAGGAGCAGGAGCGACCACGCAATCGTGCGGTAGCGCGGAATTGTCACAAGACCTCCTTTCCTGACCACATCGCCACGGAGCCAGAGGAACAGCAGGCCTGTGACGTATACAGGGCGCGGCTCGGTGGATGTGCAGAGTATAACCATCACGTCCGGCCGCGTGTCAAGGACCGTCATTCCTAGGCGGAGGCCGCCGCCCGGCTGTTTGTGCCGCATAGCGTCGTTACGTGGCTCGTTACGTGTGTGTTTATGTGGTTCTTTGTGTGGTTGTGCCTAACCACCACACAAGCCGGCCATGATCGGCGCGGTGATCTTATTGTTCATGCTCGCGTTGGCCGTGTGCGCCCCGATCATCACGCCGGAAAGCCCCTACAATATCTTCTCCTACGACGTCGCGAACCAGAATCTCTCCCCGCGCCTGACACCCGCGTGGTATTTCGCCCTGGGGACCGACACGGACGGGCACCCTATGGTCGCGCAGATCGCGTGGGGCGCGCGCGTCTCGCTGCTCGTGGGCTTCCTCTCCGCCTTCGGCGCCACGCTCATCGGCGTGCTTGTCGGAGCGGTGGCGGGCTACTTCAGCGGCTGGGTCGATACCGTGATGATGCGCGTCACCGATACCGTCCTGACCTTGCCGTTCTTGCCGCTGTTGATCCTGGCCACCGATCTGTGGGGTCAGGGCCACCACCTGCTGCCCAACGCCTTGCGCCCCGTGATCGTGGCTACCACGCTCAACGTCACCAATTTTATCGTGGTCGAGGCCGCCATCGACTTCCTGGGCGCCGGCATCAAATACCCCGACGCGAGTTGGGGCAACATCTTGGCCAACGCGCAGAGCGCCTTTGGGACCGGCAACTGGTGGTGGCCGCTGTTCCCTGGCGTCTTCCTTGTGCTGACCGTGCTCTCGATCAACTTCATGGGCGATGGCCTCGGCGACGCGCTCGATGTGCGCGCCAAGGTGTAGAGGATTAGGGGACTGAGGAAGAGAGTGAGATGAGAGGTGGCCATATATTGCTAGGCCGCTTGGAGCAGCGGTTTGAGACCGATGGCGCGAGAACGAGAGAATGTTCGTGATTATGCTGCCGCGGTGGCGCCGGGCCCCGACGCCGCCGCCTTGAGCGGGGACGAGGGCGCCAGGAGCGCGTCGACAAATAGGTCCGTCAGCGTGGGGTCGAACTGCGTGCCGCGGTTGCGGCGTAACTCGTCGACCAGCGTCTCCAGCGAGAGGCCCTTGCGGTACGGCCGGCTCATATACATGGCGGACGCCGCGTCGGCGATGATCAGGATGCGCCCATGCAGCGGCACGTCGGTCCCCGCGATACCGTGCGGATAGCCCCGGCCGTCCCAGCGCTCGTGGTGGTGGCGCACCGCGTCCACGATGTCGGGCCCCGGTATTACCTGCGCTATGATGAGATCCGAGAGCACGACGTGTTGCTTCATGACGTCGTACTCCTCGTCGGTCAGGCGATCCGGTTTGCGCAGGATACGGTCGGGCACGCCAATCTTGCCGACATCGTGGATCAGCGCGGCCATCCAGAGGCGTTCCCGCGCCTCCCGGTCGAAGTCCAGCGCTTGCGCCAGCACGTCGGCGAAGCGGGCCACCCACTCGGAGTGCTCGCGCGTATAGGAGTCCTTGTGGTCGATCGCGGTCACCAGGCCGTCCAGGACGCCGAACGGCGCGTTGGGGGACAGCCGCACGGCGGGCAACGTCTCGTCGGCCGTATAGAGCCCTCCGCCGCCGCGCTTGCTCTCGAACATACGGCGGTCGGCGAGCTCCATCAACGCTAGCGCGGCCTCCGCGTCCAGGGGGGCGGCGGCGATACCAATAGACAGGGCGAGCGGCAACGAGGCGGCGTCCTCGCGGACGCGGATCGCCGTGCGAGCGCAGGCGTCGAGCAGCCGGTGGGCCAACGCGCGCCCCTCGTCAAGACCGGTGTGCGAGGCCAGCAGGACGAACTCGTCGCCGCCGTAGCGGGCAATACGATCGGTGGCGCGGCACTCACCGCGCAGCAGATCGGCGAACGTCGTCAGCACGCGATCGCCGACGGGGTGCCCGTACGTATCATTAAACAGCTTGAAATTGTTGATGTCGATCACGAGCACGCACAGTTCGCCCCCGCCGTCGGCCTGTATCCGTGCGATCGCGTCCGTGAGTTCGCTGTGGAAGGCGCGGTGGTTGAGCAGCCCGGTCAAGGCGTCGCTATCCGCCCTCCTCTCGGCCGAGAGGAGGGCGTCGGTGGTGTGGTTAAAGGCCGCGGCGAGCCCGGCTATCTCGTCCCCGCCGTCCTCGTCGGCGCGGACGTGCAACGCGCCGCCGGTGATGGCGCGCGCCGTGGAGAGGAGATCGTGCAGCCCACGGTTGAGGCGGCGGATGATGAGGGCGGCGAGGGCCGCGCCGACGGCCAGCGCGGCGATGAAGCCGGCGACAGTCCCGCGGATGGCGTCCTCATCGCTCACTATCGCGCCGCGATAAAGGTTTTGCCCGGCGTAGAGATGTGTTCCCGCGTCGGTCTGCACGATGTCGAGGACCGTGTTGAGCCCGTCCGTGAGCCGCGACAGGAGCGTGGCGGGGACCGGGCGTGTTCCCCCGCGCCGCACCGCCGCGAGGTAGCGCGCGCGCGCCGCCAGGTAGGCCGGCCAGGCCGGACGCCACTGCGCGAAGGCGGCGGGCGTGAGCACGCGCGGGGCCTCGGCCGCGATGCTGTCGTCCAGGCCGGTGAGCTCGGCGTCGACGGCGTCGACGCGCACGCGCGGCATGTGCGCGAGGTCGAGCGCGATGAAGGCGCGCTCCTGATCGAGGTATTGGCTGACCAGCGCCAGGCTTACCGCCGGTTCGAGGCTGTGCCGTTCCAGCGTCGAGACCTGTTGCGCGGAACGCGCCGTGGTGGCGATAGCCAGGACGCCCTGGACGCACGACGAGAGAGCGAGCAGGACAAAGGTCCACAGCACCATGGCGCGCAAGGAGACACGCATTTTTCTCTATTCTCTCCTGTACGGCTACGTCGTGACCGTGGCCGGCAGCACGATGATCCAAGCTTCCATGGGGTCGTGGTCGTCGCCCGTGCCCCAGCCATCCGACGCTGGCCGCGCCGCCACATCGTGCCACCCGCCTGTCATGCCGGCCATCTGCGTGTGCAGCGTGCAATACACATGGTAGAGCCCCGGCTGCTGTAGCACGAGCGCGCGCCGCGCCCCGTGGGTGGGCGTGTCACGCGTCCCGTCTATCATGAACGCGGCGCCGGTCGGCGACGCGGAGTCGACCACGAAGTTGTGCGCGTACTCGTCGTGGTTCACGACGGAAATCGTGCTGCCCGCGACGGCGACGAGCAATTTCGGTGCGAACACAGAATGGCCCGCCGGGATCGTCAGCTGTTGCAGCAGGCCGGGGGCGTGGTCGAGCACCGCGATCCAGCCCTGCCGCGGCAGGCCCGATCCCACCTTGGGCACGATGACGTCGGAGGGCTTGTCATAGCCCGTCGGGACGGGATATTCGAGCGACGCGGGGGCCGGCGGGGGCGACGGGCGCGCCGTCGAGGCGTCGTAGTAGTGGTACAGCCCCGGCCGCCGCAGGGTGACGGTCACTTGCGCGCGGGCTCTAATGACGATCGCGAACGGGGCGGGCGCGGACGTGGTGGAGCGCACCAGGATGGGGACGGCGAGCCCGTTGACGAACGTCACCTGCCCGCCCGACATCACGGCCGCGGCAGGCGGCCCGAAGGCAGGGGCATGGGCTGACAGCGCGATGGTGACCGCGCGCGGCATCGACGCGGGGGGGACGGCGCCGATACCTAACAGGCGCCAGACGGCGGCGTTGGCGCCGCTGCCGGACCAGCCGGCGGCCATTAGGGCGGCCAAGGCGCCGGCGGCGACGGCCCCACGCGCCACGGTACGAGGAAAGAATCGCGGCGTCATGCTCCGTCCACTGCTCCCACGTCAAGCGACGACAATGTTCTATACCTACGCATAGAGGGTAGGACATGGGCCGCGGTCGGGCAATAGTACTTTGGCATCGCGCGTACCCTGCTCGCGCTACGCTACAATAGTGGCACAGGGCGAAGTGGCTATCCCAAAACGCGGCTTCTTCCTCTTTATTGTGTGAGGCGCCATGACCAGAGACGTACAAACCACCATCTTGATGTTCACCGCGGACGACATCGCAGGCCACATACGCGAACTCGGCGCGCTCCTGCGCGCCTGCGTCCACGATGGGGCGAGCATCGGCTTTGTGCTGCCGTTTACTGCCGACGGCGGCGAGGCCTTCTGGCGCGACACCGTGCTGCCGGCGGTGCGGGATGGGACGCGCGTGCTGCTGGTCGCGCGCGAGGGCGGACGGATCATGGGAACTGTGCAACTGGACCACGACACCATGCCGAACCAACGCCACCGGGCAGAGGTCCGCAAGCTGCTGGTCCATCCCGCTGCTTGTCGCCGCGGCATCGCACAAGCGCTGATGGCCGAACTTGAGCGCGTCGCGAGCCAACGGGGGCGGAGCCTGATCACCCTGGACACGCGCACGGGCGACAAAGCCGAGCGCCTCTATGCATCGTTGGGCTACAAGACAGCAGGCGTCATCCCGGGATTCAGCCGCGACCCGATCGACGATCGTCTCGATGCGACCACGATCATGTACAAGGCCCTGTGACGATGCAAACGCCCGCGCTCGTTCTCTTCGCCACTGAACGCGAACAGGGCGAAGGGAGGGACGGTCGGCCTGTATGACGGCGGAGTGCGGATAACGCGGCCTTCCCCATTTAAGACGACATTGGCGGACGATAGCGCCCTTGCCGGAGTAACTCCGCGCGCAGCAACACGCGTTGTTCGTCGTTGAAACGCAGGAGCAAGGCGGTCCCACGTCCCACCGGCGTCAGGGACACGATCACCGCTCCATCTAGTTGGAAGTGCTCGCTCCACCGCTCAGCGCGCGGATTAAACAGCGGGACCAGATGGCCCGTCAGGGGATCTTGCGTGGCGATATTCGGCCCCTTGTAGCGATTGCACCGGAAACAGGCATACGCCAAGTTGAGGAGTGATGTCGCGCCCCCATGTTGTTCGCCGATAATGTGATCCGGCTCATGCGGCGCAAGGACCGCGTCTTCGGCGATACCGCAGTACTCGCAACAATGCTGGGCGCGCTCGGCGACAGCACGGCGCAAAGCCACCGACACCATCGTTCCGCTCACGCAGGAGACATCGTGGTATCGTGGATGCGCGCGCGAATCAAGGAGATGATATCATCCAGCAAGACGATCTGATCGAGCTCACGCTGCTCCTCGGCAGCCAGCGTCCCTGCCGCATTGCGCGCCAACAATCCGCGCAGGTACTCGTGCGCGGACGACGATAGCCGAAACGCGGCGATGTCGTCACGGGACGGCGCCTGCGCGAAGAACTCGACGACTTCATTCACAGGGGTTACGGTAGCTGAGCTAGCCATCCGGGAGTTCCCTTTCCTCATTGGCCGTGTGTCATGACAAGCAGATCTATCCCAGTATACGCCAGCACCGGCCGCCAAGGGCCCAGAAGCGTCGCCAACATCGCATGCCGCATTAGACGCGTCAGCTTGACGTGCGCGACGGCACGGTCATGTCGTGGCGTATCGGTCGAGACGAGGTCGTCCGCCATCGGGATGTAGTATCCTGGATGTAAGGAGGGCAGTGCGGTGGAAATTTTAGTCGAGCGGTCAGCGCAAACGGGGCAAGAGCAACGGGTCGTCGTGCCCAGCAGGGTGATAGCGGCGCTCAGCCAGTTGGAGGGCTCGGAGCAGGAAGCGGTGCGCGCGGCGTTCCAAATGGTCGGGCGCGAGGGCGTGCGATCGACGGCGGGCATAGACGTCAGGAAGGTGGACGCGCCGGACCCCTTCTATGTTCTCTACCTCGACGCTGCGCCGGATGTGCTCATCCTCGCGCGCATGCGCGCCGACGCGTCCATCGACATCATGGACCTCGTGCGGCCCGAAACGCTGCGGGGCTTCTTCCATTCGCACTAACATGGAAACGGATGTGCCACCTGGTTTCATGGCGTTGACCTTCAACCCGGCGCAATGCCGGGCCGATCTCGACCTGTTCGAGCGGCTACTCGCCGAGAACCCGGACCTATCGGAACGCGAGCAGATCCTGCCCTTCTTCCGCGCGCGCCCGCACTTGTGTCTCTTGCTGGGCACGTACAATTCCGGCATTGTCGTTGCTGACCGGCTGGCGTACGAACTCTCGCTGTTTGGTCAGTTTACCGCCGATGTCGTCGTCGGCGACTGGCGTCGGAAACGGTACTGCTTGGTCGAGTTCGAGGATGGGAAGCGCAACAGCATCTTCGTTCGGCGTGGTGGCCGGCAGACAACAGACTGGACGCCGCGTTTCCTCCGGGGCTACAGCCAGGTGATGGATTGGTTCTGGCTGCTCGATGTCTTGCGGGACACTGAGCCGTTCGAGCGACAGTTCGGCAAGCGCGCGGTCAACGTCGCGGGGCTGCTTGTGATCGGACGGAACAAATGAGGCAGGACACGAGTATCCTCCGCACAATTCGAGCGAGGATGGCGTGGCCTACGGGGATGGACAGTGCTGACCATCTTGAGTATGAATCGCTTGCCTTTCTAACGGTGAGCATCCCTCCTTACGGCACTGAACAGCATTGTCAAATATTTAATCGGCCTGCCCCTCCAATCGAGCCGCCATACGCCGATATCTATCAATGGAGGTAATGATGATTATCGTCGTTTTCTTTGGCTTATGGTTCTGGGTTGCCTGAATTGGGCGTTCAAAGACTAAAAAAGTAGCCGTAGGCATTGATCGAGTCGCTGAGCAGATCCAAAAGGCGCTTTCATCTCTGCTAATCCTTATACTACTAGGAAGCGTCGTCTGGGGCATTATCGCAATCTGGCCTGCGACAAGCTCCGGCGTCCACGTCTGCACCTGGACGCAATACAACCAATCGGGGCGAGTCTGTAGATCAAATGCTACAACTATGTTGGCGAGAGATGCCCTTACCGCGCAGGTCGTGGTAGCAGCGAGTTTCCCCTTCTCTTTCAAGACTCTAGTTTTCGCTAACAGCATGGCAGCAAGGGAACGCCTTTGGTAGAGTGCGGGTGCTAAGACCGTACCATCCAAAGGAGTTCCCTGATGCCCTCCGCAGTCTATCGTATGATGACCCTCCT
>JAABUV010004181.1_pt1 | contig 17520 bp, 21 predicted proteins | sample 5559971 | NCBI WGS metagenome assembly JAABUV01 (sample SAMN10711881, study PRJNA513362) | rock metagenome | isolation source: Antarctica rocks | place: Antarctica: Victoria Land, Knobhead nord | collected 2015-12-19
CGGTCCCCGAGACACATCCGTATCGAGGGTACTTGAAGGCGCAACAGGAGAAGCAGATGCAAGCGGAAGCTCAAGCGCAGCAGCAGCAGCAACAAGGTACTTTGCCGAGATCACAGTCCATGCCTCTCAACGATGCAAATGGTGATGCCGCTCCTCCGCTTGTGAAGGAGATCGAGTCGCCCCGAGGTGGTCCACCGGCCCAGGCGGCTTGGATGAAGGAGTTTGACGCGGTTGTCGAGCTGATCGGGGCGCAACCGCAGAAGACGTACGTCGCGAGTCCACCGGAGCTGGAGATGATCCTCGCGAGGACTAGTGCTGGCGGGCAGCCAAAGTAAGTCTCGTTCTCGGGTCGGAAACAGCTCTAATACTTCCTCAGGCAAGGTCAACCGGGCAGCGCGAGCAACGACTGGGACAGCGTCTGGCTCCAGCTTTCCGGTATTTCTCTTTGTGAGCTTCAAGCCTGACTTGTGAGCCACGCTGACCCCCGAAGCGATGTGGTCGATGAAGGAGACCCGAGCCGCTGCGTCGAAAGGCGAGAAAGTCCCTCCGACATACTTCAACATAACAGACTCCTCACTCGAACTCCTCGCCCCCCTTCCACCACCCCCTCACCGACCTACCTCCCACCCACATCATTTCGTCTTTTCCCTCAATACCGCCGGCTCGAATCGCCTCCTCTTCTCTTCTCCCTCTGAGCGCGACCTTGCACGCTGGGCTACGGGTCTTCGAGTGGCTGCGTGGGAACGCGCCAGACTCGAGGAGATTTACACAGGTCACTTGATCCAGTCGGGTGGTCGCGAGCCGAAATCCGACCTTGTCGGTGGTCGTTTGGAGGGTTGGGTGAGAGTCCGAGTAATGGGCGGGACCGACTGGAAGCGGCTATGGGCGGTCCTTCATCAGCCTGGGATGGAGGAGAGCAAAGAGGATGAGAAGAAGGCGCGGCGGAGGAGCTTTTTCGGGAAGGTGGACAAGGAGTCGGTGCCGATCCAGGAACCGAATACGGGTGTCAGTATGGCTTCGTTCTACCTCGAGCCGAGAACGCCGAAGAACAAGACCATGCCTGCGGTCCTCACCATCACCAATATCACCCAGGCGTATGTCCTATTCAAACTTGAGCCGAACAGTAGCTGATGGTCGCAGATATGCCGTCTTCCCGGAACGCCTCGAGGTCATGGCCCAGTCAAATCTGATGAAGGTTATTGGTCGTGTGGGCGGAGAGCTGGTCACCATCGAAGGACGACTACGGGATTCTGGCTGGGCGCTCATGATGCCTGAGAGCCCCGGTGAGGGAACGGCGAGCCCGCCTCCGTCAACACCGCTCGCGAACATGATGCGCTGGGTTACCGGTACGTCGCGTCGTCGGAGACTCGGCTGATCTCAGGCTTCCACGACGTATTTGGACTATACGGACGGCCGCAGAGATACGCTTGGGACCAGAGTGATCCGAAGAGCTTGTTCTTCGCCTATCCGCACGGGGAAGAGAGAGAGGTGAGCACGCTTTCAAATCACTTGGAGCTGCTTCATCGAGCTGATCCGAGCAGCAACTCTTCCTTGACATCGAAGAGGCCCTTGCATCCGACTTCCGCACCAGCAGCCTCGCTGCCATTCGTTCGCAATTCGTCAGCATTGTCCAGCGAAAGATGCAAGGTCCGGCGGCGGAATATGGTCGCGAGGACGACGAACATCCGACTCCGCGACCCGAAGGTAGCTACCGCCTTCCCCCTCTATCCTTCCACGATCCGTCGCCGCAGTCATCAGATCACAGCGCGCCTCGTTCGCTTACACCGATTACCGAGCGCACCGACCTCGCCAGTCGAACCAATAGCACCCGAACGGCGAAGTCGAACTTCCTCGTCAACGAACGCCAGCTCAGTCAAAGCTCCTCCAAGCAGAACAGTGGTGGCTCGATGAAGCATCCTTCCACCTCCACCGCCGGCCAGGAAGATCGCCTCGCGCCGATCGAGGACAGTACGGAGGCAATGGGGCACAGCCCGGAAGAGCCAATAGAGGAATCCACCGCGGATCCCGAAGAAAGAGGAACCCCAACGCCTCCTGGGGTCACTCCCACCACTGCAGAGTCTGGTGGTACTGCGCCAACAACCTGGTCACGATCAACTGGAGATACTCCAACTCAATCACGTGTCGAAAGGGCTGAGCCTATTCATGCTCAGCCTCAACAGGTTCCAGTGCCTATCAGGACCTCGCCCCTACCTGGTCCAGAGCATGGTCTTCCTGATCTTCCTTCCACTACCTCTACGAATGGCCCTCTCTTGGGCGGGATCATTTCGTCGCCTACTCGATCAGACCCTCATGTCCTCTCGCCCACCCCTCGCCGAGTCTCCATGGGCGAGGTATCGCCGGTCGGCAGTCCGATCCATGATGAGCCTGCCGCCATGTACCTCATGAACATGGTGGAGAGGGATCCTCCACCTCCAGCTCAGCAAGACCCCGCTCAACCAGCGCAGACAAGGGATCTCACCCCAGAGCGCGCTCGTCCGTCGATCGTTACCTCTCTCGACACTTCATCCCACCAGAAGTATCCAAGTGACAGTCTTGCACGCAAGCCTTCGGGTGCTCGAGCTCCGCCGCCGAAGAAGATGAGCGGATCGCGGAGTCTCGAAGCCATCGGTGATGAGGACAGGCGGGGTCTATCTTCGGCTACTACCCAGCCTGATCTGGGAGAGGATGTATCGGCCTACGTCGCTTATGCTGATCAGCCTTCTCCAGCCAAGCCGATGGCTGAACCCAAGGCTCTTTCCCCTCCGCCGGTCCAGGAGGACGGTATGCGATCGTCATTTGCGCTGTCGAAGTCAGCCGCAGAGAGGCGAGCGAAAGCGGAGCAGGCTGCGGCGGATCAGCAACGAACGATGAGCATGCCGGGTGGAGGGAAGCGGACAGCAGGTGCAGAGACGTGGAGCGGCAGCGACGAGGACGAGGATGAGGAGGAATCACCGGTAGTCACCACACGATCAACCCTACCTCCACCACGTCAGCCCAGGCAGGCGTCTCCTGAACAACCTGTCCAACGTGTCTTATCTCAGACTCGAGCTCTTCCCGCTATACCTCGTGCACCTGAGATCCGCATGCCGAACGGTGACGGCCACCGAAACAGCTTGCCCCAGGCTCCGACCGAACAACCGCGCTCCCGCAGTCCTGCTCAGCAGCAGCAGCAACCTTCCGCCCCTAATCGCCAGACAGTGTGGAATGCCAACTTCTCGGCAGATCACGGGATGGCGGAGAACAAGTCTGGGAAGTTTGTCGAGCTTGAGCAGCCGTCGGAGCAGCTTACCAAGGCGTTCGCACCTCATGGCCTCCTTCAGGCGGGGATGCAGAATAAGGAGGACCGCTCTGCGAAGAAGCAGGAGGAGCTGGCGAGGGAGATGGGAAGCTCGCTCATCAATGTGCCGTCTAAACCGCCACCGCCCCAGACGGGGTTACTGGGTGCGGTAGCAGCGCATGAGCGGGATCGGAAGAATGCGGGAGGGATTGGCGCGACTTTGACTGATCGAGAGAGGGAGCGACGGCAAGGAGTGAGTTGGACACCGAGTTTGCATGAATCCGCTGATGAAAATTAGGAGGACCGACAACAAGAGATGGAAAAGCTTCAGCGTCAACAGATGGAGCAGATGAGCCAGTACGGCGGGAATAACATGTATGGCGGGCAGTACCCTTACGGGATGAACATGCCGATGATGGGGATGCCTGGGATGCCTGGGATGCAGCGGATGCCGATGGGCTACAACGTGAGTCTACCCTTTGATCTGGTCCTGTCGATCCGCTGAAATGTTTTCAGCCATACCAAGGCGGATACAACCCCTACGCCCAGCAACAAGCGATGATGGCCGCCCAAATGGCCTACCACCAAGCGATGATGTCCATGTCGCAACAAGGCGGCGGCGGCTCCCACTCCCACTCGCATTCTCCCGAACGATCATCCTCACCCTCCGGATCAATGGGGAGACATTCCTCGCCCCCTCCGATGCCAGGATACTACTCCCCCTCACCTTATGGTCATGGCACTCCCCAAGGACACTCACATATGTCGATTCCGCCATTTGGGTGGCCGGGGATGGGCCAGATGCCGTGGGGATCGCCTAGTCCCCCGCCTGGACCGGGGTCGCCTCATCTTGAGGGGGATAGGTCGAGGCCGCAGACTATGAATCCGGACCCGAGAGACGGAGAGCAACGGGCGTCGTAGGCGGAGGGACGCTTTCATAGGGATGTGGGTAGCGGAGGATGGCGATCTTGGTGGGTTTCACTTTGTTATGGCGAAGCATGCGATCTTTGGTGTTGGATTCGGTAATGGCGATGCATGCGATCTAGCTTTTCTCTCTCCATGGTGCTACATGCCGGTCCGCATTAGTCAGTATGAAGCGGAGGTAGCGATCTTGGTAATTCCGCTTTGTGTAGGCGGGGAATGCGGTGCGCAGTGTAGATTTGCATACATCACGATCTTGGGTGTTTGACTTGGTGACGGCGATGTATGCGATCTAGCTTTCGTCTCTTCACACATCAGACGCATGACACGCAAGAAGGTGCTTCAAGGTGTGGGCATCCGATGATGCATGCAGAATGTCGTTCGAGAGATGGGAATATGCCTACAATCCCGAATCATGACGAGGGGAGAAGTACCTCATTATAACAGAGTGAATACAAAAGATGGTATGGGTATCGCCATACCCAGACTCGAATAATCCCAATCACCAATCCCCACCTAACGAGCCTTTCCGAGCCTTCGATTCCCTCCCACCCTCACTCGTCACTCTTCCTTCTCGACCCCTACCCCGCTCTTCGCTCTGCCCGTCCTGATCAGACTCCCCATCCCCGCCTAATGAGCTCGGAGCGGTACTTTGCCCCGCCAACTTCCGTCCCGCTCCATACCCAGCGAAGATTGGCGCTCCTGCTCTGGTAGCTCTTGTAGCACCAGGCCGATGCCAGATACCTGAATCGTCTTCTGCCCGCCTGTCCACCGTTCCCCTCTGGCGATTCAAATCCCGGACCGGACTATGCGATGGGCTCAAGCTTGGGCGTTGTTCGCCAAACCCTCCTCGAAGAAGGACGGGTCCGCGTCGTGAGGTGCGGGTTGAGGTCGACTCGTTCGTAGCTATTGAGGTCCCGCCTGTCGTCTGAGGTGAGAGAGCGGTGAGACCAGCTGACTGAAGGGGGAGAGGTGAGTCCTCTGTAAGAGGTGCGGGATTCCCGGGCAGACTCCGGACGGCGACAGGCTTGATAATGTCGCTGCGAGGGGGATTGAGAGGCGAAACCGCGAGCTGGGAGCGAGTTTGAGCCGAAACGGGACGAGTGGCAAGGGGTGAGCCGCCCGAGGTCTGCCGTCGGAAGCCTGGCCGAGCAGATGGATCGCTTTCGGCGGCGGAGACTCGTCGAGGCGCCGAATTTGGCCGACTTGCTGTCAAGAGGCCAACAGACAAAGGACCAGATGACGAAGCGGTGGATGATGGCACGCGTTGAGAGGGATCGCGGGAAACCGGGGCAGATTCCACTAGCTTTCCGGTATTAAGGTTGAAGCTACCTGCCATCCGCTTCAAGGTATCGTCGACTTGTGCCCGTGTCATCGGTATCCGCGCGCTAGGTCCCCCTGGCGATTCACCAGAAGCGTGCATCGGCGATGGTGATTGAGGTATAGATGGTACGGAGAGCGACGATGATGTCGAAGGGAGAAGCGATCGCGAGACTTGTACGGCCGGAGCAGCCAGTGACGGAGGTTGCGGAAGTGCATCGAGCGTCTTCAGGAACGCTTGGATATCCTCATCGTCCGGACAGGGTATCGGTAATTGAGCCCGACCTTCGAGGCTGTGTCGAAGACCGCTTTCTTGCGACATCCTAGTGCTTACTCGCCGCGATATTGTTTGACCTGGAGCATTGACGCTACTCGGCAAGCTGGTGCCCTCTCCACTACTCTGAGAGCCCGTCGTTACCGCCTGCATCCCGCCCGCATTACCCGCTGATCGTCCATGTCGCTGGGACAACGATGAAGAATACCGCTTGATGATCTGAGGTGGCGCATTTGACGGGGAGTACAGCGTAGTCGTGTCCCGCTCGAGAGAACCAGGGATGAAAGGCGACGAGTTTGAGGGACCGGCAAAAGGAGGTCGTCCGGACAGACTGCGAAGGATGGGCTGCTTGGTGAAGCTGAGCGATGACGGTGATATCGGTGCATAGATAGGCGATGACGAGCCTCCCAGAATCTGTTCGCTCGACATGGCACCTGTGACCGGCGGTGATGCATCCGCATACATGTTCGCGATCTGCGCGTGGGTGAAGGACCGGCCTGACTGGGAAAGGAACGAGCTCGTCCGGCCGATCGAAGATGGCCGGTTGATCTGTGGTGACGGGCCGACAAGCTGGTTCGGAGGTGGTGTGGATCGAAGAAGGGATGTGGAGGGGGATGACGACATGGTGAAGGGATGAATGGACTGGTTTGACAAGCGACGGGCAACGACTGAAGCGCGACTGGTGGGATTTCCTGCACTCGGCGAGGGCGGCTCCTACAAGCGAAGTCAACATGAGGTAAAGTGGCCGGATTCATGAAAAGCTTACCTTGGTAGGATCCTCACCAGTCGGAGTGGAGGATCCGCCAGCGAACGATAATCCCTCAGCAAGCGCTCCCCATCGAGTGGTCCCAAGGCTTCCCGGATCTGCCTTCGCCTTCCGCGTCGAAGCTCCGGAAGGTACCCTACTACCACTGGGACCCGTCAACGATCCAACTCCCAGAGTCGAGCCGAACGATCCCGGTGCCGCAGCCTGCTGTCTCGGCGGGATAGGCGAGTTCGCCCGGATAGCGGTAGGCGTCGAGATTCTCCTCGTCGCCCGCTGTTCATCCTCGATCCGATGTCGGGCAACGGTAGGGGTGAACCAATCCTCGTCCATATCCACGAACTTCTCACTCAGTACCGTCTCCATGTCCTCCACGTGAAAGTCCACCTCGGGCCGATAGTCGACGCCTAGGACAAACTCCGTGCCAAAGAGATCTAATGCCGGAAAGTCGTATCGCTCAGGAGCTTCCGCGGGGACTTCCTCAGAGGCAATGAATTCCTCGAGACCTGTATCAAGACCGATGAGGTCCCGTTCCATGACGACCCAAGCTTCAGCAAGTCCGTCGGGGGAATTACGGTAGCCTTCAGGGCCCCAGAGCTTGATCCCCATACGAAGACCGTTGTTGGCTCTTCGCAACCGACGGAAGAGGCGGTAGGCGGGCAAAAGGCGGATGAGGGAGAAGAGGGCGCGGAAGTGGATGATACCCATACGATAGGCGGTATGAGGGGGGAGTTCAGAACTGGTCGCCGATCCCGCTGAGGGAGTCCTGCAAGGATAGGCGTTTGAGCGACTGATGCGATCTTTGCGAGAGAAGCAGAGCTCACCTCGCCCGTAACGTCCACCTCTCCAGCACAATCCCCGTCCTCCCCTCCCTCTCTTTCCCCTTCGCCTTCCCAATCCCCATCAAACCAGTATCAATCGTCATCCTCCCACTATTCCTATTCCACATCAGAGCCTGTCCACTCGGGAGATCGCTCGTGTCCAGGATAAACGCGATCAGCAGTGGAGGGATGGCGCAGGGGTTCAGACCCGGCTGATGGGGCAATGGAGGGAAGGTCGATACAGAGCGATAGAGGTGGAGATCGGATTTATGTAGATCGACTTCAGGGAGACTGAGGTTGAACTGGTCCCATCAGAAGTCATCTTTGGGCTGACTTTGAGCACCTACCCATCTATCCTTCTTCCGTTCCCCGCCCTTCGATCCATTGCCATAATGCGTCAAACGGCCGTCCACCAGTACTCCCACAGTCTTCACGTAGACCCGATAGATGACCTGGTCCGCTCGACTAGGCTGAGACGCGGCAGTCACGCTCGAGCTGGCTGATGACGGTCCAGTGGTCGGGGGGAAGAGCGGTTGTTGCGATCCCGAGGACTGCCGAGTCGGGCGCAGAGGATTGGACGACATGGCGATAGCCCGATCGCCTACAGTGATGATGCAGGTCGAGGCTGACCCATAGTGTCAAGTCCGATGGAAGAACCGCTCGGAGGAATCACGTTTATGGTTTGATGGTGGAAAGGACCCGTCTTCAATCGTCGACCCGCGGGTGGAGGCGTCGATTTCCCGGGATGATTCGTCAAGGATGCTTCGACGAGTAGAGAGTCTGTGTATACGTGTCTAGCTAGATGGAGAGACGCTCGAGCGTAAGCGTGACATGACTTTACTAAGCATCGCATGCGAAGGCCAAACCGCTAGGCCCGGCTCTTCTTGCCAAAGCCCCGGACATCCTTCTCGAACCGCGCCTTCTGATTCTTCCGCGGGACCACTTCGCTACCTCGCTTCCGACCACCTTCCAACACTCCCTCTCGCTTACCCAGCTTACTCCCTACTCCCTCCCACAGACCTCTCGAGCCTCTTTCCCCAAGCACGCCCTCCAATTCCGCCTCCAATCCATTCTGTTTCCGCCCACGGCTCCTCGCCGGTCCACCAACACCGTACCCCAGCGAAAGAGCGGCCTCATCTTCCTTCCGCCTCTTGGCTTCCCGCTTCGTCGTCACCAATCGCGTCATGTTCTCCTCTTCGAACCGGTCGATCCGCTCGAGCTCAGCTGCTCGCTTGGCGGAGGTGGAGTTGGTATGCCGATCGGCCTGTACAGGGCGAGTGGAAAGGCCTGACGTTGATTCCAGCAATGGTGCGCCGTCCATGGTCGTCGCGAACTCTGACAGAAGTGCCGGAGCCCGACGATCAGTCCGACGTCCCTTAGACGAAGATCTCTCGTTGTAAGGAACGGCCGAAACTCGTGGTGGCCGGTATACACCGGTCCGGGACGACTCGGCTTCCAGGTCGGAGCCGTCGTCTCGATTTTTGGTACGGCCCGACCGAGCTAATGAGCGTTCTGATATGATAGCCGAGGGATTAGGCCGGAATGACAATGGGTCTGAACAGGCTATCAGATACGGCACAACTGCTATTGAGAGACGTCTTCTTACCCTCCTCAATCCCCTCCACAACCTCCGTACCCTTCCCCCTTTCTGCTTCGGCCAGACCAACGAGCTTCTTGATCTGATACTCTAGCTTCCCCTCGAGCCCTTTGACCTTCTCCATAACCTCATGATTCGTTCTCAACTCTCCAGCGAGCTCGTCGCCAGCAGCTTCAACATCGCCTAGCGCCTTCCGGGTCCGCCGAGGATCGCCAAAAGAACCGGTGGACGAAGCGTTGATCTCATGAGATGAGGGAGAAGCGAGTCTCATCGCAAGGAGGATAAGGAGGTGATGCAAGGAGGATAGTAATAGGTGGGGTCGAACGAGCAGGAGGGATAGGCCGGATGAGAGGTCGAGCGAGGGATCGGCATTGCAGGCTCTGCGTCTGTTAGTCTCGCTTCAATCGAGCTTGGCAATGCAGACGAACTTGGTCAAGAGAGGGTGTGCCGAAGAGGCAGTCGCTTCCACCGCAGTCTGCAGGGTAGTGAAAAGCTTGGTGATCTCTTCGGTCGTCGGAACCACAGAGTCCTCGCCAATCATCGTGTTCTGCACAACATGCGTCAGCGACTAAGACAAATGCTGCTGACACAATCTTGGAGCATAGGGTGCCGTCAGTCACGAGTTTTCTAGGCTCGCTCCACCCGACTTGGGTGGATTGTTGCGTATAATCAAGCTCGAAGCTGTCAGTGCCCAGTGCGTGTATCGTCTTCGGTATTGGCAGGAACATTCGCGGTTATCATCAAAGAAAAACTCACTTGCTATGGCCCTCAATACAAGGATTCCGGAGGAGCAGATCGATGCCAGGTCCTTTACGTGTCTCACCCTCAGACAGACTTGCTTCACAGAGATCCCGTCGATGCTGAAATAATTCGCAGACGCCTAATTTCAGGAGGGGCCCGTGCCTATATTATGAGCCACTTCCGTGGGCGAAACGCCGAGAAACTCCGTTTGTACCGGTGCTAACTTTGTTGCATTTTCAGTCAATTCCTGCATAGACTGCTCTCAGGTTTTCGAGGTCAGCCCACATCGCCAATACAGGTTACAGACAACAAGCTGACGGGTGTCTGTCCTCTTCGTCTCGTGCTTGTTCTCGGTTTTCCAGATGGTCAAAAGTCAGTCCTCCTTCCTCTCCGCCTTCAACCTCCCTTCCCCGTTACACCCAACCTGCTGGGTTAAGAAAGTGCTAATCATCACCTCCAGTCTACAAGCCCGGCAAAGTCGCCGTCGTCCTCTCCGGCCGACAGGCAGGGAAGAAGGTGGTGGTGATCCAACAGCGAGATGATGGGACGAAGGAGCGACCCTACCCCCACGCGATCGTTGCGGGCATTGAGCGGTGGGTTTCGCATGTCGGCACCTGAGCACAGCTGATGAGCTGTGCCCCTCCCTGCTGCTACCCATAACTCTCGCTCCCTCGGTATCGCTCACAGATACCCGTTGAAAGTGACCAAATCGATGGGCAAGAAGAAAGTCGCGAAACGATCCAAAGTGAAACCCTTCATCAAAGTGGTCAACTACGCACACCTCCTCCCGACCCGATACATGCTCGAGCTCGAATCGATCAAGGGTTCGGTCAGTAACGATACGTTCAAGGAGCCGACCCAGCGTGAGGATGCCAAGAAGGCGATCAAGAAGGCTTTCGAGGAGAGGTATGCAAAGGGGAGTAACCGGTGGTGTGAGTTCCTCTCTCTATGGGAGGGGACGCTGCTGATGATGGGGTCAGTCTTCTCGAAGTTGAGGTTCTGAGTGATGGCAGATTGAGATGTATACCATGGTCGCCATGACCGGTCCAGACTCTGTCCAGTTGCCTCTCGTTTGACTGCTTGTGCTGCTCATTCCGCCTGAGACGCGATCAAGGAGGGATTGTAGGGACCGGGACAAAACGGAAAGTCTTACAGCGAGTTCAGTCGGAGCAAGCTCCCACGACCTGTCCACAGCTCCGCTTGGCTGAAAATACAGCTGCGGACTGCTACATGCTTCCTGTCCGACTAGCGGGTTTCCACGGGCTGCAGCATCGCTACCATTCATGCCATCCATCTGGCCATCGCTGCCTCCGTTCCAAACTGACGATTATCAATCCCATAGCCCCTCGGGCGTCTTGAAGGAGTTTCTTTGATGGGGTGAGGCTGAGGCGCTTGATTGAATCCTGGACATTCCGAAACACATTCTTGTCATCTCGTGCAAGACTTCTGGGCGATGGTTGATGGTGATGGTCGACCTCCGCGACTAGAGCATTCGAATTGACAAAACTGCTGTCCAGTAAAAGTACAACAAAATGCATGGATCTCAATGCGGTATGCTCGTGAAGTGGATGATGGGACAAGATTACAAGTCTGACGTAACGCTCACTGAGCAGCCCTCTTCTTCGCCGTCTCAAGCTCCATTCTACGCTTCTTGAACAACGTATGCTGCGGCTGGTTGCCGGCACCGTTCGCCTTCTGACGTTTGTTCACTCTTTCCTCCCTACTCAGCTCTTTGCTGTGAACATCCCGCATCAGCCAACTGTCTCCTGTCAGACATGCTCGTCAGACTCACTTGATGCTCTTATTCTGCTCCCTGTAACTCAGGTTCTGCCCACCCGACAGATGCTCCAATGGAGCCATGAACCTCTGCGCTGTCGGCACCGCGCCCAGCGCAGTCGACAGGGCGGGCTGAGGACCGGTAGCTTTGCGCTGATGCTTACCATTGTTCAGGCGCATATAGTGATCCTGCGTTTCCCAAGCGTTTTCACCGGTATTGAGCACTTCCTCGAGGAGGGAGATCTGGGATGCTGTGGTGGGAAAGACGAGATTAGGCATGGTGTCAAGACCGTGCAGCTCGGTGATGACTTTAAATGCATATCCCTGGAGCTATCGGCGACGGGCTACTTTCGCGTGAAGGAACTGGACCTACCTGATCGATAAGGAAGCCTTGACGTTTGGAGGAATAGAACATCTCTTGGGTATCTTTTGAGACGAGCGAGTAGAAGAACGCATTGAAACCTTCGTCATTACGTCGCTTGGCACGTAGGATCCGACCTGATCGGACCGGTTAGCCAACGAGTACGAGAAAAGCTCATTAGCAGCTCACCGAGACGCTGCGCCTCTTGACGTCGAGAGCCGAAGTGGGAGGAAATCTGAATCAGGCAGGTCGCTTCTGGCAAATCGATCGACGTGTCTCCGACCTTCGTGGAGGGATCAGGATTGTAGCCTTCGCGATACAAGGAAGGTAGACTCACCTTCGACAAGAAGATTGTATTCAGCTGCGGGTCATGCTGGAATCTTGACAGGATCCGCAGTCTCTCGCCCTCGGGAGTCGCACCATGAATGAACGACTTGCCCAGCTTCTTCGCGTATGCCTGACACCGATGAGCGGTATTCGAAGCGCTAGATACTTGACTCACCTCCAGAGCATACACATTATCCGAGAAAACGATCACCTTGTCGCCTCGACTCTCATGATAGTTGATTAAGAATTGACATGCTTGAATCTTGTTCGGGTTCATCGCGTGCAGAAGGATACGCTTCCGAGAGGGGTTTCGCAGGTATTCGCGGTAAAACTGAGGTGTCATCGGACACCAGACCTCGGCGCACTGGCATTCATCAGCGGAGTATGTTCCAAACGAATGGTCCTCACCTGGACGGTAGCGATGTGGCCGTTCTTGGCCAAGTCCATCCAGTTGGCTTCGTAAAGCTTTGGACCAATCAGGTATCCAAGGTCACCGATCTTGTCGTCCTCCCGCACAAGAGTCGCTGATCGGTCAGCATTGGGGAATGGTCATGCATGAGTTTACTGACCGGTCAGGCCGAGCTTTGTGTGCACCTTGAACCCGTTCACGCACTTCCTGAACATCTCCGCAGGAACGACATGAACCTCATCAAGGAGGAGGAACCCCCATTCCCTCGAGCGCAAAAATTGCATCATCTTCTCGGCATCGTGAGCGCGCTTGCCGGTCTTTGCGATCATCGAGTAGGTCGAAACTACGACCCCAGCCGGTCCGGCAAACTAAACTCCATCAGTATCATTGCTTGCGTTTGGACGAAGCCTCTTACCATTTCTTTCTCAGACTGGGTGAAAGCGCAGATTTGACGCTCAGAGATGTTTGAAAATTGGATGAACTGCTGCTTCCATTGCGCGACAGATACACTGAACAAGATCTTTAGCTTCTTATCCAGCCAGAAGGTATGGTAGGTATGGAGGTCGACTCACGCAGATGTGCACAATACCAAGGTACTCTTCTTGATAGTACACGCCGCCGTGATACCAACCAATGTCTTCCCCGCACCACAAGGCAGGACGATGATCCCAGATCTCGCTCGACCATTACCGAACATCTTGGCTAAAGAAGTCTCCTGGTATGGCCGGATGACGGTCATCGGCTTGAGCTGGATGTCCAAATTGGCATTGACGGTATCGTTCCGGAAGTCATACTCCTCCAAAGCAGGGAGATCGATGTCTTTGCACTGACGACGCACAGTCTCCATCTTATCTGCCCCGACTTCGAAGGAGTGGACTTTTTCGTCGTCAACGTCGACCTCGTCTGTTTCGTCAATCCCAATGACGGCGCCGATGACATCGTCTCTCTCCCTAGCCTGCCTTCTGATGTAAGATTCCGGCTGGACGTCTGCCTTTTCAGCCCGTCTTGCTTCCTCTGTGCCGGGGATCGTATAGTCTCGTCTTGGCTGCTCCACTCGTTCCACTCCAAAGACGTCCTGACCCGCCTCGTCCTCCCTAATCACCCGGCACGGTCGGATGATGGGATCATTCAATAGTCTTCGCAACATGTCCGTGTCGCTCGACTCTAGGTAGTAACGATTGTGCTTTAAAACGAGCCTAATCTTTCCATACGTCGCGGTCCACTCTGTGATCCTTGCTTCGAGACGAGGTGGCAAGGGTATCTTCGACAAGCGACGGAGTACGTCGATGATATCCTGCGTTTCGAGACCCACTGACATTGCCGCATGGAGCGACGACTTGGTGATCCGATACTCATGCATCAGAGACGGACTAATTCATGGTCAGTCTGCTCCCTCTGCTTCAAGACACCGGGAGACTGGCTCCACGAAGGTGAACAGACGCCGGAGATTACGTCGAAGATGGAACAGCATCCAGTTTTGGAAGAAGGATTTGTTGAAAAATACCCACCGGGAGACTGGTTCTGAGATAGCGATGAGAAAATCTTGTGCACGCGGTGCGAGCGTCGCAAACGCCTCTAGGATACTGACCAAGGGGTGTCATCTACAGCTCGCCATGTAGGCCAGCAGAGATGATGAGACATACATGTTTCCATTCTCATCTACCCATAACGGTCGGATCGCGTGATCGTCCTTGAGTGGCTGGCTAGAGAGGTCCACTCCTCGACTCCCCACTATACCTTCGGTATCCTCCCAATCCTCCCCATCGTTATCCTCCACCACCCCTTCTGTGGGGTGTGCAGCCGCTACATCTCTGGCCCGTTGAAGCGCCGAAAGATTGATCTTGAGCGGTGGACCCTTCTTGCCACCGGCTGCCCTCCGTTTGTTTGCAGCATGAGGACGGGACGAGGGGTTGTACTCCTCGACCGAGGATTCATCCGAGTCGAGGTAGTCGAGAGAGGACGCCGGCGAAGGTGAACGAGACATGAGTCTTTCACGATAGCCTGAGCGTCCTCTTTCGATGTTCGAGAAACGAGGATGGGAGAAGGAAGAGGTCGAGATGAGAAAGAATCTGGCTGAGAATCGGAGTTTGTCACAGGTTGATAAGCGCTGAAAGGGGAAGCGACTGGAATGACACGTATGAAGAAGATATCAGTCCTCCCTGGAGTACAATTTGTGGGTCTCTCCTATATTTAAACTCTCTTTGACGCTGTATACTTTTGGCAAGATGGTGTGTCCAAAGCCTAAACTTCCAACGAGAGGCTCGCTGACTATCTCTTAGAAGATCAAGATGATCAGCCGGTCGCTCGATGACCATCTCCCTTCGTCGTGAGCTCTCACATTCCAACATTACTTTCCCTTCAGCGTCTCCCATATAATGCTCCCGGCTTTCGATTTTCTCACAATAAGTCTTCTGCGACTGATTTTCTGAACAGCTCTACGGCCCCACATCCCCTTCAACGAAATCTCGCACCCCATCTCCACCCCTTTGCCAAACCCCGAGAATACACTCGAGCTTTGACAGCAGCGAAGATCGACCGGATGTTCGCGAAACCTTATGTCGATGCTCTCGGAGGCCATCAAGATGGGGTTTACTGCCTTGGCAAGGACCCTAGGAGAGTGGCGATAGTCGCGGCAGGCGGAGGAGATGGGGAAGTCATCGTTCACTCCCTGACACTACGGCGGCCCTTGCTGAAATTGCCGAGTGCGCATAAGGGGATGGTGGGAGGTGTCTGCTGGACTGCGGAAGCACGAGATGGGAAGCGGGGACTTGTGACGTGTGGAAAGCTGGATGGGACGGTGAAGGTCTGGAGAAGCGAGGCGTTTGCGCCTGGCCTGCTTGATAAGGATCAGGCAGTGTTCGAGGGCAACGAGTTCGGCTCCGGATCCAGGGGGGAAGGTCAGGCGATCTTGGATACCGCTGGAGCGGTCGGTGAGTCAGGTGTCGATGAGGAGGAAGGGGCCGGATTGGCCATCGACTCGAGCAAGCGGGATGCCCTCGGCCGGTCACTCGAACCCAGCATGACCTACACCTCGAAGAATGGGTTCAACTCGATAGATCACCACCGTACTGATGCGGTCTTCGCTACGGCCTCCAATACAGTACAGATATGGGACGAGAATCGATCGAACCCGCTTTCCACCTTGGCTTTCGGGAGCTCGTTGGAAACGGTGTCGGGGGTGCGATTCAACCAGAGCGAGACAAGCGTGTTGGCGAGTGTAGGGAATGATCGGACATTGTGTCTGTACGACACACGGACGGGAAAGGCAGAGAGACGGATCGTCATGCAGGTGAGCAGATCAGCTGCGACCATTTGACGGCAGAGATGTTGACAATGGACGTCATAGTTCCGCTCAAACAGCCTGTCATGGTGCCCAACCCTTCCGACAGTCCTCCTTCTTGGATCCGAAGATCACAATCTATACACATTCGACATACGCAACCTCAACACACCTACTCAGATATACAAGGGTCACGTTGGTGGAGTCACGAGCTGCGACTGGAGTGGGTCATGCGGGATTGCTCGCTTGAGGAAAGCTGACGTAACAGGTCCAACTGGAGAGGAATTTGTCTCCGGATCTTACGACCGTACACTCCGCCTCTGGGACCGGGACGCCGGCAAGTCCCGCGACGTGTACCATACCAAGCGGATGCAGAGGTAAGTCCGCGTCGTCTCACCAGACTGTACAGCTCTGATCCGGGCAGAGTATTCGATGTCACCTACACACCCACTTCCGACTTCGTCCTCTCCGCCTCGGATGACGGCAACGTCCGAATCTGGAAATCGCATGCGTCCACCAAGCTTGGTCCTGTTTCCACCAAAGAGCGACAAGCGATCGAGTACCGCCAGAAACTGGTGGATCGGTGGTCGGCGACGAAAGATGTCCGGGCGGTCAAGGAGAGGCGACATGTACCGAGCAGCGTGCACAATGCGGTGAAGCTGAAGAGGGCGATGGTGGAAGCTGCGACCGTGAAAGAGGAGAGGAGACGGAAGCATTCGAGGGCAGGGAAGGAGAAGCCGAAGGCGGAGAGGAAGAGTGAGTCCAGCTTCTGCATCATCTTGCTTCAATCAGGTCTAATATGGTGAAGAGGCGGTCATTGTCGAGCAGAAGTAATGTCTACCCAGCACTATACCCTGCATATACGTTCATCCCTTGCTCGAGACCTTGCGTTTCATGCATACATCATTTCTGTTGGGATTCTCCCGTACTTCCTGTAAAGGTGCACAGATACGTAAAATCGCTGCACAAGTACAAGCCATAACTTGGCCTCCCATCTTCACATGGTTACATAATCTTCTTCGCCTGGTGCCCACGTTAGAGGTCTTTTCGGTCGCTCCCGACCTCCTCAATCAGACGCTCGTCGCCTATACAACAATATTGATACACGTCATTCCCTCTCCAAAATCGTAACGATTCGGTGACCTCGTCGAAAGAGCAGACATGATGATATCAAGAGCTTGTTGGAAGGCTCGGATAAGCTCGCGCGCGACACGTTCGTTTCGCTCGTGCTTTTTTATGCATCCATCATAAGTCACAACAGTGGTGCTACATCTCAGTGGGAGCAGACATCTCAGTGGGAGCACCATAAGTTACAGCAGATTATGAGACCTTAGCTTTAACCAACTAAAGCAAACTTGGATGCATTGTATAGGAGAGTACTCGACCGACATCGATAAAACAATCGAACCGTCTCGTCCGGTCTTTACCCATACATCGTATAGGAGAGTGCTCGACCGACATCGATAAACAATCGAACCGTCTCGTCCGGTCTCTTACACACCTCGACATCAATCGCTTGGCAATGCTAGGCGTTGACAGCATCTCAAAGTCGTTCGGTGATTTCCCAAAGCTACTGGGCAAGGAGAACGTGAAGTGGAGGCAGAGGATCACGCTCGCATTATCGCTCACTCGCTCAAGCTCGTTTGTCCTTAG
>JAABUV010004183.1_pt1 | contig 17514 bp, 13 predicted proteins | sample 5559971 | NCBI WGS metagenome assembly JAABUV01 (sample SAMN10711881, study PRJNA513362) | rock metagenome | isolation source: Antarctica rocks | place: Antarctica: Victoria Land, Knobhead nord | collected 2015-12-19
ACGCGCCCCCGTTGGCTGCGCCCCCAGCGCCCGCCCCGGCCTCCCGTTGCGTCCGCCTCGCCCGTTGGCCGCACCCCAGCGCACGCCCCAGCCTCCCGCTGCGACCGGCTCTCCCAGTTGGCACTCACATCATCCGCACCCCAGCGCCGCCCCGCCCTCCCACTGCCACTGCCTCTTCTGTCAGCCACACCCCCAGCGCCCGCCCCAGCCTCCTGCTGCGGCCGGCTCACTCACACGGCAGCAGGCGCAGGCTATGGCCCGGGCAAGCGCAGCCGGCCCTGCTGGCACGCGCGCCGTGCGCGCGCACAACAGGCCGCCTGTCCGGTGCGCTCTGGCGCGCCGCCCGTGCGGGCAATGCGCGAGCGGCGGGTGCGCACTTAAACACCAGGCTGCGCCCCTGCCGCAGGGGAACGCCGAGCGCGCCTGCTTCTGGATGAGCTCCGCCTCGACCACGCGCAGGATCTTCGGCTCGCTGCTGGCGTCCAGGTAGGTCGCGCAGCGCTCCTTCTCCTCCGCCAGCCGCCGCTCCGCCTTGCGCAAGTACTCCGGGCAGTCGCAACCGGCCAGGTATGCCTGCGCCTCGCCCTGCGCCGCCGCCCGGCGTCAGGGCCGCCCGCGTCAGCGCGCCGCGCCGCTCGCTTTGCTCGGCGCGTGCGCTGTCCTCCTTCTCTCCGCACTGCTCAGCCGGTCGGCGCATGTGTCCGCTGAACAAGCTTCCATAAAGCTGCGCTGCTGCTTGCAGAGGAGCGGGTCACCGAGCGCCCGGCAGAGCACCCACGCCTATGCCTGCAGCGTGGCACGGATGCTGCCCGATCACCTCGACTCACTGCGCAAGTTCTGGTCGCAAACGTGCGCGCGCAGCCACACACGGCGGCCGGCCTGCATGCGCACAGCCCAAACCTACCATAAGCCCTACCCTACGCACGCGCCTGGTAGAACTCAGCCGCCTCCTTCAGGAAGGCGCGCTCAAAGTCCTCCTGGTACACGTTGGGCCCCAGGTCCATCAGCATCTGCGCCGCCCGGGCCGCCCGGGTCGCACCCGGCGCGCGCCGACCACGCCCGCGGCACGCGCTGCGCCCGACATGCCCGGCAGGGCGCACCAGGCAGGGCCCCGGGAAGCAGCTCCCCGTCGCCGCCGAGCAGCCCACCGCCACGCTGCCCGCACCGCACCGCTCGCATGTCTACGTCGTGCAGCTCGCGGGGGCCACCTGACAACGTAGGCTGCGCGAACCCAGAACACCCCGTCCAGCCACAAATTCAGGGCATGCCGCGACAAAGGACCGTCCCTAGTCACCCTACAGTCACACGAGGTACCCCGCGGGCCCGGCCGGGCGCGCGCGCCATGGTGATGGAGCGCAGCAGCGCGCGGTCGACGACCTCGCCCTGGCGCTCCCGGCGCACGTTGCCGAGCAGGAGCGGCAGCAGGCGCGCGCGCGTGTCGCGCCGCCGCACCACGCAGTCGCGCCACAGGTCCAGGCCCAGCTGGTGCACGGGCGCCTTGTCGTTGTGCTTCACGTAGATGCGGTCCATGTACTGCGCGCGGCGTGCGACACAGGGTGGGGTTTACACCCCTGTACTGACGCTCGGCGCAGCGCGGCAGCGCCCTTGCGCGCGGCGCGGCCACGCGCGCCAGTCTGCTCGTGCGGAGGGGAGCGGCTCTGCGCTGGCCCATGCTCCACCCCGTCATCACCTGCCTGAAGAGGGGATGAGGATGAGAGCGTGGGCGAGGCGATGCCGCACGCCGCTTACCGGAGCAGGCAGGGTCGCATGCTGTGTGAGGCCCACTCGCTCAGGCCCTGCATGGCCTGCAGCGGAGGCAGCGGAGCAGGCACTGACCTGCTCGCGCGCTGCTAGCTTGCGAAGGCGGTACAGTGCGGGCGCGCACATGACAGGGGGGCAGGCCTGCAAGCCGGAGTGTGCATGTCTCGGCGCGGGCTCGCGCTCGCTTGGCCCCAAGGGGCCGCGGGCGCGCGGGCGCGCACCATGAGGATGTCGCGGATCATCTGCATGCTCTTGTTGTGCGCCTCCCACCGCGTCTTGAGCTCGCGCAGGAAGCCCTCGCCCTGCGCGGCCTCCACGCGGCCGGCCACCGAGCGCAGGTGCCCCGTGATCGTCTCCACCAGCCCATTGTACAGCCGGTCGCCAAACTTGTTAATGACCATGTTGTACGCGTTCCTGCGCCGTGGCGGGGGGCCCGGTCGTCAGGCGCGGGCGCGGGCGCCCCGCCAGCACCGCCACTAGCTGGCCGTTCACCAGGGGTCGCTGCCTGGACCTCCTCATTTGCACCGCCGGGCTGCAACGACCGTGTGCTGGGCACTACACACCGACCCGCCAACAGTGTCCAACACCACTGTGCAGGCAGGACTGGTTGTGCCTCAGCGGCAGGGCGCCAGACAGGACTACCGCGGGCACAGACGGCAGTGCCTGCGCTCGCCTGGCCCACAGCGCGGGCCGGGCAGGGGGCGGACCGGTACAGCTCCTCGAAGCTCAGCCCGCTCGCGTTGTGGTTGTTGATCTCATGGATGGCGTCCTCCAACACCTTCCACGTCTTGTCTGCACGCGCGCAGCGGGCTAGCTTCGCGTGCCACGCATCTGCTTGGTGAGCCAGCAGCGGCGCAGCGCAGGGCGGTGCTGGCCCGCGGGACAAGCGCGCACACGCACCTCCGTAGCTCGGGTCCATCTTCAGAGGATGCCTGAACGGCTCTATCTTGAACTGCGCGCGGGGCGCCCGAGCACCCGGTCAGCAGCCTGCTCCGAACAAGCTGCAGAAGCGCGTCTGAGACAAAGTCCGAGCGGGCAAGCGCTCGGCGTGTTGCCAAGCATCTGAGTATACAGATGGCTACGCGGCCTGCACGGCGAGCGGTGCACGCCCCGGCGGCGCGCGTGCGAGCGGGCAGGCCGCACGGGCACTGCAAAGCCGCGCGAGCGCGGGCACGGGGTAAGCCTGCAGGTCGGGTCGGCTCAGCAGGGCCACACACGTTCTTTTTCTTTGTGCCGCTCGCCATCCTGACCCGCTCTCTGCCGGCCCGCTCTCCGCCGAGACGCGATGCGCAGCGCCGCCGTGGCTCACGCACGGCCCAAAGGCCTCAGCACTGCACGGAAGGCAGCACGCCAGACCTCAAAAGAGAGGGAGGTGCGACGAGGTGCAGCCCTGCGGTTGCGTCTGCGCGTTGTTTTGAACGCGGTGCCGAGTGGGAGCAGAGAGCACTAGCGGCTAGACCAGGTGTGTTGCAGAGCACAGTCACGAAGCCTGCAAGCGGTCGTTGGTTTTCCTGGGTGCGCGCTGCTTTGGTTGTTCTTTCTCCTTTTGCTGCAGGTTGTGAGGGAGGGTCTGTGGCGTGACGCGCCAACATGTAGGCTGAAATATGCACATGCCTCCGCATGTCTTAATGCTTGACCAACCTCCACACACCTTAAGTTCATAGGTCAGATACCATGCTCTGCAGAAGCACTGGCCTGCTGATGCTGCTTCGCTGGCCGCAGCGCGCACCAGCCAGGCGCACTGCCAGCTGGCCGCCTGTGGGCTGCCACCAGCACGCCGCCGCCTCCTTGCACAGGCAGCCCGGTGCCTCAATGCGCGGGCAACTGCGCTCGTAAGGAATCCTACCAGTGCTGCACCCAGCGAGCCGCCCAGTGTCTGACCCGGCAGGTCGCCTGCTGTTAGGCCAGGGTTGGCATGCGCGGGCATGCTATGACCAGCCCTTCCCAGTGCAACCCATGTGCGTGCATGCGCTGGCAGCTGGTGACCAGGCCGCATCTGCAACGCCCGCGTTTATGGCATCGCGCGCAGTGCTGCCCGCAAGCCGTTCGTGCACCCGGCGCCTCACAGCCGCGCAGCGGCAGGCGGGGCCGGGCCCGACGCTGCCCGCAGCGGCGGGCGGGGTCGGGCCCGGCGCTGCCCGCAGCGCATGGAGCGTGCTGCGGGTGCGCCGCATGCAGTGGCGCGCGGCGCCACTGCGCCACCGCAGGCGGGCCGCGGACGCCCCGGCGCCCGCTCAGCCCGCCGCGGGCAGGCCGCTGATGTCCAGGCGGTCCAGGCCGGGCGCGCCGGTGATGCGCAGCCCGTGCTCATTGGCCAGGTGCAGCGCGCAGATGAAGCACAGGTGCACCGACAGGTCGCCGGCCGCGCCCGCGCGGCCCGCGCCGCCGCCGCCGGGCCCCAGCGCGCGGCCCAGCACCGCCTGGAAGCTCAGCGGGCCAAGCGGCACGCCCGGCGCGCCGGCGCGCGCCGCCGCGGCCTCCGCCAGCGCGCCGCGCCACAGCGCCTCCTTGAGTGCGCGCACGTCCACCTGCGCGCGCGCGGCCCAGCTCAGGCCGCGCTGCCGCGCTGCAGGGAGCAGAGGCGGGGCGGCCCTGAGCGCCGCCCCGTGCATGCGGCCGCAGTCCCGGCGCCCTCCGGCCGCGCCAGCCGAGGCGCTCGGCGGCGCGCGCGCGTGACCCAAACCGTACGGGAGGGCTTCGTCCGGGCGGCGCGCCTGCTTGGACGCGCGCGCGTACATAATGTCCAGCCGCTCCGCACGCCGCGGCGCGTCGACGAGCGCCGCGTCCTCATCGTCGTCCCGCGCCCACCAGGCCTCCTCGGCGCCCGCGCCGGCGCCGCCGTCGCCCCGGTCTGGCGCGCGCGTGAGCGGGTCAGCACGCCAGGCCTGCTTGCAGGCTGGCGCATCGAGGCCCGCCGCTGCCGCTGCCGAGCATGCATGCCCTGTGGCACACTGGACAGCCTGCTGTGCGCACTTACGATGTCTGCCACCACTGCTGCGTTGAGCGGCCGCCAGCCGCGGTGTGCAAGCACGCATGCAGACACATCACATGAGAGCTAGAACCTAAAGCTGCTGGAGATCAGGAGCAAGTTGTGCCGAGATCAGAGCAAGCTCTGTGAGCGGAACGATGTGGGGACCGCGCACCGTCGTTGTCAAAGCCGGCGTCGTCAAAGCCGCCGCCGTCGCAGCCGCCAAAGTCGCTGCCGCTATCGGCCCGGGCGCCGTCGCCGTCTGCAGGGGATGCTGCGCCGCCCTCGCCAGTCAGGCAGAGGTCGGGCCGCAGGAACAGGCGCGTCAGGTTTTGCACCTGCGCGGGGCAAGCCGCGGTTCCACGGGCAACAACGCACCTGCAAGGCCCCACCAGCATGCACACAAGCACTATCACGGCCAAACAATGCGCTTGACTGCTCCGCTGCCCTTCAGTGGTGTGGCACGTCTGCAATGGCACGTCTGCAAAGGAAGCATGTTATGCACGCGCTCAACAGCACAGGGAGCCGGCGCCGGCGATAACGGACGGACTCTCTCTCGCCGCCATGCGCGCATGGTCCAGATGCACGGACGACCCTAGGTGCTTATGCATGCGCGGGCAGGCGCAGCCAGAGCAGCCAAAGGCAGCGGCCGCGCATGCGCGCCTCATAGTGCAGGTCCTCGGGGAGCAGCGTGGCCGCGCGCGCGGGCGCCGCCTTGAGCGTGATGGCGGACGCGGTCGCCTGCCGCAATGCCTCCTCCGGCGCGGTGCCCGCCTCGAAGTCGATCATCGCGCGCGCGCGCGCCTTGCGCCTGGCCGCCCACACCCCCGCAGCTGACGGCTTGCTGTAGGTCGCTGTCCCTTGGATGCTGTCACAAGAAGGATGCACACGCTGTGCACTTATCATGGACACCAGTAAATGTCTCAAAATATCGTGAGTTAATAACTCCCAATCCACAACTGAACGTTGTTCGTGAGGGCCTGCAAGTGAGTGCTGATGCAGTCTCGACCCGGCAGCACAGGCAAGCTTGAGCGCAAGCACCGCGCTCTGCAAGCTGCTCAGTCGAGCGCGCGCTCACCGCGGGGCCGCCTGGCCGGCCTCCGCGCCCTGGTCGGCGGCGGCGGCGGCGGCGGCGCGCTGCGTGGCCGAGCGAAAGCGCCAGTGCGCCGCGCCCGCCCACGCCTTGCCGTCCAGCGCGACGGCCGCCTCGCCGCCCACCAGCCACGCCACCGCGTCCGGCGGCGCCCAGTCCTCCTGCGGGTCCACCCCATGCATGTGTGGCGAGGAGGTGTGGGAGGGTTTGCCTTTTGTGCTATGCCACGCACTACATGATCCACGCCTCTTTTTAGTGGTGCCAGATGCAGGGATTGCCTGGCCGCTTGCCTAAGGCAACCACCCGGCTGCCCCTCAAGCCATAGACAACGTGGCTAAACGGGGCCGGAGCGCGTTGCAGAGACTACAGATCTAGATGCCCTGGGAACAGGGGTGCCTGGCGCGCCTGCGTCGCAAGCAAGGGGACGGCCCCTGCCGCCCGCTGGGCGTCCGCGGCGTCATGCTCCATGCCGGCGTCGTGCGCCCCAGCGCCTGCCGCGCCCGCCATGCGCGCTGCTTGCCCATCCCAAGAGCGAGCGCCTTCACGATACATGCCGGCCATCACACGCGCCGTGCATGCACTCATAGTCTGGCCGGCAGGCTGATAGGGAGGCACTGGGGAGCGCTGCCCTGCATGGTTGTCGTGGAGGCGCTGTTGCCAGGGCCTGTGGCCTCGCCTTACCCTAGACGCACGCGGCAACATGTGGTCTGTGCTAGAACCGGCAGGTCTGACTGCACAGAGTGTCAAGGACGCATGCCCGCCAGCAGATTCAGCATCTCTCAGCTAAGTTTGAGGCAGCCTTGCCCATTGGGGGTCACCACTCTGCCCCAGATCATCGCCGTCATCGTCGAAACCCCCGCCGCCGTCGCCGTCAAAGCAGCCGTCAAAGCCGCCGTCAAAGCCGCCGTCGAAGCCGCCGTCGCCGCCAGCACAGGGGTCAACGTGGCTGCCGCCTTGCGCGTCTTGCATGCAGCCCACAGCCGCCCCTGCATTGGAGCCCCCGCCACTGCACTGCGCAGCCTCGGGCGACGCGCCTCTGCCGGCTGGGCCCGGCTCTGCAGGCAAGCCTCCCGCATACATGCCTGCACCGCACGGCAGTGTGTCAGGACACAAGCAGCACAGCCGTGGTGTGCTGGTGCGACAGCCACCAGCCTTGGCAAGCTGGCTTGGCCCTCGGTTGCAAACCTGCACTCTGCACACACGGTGCCTGCTCAGCAAGCAGTCCATGGGGATCAGACCGGATGCAGCCAGGAGGGGCCACACAGGATGCCTCATCGACCAGCTGGCGCAGCGCGGCGGCGTCGTGCGCGGGGCAGGGGCCCGGCAGCAGCGCGGCGAGCGCGGCGAGCGAGGGCGCAATCTCGGCGCCGGCCGCCGCGCCGAGCGCCGCGGCCGCGTTGCGCGCCCACGCGGCCGGCATCGTCAGCTGCGCGCGCGGCCATAGTGGGCCGATGCGGCACGCTGCAGCCCGGCTCAGCTCACCGGCTGCGTCAGCGCCGCCTGGCGGCGAGACGGGGCAGGTGCAGGCGCTGCTCAGCATCTGCCACAATAAGCAACGGATAACTGGCAGGACTCATTGCATCACAGTTCTCGTACTCTATCACAGGAAGCGCCCGTGAGGTGCCAGGGGCCGTACGAGGACGGCCGGCGCCTCCGCGTCGGGGTCCGGGTCGCAGTGCGCCGGCTCCATCGAGTCGAACATGAGCAGGCAGCCGCGCTGCACGCCCAGGTTGTTCAGCAGCAGCCCTGCGCCGGGGCGCACACAACCCTGAGGCCTCTCCTGCTGCTCCTGGAGCCAGGCCGCCTGGCTTTTGCGGCTTCTAGCGCTGGAGACAGCTGTCGCATGCCACCCACCCAGTCGCTGACGATGTCAAGGCATGCAAAGTCAGGGAGGCGTCAACACAGAACTTGGTGCCTGGCAGTGGAGGCTACAACCAATGCGGTCAGCATTTTGCAACACACTGTCAGGGCTTGCACCATAAGCCGTGAGGAACCAGCGCATGCGCTGCGCAGGGCCGCTTGCTTCTCCCAGTGCCACCGCGGGCTGCGTGCGCTGTGCGGCCCGCTGCCTGCCGCGCTGCCAGCCCATGCATGTCGCGACTCTGGCGGCTGCGCGGCCGCACCCTTGGCGCCGCCCTCATCAAACTGCGCGGACATCTTGTGGAAGAGCGGGTCGGCCGCAAAGGTGGGGTCGACGTCCTTGGCGCGCAGCGCGTCGGCATCCTCCAGCGTGGCCGCCGGGTCGGCCGCCGCCGCCGCCGCACGCCGGCGCGGCTTGCCGCCGCCCTCCCCATCCGCGGCGCTGCCCCCGGCCTCGCTGCCGCCCTCACCGGCGTCCGCATCCGCGCCTGCAGAGAGGCACTGCGTGGAGTCGTGCTCGGGAGGCTTCCAGCCAGCGAAAGGCCACCACGGTGTTGCCTTGCGCCTGCCGCCCGCGGGGCGGCTGGGTGCGCTGCTATGCTGCAGCTGAGGTTGGCAGGCAGGCGTGGACGACGCCATGCGGCGGGGTTTGCGAGCGCACCGCCGGCGGCGCCGCGAGCAGGGCCGGAGCGCGACAGGCCGGTGAGGACCTGGTAGGTCGCGGTGTGCACGCTGTCGACGCGCGTGGCGTAGATCTTGACGCCCGCGTCCAGCGTCATGCTCGCGCGCTGGAAGTTGGTGTCGCGCTCCTCCGCCGACGGCTTGACCAGGTCGCTCATCTGCGGGCATGGTCAAGAGGTGGCATGGAAGCATGCGGGAAGGGGCGCCGCGGGGACTGCAGCCTGATCTGTCACTGAGGTGCACCCCGCTGGGCGCCCTTCCAGGCCCTGGCTAAGGCCTCCCGCAGGGCGCAGACGTGCCGGACACGTCATCCACAGGACAGCGACAGGAACAGTGTGGGCGATGGCACAGGCCTGACTGGCAGGCCGCATGGGATCCCGCCGGCACAACTTGCAGGCGGCAGGCGCGGCGCGCCTGGTCCATGACAATGCTCAGGTCCCAGGTGTTCTTCTGCGTGATCTTGTTTTCGGCCGCCAGCTTCAGGCACTGGGTGTACATCGAGTGCAGCGCCTCCGTGCTCAGGCCCTGCGCGGGGCCCCGGCCGGCGCCAGGCTGGCTGCCGCCCTGGACCCCTGCCTCCAGCCTCCTGACGCTGCCGCTGGGCGGCATGCCGCTCGCGCCGCCATCCTCCGCGTCGATGCTCTGCATCGAGGGCCTGCGCAACGGTGTGACTTTAAATACAGGACCTGCGCTGCTGCTTGCGCTGTGCGCCGCGCACAGAGCACAGCCTGCAGTGCTCTGGCACGTGTGCGCATGCACACGCGTGTGCTGCTGTCACGGGATGGAGTCGCCCAGGAGGGCGTGCAAAGTTGCTTGCAACACAGCAAGTGACAGCTTGCGCTTCCACGCCTGTGCAAGTGTCAGAGGTGCGCCCGCACCGCGCTTCGCCTGGCAGCTCACGCTCCGCCTCAGCCTCATTGGGCAACTGTACCTGCCAACGTCAACTCGTTTCTCCTGCAGCCCTTGGGCTACACAGCACGCATGCATGCCCTCCCAATATCCTGGCTCGCGCTGTTAGCCACAGTGAGGACCCACATTGCAGCATTTGCAGCGCTTTGACGCTCTTCGTGCGCACCTGGTCCGCGCCGCTCTTTGCCTGCTTTCCAGCTTGCCGGTGGTCCTTCGCGCGTGGCTTGCCGGGGGGCGATGCAGGTGCGTCTGCTTGTGCATTGCGCTCAGCCAAGACTCGCATATTGGCCAGATGATTGCGCAGCACAGCACCCAACGGGGGCAGAGGGCTGCGGCGCAGGGAAGGTAAAGCTGCGAGCTGCTCCTGAGGCACTTCGAACCACGTAGCCTAATTGGGAAGCATCAGGCCCCTGTCGGGTAACGCAGGAGGCCCAAGCTCTGACATGGCAGCCATTGTTGACATGGCAGTCAACAGTGTACACATGTGGATGGCAAGACTGCTCAGAAGCTGCATAGGATAGCTTCCAGGCATGGCAGGGCGTCTGCACACACGTTCTGGAGGCCTGCAGGGCTTCTGCACACACGTACTGGAAGCCTGCTGCAATAAACCAACTCTTGAGTCTGTTACAGTTGCTCGCTGCGAAGCGCCTCCGCACCACTTCAACCACAGAGGCAAGGTGGCCCATATGCTGCAATGCCATGCAGAAGCGACGACACGGGACAGAGGTAAGGCTTAGCGAGGTCACACAAGCACGGTGCTCAATAGATCGCCCCAGTGCGTCCACCTTCGTGCCAGCATGGCCTTGCCCTGCCAAATGCAGCCGCTAGGCCGCCTGAGTCCGCGCTCACTCTGCGCCCCGTAAGCGTCCCGGTGCGGGCAAAGGACGGCGAACAGCGCCAGTCCACCAACGCCTCCAGGGAGACCCGCGCGGCGCTGACCGCGGCCGCACGCCCCGCTCACGCCAGCGTGGCCTGCTCATTGGCGATCGCCGCCGCCAGGTCGGCCTGCGCCTGCGCGCGCAGCTCCGCGCGCGGCGGGTACTTCTCGTGGTTGCGCATCTTGCGGCTGCCCGGCTGCACGCGCTGCCCCTCCGGCACGACGTACTCCTCCGTGTCGATGACGGACACCTGCGGAGCCGCTCCCCCATACTGAGCCGACCAGCGTCGAGCACGTGCCTTTCCCGTTGGTCTGTATCCCAGGAGGATAGAGTGCTCGTGCTGGCGCTTAACACGGCAAAAAAGAGTGCGCGGCAAGGCTCACAGCGCAAGTACAATGTGGACTGCCGCGCCCAACAACTGTCTTATGCAGGGGTTACTTTCAACCTGTGCCGGCAAGCAAGCCGCATTGCAGACCTCTGGCGCTGGACAGCTGGGCAGGGTACCTTCTTGATGTACTTGTTCCTCTTGTACACCACAATTCCGCTCTTCAGCGCGAACAGCGTGTGGTCCTTGCCGCAGCCGACGCTGTCCCCCGGGTGGAACTGCGCGCGTGGGCACCACGCTTGCATAGACCTTGTCAGTTGCAGACAAAGGCGGAGACGCTCAAGCAGCTCATAGCCAGAACAGCCTTTGGTTGTTGACGACAAAGTCCAAAGGCAACCACCATTCAGACCAAACAGACGGCAGACAAGCGCTGCTCTTGCACAGTGACGACTATCCCTAGTAGGTGACCTGAGTTGCACTGGGAGTCTGCGCGCCAGACTTCCTTCACGCCGACGCGCATGTCCTTGCCACTTGCTTTGCCCCCCAGCCTTGCGCAAGCCAAACGCAGTGTCACCCGCTGCAGGTGGGCGACGCCTGTGTGGCGGCCTGAGCAGAGTGGAGCGCGTGCGCACCACAGTGCCCAGCTGCCGCACGATGATGCCCCCGGCCTTCACGCGCTGGCCGCCGTACACCTTCACGCCCCGCCGCTGCGCGTTGCTGTCCCTCCCGTTCTTCGTGGACCCACCTGCGCCGCGCCGCACCCGTCTACATAGGCAATGAGCTAAGCGCGCAGGTGAGGTTTGCGCACGTCGAGCGCGGCGCAGGCGGCCGTGCAGCGCGCCCCGCACCTCCCTTCTTGTGCGCGCACTCGACCAGCGCGGGCGCGGCGGGACGCGCCAGACGCGCCGGGTGCGCCGTCTGCAGCCTGCGGCCAGACAAGTGGCTGCAGCCGCACCCCAGCGCCAGGCCGCTGAAGGCGCTTGCCAGCGCCATGACCTACCCTCTCGCTACGTTGGACTTCCTGCTGTTCGCCTTTTGCTGCTCTGCCTGGTGTCCGCCCTCTCCTCCCGGAGGAGTGCTCCGAGCCATATCTGGCTCTGCGCCGTACCCTACCGCTGTCAGGCGATTACGGTCCCGTACGAAGGCAATGCACTTGCAGCGACCAAGACTTCACCCAGGCGAAGATTGCGTTCAACAAGAAAGAGTACTGTGTGTGTCAGTGCTTGGTAGAAAGCCAGCCTGCTGCAAGTGAGCTGTGCTTGCCAGCTACTGTTATCCGCGTGCTTTGTTTCCCGCCAGCATGGAGGGCCGCAAGCGCCGGAAGTGGGATGTGGCTGCGCCAGAGGGCGTCCCCATCACCGCTGCCCATGCAGGCGGCGCGAGCGCGCGCGGCGGCATTGGCACGCCGTCCGCGGCGCTGCTCGGCGCCGCGGGCGTCATCACCGCGCAGGGCCCTGTGCCTGTGCAGCCGGCGGTGAACATCCACGCAGCCGTGCCGGCCCAGTTCCGACTGGGGGCGGCCGCAGCGCTGCCGACGGCGCTGGCTGGTTTGCGACCGGGCGCGCCGATGGACGAGGAGACGCGCGCCCGCGCGCGGCAGGGCGCGGCAGCCATAGTGGCCAAGATTAACCAGGCGCGCGCGCCGTGCGCTGGTCGCGCTTTGCCGCAGCGTGCGCCGTCGCCGCGCCATGCACGCCTCAGGCGCCTCCTGCGTGCTGGGCAAGCGTGGCGCCTGCTGAGCGTGCCCTCTGGCAGCGCGCCGCCCATTTCCCGTGTCAACCGCAGAGTTCCCCGCTCGGCAGCGCTGGGCACGAGCGCGGCTTTCTGCCCAGCCCGGACATGGCCAGGCAGACGCGCTGCGGCCCATGCAGACGCGCCGCGCGCGCCGCAGGAGCTGCTGGCGCAGGGCATAGTGCCGAGCGGCACGCATGCCTTCATGCCGGGCGGCCGCTCGGGCGACAAGGAGCTGGGCATGGACGTGACGATCAACGATGCGCCGCCGGACACACGGCACTTCCTGACGCGCCGCCCGACGCAGGCGCGCGCTGCGCTGTTCGCCGCCTGTTGCAGCCTCCCCTGCTGGCTCCACAGCGGCTGCCACGCGCAGGGCGGCAGCGTGCATGGGCTGCGCCTGCGCATTAGAAAAACCTCAGGAGTCTGTGCTTCCAGCATAAAGCTCCAACATCCATGCTTCAGCCTATGCGCGTCCTGAATCCTGCCCACTGCGGGCTGCTAGCACCTTCCCGGGCTGCTGTGACCGGTGTGGCGCGGCAGCGGTCGCTGTCGGCAGTGCAGGCAGGCGCGCAGTCTGCTCGGGCACACTGCTCGCGTGTCCGCACGCGGGCGTGGCCCGCCCGTGGGCCCCTGCAGCCCGCGTGATGCTCACTCTGTGCTGTATTTGCTGGGCCTGCGCAGGACGACATCGGCCGGCGCACGGGGACCGTGCTGACGGTGCGCGGGCGCTACTACCCGCCGGGCGTGCCGCGCGATGAGCGCGACCCGCCGCTGCTGCTCCACATCGCGCCCGGCGCGAGCCACGTGGAGGTGCACACCCCGCCCTCTGCCCCCGCGCTGACCCCCGTGGCACGCAGCCCAGGACTCCCCTCCGGTGCATGCGGCTGCTCCGCATCCTGCCCGCCTCCAACCGCCAGGAGTCGCGAGCGCGCCAGACCTCGCGGGGCCTCGAATGCCTTTTGCCAGGGAAGAAAAGCGAGGCGCAGTCAGCTATCCAGCAGGAAGCGCGCGTGGGCGCCGGCCTCAGCGCTGCCCCTGGCGCACGCAGCTCGGAGCTGCCTTGTGGGGCGCAGTCAGCTTGGCAGGGTGCCAGTGCAGACGTAACCAGGCCGGCACGCGGCAGCCTGCATCAGGGGCGCAGGCTTGCGCGGCGTCGAGCCGGTTTGCGCGCTGTGCCCGCCTCAGGCCTAGTGGCGGTGCCTATCGGCATGGTCAGCATCCTGGCGCGCACACAGAATGGCTTTGCTCCATAGCGTAGTCTCCCCCTTGCGCCCGCACCGCTGGTCGAGCAGCGCGATGCGCCCAGCCGCGCCGCGCCCTGGCCGCGCAGGATGAGGCCGAGCGGCAGCGCAGCATGGACGCGGCGGCGGCGGAGGTGCACGCGATCCTGCAGGGCGCGCGCCCGCCGCGCGGCTCCGGACCGGCCTACCGCGCGCCGGGCGCGCCCGCCGCGCCGGGAGCGGCGCCGCTGGGCCAGCTGCCGCCGCAGGCTGCGGGCGCGGGTGCGCGCCAGCGGCCGCCGGGCGCCGAGAGGGGTGGCTGCTCGCGAGTAGGGCCAGCTGGTCTGTGTGCTCGGTATCAGTGGAGGCGCGCCGGGCACTGAGGCGCCGACATGGTTGATACAACCTGCTGCGACCAGGCGCGGCCAGACACTGGCAGCCTGTGTCTGCGCTCCCCGCTCCTGCATCCGGCAACGCCGCGACATGCGCGGCAGGCGGGGCGCCGCGGCCCTCGTTCACGGCGGTGCCGCCGCCCGGCTACGGCGGCGCGGGCGCAGCCGCCGCGCCGGGCCCACTGACCGTCACCGTGCCCATCGGCCTGGATGCCGCGCCCGACTTTGGCCTGGCGGGGCGCCTGCGCGGACCCGGTGCGCACACCCTGGCGCTGCGCCGTGCGCGGCCGCATGTAGGCCAGCCTGGTGTGGTGAGGGCGATCCGCGATCCGGCCCCTCCACCGCTGCCGAGTGCGCTGCCGGAGGTGGGCATGGCTGCCCAGCGTGTCTTTTGAGGACACTGGCAGGCGGGGTTCTTTCTGTGCGCTGGCCGATGGGGCCACGGCAGCGGCCATGCCACGGAGCAGGGCCTGCGGGGCGGGAGCCCAATTGAGGGCCGGGTGGGGTGCACCGGGCGTGCTGACCCTAACCCTAGCGCTGAGCGCCGGCGGCCGGCCGCGCGCGCAGACGGCAGCTTCCTGGCGCACATCTCGCGCGAGACGGGCGCGGCGGTCGCGCTGCGCGGGCGCGGCGCGGGCGGCGCCGACGAGGGCCCCGCGCCGCTGCACCTGGCGGTCGCGGCGCCGTCGGCGCAGGCGGCCGAGGCCGCGCGGCGGCTGGTGCAGTCACTCGTGGACACCGTGCGCCGCGACCACAGCGCCGCCGCGCCTGCGCAGCCGCAGGGTGTAGGGTTAGGGTTACCACAGGCGCGCGCCCAGCTCCCGCACACGGCCTCCGCCGTTCGCAGCAGGCTGGAGGGCTCGGTGCGTTTGCTCGACCAGACAGTCGGGCCTGCTGACCAAGTCCTGGGCGTGCGCGCGCCGTCATTCATTTTGCTTGACAGCGACAGCCGCAGCACCGGGCAACTGGCGCTATGCGAGACTGTGGCTTGCAGCAAGCCAAGAGTGGCCAGTCGCACTGGCAGGCTGCCCGCTGTGATGGGCGCGGTCCTGCGCAGGCGCGCCCGGCGGGGGACGGCCAGGCGCCGCCGCACGCGCACGCGCCGCCGCCCGCGGCCTACCCCGGGCAGCAGCAGGCCTACCCTGGCGCGTACCCCGGCGCCTACCCGGGGTACTACCCGCCGCCGGGCGGCTACCAGGGGCAGGGCCAGCCGCCGCCGGGCGGCTACCCAGGGCAGGGGCAGCCGCCGCCCGGCGCGCAGCCAGCTCGGCCGTACGGCGGCCCGCCGGCGCCCTACCACCCGGGCGCCCACCCCGGCGCGTACCCCGGTTACTACCCCCCGCCGGGCGCGCCGCCGGCCGCCTACGCGGCGCAGCCGCCCTACGCGGCGCCCGGGCCATACCCGGGCTACTACCTGCCCCCGGGGCAGGCCTACCCCGGGCAGCTGGCGCCGCCGCAGGCGGGCGCGGCCGCAGCGCCCGCGCCCGCGCCCGCGCCGGCGCTGGGGCCGCCAGGCGCGCAGATGTACCCTGGGCAGGGCCCTCCGGGAGGCGCGCAGATGTACGCCGGTCAGGGGCCTCCGGGGGCCGCCGGGGCGCCGGGCGCGCCCGCGGCGGGGCCGCCCGTGCAGCCCCCGGCGCAGCTGGACGCGCCGGCGGGCGCGCCGGGCGGCGGCGAGGAGCAGCGCCGCAAGCGCTTCCGCGAGTTCAAGGAGGAGCCGCGTCAGGTGCACCTTGGGTTGCAATAGCCATTTTCTGGAACAGTCACTGGCTCGCCATGCTTGTCAGCCTGGTCTGTCCCTGACGAGTCCTGTGGGTGGTGCGGCGCCGACCGGCAACGCGCGAGCCCAGACGCGCGCGCCCCGCGACGCGCGGAGCGCCGCTCGTCCGGCGGCCGCCCGCCCCACGAGCGGCTGCCTACCTGCTGCCTGACCAGCTGTGCTGCGCTCATGCTTCTGACACGGTTGAGCCCGGGGCGAGTGGAGCACACCGGCTGGCGCCCGCGCAGGCGCTCCTGCGGAAACGCAGGTGCCCGCAGGTGTGCTCGCCACGGCGGATGCCAGCGCTGACCGTGCGCGCCTCCCCGGTGCCCCCCCGCTGCGCGCAGGCGCCCGCCAATCCGTACGCGCCGCCGCCGGACCTGCGGCCCGCGGCCGAGGCGCCCGAGCTGGGCCCGGTGCAGGGGCCGGCGCCGCGGCCGGCCGGGCAGTGGCAGGGGCACGGCGGCGCGCCCGCGCAGCAGCATCAGCAGCCGCCCATGGGCCCGCCGCCGCGGCGCGGCGCGCAGGCCAATGGCATGGCGCCGCCACCGCCGCGGGTGCCAGCAGGTGGCTCCCGGGCGCGCTGACCCGCATCCCTCAGCCGACAGCACGCTCCTGCAGGCCCGCGTGCGGGACGTCGCGCGTAGAGTGCTTGGCCGCCACTCGGCGCCCCTGGTGCAGGGCTGCGGCGGCTCGGCGGGCTCGTCTTGCTGAGCTGCGGTGCGGCTGGGTGGCAGGTGTACCCATGGGGCAGCAGCCCCCGCACGCTCTCATAGGGGACGCAGGCTCACATGTAATGCAGGCTCGTTTTGAACGTTGGCGTGGGGTTGGCAGGCGAAACCGTGGGAGCAGCGCCATGCCCCATGTCGTCTCAAAGAACACGGACTGACGGCCGTGTGCTGGGTGCCCCGCGCTGCTGTGCTCTGACTGCGCAGGCGGTGTTGCGGCGCGGCCGGCCAGCGAGGGCGCTAACCCGCTTGGCAGCCTGCTGGGCGACTACACTGACGACGAGTGAGCGCGCGCGGCGCCGGCGCAGCCGCATGGCGCAGGCCCCGGCTTTTGCGAGTGTGTGCCATGTCAGCGCCATTGGCGCTGGAGTGCGGTGCTTGGGGTCGCCTGGCACTCGCGCTGTGTGCGGGCTGCGAGGTCGAGTGATCTTAGTTCTGAGGCCGAAGACGGGGCACTGGCTTTGGGAAGTGCTGGGTCTCTGTTTAATAGCAGCAGCGCCTTCAGCAAGCATACGGATTTGCTATGTAGTGCTGTGAGGTGAATGTCGCTTGCGGGATGTATGAGCGTCGGTCTCTGCGTACGACAATACCCTGAAATAGACCCGGCTCGACACACCGGCATTCGAGTCAAACGACCTCGCGCCTGTCTCTCTGATGGCTGGCGTCTCGTTGGTGTAAGGAGACCGCCTCAGGCGTCAGCGCATGACTGCAAAGCGGAAACTGCCAGGCAGCGCAGAGCGCATGTTGCATCGAACGCCCAGCAAGGTCCTCCGGAGGAGCCTGGGCGCTGATGTGAGCTGCACCCCCGCGTGAACGGCTCCTGCTGCGAAGCGCCTTCCTGTTCTGACAAAGCGTGCGCCTGGCCGAGCTCTGACAGGCAGCCCGCCCCAACAGTCACCGCGCGCGCGCGCAGGCGGGGAGCCGCGCCGCAGCGCAGGGCGGCCCCGCCGCGGGCCTGGCCACGCCACAGGATGTGGGCGCGGGCCTGCCGGCGCGCGCGCGCCGGCCGGCCGCCCTGCCGCCGCTCAGCCTGTGGCAGGCGCGGTCGCCGCCCGCCCAGTCGCCGGCGCTCCTCTGTCTTGCCCGCCTCTCCCAGGCAGGCGCCGCTGCATCTGCCGGCAGCCCGCTGCAGGCGTGCGCTGCGCGCGGCAGGTGCCGCCGTATACGCCCAGCGCGCGGCGCAGCACGCCGGGCACGCCGCGCGCG
>JAABUV010004187.1_pt1 | contig 17509 bp, 19 predicted proteins | sample 5559971 | NCBI WGS metagenome assembly JAABUV01 (sample SAMN10711881, study PRJNA513362) | rock metagenome | isolation source: Antarctica rocks | place: Antarctica: Victoria Land, Knobhead nord | collected 2015-12-19
CCTCTTGAAGCATGTCCGCCCGTACTCGTCCGCACCTTGCCAGCCAGGCAGCAGCAGCAGCGCGCGGGCAGCCAAAAGATGCGCACTGAGGGTGCTACGCACACAGAAGTAGACTTTGCAGGACAAAGTGATTTAATTTGTGTTGAAAATGTGCGAAGTGATTAAAGTATGATTAAGGTCTACTTTATAGGAGTGCAAAGCGCGCAGGCGGAGAAGGTGGAGTGGCTGGGCGTGGGCGCGCAGCTGCCGCAGCGCGCGCTGGCGCCCGCGGCGCTAGCCGCTGCGCTGGCCGCCGCGCTCGCGCCGGCCGTCCGCGCGCAGTGCCGGCGGCTCGCAGCCGACCTGGCGGCCGAGGACGGCGCAGCCGCGGCGACCGCGGCCGTCCGGGAGGCCGTCGCAGGCGCAGGCGCGCGCGTGCGACGCGCCGCAGGCGGGCGCCCTGGGTGCCCTGCAGCGCTGTTGCTCTGGCGGCGCGTCACACCCCAAGCGCAAGGAGGAGCTCCGCAAGTGCCTGCATGCGATTCCACACAGCGGTGTGCAGATTGGCGTCTACGGTGTCGTCAGACGTGTGTGAAGGCTGCATGTGAAGCCCTCACACACCTGCGATGCATGTCACGAGTGTGCGATACGTGGTGAGCCTGCTTGCATGGCCCTGCATCCCATGCGGGTTGCACGAGCAACTTGCTGCCAAGGCACGATGAGCAGGTCACTTGAGCGCATGCACCAACCCATGGCCGGGGGCATCCTGGCAGACGGGCGATGACGGCGCCGACGCCGGCGCCGAGCTCGCTGTGGCCGCGCTGCCGCTGCCGTGCGGCAGCGTGGCGCACTGCCACGCGCGCGCGCGCGGCGAGGCCGCGTTCATGCTGCGCGAGATCTTTGAGCAGCGCTGCTACCTGGCGGGCGGCCGCCTGGCGCTGCGCGGCGGCGGCACCGTGCTCGACGCCGGCGCAAACATCGGTGCGGCCCGGCGCGCGCCCACGCGGCACGTTGCTGTTGCATGCTGACGCATGGCACGTTGGGCTTGGTTGGGGCGTGGTGCACTGCTCTGCGACCAACCCAGGTGCCGAGCGGCGCGGCTGCCTGGCGGGCGGCGGCCTGGCCCGCCCCTGCGCGGTGGCGGCACCGTGCTCGGCGCCGGCCATGCATGGATAACGCTAAGCATGGGCAGCTGACGCGCACGGCAGGGATCAACGAAGTCTGCATTCGGCTGCGGTTGCACCAACCCTGCGTCGCGTTGGTTGCCGCCGGCAGGGCACACTTTTGGATGCGCTTTGCCAAGCGGGCTCCAAGCATGTGCGGGCACGGGCGTTTGCTTGGCTTTGCAAAGACAGACAACTGTCAGAATCCAGCGCGCTCCTCTGCCCGCCTCCAGTGTTCCTCACGGCTGCGTCACCTGTCGCTGCCCCCCTCTGCGCCCCTGCCCTTGCACTTCCGCCTTGAACATGGTCATGACGTTTTGGCGGCGGCCGCAGGCCTGTTTGCGCTGTGGGCATGCGGCGGCGGCGGCGGCGGCGTGCCGGCGCGCCTGCTGGCCGTGGAGCCGCTGCCGCCTAATCTGGCGCTCCTGCGGCGCAACCTGCGCGCGTGCGCCCCCGCGCCGCAGGCGCGCCCGCGCCCGGCGCCCGCGCCTCAGCTCAGAGCGCCGCCCCGCCGCGCCGCCCCGGCGAGGCGCGCCGGCGGCGAGGCGTGCGCGCTCTCGCCCGTCCGCGCGTGCACGGCGCTCGTCCCCACGGCGCTCGGACGGGCGGGCGGCCTGCGCATGCGCTGACGCAGCTGTGCGTGATGTGTTCTGAAGAGATTAGAGATGAGTGTAAACAGGATCACTACTTTCAGTGCGCGGTCCAACCCTCTCTTTGCACGCTCTCTGGTGCATACCCTGTGTCTGCACGCTCTGTCGTGCGTTTCCTAGCAGGGCCGACTCGAGCAAATTATCTCTCGAATAAGTAGGTCAGGAGGCGGCGCAGGTGGAGGTGGTCGCGGCCGGCCTGGCCGCGGCGCCAGGCGCGGCGGAGTTTCTGTTCTACCCGGCCATGCCCGGCAACTCCACCGCGCGCCCGGCGGAGAAGTGGGCGCTGCAGGCGCGCGGCCGCGCCGCATGCGCCGCCCTGCCTGCCTCCGGGAGGCTGCTGCTCCAGCCGACAGCTGCGGTGCGCCGCAAGCCTGAAGCAGCTGCATGGTTTGGGGCTGGCTGCAGCCCTGATCGGATGGGGGCCGTTCATGATGGGGCCGGCGCCGCCGCCCCAAGAAGCGGTCATGTGAGGCGCGGCCGGCGCGGCAGGCCGGGAAGGTGCCCGCCGACGCGTGGGCGGGCGCGCGGCGGGTGCGCTGCGCGCTGACCACCATCGATGCGCTCGTGCGGGAGCGCGGCATCGACGAGCTGGACCTGCTCAAGGCGCGGCCGCCCAGCGGCAGGTTTGTCGACGGGCAAACACGGGAACCCATGCGCAAGCTTGCGAGAGACTGCACGGCCTGCCCGCGTCCCAAAACTATCGAATGTGGTGTTGCGCGCCGAGCAGGCCATCGCACGCAGCCCTGCGCCGAGCATCGCGCAGCGCTGCCGCGCGCTGCCGTCGGCTCCACGCAGCGCTGACATGCGGCTGACAGCGGCGCGCGCGCGCGCGCGCGCGGCCGGGCATGCAGGTGGATGTGGAGGGCATGGAAGCGGAGGTGCTGCAGGGCGTCGGGGCGGCTGCGTGGCCGCGCGTGCGCCAGGTCGCCGCCGAGGTGCACGACGTGGGCGGCCGCGCGGCCGCCGTGGAGGCGCTGCTGGGCAGCGCGGGCTTCCCGCATGTGGCCCTGGCGCGGGGCGCGGCGCCGCGCACCATGATGGTGGCCGCCTGGCGCTGAGGCAATGCACCTGGAAAGGAGAAGCTGTTGGGAAAGCAACCTCTGTGTGTAAACTGTGCCTCCTGACTGCCCTGCATGAATGTATTAGCTGCATTTTGCATGTGAGCAGTTGCACCCCTCGCCTGTGTCCTGGGTGCTTGTCTGGTTGTGCATGTTGCCGATGCACAATGGTTGTGAGCTTTGTCAGCCTTAATGCTTTCATGGCCTGTCAGTGTGTCCTGTACCGTCCTGTGTGCCAGGGAACGTCAGAGACTGGTGAAGTAGATATCTGGTTCGCAATGAGCGTGTGAAGGCTCTAACAAGCACTGGGTGAGCAGCTTGCAAGCACTGTTGAGTGAGCAGCTTGCAAGCACTAAGTGAGCAGCCAGTGTGAGCATGCGTCAGTCTGTTACAAGCACTTGATGCACTGGTGCGGTGCCTGTCACACAGACAGACAGACACATACATGAAACGCACACAGAGTACAGGCGGCACAGTGTACGAGCTGTCAGACATACGATGTGTTGCTGGTCTGCCCAAGCCGCTCCGGTCCACAGCTGCACACAGACAGCGACATGTGTAGCTTTGAAACCTCTCCGCCAGCAAGCGCGCCGGCCCTCACGGCATGCGCCCGCTGCGTCGCCCTTACGCCATGCGCAGGCGCCTGCGCACGCCCGCCGCGGCAGCCCGCGCCGGCTGCGAGCCCGCCGCTGCTGAGTCGGCGCTTGGCTGATCGCCTTCTGCCGTCGGGGGCGCCAGGGAGTCGTGCTGCCGCGAGCCGGCCTCGAACTCTGCCGCAGGCTGCTTACACCGCTGGCGCTGCGGCGAGGCCTGCATCTCCGCTGCCAGGCCCGCGCACGGCCGGCCGGCCGCGACCGGCGCGCTCGCCTCGCGCGGACCAGGCGAGCCGCTTGCGCCTTCAGCGGCCACGGGCGCGGCCGCCGCCCCGGAGAGGCGCGGGCCGCCTTGCGTGCAGCGCGCCTTCGCACGCTCCGCCTGGCCGCCGCCGGCGCTGGCCGGGTCGCCCCGCGCCTGCACGCTGCGGCCGCGCCGCGGCGACGCGCTCCTGGCAGGGCGTCGCGCGCTGGCGGTGGGCGCCTGCACGATATGCCGCACGTACTCGTCCGCCACGAGCCGTGTGCAGCGCCCGCACGAGTACACGAGCGGGTGGTTGTCGATGCTGGCGAGGTCCCCCAGGCTCAGGTGCTCCAGGCGCACGCCGGCGTCTGCACCAGGATGGACATCTTGGTCATATTGGACGCCGCTTCACCTTGCACTGGGAGCTCTGGATGACTTCTCAGCACTGCATTTTTCCGCATGTCGCAATAACATCTCAGTGCATGCAAGGGACAGCACAAAAAGTATTAAACAATTCTGCATAGCTCAGATTGCCTCACAGGCTGCACCAGCACCGAGGACGCCAAGGGAAACAGGACGGGAACAGCCTGCCTGGCATGGGCCGCACCGAGCAGGTCGGCAAAGCAGCTGGCGCGCGCTGGGGCGTGCTCCACCCAGCAGGCGAGCGCGTGGAAGGCCTGCATCTCGCACGCCACGGCCAGATCGTCGTGCTCCAGGAGCTCGCGCAGCAGGTGCGCCGGCAGCGCCAGGGCGTGGCCGTTGCCAGAGGAGCACGCCTCGGCCAAGTGCCGCAGCGCCACCGGCAGCGCAGCGGCGCGCAGGCGCGGCACCACCGCCTCGTCCGCCAGGCGCAGGACGGCGTAGCAGACCTCCGGGTTGCGCAGCAAGTAGCCTTGCAGCAGCGACACGCACGCTGCCGCGACCAGCCTCGCCTGGGGCCGCGCCGCCGCTGTGAGAGGCCAGCGGTGCAGTGCTACAAAAGAGGCTAGCGAGACTGCGAGCGAGCTCCCCGGACCTGCTGGAAGCTTGTATCCACAACAAGCTGCATAAAAGGGGACGCCTTCGACCCTGCTCCATACACTGCCTGCTGCAGTGCAGCCCGCGCAGGGTGCGGGGCGAGCTCCTCTGCGTAGGCCCCCTGCACAGCTGGTCATGTCAACGCTGCGCAAGGGACTGGTGCCGGTCGCCGAGGGTGTCAGCAGGCGCACGTGCCTTCAGAACAAGCTGACAGACGGTAGCCTCGCTGTCTGTCAGCTGCCGGTCTGCCTGCCGCGCACGCCAAACGCCTGCAAGCAGCGCTGCGTCAAGCTCAGGGCAAGCTCGCCCAGGGTGTCAGCTCACAACGCTGACGGACCGCAGCGCTTGTTCTGCACGCGCAGGAGCGCACCCGAGGGAGCGGCGGTGCAGCAGTCTCCGACCAGGGTGCTTATGGCGCCGGCCAGGTGCGCTGTTTGCCGGACATGCACCAGGTGCTCGAGCAGCTTGGCATCCATGCCTGCACCGCTGGCGTGAGAGGCAGGCCCGCTGTGTCTAGGCTCAATGACCGAGCATGACCATACAAGAAAGTAAGTCGTACTACTGCGCTACCGACAGCGCAGGCCCTAGCAGGGCGTGGCAAGGCTGCCTTGCCAAGGCAAGTTGCCCAACTAGAGCAAGGAGAGCAGGAGAACAGGAGAGCTGCAGCGAGTTTGATTGTGCTTCTTGCCACCAGCTGGCCTGTGAGCTGCAGGAGACGGCGCCTTGGCAGCTGCACACCAGAGAGTCGCGGGCCTGAAGACCAATCACTGTGCTGAGTCCCGCAGAAGAGCGATCGCTGGTTGACGCGTGAGGCGCACTCGCCTGGGCCTGTGCCCCGCAGGGAGTCTGCGCGTGCCGCAGCGCGCGCGAGATGGGGCAGGGACAGTCCGGCCAGGCGGGCTTCCCTGGCCAGGGCGCGCCTGGCGAACAGAAGAAGGAGGTGTGCACCTTGTCTGACAGGGGTTCCGGAGCGGTGATGTGTCGCGCTCTTCGCTGCAGGACTGCAAGCAGTGCTGAAGCTGCAGTCTGTTCTGCGCCTCAGCTGTATAGGCACTTCAGTCCTTGGCGTTCTCATATGTTGAGGACAGCACCTGGTGCCGTCTGCGCGTGCGCGTGCGGTCTCATGCACAGGTTGCCTGTGTTCAGCACGCTGCTTGGCCCCTGCTCTGCTCGGCCTCGCAAGCGATTGGACGACTCGGCTGGTGCAGACAGGAGGCTGCCTGCTCACAGCGTGCTCTTCATCATTCCGCCTGCGAGCGGTCCACGTGCTCGGTGGCCCTTACCAAGCGCGCCACAACCGAGCACGCGCGGGGCGGCAGGAGAAGAAGAAGAAGTGGGAGCCGCCGCCGCCGCCGCCGCGCGTGGGCCGCAAGCAGCGCCGCGCCGCGCAGGCGTCCAGCCTGGGCTCCAAGCTGCCGGCGATCACGCCCAACGCCAAGTGCAAGCTGCGGCTGCTCAAGCTGGAGCGCGTCAAGGACTGGCTGCTCATGGAGCAGGAGTTTGTGGCCAACCAGGAGCGGCTCAAGCCGCAGGAGGAGCGCAACGAGGTGGACCGTTCCAAGGCGCGCGCGGCGCCGCCCCCCACTGGGGTTAGGGTAGGGTAGGTGGGCCTCTCCGCGCGCACGCCTCTCCGTGCGCGCGCATGCGGGTGAGGCGCTCGCAACCAGGCGGACGTGACGGCGCGCGCGCGCGCAGGTGGACGACCTGCGGGGCTCGCCCATGAGCGTGGGAAACCTGGAGGAGATCATCGACGAGAAGTGCGCCGCGCCGCGCCTGCTGTGCCTGCCCCCGCTGGCTTGGACATGCTGGCGGCGCCCCGATGCGGCACGCCTTGTGACGCGCTGACGCTCACCTGCGAGACGCGCGCTGCGCAGCCACGCGATCGTGTCGTCCTCGGTTGGGCCCGAGTACTACGTCAGCATCATGTCGTTCGTGGACAAGGCGCAGCTGGAGCCCGGCTGCACCATCTTGTTGCACAACAAGGTGCGCGTGGTTTGGCAGATGCTGCGCGGCAGCTGAGCCACTCGCACTGTCTCGCGGGTGACCACGCGCACCAGTGGCCCAAGGCTTGGATGCTGCATGTCCCAAGTCCATTCAGGGCTTCTGCCGCCTGTGTGCCCAGCTTGGCGACAGCTCCTCCCCAGCTCGGCATGGAGTCATCGCCAAGCTGCTGCAGGGACCGGGGCCGATGGGGGCCGCGCTGCGCGCGCAGGTGCTCTCCGTGGTGGGCATCCTCCAGGATGAGACCGACCCCATGGTCTCCGTCATGAAGGCGCGCACCCGCTGCCCCTGCGCAGCCGTGCCCTTGCGCCGCACGAGTCGTGCGCCACCCGGCCCCGCCTTGCGCTGGCGGCGCTCGCGAGCGCCTTGCAACATGCAGCGCCGAGGGCCCGCAGCGCCGAGCTGCGCGCGCGCGCCGGGGTGGACGGAGCGCGCCCCTAGCTGTGCAGAGCGGCGCCGGCGGGCGGCGTTTGACCGAGCCGGCGTCCGGCACGAGCCTGCCGGCGGGCGTGTTCACGCTGAGACCAGTAGTTGTTGAAAGTAGTGTCCTGACTGGAATGCGCTGCGGCGCAGGCGGGGGAGGCACGAGCCCGCCAGCGGGCGTAATTAAAACTGAGATCCAACGATCCAGATCATGAAGACCAGTGGTTGTACGACCAGTGTCCGACACTGGCGCGCGCGCGGACGCGCAGGTGGAGAAGGCGCCGCTGGAGTCGTATGCGGACGTGGGCGGCCTGGACCAGCAGATCCAGGAGATCAAGGAGGCGGTGGAGCTGCCGCTCACGCACCCCGAGCTGTACGAGGACATCGGCATCAAGCCGCCCAAGGTGCCCGCCGCGCCGGCCCGCCCCCCACTGGCCCGATGACACCTGCGCCGGTCCCCACCGGCGCGCACGGCGCGGGGCGCGGCGCTGCTTCGACTCGGTCTCTGCAGGGCTTGCGAGCATCCTGCAGGGAGCAGTGTTTATACATTTGGGAACAGCGTGCAGCCGGGCGCGCTCGGCCAATGCATGCGCCGGGCTGGAGGCCTACTCGACTGCCAGTGGCCCAGTGCGTGGCCCTGTGCACGAGGGCGGGCGCGGCGCGCGGCCGCGCGGCGCCACGCGCGAGGCTGAGCGCGAGGCCGGCGCGCAGGGCGTGATCCTGTACGGCGAGCCCGGCACGGGCAAGACGCTGCTGGCCAAGGCGGTCGCGCACAGCACGAGCGCCACGTTCCTGCGCGTGGTCGGCAGCGAGCTCATCCAGAAGTACCTGGGCGACGGGCCCAAGCTCGTGCGCGAGCTCTTCCGCGTCGCCGACGAGCTCGCGCCGTCCATCGTGTTCATCGGTGCGCCCGCACAAAGACAGTGCAGGCTGCGGTCGCCCGCGCCGCACTCGCGTTGGCAGCGCGGGGCCGAGGCGGCTGCGCGCGCAGCGCGCTCTGGGGCGCGGCTGCTACATGCGCGGCCTGCCGAGCGGGGCGAGGCTGACGCGCCTGTGCCGACGCGCTGGCACAGAGGCGGAGCGTGCGTGCGGTGCCTTGCTGTTGAGGAGGGGCATGGTGCGCAGCATGGCTGCATGCTTCCGTAAAGGTGCACGGGGTGCGACACGCTTGTGCGGCGCGGGAGCCGGCGGGGGCCAGCTGAGGCGAAGCAAAGAGTCGGGCTGGGCGCTGCGGCTGAGCGCCTGAAGCCGCGAGCGCGCGCGCGCGCGCAGACGAGATCGACGCGATTGGCACGAAGCGGTACGAGTCGCAGTCGGGCGGCGAGCGCGAGATCCAGCGCACCATGCTCGAGCTGCTCAACCAGATGGACGGCTTTGACTCCATGGGCGACGTCAAGGCGCGCCGCGCCCGCGCCCGCCTCCCCGCATGGGGCTCGCAAGATCCCAAATGGGCGCCGCATGATCTTTTGAGAGGCCGCGGGTGCTGCACGCGCGCGTGGCTTGCGGGGCATGCCTGTGCCGGAGCACACGCGGCGGGCGCGCGGGTGTGAACGGCGCGCGGCGTGCACCAGGAGTTTGCCGCCGCGCAGCCAGGCGGCGCCGCAGGGTTACCTCACCGGCCGGGCAGGGGCGGCCCGGCGTCCGCTGCAGGCGCCAGCGGGCACCGCGGATGCGGCGCTGTCCGAGGCCGCGAGGCCGCGGCGGCCTCGGCGGCGAGCACTGATGGATGTGTGCTCAGAATGAGGGGTACTGGGTAGGGTTAGGGTGAGGATGCGCTCATGGTGCGGCGCGGCGCAGGTCATCCTCGCGACCAACCGCATCGACTCGCTGGACCCCGCGCTCATCCGGCCGGGCCGCATCGACCGCAAGATCGAGTTCCCGCTGCCCGACACCAAGACCAAGCGGCGCATCTTCAACATCCACACCAGCCGCATGACGCTCGGCGACGACGTCAACGTGGAGGAGTTCGTCATGGCCAAGGCGCGCGCACGGCCCCGCCGCCCTGCCGCGCCGGGGCTGCGCGGTTGCTGAAGAGGCGTCTCGCTGACCCGGAATGTCAAGGCCAGAGCAGGGCAGGCACTGCAGAGCAAGGCCTGCTTCAAGCGCGCCTGCGCCAGCTCTCCCGTCCCGCGCCATGACGCGGCCGACGTCGCACGCGCCCCACCCTGCCCGGTTGTGATCGCAGCCGGCTCGACACCAAGCTGCGGTTTCACGGCAAGACGCGCTGGCGGGCTGCTGCAAGCGCCGCGGGGCGCGCGCGCCGCAGGACGAGCTGTCGGGCGCGGACATCAAGGCCGTGTGCACCGAGGCGGGGCTGCTGGCGCTGCGCGAGCGGCGCATGCGCGTCACGCACGCCGACTTCAAGAAGGCCAAGGAGAAGGTGCAGTTCAAGAAGACGCAGGGCGCGCCGCAGGGCCTGTACCTCTAGGGCCTGGCCCCGTAGAGCCTGCAGGGCCTGCACCTGCAGGGCCTGGGCCTAAGGGAGAAGGTGGAGTTCAAGAAGACGCAGGGCGCGCCGCAGGGCCTGTACCTCTAGGGCCTGCCCCCGTACAGCCTGCAGGCCTGTACCTGCAGGACTTGTATCTGCAGCCCGCACCTGCAGAGCTGCACCAGCCTCTGCTGGTCGGCCCTGGCGGGAAGAATATGCGGCGGTGCCCCCGCGTCATGTGGCGTGCAGTTCTGCCGGGCCTGGCCAGCCGTGGACAGAGTCGTTTGCCTGTCAGCACTGCAAGCGCTGCTCTGCGAGCTGCCCCACCAGTCAACCCGCTGTACCGGCGGTGGATGCTGCTGTCGTGTGCATGCGGGGAGATGGCACGTGCGGCAATGAAGCCAGCTTGAAACAGACTGCAACAACGCAGACGGTGCTTGGCAGACACACTGCATAACCCTGTACAACCTGCAACCGCCTGACCGCCCTCAGCCCTTCTTCTTGCGCGCGGCGGCGGGTGGCCGCTTGGCCTTGCCGGCGCCAGCCTTGGCGGGCTTCTTGGCGCCCAGCTTGGCCACGCCGCGCGGCCTCTTCGCAGGCGCGGCGTCGTCGGCTGCCGCCTTGGCCTTGCGCTTGCCGCCCGCCGCTGGCGCCTTGCCGTCCGCGGTCGCCGCAGCCTCCGCCGGCTGTGCAGGGCACCCCAGGCATTGCCACCAAGTCACTTTCTTTCATGACAAAAGCGCTTTTTACATAAGAAAAGCGTAATAAACGGTGAGGAGGCGAAGCCATGGTGGTTGCCTCGACCTCAACTGCACAAGATGGACGGGCGTGATAATGACGCTGAGGACTCTTGTGAGTGGTCTGATGGGGATGAGCGGGTCGAGCGCACCTGGTAGAGGTCGTCGTCGTCAAACATGAACAGGTCGGTCAGCTCGGCGCCGGCGCCGCCGGGCGCGCCGGCCGCCGCCGCCGCCGCCGCGCCGGGCGCCTCGCGCAGCTGCACGAACTGCGACCCGAGCGCCTCCACGCGCGCCTCGCCCGCGCCCAGCGCCACCACGCACAGCGTCGTCGCGCAGGGCACCTGCGGCGCGGCGTCGCGGCGCGTGGCACGGCCCCCAAGACGTCGAGCGGTCTCGCGCCGGCGGCTGCAGGGGGCATGCAGCGTGCCGCCCTGCATGCCGTGACGCTGACAGCCTGCGGCCGCGGCGCGACAGCCGGGCCGCTCGGCCTCGCACGTGATGCAGAGCGGGCTCGCAACAGGCGGCAGCACAGCACGAGCGGTGCGTTGCGCGGACGGCAACCACAGCAGCCAGCACGCGCCTCGGCGCTGTGTTTATGGGGTTCAGGACGAGCAGGTTCGCCGCTGGGTGCACCTCCAGGCCGCCCGGCACGCAGGCGACATGCTGCACCCGGCACCAGGCATGGCGGGAGAGCCGCGCGCCAGGGCGGCGTTGTACAGGACGCCCTTGAGGTCGAGCTGCAGCTGCGGCTGCGCGCCGCCGCCGCCCTGCACCAGCCACCGGCCCACCACGCCCGCGTCGCCCGCCATGTCGGCCGGCCCACCCTCGCCGCCCTCCAGCTCCACGACGACCTACGTAAGGGTAAGTTAGTGTTGCGTCCCCATGCGCCGGCCCTTCCCATGCACTGCCAGGCTGACGAGCGCGCAGGATGCCTGCGTGTCGCCGTCCAGCGCAGGCGAGCGCGCCGCGCGCGCTGCATCGCCTGTCAGCGCCGCCGCCCGGTGCACGCGCGCCGTGCTCCCCCTCTGCTCTGCCATCCGGCGCTCCACACACGCCCCGGCGCCCCCGGCGCGCCTTCAGCGGCAAGCGCTCCGGCATCATCAGCGCCAGCTCGCCCGCGGGCGCGCGCGCCGCGCCGCCCGGCGCGCGGGGCGCCGGCGCCGCCGCGCCGGCCGGCCCGCCCTCGGGCTCGCCCGCAGCGGCGGCGCCGCTCCCGCACGGATCCAGCTCGGCCTTCGCCGCAGCGCCGCCCCCGCCTCGCTCGGACCGGCCCGCGGCGCCCGGCTCCGGCCTTGCAGCCGCCGGCAGGGGCGCAGAGCCCCCGGCCGCGCCCGACGGCGCGGCCGCCGCGGCCTCGCCGGCTCTCGGCTCCGTGGCCGGTGCTGCGTTGACCGCGGCGGCGTCCTGCGGCGCGGCCGCACGAGCGGCCGCTGCGCCGCGCCGGGCCGCCGGCGCCGCCCGCCCGCCCCGCACGGCCTTGCCGCCGCGCGTGGCCTTGGCTGGCGAGCGCGCGGTCGCGGCTGCCTTGCGGTCGGCGGCCGCGACGCCGCCACGCGGGGGCGCCTCGTCGGTGGAAGGCCCCGGCTGGGCGCCGAGCGCGCTTGCGCTCTGACCCGCCAGCCGGCCGCCCTTGCGCGGCGTGGCGCCGCGCGGCGAGGCTGCTGCAGCGGCGGGAGCGCGCTTCTGCAGCTCCCCTGCCGTCGCGGGGGTGCGCTCGGCAGGCCCCGGCCCCGCCTGGTCTTTGCGCTGAGGGTCGCTGCCGCATGCTTCGCTCGGGTGCCGCTCCCGATACTCGCCCGGCGGGCTGGGGTCGGCGCCGGGAGCATCCCGGTCGCCGTCGTCGACGGAGCGATCGCGGGCGTGTGTGGGCGGCCTGTCGCCCTCGCTGGAGGACGAGAAGGAGACCTGGGACGCCTTGCCCGCGCTGGCCGGCATAGGCGCTTCGGCCATCCAGTCCGGCAGCGGCGACTCGCTGTGCTGCCGCGCGATGGCCTGCATTTGCACAGCGTCATTCAATGTGCGTCCCTTGGAGTCTGTCTATATAGTATCAGGTGAGTGACGGCACACACCTTGTGGTCTGGGGGCAGCACCTGCGGGTCGTCCGGGCCGCGGGGCATGCTTGCAAGTGTGCACCTGTGGCCCACGGCCTCAGGTGTTGCCGTTGCCCGTGCTTGCTATTACACTCGCAACTCACGCTCCTCGGCGTCTCCTCACTAGGAATGGGAATGAATTACTTACACAGTGCATCGCAGCTCCATCTCATGGGCACATGCGCATGTGCCCTTCGCATGTGCCTGCATGCTGCATAGCATGTATCTGGCCAGAGAATAGTGTGCATGCGGCAACCGGCGCCGCACAGAGGTCATCCTTCGCCGCCGCGAGCGACAGCTGCGACTGCAAAGCCTGGCCGCAGAAGGCTTACACACCGCACTCTGTGACTCCAGGTAAGCCACAGGTTGCCAGTGCCGCAGACAAACTGTGAGCACGTCTCACTGAGCACCCAATGCAAACTGGCAGTTGCCCAAGCGGCAGCAGTAGCACATGTACCAACGCGTGCACACAGCGCTTGCACGGGCGCCAGCACACCATCACAACGCGCCGTCAGCCCGGGAGGCGTGCTGAGGCTGGGACGCCCTGCAACAGCCCCGGCCGCCCACGCAGCGTGCTGCTTTAATTTAGAACGCTGCCCGACAAACCTCCATGCACCTATTAAAAAAACAAAGAGCTACTTCAAGTACCCAGAGAACGACAGCCAGTGTGTCACCCGAAAAGCCCAAGATCTGCAGACCGCACCCGAACACACTATCGTGGGGAGGATTGCTGGGGGCACAAGGCAGATGAGCAACCCACCCACAGATCTCATTATGGCGCGCCGGGCTCCCCATCCAGCCAAAGACAGTCTTGCTTGCACACTCGCCCATGCGCACGTAAACACACACAGCAGGGCAGTCGCTGCACGCGAGCCGGGGCCGCAGGCGCATTTGCACGACAGCAGGAGTTCCCCTTCAATACCATGCAAGCGCGGTTATGATCTGCCAGGTGGACCATGGCAAGCGGGCAAGTCAACCACATGGGTCATGCACAGAAGCAGCGTGACCGTCAGACAGCTGGCCGCGCGAGGGCTGTCGTGATGCGTCGCGTCGCCAGCAGGTGCTGCAGGGGCGGCCAGACACTCAATCGGCCAATTAGATACCGTCACGACCCCCGCCTGGCCCCTGGCGAGCGTCTTCTTCTCGCCCTTGCCTTCATGCAGGCGCGAAATCAGGCCGTGCACTCAAGCCGCGGACTCGGCTCCGCGTCAGCGTCGAGCGCCGTCAGGACCCCGCCGAGTGGCGCATGGCGAGCAGGCGCTCGACCAGCTCGCGCGCGGTCGGCCGCGTGTGCGCCTCCAGCGCCATGCACTCGTGCATCAGCTCGACCAGCTCCTCCGGGCACTCCTCCGGCACCCTGCGGCCGCAGCAGCGGCGCGCCTCAGCCCCCGGGCATCGTGGCACGTCACAGCACGCTTGTCAGCGACGCGCATGTAAGCAACGCGGCCAGGCCCCAATGCAGAGCCGCCCCGTCGTAGGCAGTCGCAGGGGCGGCCCAGATTGCGCTCGGCGGCACAGGCAGCCTCCCAGCGCCAGGGGTGGATCATGCACGGGGCGGCGGGCGGGGCGGTGGGGCGGGCGCGCACGCGGGGACCCGCATGCGCCCGCGCCGCGGCGCCTCGCGCGTGGCCAGCTCCCAGAGGATGACGCCGAAGCTGTAGATGTCGGCCGCGCTGCTGACCTTGTTGGCGCCGCCCATGAGCAGCTCGGGCGCGGCCCAGTCGAACGACCCGCACGCGGTCACCGCGGTCGCGGCCGTCAGCAGGACGCGCGCCAGCCCAAAGTCCGCCAGCTTGGCCGAGCGCGCGGGCGTGAGCAGCACGTTGGGGCTCTTGACGTCCAGGTCGGCGATGCTGCGCGCGTGCAGGAATGCAAGCCCGCGCGCCACGTCGACCGCGACCTGCCGGCCCCTGCCGCGCGCCGCGCGCGCCGCGTGTCAGGGTAGGGTAGGGTAAGAGGGGGCTCCTGACTTCCAGGTCGGCGGCTGCGCGCGTGCAGGAACGCGAGCCCGCGCGCCATGTCCACCGCTACCTGCCGGCCCCTGCGCCGCGCCGCGCGCGCCCGGCGTCAGGGTTTTTCCGCAGTGCGCCCGTGCGCACTGCTTGACGCCGGGCATAACCCTATCCTAACCTTGCCCTGACTACTACCCTACCCCACTTGGTCATTATACACTTCCGCAGTGCGCCCGCGCAGTCTGCAACGGGATCGGGCTCGCTGCCGCTGGCACCATCTCAGCCGGGCGCTTAACAGGAGTGGCAGCGCAGCGCGGACGCCCCGCGGTGCATGGTCAGCGGCTCGCTCCGCGGCTAGCCAGAGGTGCACCCGACTCTCATGTGCCCGCACTTTCCATGTGACGCCCCGATCCGGGGGCCACCTGTTATACCAGGACACGCGGTCGCCGGCGATGGCCTCGTACAGGTACCCGCCCAGCATGAGCTCCATGAGGATGGCGGTGTCGCCGTTGTCCAGCGTGCACGCGCCCATGAACTGCGGCACACGGTACTCTGGATTAGGTAGGGCCGCCGGCACGTCATTAGCCCGCCCGCCGCGGCGCACACGGCTGCCCAGCGCCGGGCACGAGCACCAGGCAGAGGCGCGGCGGCGCGGCCGGCAGCGTGGCGCCGCGCGGCGAGCGCGTGCAATTGTCGCTCAGCCATCAGGCGCGCTTCAGCTCCCGAGATGCCTTACCCTGGGAGCCATGACGTGGGCGGAGCAAGCTTTGGCCGGCCAGCAGGCCAACTGCCGCATACACTCCACACACCGCGCTGGCGCCCGAACAACCTACTGCCCTGCCACGATAGCAGCGGGCTCTCCAGAAGCTCAGGGTCAGGTTAGGGTAATCGCCGCGCGCCTGCACAATGTGCGGGCAGCGGCACTGGCGCAGCAGCGCCACCTCGCGCAGCGAGTCCGCGGACGCGCGCCGCGCCGACCCGCACGGCAGCAGCACGGCCGGGATGATCTTGATCGCCACCGGCTGCACGCCGTCCAGCAGCCCGCGGTACACCTGCGCCCGCGCGCAGCAGCGCTCACCGCTCTGCGACGCGCTGGGGGGTCCCGCGCGCGCTGATCGTTACCCTGACCTAGCCCTGATCTGCACGGCACGAGAGATTTCTCGTGCCCCCAAACAAGCTGCGCATGCGCAGGCCCGGCACATCAGCCCGCCGCGTGCGCACGGGAGGTGCCGCCGTGCAGCCGCGCACCGACGCCGCCCGCAGGCCGGGTCCCCGTTTCCAAAGCCCCACGCCGTTCTTGCCATGCCTGCATGCGGTGCCGGCGAGCAGCTGTGCAGACGGGTGGCCCGCCTCCCCCAATTATTTTTGTGTATAAAGGGCAAGTCTTTTTATGCTTTCATTGGAGTATAGAATAGTTCACTAAAAATGGAAGCACCTACTTTCTCCTACAAGGTCCTTTGAGGAAAAGGCAAATGGATGACACCTCTCAGCAAAGCGCTGGGAAGCGCAGGGCCGCCCGCCGCCTGCAGATGGGGCGGACGCGGCGCGCCTTGCCGAACGCGCCCTGGCCCAGCAGCCAGTCGGCGCCGTCCTTGCGCCGCAGCACCACAAAGTCGCTCGGCTTCACCGTGTACTCCTCCACGTGCGGCATGTTGCTGGGGAACAGCCCCGACGACGAGCCGCGCCCGCCGAGTGGCGGGTCCGCCGCCAGCGGCGCCCGGCTCGAGCCCGAGCGCGGCAGCGACTGCAGGCGCAGCTTCTCGCTGGACGCCAGCTTCTGCAGCTCCCGCCGTCGCCGCCGCCGCCACCAGAGCCCCAGCACCGCCGCCAGCATGGCCAGCACGGCCGCGGGCACGAGCGTGCCCAGGATCGGCGCGAGCGGGGGCCCGGACGGGCCTGGGGCGCCCGGCGGCGCGGCCGCCCGGCTGAGCATCAGTGCGCGTTGCGAGGACTCGGGTGTGCCTGCCGCGGCACACACGCGCGCTTGATGCACGCGCGCGGGCCGACTGTGCTTCTGATCGCCGCGCTGAAACGCAGCGTGCGCGCGGTGCGGCAATGATTCTTCAGACGGAAGGTCCAACGCGCGTGCAAGCCTTTGGCAGCAGCGCAAGCGCGCAGCGCACAAACTCGGAGCTGTGCGCTGTGCGTTACTTGCCGCGGGCGCGGCCACGCAGGGCGCGCGCGGGGTGCCCGGCGGGGCCGGGCGCGCACAGTAGTCCCACGGCTCGCCGCGGCGGCTCCGAACAAAGCTGGCATCCGCGCAGGTGGTCTGGTTGACGATGCACCAGGGCTCGGTGGAGTCGGACAGGATGCACGCGCCGGCGCTCTCCGTGACCACCAGCCCCGACCCGCTCGTGATGTTGAAGAAGGGGGCGCAAGTGCAGTTGCTCCGGCGCGTGGTGCCTGCGCGCGCGCAAATGCGCCGCCGCTCGCGGCCGCCCGACGCGCCGCCGTGCAGCGCGGTGCGGGGCCCATGGTGCAGGCCGCCGCACGCCCGGCGTTCGCACAGGTATGGCCGCCTGCTACAGCAGGGCCGGCGGCCCGAGCGGGCGCGCGCCCCGGCAGCAGCGCGCGTAACGCAGGCGGCGCAGGCCGCGGGCGGGCGGCACCCGCGGTGGCCGGGTCGGCCGGGGAGGTCTGGCAGTCGTTGATGCAGCCGCAGCCCCAGCTCAGCCCCAGCACCACGTTGGCCGCCATGCACGCCTGCGCGGCAGGCGTAGGCTAGGGTAGGGGCGGCTCCGCGCGGCACATACGCAGGCCAGCCGCTGGCGCCTCGCAGCAGGGCCCCGCTTTGGGTGCGGGAGGTGCTTCAGCGCATGCGCCGGGCCGCGAGTGCGCGCGCGCACAACGGGGCACAGCCTCGGCGGTGCGCTGCATGAGTCAACGGGGAGCGCGTGCACGGGGCGGTGTTTGGTCATTATGTCCGGCGACACATGGCGTCCGTGTGCGACGGCCAGCGACGCACCAGGCCTCGGCGCGGGCGCCGCGCTGCCTTGACGCCATGCAAGCCTGAGCAGGCAGCCTGCAGCAGGGTGGGCATCCCTGCATGTGTGTGGCGCAACCGGCGCGGGCATGCGGGCGCCGGGCCGCGCACCTCGACGCCCACGACGCGCGTGCGCCGCGGGCACACGTCGACCCAGGTGACGTCGGCGTGCAGGTCCGCATTCTCGC
>JAABUV010004188.1_pt1 | contig 17504 bp, 21 predicted proteins | sample 5559971 | NCBI WGS metagenome assembly JAABUV01 (sample SAMN10711881, study PRJNA513362) | rock metagenome | isolation source: Antarctica rocks | place: Antarctica: Victoria Land, Knobhead nord | collected 2015-12-19
GGGGCGGCCGGCGCGCGCGCGCGCGACCAGCGCTTGCAGCAGTGCGGAAAGGCAGCAGTCCCGGGCGGCGTTGTGCGCTGGCGCCCTGGCGCCAGGCGGCCAGCAATGCCGGGGGCGGCAAAGCGCGGTGTCTGCTGCCAACCGGGGAGCGCGGAGAGGGCGGGTCATGCGCATTGGCCTTGGCGGCAGTGTCCAGAAAGGCGCACGCGGCTCGCATCTCGCACCCCATGGCGCCCGGGAAAGCCGGCTGTCGTTTGCGGGGGCGCGCTGAGAGGCTGCTGTGCGCGCGCGGCGCGGCCGGCAGGTGGCCAACATCGCCGAGGACGTCGTGGCGCGCTGCAGGGCGGGCCCGCCGGTCGGCGCGCTGTGGGCGGTGGGGCGCGGCGGCGCTGCGGCCCGCGGCGCGGCGGGCGCGGGCCCGGCCGCGCCCCTGGCGGACGTGGCCAACCGGGGCGGCCATGTGGCCGTGTGAGGCGCGCGCGCGCCGGCGGGAGGCTGTGCGCGTATCGTAGGCTGCTGGCAGAACGTTGATGTCCGCGCTGGGTTGTTTTATGGCGTTGCGGCATTGAGCACAGGACGGACAGGGCGCCTCGTTCTGAAATGATCTTGCGCCAAGCCGCCGGACGACTCCGATGAGCCTGTACCTGCTTGCAGCCGGAGTGTAAGCTGAAGTTCCTACACTGCATTGTTTCCAGCCGGGTGTTCTTGCTGGAGCGCGCCTTATATCCGGCAACACCCAGCTCTGTGGGGTCTTTGGTTCAGGGCCGTGCTGCGCACGCTGCCCTGGTCTGCGCTGTCGCAGCGGGTTTGGAAAGGCCGGGAGAAAAGCCCAAAAAGAGATGGCGCGCGGAACCTGCTGCGAAACAGCACCGTCTGGAGGGGGGACATCCTGCTGTGTAAGGTAGCTTGTTTGGACGAGGAAGCCCTGCATGGCATGTGGATTGCTTGGGCGCGCGTAATGTACGCAGTAACCCACCAGGAGCATCTACGGGTGTGTGTGTGTGTGTGTGCCTTTGTGTATGCATGTAACGCACAGAGCGAGCGTGCCTGGCAGGATGTGTTGCTCCACGCGTCTCGAAGGCAATGAACACAAGGCCTTGCAGACACGTACAGCAGCAGCTAGTGGCGCTAGAAGATATGTGCATGCACATGGTTGGGTGCATTGACTTGATTCATCAAGGACACAGGGCCTTGCATGAAACTCACAGCAATTTACATGATGGTAGCAGCATGCTTTCAGCCTCACATGCACGCAAACGGCACAGCACAGCACAAGCAGCCCACTTGCTCACATGCCCTCCTCTCCCAAGAAAAGCGACAACGCCCCGGAGTTTTGCAGATGCTGCAGCAGGTACAGAGACCCTGTCCCGTCTCAGGCTCCGACGCAGTCGCCATAATCTCAGATTCATGGGTTGCACAGGCTGCTGCGCGTCACGTATCACAAGCTGGCCACGGCTGCGCCACACCCCATCCCCGCCCATGCCAGTTACCCGTTCAAGTTCTGCGCAATGTGTGCAATTCCAGCAGACTTGGACCCCGCAGGCGTGGAGACCCGCCGCCGCGCTGGGTGAGGCCCCGCGCCGCGTCACGTGTCACCCCTTGATAAAACTCTAGTATGCCGCGCCCGTCGGCCCCTTGCGGCCGCGCGCGGTGTAGTCCGGCTCGGCGGCCTTGCCCGGGCCGCCGCCGCCGCCAAACCCAAAGAATCCGCCCTTCTGGGCGCTGGCCGGCGCGGTGCGCTTGAGCAGCAGGCTCTGCAGCCAGTTTGCGAACACGATGGACACGAAGTGCGCCAGCAGCGTGTTGGTGGAGGCCTGCAGCGCGCGCGCGCAGGCCGGCGGCCTCAGGTCGCCCGGCGCGCGCCGCCGGCTGGCGCCGGCTGCAGCCAGACCGGGGTCCCCATCTAGGCCAGGGTTTCCGTCCAGTGGCGCGGCTTGCTGTGTGAGTGACTGCCAGGCAGGCGGCTGGCGCGTGCGTGCTCAGCAACATGGTCGCAGGGCGTGCTGAGAGCAGGGCGGCCCACACACCATGCGCCCGCTGAGAACCATGGGAGCACAGGGGCATAGTGGGGGACATCTGGCTGCCGAGGCGGAGCCGCAGGGCAGCCACCTGGATGCCAAACACGTCCAGCGCGGCGGGCGTGTTCTGCAGCCGCGCGCCGCCGCCGCCGGCCGCGTACGGGTTGCTCGTCGACGTCAGCAGCGTCTTGCCGACCAGCGTGCCCACGCTCGCCTGCCCACGCCGCGGCCTCCAACTCGCAAACCAAGTGCCTCACCCATGCTCTAATGGCGACAAGCCATGTGACTGCACCGCCAAGACTAGTGTGCACTTGACCGATGCTCGCGAGTGACAGCACCAGTGACACAGCATGGCGCCCCTGCCCCCTCCTCTGCACCGGCACTGGCTCAGGCCCTCGGTGCGAGCGCGCGCGCCGCTGCGCCACTCCCCGCTCCAGCACCACCCTCAGCCGGCCCGGCCGGCGCAGCCCTGCGGGAGGCCGCGCGCGCCTGCAGGCCCAGCAGCGTGGCGCCCAGGCCCCACAGGTTCAGCCGCACCGCCGCCAGCAGGCTGCCCGCCACGCTCGCCTTGCTGACCGAATGGCCCGCCTCCAGCACCTTGCGCGCCGTCCTGCCGCGCCGGCCCGCGCCCGCGCGTCAGCGCGCTCGCGCTGCGGCGCTCGCGCTCCCGCACGCGCCGCTCCGAGAGGCGTGCATGCTCGAGCGCGGTGCCGGCTGAGCTAGTGGCCGCAGCTGGCGACTGCACCGTCCAGCCGGCACCGGGAGCGCCGCCACAGAGTGAGGCCGAGAGGGCCTGAGGCTGCCACGAGCACAGCTCCGAGCCGGTGCCCAGCCACTCGAGAAGGAGTCCGCAGCAACCCGCTGCTCTGCTATTCAGTGGGGCGCAGGCTCTCGTGAGACCTCCTTAGCTAGCCCTGCGCAACACCCGCTGCCTGGACGTCAAGCCCCACGAGGCTGCCCGGCGTCGCGCCCGAACAGCGCCGCACCGGGTGAGGCTGTAGGCGAGGAAGGTCGAGACGAAGCTGGTGACCACGCCGAAGATGCAGAAGATGATCGACAGCGGGGGGAAGCCGCTCTGCGCGCGCCGCAGCCGCCGGTCAGGATGACCGCCCCGAGGCAGCGCACTGCGGCGGACCAGCCTTGACATGCACGCAGGCATGTGTGCGCCGTCAGGTGACTGCCCGCCGCGCCTACCAGTCGCGCCTCAGCCTCTTGGCGCTGCGCGGCGGATGCCTGCGGTTCTGAACAGAACTGCAGGCGCGCAGGCAGGCGTCCGCGCGCCGCCAGGCAGGCCGCGTGTCGCGCGCAGCGCTTGTGCGCGCAGACGAGGCCGCAAGGGGGGCCGGCGCGGGCGTGCGGGCCGCCTGCGGCGCCGCGCGGGGCGCGCCGGGTCCGAGCTGGTGGTGACCGTGAAGAAGATGACCACGCTCGACACGACCGCCAGCGCCAGCTGCGCCCAGAAGCTGACCCAGCCGATGCGCCTGCGCGCCGCGGCCCCGCGGTGCTCGCGCGCGCGTCCGGGACAGCAGGGCGCAGCCGCCCGCACCGCGGCATGTAGGGTTGCGCGGCGAGCAAGCGCGGGGGCGCAGCGCACCGGATGGCCCCGGCCTCCTTCTCGATGGTGCCCTCGACCTCAGAGAGGGCGCCCCTGGCTGCCACCTGCGCCGCCCCACGAGGCGAGCGTGATCATCTGCTCAGCCTCTACGTCAGCACCCCGGCAAATGCAGACTCCTACAGCAAGGCATCTGCGGCACTTGCCGCCCAGAGGCGCGCTGGACAGCGGGGACGCGCCTGCCGGGGGCGTGCCGCAGGCCCCAGAGCCCGCACAGACTGCCGTAGGGCGGCAGGTCTGGTCACAGCCTGAGCCGTACGGGCAGCGCAGACTGGCCTGCACGGCAAGATTGGCCGAGGCGCGCAGGCCCGGTGCGTGAGCGGAGCGCTTGCGCCTGCGGACGGACAAGCTCACACACAGCAGCGCATGGTTGGATTTTGCCGGGCGAGCTTGCACACCACAAGGTGCTCGGGGCGCCTACGCCTACATCAGACACCGCCAGCGTCCGCAGTTGGCACAGCGTAGCAAGCCTTTGTGCGCGCAATGTGGCAGGTTACTCCAGGTTCAGGCGCACCATGAGGCGTGAGCGCCGCGGCGCGTTTGATCACGCCCTGCATCGCGGCCAGCTAGCAACTGCTGCGCAGGAGATGGCGATGGCGATGGACAGGCAGACTTGAATGCCGTGAACTTCCGTAATCCGATTCCCTGCGGTCCCCTCTTGGTTTGAACCGGTCTGTGCAGCAGAAGCGCTACCAAGCTGCGGCGCACACGCATTCTTTACAGCGACGGAGTACAAGAACCTTGCCAGCCCCTTGCACAGACTCGGGCCTCTAACATCAATACTGGCAGTGCCAGAAGCTGCCAGCAGCAAGGAACAGCCAGAGTTCTCTGCGCCTGTGCTTGCCGCAGATACCCTCTCCTGGCACTATTCTTGACGCAGCACTACCAGGGGGGGCTAGAGCGCGCTCTGGCCCCCTGCTCATACTTGTTACATTTTGCCATATGCATTCCCACTGCGTCAGTCACCTTCACCCATCTGCTTGCCTGCGTGACTGCCAGCGGGCACACGCATGCACACAGCTTTGCAGAGCTTCTTAGTTGCAGGGGGTCCGAGCTTGCTGCGGTGGCATGCAGGCCTCCTTGGGAAGGTTTATGCATGCGTCCCTGCACGAGCTTGCTCGCTATCCGCCAGTTTCTCTGCCGCTGCAGTCATCACTGCCGACATAGCAACTAAGCCGCCTGCGAGACAGCACTTGCACAGACTGCACAGCTCTCTGAGCGCAGCGGTCTGCAGCCCTTACTGTCCGTCCAGGTCTGTGTCCCTCGTGTGGCATGTTCGCTTGCGCTCTAGTCGCCAGTGGCCTAGTAGCCTGGTTTACTTGCAAATGCATCATAGGCTCTTACAGCTTGCAAGCAGGCAACACATCATATGGTGCGCAGTGCATGCAAGTGATGTCAACTTGCCAGTCCAGGGGTCCGCACCGCACCAGGATAGGCTGCGCAGCACTGACCTGCACCAAAGTCACTCACGTTGGCTGCACAGGCAGTCACTGGCAAGCTCTTGTTAGTAAAAACATGACGCAGGAACCCTGCCACGCGGGTCCACACTTCGCTTGCCAGCTGTGTGCCGCTCTTGCTTCCTCAGCCAGCCTCAGCCTCGGCCTGAGGATTTCTGTAATATTTCAAAACACCCCCGTCCAAGCCTCTTCACAGTTTTGCACAGATGGCGCTGGCCCAGGCCGTCGCATGCCTGCTGGCAGCCGCTGTGCTGGCCCTCACGCTTGTGTGGATATTATATTACGACGAAGGCATGAGCCTGCACAGGAGCAGGAGCGGCCATACCGGCGCTCTTTTCAACTTGCATCCCCTCTTCATGACCCTGGCCTACGTCGTCGCTATGCCTCTGGCGGCGCTCCAGTACCGGCATCCCATTGCGAGAGCCTGGAGGTGAGCAACCTGGGCTCGCAGCTGCGCTGTGCGCGCCTTCGCACGCACCGCTGCTCTTGCGCGGAGCCAGCCACGCACCACACAAGGAACACTGCAACCCCGCCGCGCGGCAGGCACTCTACGCGGAAGGCGCTGCACGCGTCCCTGCACACGCTCGCGCTCGTCGCGCTGCTGCTGGGCCTGGCCGCCGTTGTGGCGTCCAAGCTGCTGAACGTCCCGGCTCACGCCCACATGTACACCATGCACTCCTACATCGGCGCCACCACTATCCTGCTCTCCCTCGTACAGGTTCGCGCTCCCACAGCCTGCGCAGTTGCTGCTCTAGCTTCTGCAGGAGTGGCTGTGGACGCGAGCGCGGCGCCTGCGCGCAGTTTGGGCTGGGCATCGGCTACTACTGGTGGAGCCCTGCAGCCAAGGCGTCCCTGTCCCAGATCCACCGGCCGCTGGGCTTTGCGATCACCGTGGCGGGCCTGACCACCGTGCTGGTGCGCGCCCGCTCCGCAAGCCGCCCTTTCGGCGTGCAAGCAGTGTCAGCGCTCTGCTGATACTTGAGCCCGAGTCTCGCCTGTTCCTGCACCGCTGTGCTTTCGTTTGCAGGTGGGCAGGTTGGCGCGGTGCCGCCCCTGCAGCTGACCCGCTCCCGTGTGGGCGGCAGAGCGGCTTCAATGAGGAGCAGGCGTTGTCGATGAAGCCGGATGCCAACCGCTACGCCGGCAAGGTGGTCATCATCTCCGTGATCGGCCTGGCCGTGCTGGCGCTGCTCATCACGGTGGTGTCCGCGCTCACCGCGGACGAGCGCAGCCAGGACACGAGCGAGCAGGCGCCTGCGCAGTTCGCCGTGGCGCCTGCCGGCAAGGCCAATGGCCATGCGTCTGTGCTGGCGGCGCCTGTGTAAGCACGGATAGTGCGCCGGGCGGGTCGGCTGGCAGAGCACGGGCGGTCCTGCTGCCCCGCACTCCCCTCGTCTGTCTTTCACCGTTCTGCGCCTGTGCCCGTGCAATCGCTGGGCGCCGCATTTGTGGGTCCAGTCGGCAGGCTTCATCCTGCGTAGCCGGGCAGGCTCGCAAATCTCATTTGCGCATTTTCGCGCTTGGATTCTTTGGGGGAGGCCTCTGGTCAACACCGGTGGAGCCCCGCCAACGCCTGCGGCGCCCCTCACGCTGCCAAAGCCGCGCTCTGCTGCCCGCTCCCATGCGCATGTGCTGGCTCGCAAGGGACCTTGCAGGTCTCTTGCACCCCATGCCCTCCGCCGCTGCACCACCGCCACCTCCGCTGCAGGGCGCAGGTCTGCCACCTTGGCTGCGTGCTGGCGAGGGCAGAGCTGCTCGCGCCCGGCCTCTGGGCCTGCAGGGCTGCTGCCTGTCTTGGAACAGACGTGGGCTATTTCCTTGGATTTAATATAAAGCAGTTCTTGTTGGCCGGGTGCTCTCCTGGGTGTCTCTGCATGGCTAGCTTTTTTGCCGGCGGCCAGCTGCTTACCACGGGCAGCAGGCACGAACCCCATGAGACTGTTACCGTATAGAACTTGCCAGGCGCAAGGCCGCGGGGTGGGCATTACCACCATCATAGTGTGTGCAGCGGCGATGAGTGCTGGCGCCCAGCAGCAACCACTCTCACCTGCGCATGTCTGCTGAACCGTGCCTGGCCGCCCGGCCTGGACATTGAAGCCAGGCTACTATTGATAGGCTCTGGTATGCGTGTATGTACTACCTGTCAGGCTGCCTGCTCTTGAACAAGGTATTGATAACTAGCTGCGTCGTGCTGTATGTGGTTTTGCTGACTACCCGCTGTGTGGTTGACGGCCTTGACTATGGTTGTGTAGCATCAAGTATTCGAGCACCGTGCTTTATGACAGGCTGCTTTCAGAGCACCGTACCAACAACTCCCAACAACTCCCTTGTCTCTGTCTTCTCTGCTGAATTACCACGGTGCCCTATGACAGAGCTCACGCGCGACCACGGGTGCCTGCCAGCACCTGGGCAAACCGCTCTCAAGCACGCAGGCACCCTGGACCTCCTGTGCCCCAACACTTGCGGGCTCACTTTCGTCGCCCTCGCGCTCCGCCCCGCCCCCGCCGGGGCACAAGCGGGCCTTCAGGCGCACGCGCTTGCCGCAGTTGAGCAGCCGGGTCCAGGGCGGACGGGTCCAGGGCCAGGGCTTCCTCCTCCGCGGCCGCAGCCCTGGCGGGCTGGCCGAGCGCGCGCAGCGCGCCCGCCTGTGCGAGCCGCGCGCGCGCCACCAGGCGCAGCGCGGCAGCGCGGCCGCCCGCGGCCTCACCAGGCTCGGACCCTGGCGCGGGAGCAGCGCTCGCCGCGCCGCCGCGCGGCGGGCCGGGCTCCGCCGCGCCGCACGGGCTGTCGCCGCCGAGGGCTGCCGCAGGTGCAGCGCCCGAGGCAGCGCCCGGCGCGCTCCCGGCCAGGGCCTCCCGGCCCAGCGCCGCCGCGCGCTCGAAGCTCTGCAGCGCGGCCTCCTGGTCGCCCTGCTGCTGCTGCGCCCCGCCTGCCGCGGCGGGCACCCGGGCGTCAGGCCGCGCGGAAGGTGCGCCGACTGCGCGCCTGGCTGTTGACCGCAGGGCCGGCAGAGGCCAGCAGGCCGCCGCGGCTCACAGCCTAACGCACGCGTGCATGCGGGGTGTGAGCCACGTGCGGGCCGCACGCAGGGCACCCCGCAGATCCGGCTCAGCTTCACCGCCACCGCCACCAGCGCATCTTGCAGGCAGCGCTGAGGGGGCCGCCATGCAGGCCTGGGAATACTGCGTGCTGCGCGGCGCACCCAGGCTGAGCCAGCACAGCGCTGCTGGGAGCCGGGCGCCGTCGCCGGCGTGCAGCCGCGCCGCCTGCAGCAGCGCCTGCTCGGCCTCGGGCCAGGCGCGCATGTGCGCGTGCAGCATGCCGGCGCTGAAGCGCGCCTCCGCGCTGCGCGGGTCCAGCCGCTCGGCCGCGGCCAGCCAGCGCAGCGCGCCGGGCAGCATGCCCGTGGCCGCCAGCGCGCGCGCCTGCGCTCGGGGCCGCCCGCGCAGTCGGGCCGGGCCGGAGCTGCGTCTTGAGCCTGCCACGGCCTCGCTCTGACCTACATGGCCCCGGCCCAGGCAATGCCCAAGCGCTCCCAATGCGTGATGGACAGACCTCAGGCGCCCAAACCAATACCGCTCTCCAGATCAGGGCCGCCCCGGGTTCGGGACGCGCGCGCACCCCCTCGAGCAGGCCGTCGAGGTCGCGCGCGGCCACGCGCGCTTGCAGCCGGGCGTCCAGCCCGCGCACGAGCGCCAGTTTCTCAGCGGCCTGCCGCCCAGGTGCCCCCAGTGCAAATTCTGACTGGGCGGCCTCTGGCGGCGCCGCCGCGCCGCTCGCCGAGTGCGCTTCCGCTGCGGCCGCGCTGGGCGCCGCGTGCGCGGCGGGCGCGGGCGCCCGCATCACCCGGCGCTGCAGCGCCGGCGAGCTCTTGAGCGCATACTTCTGCGCAGCAGCGCGCGCATCGCATCAGGCGGCGTGCCTGCAGAGCTTTGTCGGTGCCCGACCGCACCAATCTGATCGACGCTCTCCTGAATACAAGTAGCTGAGCGTTGCATTACCACGTGCTCTCCTGCGGCACTTTGAAAAACCAGGCGCCCTTGTTACTGCATGGCGATGTAGGCTCGGCGGCTGTGCTAGTCTCCGTGCAGGGCACGGGCGCAGGCCGGGGCGGGCCGCGCACCCAGCCGAGCACGCAGCACGACGAGGTGAGCCAGAACAGCAGCGCGCCGCTCGGCAGCCGCAGCGACAGCCACCCGATCACTGCCAGGGAGCTCCACATGGCGGCCTGCACCACATCCTGCACATGCACGCCTGCAGCGCGCGGCGCAAAGGGCCTGTCAGCTTCGCGCAGCAGCGCCGGCCTTGCCGATGCGAAATGCGGCAGCTGGGCACATCTCAAGGCGGGGTCCGCGAGCTGCGCGCTGGCATGCGAGCGCACTCTGACCTCGGCGTTACTTCTGCCTCCTGGCGCACGCACACATTCCAGCGCCTGTGGCACTCTCATGCATGAGCCGGGGGGGCGTGCCCAGGGACGCGCGAAACGGCGCGCGCACCGGCAGCGGCTTGGCCCAGCGCCTGCCGTGCCGGCGCGGCCCAGTGGATCTGCAGCGCCATGGCCGCGCACACCGCGGCCGGCAGCAGCAGGCCCTGGGGCCCCATGGGGTACTCGTACACCAGCAGGGTCGCCTGGTCCAGCACGGCGTCGAGCGGCGCGACGCCCACCACCTCAAGGCCCTCACCGGCACCCACTGGCGCAGCGCTCCGACCCTGACCCCAGCCCTCCAGGCCATGCTCCGAGGCTCCCGCGCCGCCCGCGCCGGCCCCGCTGCGCGCGCTTGCGGCCGCGGGGGGCGCGTCCAAGGTGTGCCGGACGCAGTAGGGCTGCCGCAGGTCCGGGAACCACAGGGCGCCGCCGCTGGCAAAGCCCGGCCAGCCGGCGCGCGCCATGCGGCCCACGGCTGTCACGCACGTCGCCCACACTCCCACCTGCGCAATTCCATCCCCTCTGCTCGGTCGCTGCCTCGCCTGCGGCTGCCGGAAGGGCATAGCGCCCGGGGCGCGCCCCCCAGCATGCCGCCTGGCCGTCGCGCGGCATGCATGCGTGCGCGCACACAACGGCACGCCAAAGCCCTGAGCACAGTGGTGCACGGTACATGAGTCTGGTGCTCGCACAGACTCCGCACGCCAGTAACGTCACGATCATGCATGCACGACCTGCAGCCGCTGCTCGTGCCCGTGCATCAAGCATTCACTCACTCGCAGGGCCCTCTCCTCAGCGCAGCTGGCCAGACTCTAGAGCTACACTGCGGCGCTGCGACTCGGCATGAGCCATCAGCGTGGCAGGGCAGGGCGCGCCTGCGCAAGCACGCCGGCCGCGAGACGGGCGAGCGTGGGACTGGGCGACACGTGGAGCTCGCGCTGCAGCCGTTGAAACTCATCGTACGTCTGCGTCAGCCGGCCCTGCAGCGTGGCCGGCGTCGGCGCAGGGCCGGCCGGCGCCCGCACTCGCTGCTCGGCCAGCCCCCAGAGGTAGCCGCGGAGCGCGGACGTGCGCGCGGTGTCCGCCATCAGCGGCAGCTTCGCGACGCGCACGCCTGCGGCGGCGCTGCGTCAGCGCGCGCTCGCGCGGCAGCACCCAACAGAGCACCTCACCCGCTTGCAGGCTTCCAGTGCGTGCAATGCGCCGCCAGCAGGGGCGGTGCAGTGCGGGGCGCCAGCGCAGCGCAGCCAGTGCAGGCAGCGCGCCCTCACCGCAAGCTGCCAGGCTCAACGTGGCCCACCAGGGCAGCCCGGCGGCGGCGTGCAGCGCATCCACTGCCTGCATCACGCCTGCCACGTGCGGCCAGGCGCCCTGCAGCGCCGCAGCGGCGGGGTCCAGCGCGGCGCCGGCCGGCTCGAGCGCCTGGCTCGCCACAGGGGCTGCGCCGGCAGCTGGCGCCGCCGCGGCGACCGCAGGCGCGAGGCTGTGCACGCCGTGCCGGCTGGGCACGCCGTGGGCGAAGGCGCGCTGATGTGCGCTCTGTGTGGTGCCCGGCAGCAAGCTTTCCGCATAGCCTGGCGAAGCAAGCCTGCATGCCGCACAGCCGTCAGCCGCTGCTGGTCCTGGACAGCAAGCGCGTGGCCGACCGCCACACTTCCCGGACGGGGCGCACATGCTGAGTGCACGGACATCCCAGGCCCGCCGCAGCCGCGCAGCCCTCTGCAGCATAGCGCATAGAAAGTGAGGTCCACGGGGTGTTGCTCGAGGTTCAATGAGCTCTGTTGATGGAGCACACTTCCATGGTGGGGTGTCAGAGCAGGTGTACACCCTTAACTAGTACGGCAGCCCCGCCTTTCCAGTGTTGTTCAAGGCCTCCGTGTCGCCCCCTTGGCATTGCATGGACAGCGTCGCTGCTGCAGCATTGGCCCTCTCTGCAGCTGCTGAGCGGAGCGCTTAAAGATGGTGGGCGCTGCCCACCAGCAGCTGCCTGGGTGCTCCTGCAGCCGGCAGCTGGTTCAAGGACCTGCAGCACTGCCGCCTGCATCCTGCCACAGCTGGAGGGTCAGGAAGCGGCCCAGGAGACAGATGCATGTCTCTGCGCTGGCCATGTGCGCCCTCTCTGTGACTCCAACGTGCCTGAACCTACATTGTAAGCCTGCACAACGCTTAAGTATGGCTAACGTGAGTCGTGCAGGTCAGGCGCGGCGGCTGGCGTGGAAGCGGTGGCGGGAGTGCGGCCAGAGGTCGAGGAGGCAATCAGAGTCTCCCTGCAGACGTGCTTGACGGAGACTGACCTGCACCTGGGGCCGTGCACAGTGGTACGAACCAGCTCCAACAGCGCCGCACAGCACACCGTGTTAGCGCTCGTGCACCATCGTGTTATGTTCCTCAGTGAGTATCGCTGGCACCTGTGAAAGCTTAGACACACTGTGGTACTGCAAGTGCGTGGTGTGCGTCCAGGGCAAAGTGCGTGACACATATGAAGTCGGCGACAAGCTGGTTATTGTCACAACGGACCGGCAGTCTGCCTTTGACCGCATCCTGGCGTCTATACCATACAAGGTGTGTACCCACAGCTTGCTTTGTACGCTGATGAATGATGTATGACGAAGGGTGAGGACAGTGGACGAGTTAGAGCATGCAAATCAATTTCAATTTCACGCGTGCACTAAGCGCCTCAGCCGCATGCAGGGTCAGGTGCTGAACCAGACCAGCGCATGGTGGATGCACAGCACGCAGCACATTGCGCCCAACGCGCTGCTGGCAGTGCCCGACCCCAACGTCTCCATCATGCGGCGCTGCCGCGTGTTTCCTGTGGAGTTTGTTGTGAGGGGTTACTTGACAGGTAATGCTTCCCAAGTTGGTTGGGTTTGATCTACAACATAATCTCATGCTGCTCCACACAATTCACTGGCACTTCCATGCCGCACTTACATGTGCATGATGGTGTTATTATTGCATGGTGCACAAAGGCTGCGCAACCATGCGGCATGCAGGTAGGATGCATGCTTGGCAACCGCACGGTGCTGTCACTTGCAGGCAGCACAGACACCTCGCTCTGGACGCACTACAGCGCGGGGGCGCGCGACTACTGCGGCAACTTGTTTCCAGATGGGATGCGTAAAAATGAGAGGTACGTGCGCACCCATTCACAGTTCAGCAACACTGTGGCGCGCACATGTCTCTCATGATGATGTAAAGACATGCCAATCACACATGCACACACAGAATGCAGCTCCTGGCAGCTCTTACAGCTCTTTCCTCTACATAGGTGCTCAAGGCCCGTTAATGGCGGACATGGGCTCGCATCAGAGCGCGCGCCTAACAGGCCAGCCGCTGCAGGTTGGCTGCAAATGTTGTGACTCCGACCACTAAGGCGGCAGATCACGACGAGCCGATTGCGCCGCGCGACATTGTTGCGCGCGGCTTGATGTCGCAGGCGGAGTGGGACCAGGTGCGTGCGCATGCTTGAACGCTTGTACAGTGCACGTGCTAGACACATAAATACGGTCACCGCAGCAGTGCTGACATGACTGCAGTGTGTGCCTTGTCTCCGCCTCATGCTTGCTAGAGCAGACCTTCCAAGACAAATCCCTCTTTCCTTGCTGATGTGGCGCGACTGCCTGCTCTCAGTTGGAGCATGTGCTGAAGAGTCCCCTTGCGGCGAGCTACACTGTGTAGCGCGCTCCCCCCGGGGGACAGCGCCGTGCTCACGCCAGCTCGCGCGGCGGACGACCTCTGCGCCAGCTGGACACGGTGCGCGCGCGCGCAGGCGAGCGCGGCGGCGCTGGCGCTGTTCGAGCACGGCCAGCGCGCGGGCGCGCAGCGCGGCCTGCTGCTGGTGGACACCAAGTACGAGTTTGGCGTCGCCGCGGACGGCCGCATCCTGCTCGTCGACGAGATCCACACCCCCGACTCCAGCAGGCGCGCCGCCGCGCCGGATGCGCAGTTGCTGCTGAACTTGTGCACGCAGGCGTGCGCGGCCCTGCGCGCATGTTTACGAGCAGCATGACACGCCAAGCATGCTCGCACGTTTCGTTCGTCTGCACACTGCGTGCAAACAAGTATAAGACATACACATACGTAGTGAGCTTAGTGCGTCCCTGAGGGTGTTGCACAGCACTCATGCCCTGAGGGTCCGGCCATCCAGGCCGCGGGCGCAACGGCAGCTGTTACCACTACGTCAGCTCTGGCTGCCAGCAAAGCGGCTTCTCGGCGCGTGGTGACGTTGGACGGGTGCTCCAAGCAGTTGCGCCTGTGTTGGGTGCATGCTCGCGAGGCTGCTGAGCGGCCTGTAGCGTGAGCTGCTCGGCACAGAGGCAAGCCTGCTCATGAGACCTGCGGTGCGGCTGGGCAGGTACTGGCTGGCGGACAGCTATGCCGCGCGCCACGCGGCCGGCCAGGAGCCGCAGAGCATAGACAAGGAGTTCCTGCGCCTGTGGTTCCGCGCCAACTGCGACCCCTACGCAGACGCGGTGCCCCCCCCTCAGGGTTCATGGCCATGGGCCGCCACCATGTGCCTATACCAGACTGTCTGTCGGGGTCCACTCGCACCGCCTGGTTCAGGGCCGCACCTGTTTCAGCCATCCGTGCCGCTGAAGCTCACGTTCCCCCAAGCGCGAGTGGTATGGTTGGCGCGGCTCTGCTGCTGCCCAAGGAAATTGCTGAGCGGTTTTCCTGCCGCATGGAGGCTGGCTGGCCCTTGCAGGATAAGGCTGCTTGGGGCTGGTGCACTGCGGCATGCCAACGTGCACAGACTTGTGCACATCCGCATGCTGTCATTAAGAACAGTCGCCTATGAGTTGACCGGCCGCGGCAGGAGCTGCCGGCGGCGCCAGAGGCACTGGTGGTTGAGCTGGCGCGGCGCTACGTGCTGCTGTATGAGACCATCACGGGGCAGCGCTTTGAGCCGGCGCCTGGCGGCCTGGAGCGGGAGGAGCGCATGGCGGCCAGCACGCGCGCCGCCTTGAGCGAGATGAGCTGAAGAACAAAGCTCTCGTAGTGCATGCATTGGTCGCAGCATACGCGGGAGGCTTGCGTGTGGCCAACTCAGAAGCGCATAGCATCTTTCACTTGCAACTGAGCTAGGGTCACTGAGGCCGCCTGGCGGCTGTAGGCAATGCAGGACGGGCCACAGCTGCAGCCATGTGGCTGCAGCTGACGCTGCCTATCACCTCCGCATTACTTCGCACACCACCTCATCTGAGCATGCACCACGTGCAGGATGCTGGGCACCCAGCATGAAAACCTGCCAGAGGCATGCTTGCAGGCATCCCCTGCAACCCTACTCGCCCAGCAAGTGGTCAGCACAGGGCCTTGGTTGATGGGCAGCAATGCCGCGGCGCTCAGGCACAGCAACACCGGACACGCTCCCGCGGCTAGACCTGCCGCCAGTGCCCCCCCCTCCCCTCCCCATGCAGCGCCACACAGCAGACCGGCGTTAATGCTCACCAGCCCGCCACTCCTTGATAAAAAGACAGCAGGCAGTCAGCGGAGTCTCGGCCGGCCGCAGGTGAGCGCGAGCCTGGCCGCGCACAGTGCGTGCGGCCTACAACGCGGCGAAGTACTCCTTGGAGCCCTTGGGGTCGGGCTTCATGGTGCTCTCCCCGGGCTTCCAGCCGGCCGGGCAGACCTCGTCCGGGTTCTCCTGCACGTACTGGATGGCCTGCAGGATGCGCAGCGTCTCCTCCACGTTGCGCCCGAACGCCAGGTTGTTGATCGTCGCGTGCTGGATCACGCCCTGCGCGCCGCAGCGCGCGCCTTGTCAGCGTGACTCCTTCAGAGTGACTTCAAAGTGACTGCTGAGTGGCTGGCCCGAACGCCAGGTTGTTTGTCGTCGCGTGCTGGGTACGCCCTGCGCGGCGCGCGGCGCCGCACATCAGAGTGGCCGCCGAGCGGCTGGCCCGTACACAAGGCTGTCGGTCGTCTTCGTATGCTGGATGACGCCCTGCCCGGGAGAGCGGCGCGCAGCGCAGTTACCTACTATGACCGCCGAGCAGCTGGGAGCGGCGCCCGCTGTGCTGCGAGCTCAGCACGCGTGATCTGGTCCTGCCCTGGCCCGTAAATGATGCCCCACGCCCGAGCGAAGGAGGGGGCATGTCATGGAATGCCGGTGCAACAAGAGCACAGCGCTTGCGCAGCATCAGCCCTGAGCCAAGCTGGGCTGGGGGATGCGGCGGGGGAGGGGGGGGGGCGCACCTCCTTGTCGATGATGAACAGGCCGCGCAGCGCGACGCCGTCGGGCGTGAGCACGTTGTAGCGCGTCGTGATCTCGCGCTTCAGGTCCGAGACCAGCGGGTACGCCAGGTCGCCCACGCCGCCCTGGTTCCGGTCTGGCGCGCGCGGCGGGCGCTCGTTTCAGAGACCTGTCGACACGACACTTGCGACCGCGCGTCAGAGCGCTGTCAACGTGACGCCCGCGGTACGCCAGCTTCCGCCCGCCGCCCTATCCCTGCCCTGGCACCAGCCTAGCATGAGCCCGGCCTATTGTCTGGCACAGGAAGGCGCGCGCGTAGCGCAATGGCAAACAACCAAATCTGCAGCACGCAGAGGGCCATAGCACGAGCAAGAGCTGCGACTGGGCTGGGCTGGATACACCAGCATGACAGGGTCTTGCTGCAACAGAGTAAGGGTGTACCCGAGGCATCACAGGAAATACATGCGGGGAATTGAGCGACTTGCCAGGCAACCGCTTCACATCAAAGACAGTGTGCAACTACAATGAATGCTGGACTGTTGAGCATTGCACGCAGTGGTGACACATGAGAGATTCTGAATTGCACCTTTGCCAGTGAAGAGCAGAAGCACAGGGGGGGCACACCAGTCTGGCACCAGGCCAGGTGCGAGAACTGAGAGTCCACAGACACACCCAGGATCTGCGCCGGCCGCAAAACAGCTTCAGCGAGCATGCGCCTGCGGCTGCAAGTCACTTACTAAAGCTTGGACGCTCACACTTGAGTCTGACCAGCAACATGACCCGAACACGCAGGCAGGTGCTCATGATGCAGGTTACCATTACTTGCAGTGAGTAGCAGTACAGCCTATGCAGATCCCCTGTCCACTCCGCGACCAACCGCAAGACTGGCGCACCTCGGTGTTAATCTTTGCAAACTCAGCGTGTTTGTCGGAGAAGGCAGTTATCTCAGTGGGACACACAAAGGTGAAGTCCAGCGGGTAGAAAAACAGGATGACATACTTTCCCTGCGCCACAGCTCTCAAGCTCAGACTGTGCACTTCTTCCAATAGCCGGCAGGCGGAGAGCCCCATTGCATGTATTGTGCTTCAGGCGTCGTACACCCACAGGCAGGCACAGACGCCGCAACAACGATATGTTCTCTGTATACCGCTTACAATAGGTGCAACTGTTGCGCCGGACAGGTGCAATGGCAGTTTATGGCGCATGCGCACCCGGTACTGCGAGAGCGACAGCGTCACAAACTCCTGGTCAAACACAGCCTCCGCGGTGAACTCGGGCGCCTCGCTGCCCACGAGCGGCGTCTGCGCGCGCTCGCGCGCCATGGTGAGGCTCGCGTAAACTAGCCACGCAATGGAAACCTCTAGGTCGCATGCCGCCGCACCGATGCCTGTGCACGGCACGCCAGCCGGGACGCGCTGCGCTGTGCGCGCGGCGCGCGTGTGCGCAGGCCTGCGCCGCGGAAGCAGGCGGAGCGCGCAACGTGGACCGCTGGCGCTGCTCCCCGCGCCGGCTGGCGCGAGGCGGTGGGAGAACGCGCGACCGTGGTCGCCAGGTTGATCGAGCTCGCCATAACCTGCGCCATTTTACCTGTGCTTTAGAGGGAGACTAGTGCCTCGGCCTGTGCTCATCCGAGCTCGGACCCTACCCTGCCTAGCAGCACACTCTGCAGGCGAAGCAGTGGCTGAGAGCTCATCCTCAGCACATTGATTCTCCTTGCCCACCGAGCACCTCACCCATTCGATTGCAACAATGATGGCCGTTGCGTCCTCGCTGCAGGCCCGCCCCGTGACCTTCAAGG
>JAABUV010004189.1_pt1 | contig 17496 bp, 33 predicted proteins | sample 5559971 | NCBI WGS metagenome assembly JAABUV01 (sample SAMN10711881, study PRJNA513362) | rock metagenome | isolation source: Antarctica rocks | place: Antarctica: Victoria Land, Knobhead nord | collected 2015-12-19
GGCGGCAAAGCTACAAGGTATGCGTGCGTGTCCAGCAATGCGGACGGCGAGAGGTATTAAAAACAACTACGTACTATACATACACCCACCACGCAAGCTTTCGGCAGCACTGATGAAGATAGTTTGCACTTTTGCTAGATTGCTGAGGCAGACTCGAGCAGTACCTCAGATGCACATGGTGGCGGTGGGCAACATGACGACCAGCTCTTGCACTTGCTTCCTCCACTCCACAGCTCAGCGGGCTCTGTGTGCTTCAGCCTCGGAGCAGGGTTTCTGCCAGGGTTATAGCCACTTTGCTGCCAGGTGTGCTTTTGGGCAGGGAAGTCTCCAAAATATCTTGAGGAGCAATGTACCTCCTGCAACTTCACCGCTTTCGGTGGGGCATCAATTGCAGTTTTCTTGTCACCTGATGAGCAGCTGCAGGCTTGTGTGCTGCTGTGCGGGCGCCCCAGAGCCTGTTTGCCGCGGTTGTGCGAAGCGGGCACCATGCACAGGATCATGTGTTGGGTGGATGGGGCGTTCTTAGCTCTCACATTTACAAGGCACACCACGCAGGCTTGCATCTCTGCTCGCCCGTCTGGGACCGCAAGTTCAGGGCAGTTGCGCAGTGTTTTCAGCGGCGGTCGGCAGGCACCCGCAGTTTGGGCAGTGTTTCAGCGAGCCTCTGTTACAGCGACTGGCGTATCTGCGTCGCGACATCGTCCGGCCCTTTATCTGCTGCTATGTCGGCCACCTTTGCCTTGTAGTAGTCCACCACCTGCGCGACGGGCGCAGCTTGGTTGCGCTGCGCCACGGCCTGTTGCAGCTCCTGAGAAGACCAAAGTGTTGCACCGTCACTGCACTCTGAGGCAAGATGTGCTTCACCTGTTGCTGGATGGCAGGCAGACTTGGCAATCTGCTGTCTGACCTACAGACGCTACTACACCTAAGCGAGCTAACGCCGGTCTCCGCACTTTACAAACACCGAGAGAGCACAGAGCAAGGCAGGATGTGCAAGCTCTTGTGTTGGACAGGGAGGCAAGAGCCAGCACATTCAATAGGCGGCCGGTGCATCAGCACAAGCGCCCACGGCACCGATCCGGGGCCAGACCACTGCTACGAAGAAGCAGCACCGGCACAGGACTGGAGCAACAGCCAGACGTGGAGAGCACTACACTTGCTGGGGCCAAGCTTCAAGCAGTTCGAAACGGCCTTGGCGCCCCAAGATGCAGAGAGGGATGGCAGACGCCAGCCGCAGGCCAGGCTCGCACCGGCGCGGTCTGCGCGTGGAACGCCGCCAGGCGCGCTTTCAGCGTGTCCGCGTTGTCGTCCTTGCGCTTGACGAGCGGCTCGCCGGTCACGTCGTCCACACCCGGCGTGCGCGGCGGCGCAAACTTCTCATGGTACGAGCGCCCGCTGGCGGGGTGGATCCAGCGCCCCGTTACCCGCTCCACCTACGTGAGGCAAGAGCTCCGTCGGTGAAACAGGTTGGCAGTCCGCAGGCCAAAGCAACCACCGACTGGTGCCCCACGGCTGCCGCGCCCTTGCACACGCACCTTACTCGGACCTGACATAAACACAGAACATTGCAATGCATGTTCAGCATGGCAGCATGCTGCTCTCAGCTGGGTTGCAGGGTATCCTGTGCTCAGTCATCGCATGCCCCCCGAGGCAACCATCAGCACTAATAAACTCAAGGTCACATGCACACTCTCGGTCTAGCAGCACTGGAATGTAGCAGAGGGCACGAGGGGGTCAGCCGCGCACCAGGACGGGGTCCGGCACCACAAAGTTGAGGACGCGGTCGATGTGCGCGCCGCGCTTCTCCAGCATCTCGTCCAGCTTCTGTGCCTGGACGAAATGCGGACGCCGGTTCAGTGTGTCCACCAGGCAGGGAGGTTCACCACGCAGGCGAGGTAGAACAAGAGCAAACACTGTGTGCGACGCCCCACACCTGCACAACCGTGCGGGGGAAGCCGTCCAGGATGAAGCCAACGCGGCACTCTGGCCGCTGCACCGCCTCACCGATCAGCCCCACGACGATCTCGTCAGACACCAGCGCGCCGGCGTCCATTGCCTTCTTGGCCTGCATCACAAGCAATGCCTCAGGCTCATATGCAAGAAAGTGCACAGCTCCCCAACGCACGGCACGGAGGCGCGCTTGTACAACAGCAGCGCAGAAAGGGGTGCCATACCTCGACGCCAAGGGGCGATTTTGCTGCCACCGCGGCACGCAGCATATCACCCGTCGCCAGGTGGCATAAGCAGTGCTCAGCCTTGAGCTTGGGCGACTGCGTGCCCTTGCCGCAGCCAGGCGGCCCTGCAAGGCAAGCGCTCGAGTCATACAATTGCTTGGCAATGTGCACGAGCAGCAGGTCCTACTGCTTCTGCTCGCCGAAAGAGGAGCAGGCTCGCTTGCTGACAGCAAACACGGCACACCTATCAGAATCACATGCTTCTCCGGCTTTGTTGCGCAGTCCAGCCGTCGCTTCAGCTCTGTTACAAGCACGTCTGTGTCCACCTCAGCAAGAGCTGCAGCAGCCATTGCTGTGAAGGCAGATGGGGCAGGTTGCCTTGCACAAGACTCACAGGCTCATCGCCCTGTGGTCGCTCAGTCCTGGTGCCAGGAGGGCTTAGCAGGAAGTTTCTCTAGGGATGCCTTCCTCATGCATTGCATTGCCATGTCCTTCCCTGCAGACTTCCATGTCGGCATGCACGCACCTCCCACTCACAAAACAGAGCTAGTCCAGCACAATAACTTCAACTCTTTCCGCGCTTGGCACAGGCGCAGTTCGGCTGGGCTTTGGCACGCGCTGCTCGTCCATAGGCCCCTGCTGGCCAGGCGGCACGACAGGTACCTCCTCTGAGCCGCAAAGCCCTCCTGGTCCAGGTCCGTGCTGTGTAGCTCCAGCCAGCGCTGCACCAGTGTCACCAGTGTCGTGACGCGCATCCACCGTCCCACTCGGCGCGGCTGCTGCGGCAGCCTCAGGCGCTGCCCGGCGCGCGTCTGCGCCCTGCTCGGCCGCCGCGTCTGTGCCCTGCTTGGCCGCCGCGTCTGCGCGCGGACTTGATGCCGCGCCAGACGGCGCCGACACGCGCTCCGGCCGCGGCGCACCCGCGCCCGACGCTGCCGCAGCAGCCGTCATGGCATCGGCTGGCGCGGGCCGCTGCGCGTCCGAGCCGCGGTCGGCCGCCGCGTCTGCATGGGCGGCGCTGCGCGGCTGCTGCACATACGGCAGCAGCACGTCCTCGTGCACGCAGCTGCGCGTGCGCAGCACATATGTGGCATCATGCTACTCTGCAAAGGTTGCAGCTCATGCAGCTCCTGGAAGCGCCAGGCATCTCTGTATGCAGGTGCGTGCTGGCGGCACTGCGGATCTGTACACTTGCCAAGGAGAGTCATGTCTCATGTGATTATCAAGGCTGCTTCGCTACTGCGCCGCAGCACCTGCAGCACGTGTCCACCACACTGCTGATTGCCCCACTTTGCCTCTGAGCATGCCATGAGCATACACTCCCATATATGCAGATTTGCATGCCACCCCACCGTCACAAGTACGTACACCACATGCCACACGAACATTGCAGCCACCAAATGACAGTACGTTTATTGTCACGCCTGACCCACAAGGTGGACACAGAGCTAAGTGCTGGCATCGCACCGGAGCACGCCGCCCGCGAGCGCCGCGCTCTCTGCTCGCAGGCCCAGCTCTGCGGCCAGGCGCGGCCAGGCGCCGGTCGCGTCGGCCTCGCGTGCGCCGCCGCAAGCCTCCAGGGCGGCATGCAGGCTCCGCAGGTCCACCTCCCAGCCTGCCCAAGAGGGGTGGCGTGATCAGCCCGACAGGCTGCCGGTGCCGCCCTCCAACAAAGTTGTCTGCAACCAGCACGCCCTTCAGCCTCGGTCACATCTTACTGTGGCGGCGCGTGAGCAGCGCGCATGCTACAGCTCCGCGCAGCTTCACTGAAGCGGACCAAGCTCGATCAGATCATGAGATAGCCAGCATCAAGCTGCCTCACCTGGCGGCTTGCGTGCTTTCAGTCAGACTGCCCTTCCTTATTGTGATGAGACTCAGTGCTGTACCTTGCATCGCGCGCCAACTGTCAACTCATGTGTTCAAGCTGTGCACACACACGCGTTCACATGAGCAAACCTCTGATCACCCACAAAGGTAACTGGTCGGTGCTGACCGATAGAAATACTAGCCAGTGCTTGCCAGGCTTCCTGCAGAGCTGCGGGTTGCACCCGGGCACCATGCTACCCTGTACTGCTGGGTGCTGCTGGGTCCCGCGCCTGCCACGGTCGGCGGCCCAGACGCGCCCAGTCCTTGCCAGGGGCACTCGGCCAGGCGGCCCACCAGGTACTTGCCCATCATGGCCGCGGCCACCTTGGGGTTGGCACCCGCGTCGACTCGCGTGCGCTTTGGCTGGTGGCCTGCACGCCAGGGCGTGACCAATCAGTCGTGTGAGAGGTGAGCAGCGAGGCTGCCTCACAGAATATGCTTTCCAGACATGGGCTCCGAGAATAGGCGTCTTGCGTGTTGGGCCCAATCTGCCCATGCCCGGGCCTCAAAGCTTGCCTCTAAATCCAGCTATAATCCAGACATGCTGCATGAAGGCCATCATCCATAAAAAGCCGGACTGCGCACTGCGAAACTGCTCACTGGCCTCCTAGAAGATGCCTCAAGACGCAGTTGCTAGGCCTAGACCACAGGCAGAAAGTGCCTACGTAGTGCACAGACACATACATACTCCGACAGCCTGCCAGGCGTCAGGCTGACGAATGGGGTGCGCCCGCGGGCCCGCGCACCCGTGACATGCGCTTCACGGTCCGCAGGGATGCCCGGCATGCGGCCGCGCGGCAGCAGCGCGCCGCACGGCGCCTCCGCCGAGCGCCGCGACAGCGCCATGGCCTCCCCGTGCGTCATGGCGGCCACGTCGATGTGCGCCACGCCGGGCGGCAGCGGCGGCAGCTCGTCCGGCAGGTCGGGCACGTGCGCGTCGTCCATGAGCCCGGGGTACCTGCCCGCAGCGCAGCCGCGCTGTGGCACTGTATGAGGCGTGCAAAGGCGACGTGTCCCCACTCCGTCCATTGATGGCATGTGTCCCAGGCGGCGGCGGCGGCGGGCGTTCTGGCAGGCCAGGCGCATGCATGGCCGCTTATGCTCCACTGCCTGCCGTCTCTTCAGCAATGGCTTAGGTGAGCGGCCCAGCGGGCATGTGTGCGCGCCATCAGCTCTCAGGTCGCGCAGGCCAGGCTGACAGAACAATGCAGTGTCTTGCCACTAGAGCAGCTACACACCTTGGTGCGCACCTGTGCAGCAAGAAAGCCAACAAGATGCGGATACCAGCCACTGCACGTGGGAGCATGTACACACCCAGCTTTGCTGTAAGTGAGCAAAATTCATCCCACGGTGCTGCTCACTTAATAAACAGCCTGCACCGCCGTGCAAGCGGTATGCTACACAGCTAAGCGCAGCAGGCCTTCAGCGGACCTGAACGCCACGTCTCCCAGCCCAGCAAAGGCGGCTGCACTAGAACAGCGCGACGGGCGCAGCCACGCACTTGCCAAACGCGCTGGCGCTGACCTCCCGCGCAGCCCGGGCAGGCCTGCCAGGCTTCTTCCGCGGCGGCGCTGCCTGCGCAGGCGCGCGCCGCGCGTGCGGCGCGCCGCTCCGCGCGTACGCCCGCCGCCCCCGTCCTGCGTAAGCCGCCTGCGCCGCGCCACTCTCTCCTTGCCTGCCTCAGCGGGCGCCTTGCGGTCCTGCACGCCTCAGTGCGGCATCACCCCCAACAAGTGCCCTTGCTCGACCGCTGCAGTGCACACACGTTCAAACGTGTGCCGCAGCAGCAGCAAGTGGAGCGCTGTGCAGTGCAAGACGTGGTATGGTCAGCTATATGCGAGCCACAAACCTCCAGGGAAGCGTGAAGCTGGAGGCGCTCCGCTGGCGTGACCGCACCTGAAGCGGCGTACCGCGCCGCGCGAGGTATGTCGCGATAGGCACCCCAGACTGGCCGTCGGGGAGCAGCACTTTGATCGAGGCCTTCCACTTCTTGCTCGAGGCGCGGCCGCCTTGCCTCTCAAACTCGTTCGGGCGCAGCTCCCTCACGCCCCCGCTGTCTGCAGCCCGGGAAGCATGCGGGGCTAGCGCAAGTAGTATAATAGTACTGGTTGGCAGTGTGCGCAGGCGCAGTAGAAAGCAGGCACTGTACAAGAAAGCAAGAAACCACTCGACAAGTGTGGCGAGGCAGGGGCAGACTGCACTGCGCACCCTCGACGAGGACACGCTCCTCCGCTATGAGGAAACGCCCCCGCAGGGTGCCACAGATGACAGCCACTGACTCGGGCGCCACTTCCTGAGGTGCCACATCCCGAGGTGCCGCATGCTGAGGTGCTGCACTCTGAGGTGCCGCACTCTGAGGTGCTGCGTCCACAGCATCACGGTCTGACGCACTGGATTGTGATTTGCTGCTGGAAAAGCCGGCGCTCACGGCGGGGCCACTGGAAATGACTATAGGCTGCGACATCCAGTGCCTTTCTTGCGCTCTCTTCCCTGTGCATATCTCTCTCCGGGCCCACTTACCAGTGACTAGGAGCCTGGGCACGAGACCCTGTCACGGGTCTGGTTGCCACTCCCTTGAATGCAGTGTAATTATTAGCCATCGAGAACGCGCAGTTGCTCACAGATAGCTGTAAAGTTGTAGTTTCTGCAGTACAAGGCCTGATTGTGCTTGATGCACGCGTGAGCGATGGCTGTTGAGGGCGGGGCAGCCGTGCAATTTGGGAGCATTGCACTGGGCCACAGGGGCGGAACGGTGCGCAGCTGGCCAGGAGGCTGAACGCGTTGGGTGACATGACGTGGGTGCTCGAGCGTAGGCGCTCACGGTGTGCGTGCTTGGCGTGCAGAGCCTCGGGCGGTTGAAGATCACGCCGACTGGCCTCGCCTGGCGAAGGGATGGCGGCGGCAAGACCGTCGATGTGCCGCAGAGCGGTGCGCGGGCCTGTCGCAGCAAGCAGCGCCAGCTTGCCACGTGCAACGCAGCCTGCACCACCCAGCGAGCCTTCGCCTGTGCGCCTGTGGTACAGAGTGTACCCGTCGTGTGCACGCACATTGCTATATCTTTTATGCAAGGCCTGTGTTGATCGTGGTGTACGGCCGGGCGTTTACTGCGAGCACGCGGGGCAGACATCCACGGGCTCTACTGGAGCAAGACGCCGCAGGGCTGCCAGCTCAGCGTGCAGCGGAAGGAGGAGCGGCTCGTGCAGCTGACCGGCTTCCGGGAAAAGGTGGGCAGCGCTCGGGGGAGGCTTGCTCACGCCCCGCCTCTCTCGCGCGCTCTCCCGTGTGCGCAGTCCGACACGGGCGCGCGTCTTGCCACGGCAGCCGGGAGTGCATGTGCTGCTTTGCACTGGGCTCCCAGCCAGCTGCTTGCCCAGCCTGCCGCCACGAGCCCCGCGCGCCTGTGCGCCACACGCGTAGCTCGCGGTGGTGGGAGCCGCAGCAGCGCAGCGCCATTCCCCTGCTGCCATGTGCCAGGCCCCCAGCGCGGCTGGCGCCACCCTAACGCTGGGGGCACCGGCAAGCTCCGCGCTGCTGTGCGCAAGCAACCCCACTCTGCGCGTTCTTGGCGCCGGCTCGAGGCGCGCGCGCGTGCATGCAGGACCTGGCCGCTCTGCGAGACGCGCTCGCACCATTAGGCCACGATGTAGAGGTGAGGGCCCGCGCGCGCACTCCCCGATGCTGACGCACGGGAGCTCATTAGTGCCAGGCCCTGCAGCTCGCTGCACGTCACCTGTGCACGGAAGGGCACACAGGTTGGCTTGCATCAGCGTGCGCGCCGCGCGGCGTACAGGGCAAACGTCAGGCGGCACGCAGTGCAGGGCAGCGGGCGGGCATGTGAGTGCTGCCTGCATTTGCAGGGGGGGCAGGAGCCTGCAGCGGTCAGATGGACCAGGGGGTCCTGCAGCGGGCGATGCGCGCGGGCTGCCAGCGGTCCAGGACAAGGGCCAATTCATCGTGAGGGTTACGACGAGAGCCTGCCCAGCGGCGCTCGCTTGTTCCAGGGGACCCCGCAGCGGCCGACGTGCGGCGGCCGCCGGCGGCGCAGGAGCAGGAGATGGCGGTGAGCGGGCGGAACTGGGGCGCCGCGGCGGTGCAGGGCAGCACGCTGACGTTCAGCGTCGGCGGCCGGCCCGCGTTCCGCGTGCCGCTGAAGGACGTGGGCGGCGTGCAGCAGGCCCCGCAGGAGGCGCGCGCGGCCCCGCGGCCCGCACGAGCGCTGCAATCGAGTCGTGGGGAGCAGGCGCTCCCTGCGCGCGCACTGCGAGCTCCAGGGTGTGTGACAGTGGCCCACAGAGGCTGGGGCATCCCGGCGAGGCCGGGCGGGGAGGGCCTGGCGCCCTTGCCTGCCAGCGGTGCTCTCCTTGGGTTTGACGCCGGCGGCCTGGTCCCGAAAGACCTGTAAGAGCGCTGGGCGAGCCCCTTGGCAGTGCGCGGGCTTGTGAGCTGTGCGCGGCAGCGTGAGTTTGCATCTCTTACCGCTGGTCTGACGCTCACTTCGATGGACGCTGTATACGCGTTATGGACATGTCATTGCATGCCCTGATACGATCGGGGTGACCCTGCGAGGGTAGGGTTAGGGTTAGGCAGGCGCCAACGGCAGCGCGCGCGCCGCGGCCAGGCGCTGCTAGAGTTCCGGATGGACGACGCGGCGAGCGGCGAGCGCGAGGACGCGCTGGTCGAGACAGACCAGGGTAGGATGAGGGTTAGGCAGGCGCCAACGGCAGCACGCGCGCTGGGGCCAGGTGCTGCTGGAGTTCCCGATGGACGACGCGGCGAGCGGCGAGCGCGAGGACGCGCTGGTCGAGATGGGCTTCTACGTGCCCAAGGAGGCCGAGGGCTTTGCCGGCGCGGGCGACGACACGAGCGCCAAGGCGCGCGCTGCCGCCGCCCCGCCCGGCGCCGCCCCACGGCCGCGCCGTGGAGGCGGGGCATGCCTTGAGCGCGCGCTCGGGTGGGCGCGCAACTGGCATGCTCCGCTGCCTGGGCGCACCAGGAGTACAGAGCGCTGCGCGTCTCAGGCCCGCGCTCCACGACCTTGTGGTCCTGCGAAGAGAGGCGGGCGCAGCGGCGGCGACCAGGTACTGCGAGAGCGAGCAGCTGCGTGCGCGCGTTTGCTCTGGGCGAGCGCCAGATGCATGACGCATACACCACCAGGCCAGTGTTGCCCACGCCCTCGGTCGAGATCGCGTCCAGCCGCGCACGTGGCCAGGGGCAGCCCGGCCGCGCCAGCGGCTTGGTCGTCATCACGCGAAAGCCCTGCGCCCGTGCCTCGCTCAGGCGGCCCGCCGTGCGGCTGCGCGCCGGCGCCGCCCTGCCGGAGGAGGCCGTCATCGTCGTACATCATGCGCTGCCACTCTGCGCGGTAGCCCTGCATGACGCATGGCATGAATGGCAGGCTCAGCGCCTCCACCGCATGCATGCCATGCGTCCTGCGAGAGTTCCACGCAGAGTGGCAGCGGATTATGTACGACGACAAAGGGCTCTGCCAGCAGGGCGCGCCGGCGCCGCGCAGCCGCGCGGCGGGCTGCTGAGGGAGGCGTGGAAGTGGCGCTTTCGCGTGGTGACGACCAAGCCGCTGGTGCGGCCGGGCTGCCCCTGGACACGTGCGCGGCTGGACGCGATCTCGACCGAAGGCGTGGGCAACACCGGCCTGGTCAACCGGCGCCGCGCGGCCTGGTCGCGCGGCCGGCGCAGCAGCGCGGCAGGCGCTCCATGGCCACGCGGCTGCGCAGACAGGAGAGCGCCCCTCGAGCGCAGCGACCGATGCAGCCAGGGCGGTAGCGGCCGACAGCGCAGCCCCCCTGCAGGCGCGCAGGGCAGGCGCACTGCGAGCGCGCCTCATGTCAGTTCGGCCGCGCGCGCGTGCAGGTCTTCCACGACCGCGTGGTCGAGCACACAGAGGCGGGCGCGGCGGCGGCCGGCGACGCGGTGGTGACGTTCGAGGGCGTCGCTGTGCTGCACCCGCGCGGCCGCTTCGACATCGAGATGTACGCCACGTTCCTGAAGCTGCTGGGCCAGGCGCGCCCCTGATGCCTTCATAGGGTGAGATCAGGTAGTTGCAACCCTACCCTAAGATGGGCCCCGCCGAAGCCAGCCAGCGCTACATGTGCAGCACGCTGCGGCTGGCGTGCTGCGTGTGCCCCTGTCAGGGCGTGCAATTTCGTGCAGCCACGCTGCGCGTCCAGCAGGCTGCATGCCTACGTGCAGTGAGTGCGCCACCATCATCCGCTGCCCGGGCACTTGCACTTCATGGGCTTCTGCTCCTGGTCGGGCATCCTACTCTCCTGCATGCCCTGCTTTGCCACTGTCACTCTGCACTGTAACCACCGCAAGTTGTGAGATGCTAATGATTGCGTGTAGCAGTGGGCCCCCGCTGCACAAGTACCGGGTACATCCTGCCGTTCGGGTGCGCGGCCCTGCTGAGGCCGGGCGCGTGCCCTCTGCGCGCAGGCGCAGGACTTCAGGATCCAGTACGACTCCATCATGCGCCTGTTCGTGTTGCCAAAGAATAACACGCCGCACACGCTGGTGCGCTTTGCGAGTCCCCCTGCGACGTCTTTCGTCGCAGTCTGGTAGGCCAGACTGCGCTGTTTTCTGGGTTGTTGGTGGTCGGCGCAGCGTTGTAGGCAGAACTCACACGCAAGGGCAGGCAAGCCCATAAATGATAGAGCACACCTTTGACAAGTAAAGGGCTGCCAAAGTGAAGGGCTGCCGAAGGATGCGCGAGCGCTGCGCCCGGGCGCGCAGGTCGCGATCTCGCTGGACCCGCCCATCCGCAAGGGCCAGACGTACTACAACCACGTGCTGGTCCAGTTCTCCAAGGACGAGGAGGCGGCCAAGTCGCTGGAGCTGCCCGACGACCTGTTCGCCGCCAAGAACGAGAAGGCGCGCCTGAGACTCGACGCAGCGGGCGCCTGCCCCGCGGGCAGCGGGGCGCGCGGCGCCTGCCGCGCCATCGCGGCGCTCGCCTGCAACGCGCATGGCTGCAGCGCACAGGAGCTCTGCCATGGTAGCCGCGAAGCTGGGTGCCCTGTGGCGCCCGCCACTGCCCAGCTCGGTGCGGACGGTCGCGCTTGGGCGGCGGTGCGCCGCGCTGAGGCCGGGGGCGCGCGCAGTGCGGCGGCAAGCTGCAGCGCGAGCTCGACGGCGCGGCGTTCGAGGTGTTCGCGCGCGCGCTGCGCGGCCTGGCTGCCACCAAGCTGACCAAGCCGGGCACGTTCCGGACCGCCGACGGCGACGGCGAGGGCCACGCGCTGCGCTGCTCGTACAAGGCGCGCGCCTGCGCCTCAAACCCTGCGCTGAAGGGTTTGCCACAAACGGCAGCCGCGGGGAGGCGGGCACACAAAGCGTGCTGGACGCGCTGGAGCGCCGCACGGCGCAGCGGCCGCTGGCGCACCGTGCGCCTCCGCCCGTGTGTGTCGACGCTGCGCTGCGCGGCAGCGAGCCCGCTCCGGGCGCGCCAGCTCGCCGGGCGCTGCGGCGCCCGGAACTTGCTGCAGTAGGGTGCCACTGGCTGACCGCGAGGTTCCTGCGGCCGTGCAGGCAGACGACGGGTACCTGTACCCCCTGGAGCGCGCCTTTTTCTACGTGCACAAGCCGCCCACGCTGCTGGTGCACGACGAGATCGAGAGCATCGAGTTCATGCGCCAGGGCGGCGGCGTGCTGGCCGCATCCGCCAAGACGTTCGACCTGCTCATCCGCATGCGCAACAGCACGGCGCGTGCCCTGTTGCCTTCTGTGTGTTACTACAACATGCGTACTACAACGGGAGCAAGGGGGTTTGCCGAGATGGCGGACGTGCCTACAGCACGCGCGCGCGCAGACCCCTGAACCCCTGTATGTGCTGGCGCTGCCTGCCTGGAGCGGGCTGCGAGACGTACCAAGTAGCCGCGCAGAACCCACGCCTCGTCACCACCCGGCTCAAGCCGCCGGTCACCACTGTTTGCACTGACCTGGCGCTTGGCGCAATGCTCCTGGGGACTCGCACAGCGCGTTTGCGCTGCCTCCCGGCCCACAGCCACGCTGTGTTTGCGTTCCGTGCCAAGGCCAGCAGGGCCGCCCTGATTTGCCACGATGTAAACTTTGCTCCCGCCTTTGCGTGCGCCCCAGAGCTGCTTGAATCTTCTTTCCTATTTGGTGACATACCAGTAGACACCATTGGCTGACATGCCAGTAGACACCATTATCTGACATGCGGCGCCGGCGCGCGCGCGCAGGACTACCTGTTCCGCGGCATCCAGAAGTCGGAGTGGGCCAACCTGTTCGAGTTCATCCAGGCCAAGCGCCTGCGCGTGGAGAACCTGGACGAGGCGGCCGGCGGCCCCGGCGGCGGCCGCGCCATCGACCTCGGCGAGGACATCGACACCGGTGTGCGCCGCGGCCCCGGCTGCAAGCCCCGGCTGCAAAGTTCGGGAGGCACAATGCTGGAGCACACAGACAATTGTGAGGGCTATCGACTGTGTGTGTAGACGTTCGGCTGACACTGCATTATGCTCAGATCGCATGGCGTGCACAGAGGCCGGCAGTGAGGAGGATGCAGAGGACAGTGGCGGAGTCCTCGGGGCGGTGATCGCCGCCGCCAAGACCAGCAGGCTGTGCCGTACCCGGCCCTGACACCGAGGCGCGCCCGCTGTGGCGCGCAGGCGTGGCGCGCATGGAGGCCGACGGCGAGCTGGACAGCGAGGAGGAGGACGAGGACTTTGACGAGCGCGCCGCGGCGGCCGCCGCGGCCGCCGAGGAGGCTGAGGAAGAGGCCGAGGACGCCGAGGACGACCTGCTGGACGAGGAGCTGCCGGTGCGGCGCCCGGGCTGGCTGGGCACACGCTGCTGGCTGGGCACACGCGGCTGTGGCACGGGGCAGACGAACAATGGACATTGCCAGTGTCTGGCCAAGGCCCTGGGCTCGGGGCATGGGGACTTGCCGCCGGCAACGCGCGCGCGCTGGCCCCGTTGGTGACACCAGCCCCCACCCCTTACAAGCTGGTTGTCACGTATTCGTGGCTTCCCAACAAAGCTTGGCATACCCTGTATGCCCTGGAATGTGGCCTCCCAGTGCAGCCGCAATATTGCACCAAGGCCGGGCGCACGGCTAGCCCCCAGGTCCTGCGCATTTTCGGGGGGTCCTGGGGTAGCCAGGGCACCGTTTCAGCTGCCACTTTGGCCAAACTCTTGTCCTGGAGGCGTAATTTTGTCACACATGTAGGTTTGCGGACCGTGTGAGCGGATAGGCGCGCCTGGGACGCGCCATGAGAGCTGTTGGCGGCTGTTCGCCATGGACATTTGGGCAAGTTCACATTTTCGAATGGGTGCCATGGGATTATGGCTGATTAGATGCCTGCCTCATAGGGAGTGCCAGCCTGTGGACCTCCCCTCCCCCTGGCTATCTGCACACCAGCAAGCACTGGCACGGTGAGCGGAGGACGTGGAGGAGCTTGGCGGCTGCTGACAAACTTGGAAGAGGCGTGCCCGCACCATGGCAGGCGAGGTGAGATGGCCGTTGTGAGCGGGGCTCCCCTGCGGTTGGGCCTAGTCGCCGGGTGTGTGGCCTGTGGCAGCAGGCGGGTGGTCTCAGGCGTCACCTCGGGCCCGCAGCATCCTTTTCGGCGGCCGATCCTGGCCGGGCAAGGTCTTCCTGGGGGGACACTGTCGGGCCAGCTGATGCCATCGCGCTGACCGGGCCTGCTGAGGTGCTTGCCCGCAGGGCTCAGCAGGTTCTGCGGTCGGCAGGGCGACCAGAAGGCCTGCAGGAGGCCAGGATTGCTGGGCAGACAGCGGGCGGGGGTGCTATGAGAAGCCCCACCAGACCAACAGTCACATCAGGCAGCCTGCTGCTGAGGCCTGGCACCAGGGCTCGGGGGCTGGGCACTGGCGTCCGTTTCACGTAGTGGGGTTGCTCATGGCAGGGATGACACTTTAGCATCCTTGTGGCATGCTTATGCCTGAAGGTGCGCGGCGGCCTGCCAGGCGCGCAGCTTTGGTCCGTGGTGCGCACGGCGGTGCGCAGCGCACAGCAAGCTGCCTGTGCTGCGGGGCATCTGCTGAGCGCGTGCTGTTGTTAGGCGCGCGCGATCCGCTGCCGCTGCTGCTGGACCACCTAGGAGCAGCCTCTCTGTACCCGGGGAGGTGCCACGCTGCAAGCGGGCACTCAGCGCGGCACCGGGGCGAAACAGATGGCTGCCATAGGCGGCGTTGTGAGCGCTGCCAAGTCAGCGGCAGCCCTGTACATCCCATGTCACTTGGATTTCTTTGTTTTTACGCAGCCGCAGCTCCTTGGGGCTGGCCTCTCGCTAGAGGGGCTGCAATTTTGTTTGAACAGGAGGGACTGGGCTGTCTGTATGCCCTGCCGCAGGGCGCAGCCTGCCGTCAGCACATACAGTACAGCTGCGCCTGCTGCAGCTGTTACCGGCGTACTGTACTCAGTGCTTTGCAGAACTCGCAGGCAAAATACTGACGGCACACGCGGGGGCGCGTGCTGGCCAAGGTGAAGAGTATTGCTGGCACCAGCGCACTGTATCAGTGGTTTGCAGGATGCACAGGAGAAAAACTGACGGTGCACGCGGGGCTGCCTGCAGGCCAAGGTGAAGAAGCCCAAGGCCGAGAAGCCGGCCAAGGCAGAGAAGCCGGCCAAGGAGCCCAAGGCGCCCAAGCCCAAGGCGGAGCCGAAGAAGCGGAAGGCCACGGCGGCCGAGGGCAAGGCCAAGAAGCCCAAGAAGGACAAGGATGAGCCCAAGCGGGGCCTGTCCGCGTTCATGCTCTTCTCCAAGGACAACCGCGAGCAGGCGCGCGGCCGCCATTGCATCCTTGCAGGCTGCGTTGTGCAGCACTTGCAAGACCAAGAGGGTCACGGTTGCTTGCAAAAGCATCAGTGCTGTTCTGCAGACCCTACCAGCCGCACAGTATGTGAGGCGGGGTGGTGGATGTGGTGCTTGGTTGGACAGCGCTGCTTGCAGGCTACGCACGCTGTTAGGCTGGGCCTGGGTTCAGGGGCAAACGCGCAACCAGAGCGCTTTATGTGTCCCCGAGGTCGCCATCGTTAAGCCACACGCTGGAGTTCATGTGTGAAGTGTGGTGTTCACGGGCTGCGCGAGCGCGTCCGGAGCGCTGAGCGGCTGCCGGCGCGCGCGCGCGCAGGTGAAGAAGGATCAGCCCGACCTGACCTTTGGCGAGGTGGGCAAGGAGCTGGGCAAGCAGTGGAAGGAGGCCGACGAGAAGGTCAAGGAGAAGTACGCGGCGATGGCCAAGAAGGAGAAGGAGCGCGCCGACAAGGAGATCGCCGCCTACAAGGCCAAGAAGGAGGGCGAGGCGCCCGCCGCCGCGGCCAAGGACGAGGACGACGCCGACGAGGAGGACGAGGCGGCCGACGAGGAGGACGAGGACGAGGACGAGTAGGGCCGCGCAGCCCTGACGCAGCCCTGCATCAGGCCGCGCGCCCGCCCGCGCGCTCGCACGCTGTGCCGCCCTGCCCCCAGCAGCGGCGCGCGTGTGCGCGAGGCTGCGCGGCCTCCACTGGGGGAGTTTGCGATCCTATTCCTTGTGCCGCGCACAGAGCGCGGCTCGTTACGCGGGCACTGGCTTTGGGGGAGGGAGGCCGAACGTATGGAACTGGTGCCGGCCGAACCGGGGTTGGGGCGGGGCCTGTCGCGCGCGCGCCGTGCGCGCGCGCTTTGCGGGGTGCATGAAACGCAGCCCGCCGCTGAATTTTTGGTCTGCTTCTGACATGCTTCTCGTGTGCGACTCGCGCCGCTTGCGCCCGCCTAATGCGCCGCCGCGGCGAGCGTGTATTCTACACCTGTATAAACCGGGGTCGCGCGTGTTGCTGGTCACGCTGTCCGAAGAGTTTGATGTTCCCAGGACCTGTAATTCAGCCACCGACTGCAGCATGCGTGCCGGCCACTGGCTCACAAAGCCCCAAGACAGAGTTGCTCCTGTGCGCCTAGTGCGCCTGATCAGAACGCTCAGCTCCGATAGCTGAGAAACGGTCGTTCTTCAGCCCAAATTGTGGCTGTATGTGGGTGCAGCCCAGTGCGGAGTTGCGCAGCAAGCTCGATTCAACATTTGCTGAGCAATTGAACTGTAGGTAGGCATGCAAGAATGCAGCAGGCCACCGCTCGAGTGTCTGGTGCTTACATGAAGCTGCCAAAAAGCTTAGTGGATTGGCTGGCCAACCTAACCCTACTGCCTCTTGTAATGCATCTTCAATATAGCTAACAGCCAGGACTCGCAGGCTGCGGTGTATGTTACTTTTGAGGTGTTTCTTTTCAGATACAATATCACGATGGCGACAACAACAGTCACGCAGACCGTTTTCCACCCGTTTGAAAGGAAGATGCAACAGGCCGCTGGCATTGACTTGCTTGAGATAGAGGCCCTTGGTGAGTGTGAAAAAGTTATGACTGCACTCACCTACTTGCACTAGGAAGCGTGTGAGTCATGCACAGTGCATTGCCTCGCCTGCATCGAGTCAAAGCGGCCACAAGAGGCCGGCACTGATGAAGCTGTGGTGGCTCGTGCACAGGCCAGCGCGTCATTCGCCCGTCCATGCCAGAGCAGCACCGCATGTTCTTTGAGGCCCTGCCGATGCTGATGGTGGGAGCGCTGGCGCCGAGCACGGGGCAGGTCGTCCCCCTGGCGCTCACCGGCGCGCCAGGCTTCGTGCAGACGCCGACCCAGACCTCTCTGGCCATCACGCCTGACCAGCTGCTGGACCCAGGTGCCCCTTGCGCTCGTGCGTCCGCCCTTGACGGAAGACAGGCACGCTGTGGGAGCTGGGGGCCACTGCCCGGACAACAACACGCTGCTCTGCACTTGCTAGTGCTGGTGAACCTGGGCTGTGCGGGAGTCACCGCGGGTGTTACATGACTAGACATATGCTGGCCAGTTCTGGCGCACAGACTCGTCATTACTAGGTGTGGCGTGCGCAGCGCTGTTCACGCCGGGCCAGCGCCTGGGCCTGCTGGGCATCGACCTGGCCACGCGGCGGCGCAACCGCGTCAACGCGGCCGTGCGCAGCCTCGCGCACAACACGCTGACCCTGGACGTGCTGCAGAGCTACGGCAACTGCCCAAAGTACATACAGGTGGGGCGCCCGCAACGAGTCCTTCACGCACCCCGATGGTGCTGCCTGCAGAGTATACGGCAGCAGTGGCGGTGGGCATTTTGCAGCACACAGGTCACGCTGCCCTTCTCAACGGCCTGCTGGAAAAGGCCTGCTGGGAAAGCACGCCAGCGTTCCACCCGCCCATGTAGATTTTCCAGGGAGTGCGTCGCATCCCTCAACCGCTCCCCCTTGCGCAGGTCCGCCAGCTGCGCGTGCGCAAGCCGGGCGCGCCCGCGTCCGCCGCGGCGGCCGCGCCGGCGGCCGCCGGCCCGCTCGGCCCGGCGCAGGCGGCGGCGGTGGCCGCGGCAGACACGTTCTTCATCGCCACCTGCTACTGCGCGGAAGGTCGCGCCCCCCGCG
>JAABUV010004190.1_pt1 | contig 17495 bp, 9 predicted proteins | sample 5559971 | NCBI WGS metagenome assembly JAABUV01 (sample SAMN10711881, study PRJNA513362) | rock metagenome | isolation source: Antarctica rocks | place: Antarctica: Victoria Land, Knobhead nord | collected 2015-12-19
CTTCCCTCTAACTAACTAGGCTTGCTCTGCTGGTGGCGTCATCGTCGTCGTCCTCGTCGACCTCACGACAAGCGTAAACACCAAGCATAGTCTATTACGGGAAAGGTATGACTCGCAGGCGATCCTCATGCGTTGAATGCATGACAAGTACGAAGATAGAGAAGTAAGATCGGCTCTGATGGCCATTGCTCCGCATCGATTGGCAGAGAGGCTCAACCTGTTTCGAGGATGTAGGTCGCGCGACCCATACTTGAGGTGACGCGACCATGCCGATCATCCGGAGCTAAGACCCACGCTAACACGCGACCTCATACATAGATTTCATGATCGCACAAACCTTTACTCTTACAACTCACAAACCATCAATAATTCATTAATCATTCCAACCAATGCCTTCAATAAAAGAAACAGAGGCATACGTCGCATATCAGGCCTTGAAAACAAGGCCAGATTGACACTCAGCATGAGTCAAAAACGAAGTGAGTAAAGCTCTCACTGTGACATGAATTAATTTCGAATTAATTCTGAATTAATTCGAGCTGTCTTTGTATTTCTGAATTTCTTGATGAAAAGAAAAATAGATTGATTATTTACTGATATGTGATTAATCATTGATTAATCATGATGATTGAAGAAAGAGTTGATAAAAATAAGAAGAATTAATCAATGATTAATATAATATTGATTGCTGATTGATATTGAATTAATAGCAGGGAAAAATTGTCATCATGTCGAAGAAGATATTTTGTCGATATCAAGATGAAAATGTGTTGAGATCATGTCTAGAAATTAATCAGAGTGCATGCATGACTAAAATGTTTGATTTATAAAGATAGCTATAACTAAGACTTTAAGAATACAGAAGAAAGAAGATACAAAAGCAAGAAGAACATACTTTATATAGTAGTTACTCAGATCGACGCTAGTTTCAAAGAGAACGTGTTGAAACACAAGAAAGATGTTGATTTGAAAGATGTTTATGACACAAAGAAATGTGTTTATCATAAACATCTGTTAACTACTTGTAACATAAAGAAGTGTGTTTATCATAAACATCTGTTAACTACTTGTAACATAAAGAAGTGTGTTTGTCATAGAAGACAATAAAAGTGAGTTAGAAGATGCTAGAGAAAAGAAAAGATGCTGAGTCATATTTGAGTCAAATCTGAGTCAGATTCAGATCAGATCTCAACTAAATCTTGACTAGCTTTAATCATTATGCAGAAAACTCGCTAATGTTCACTGCAAATTGATTAAAGCTTCAGTCTTGTTCAATCTTAATATACTTGTAACATTATTTCTCTTTTTGAAAATTTATGTTTGCATGAATAGAACAAATGAAACGCAAAAATTTTCACTATTTTTCAATTTAATGTGACTTGTCTGAATAAAACTTATGAAATTCAACTAAAACTTCTTTCAAACTTTTGAATTCTTCTTTATCAACATAGTATCATTTATTGTTTTGATCTAGTTTTATTTATTTGATCTTGTATTGTATTTGATCTCAATATCATTTAGAGTTCAAAATGTCATTTATCTTTCAATGTTCATCATTTTTAATAGTGAGAAATTTAAATGATTTTGAATGCTGTTCTGATAAAAGATCATTAAGATAAGAATATAATAGCTTTGAACTGAACATCAAATGCAACTGCTTCATGCTTATCAATAAATGAAAATGATAGAAAATTTCAACTTTGACAGTGATTTAATAAAATTCTAACTGTTTATCTTTCAAATTCTTACATGATTTAGTTGTCTTTATGTTTCTAGAGAATAATCAAATTCAGTCGTTTACTTCATAAATGATATCTCATTTATGTTTATTAATTTGAGCTTCAATGATCTGCTTCATCTTTTTCAATTGCTGATGATTGAAGATAAGAAATTCTTTCATTCAAATGATAATATCATTTGCTTTTCTAGCTTCAAGATGTTCACAAGTAGTTTTGTAGTCAATTGTATCTGAATTGAAACTCATTCATGAGTGAAAATTCTTATTGAAGTAGAATAAAATCATTGAGATGATTGAGAAGATATTGAAATTTTCGCTGAATTTCATCATTGAAAGTCATTTTAAGTCAGTGATGAAACTCATCTGTACATGATGCTGACTACAAATTTACTGTCTAGCTACAGTAAAGTTTGAATAACATCAAAATACTGCATGATGATGAAGCGCTGTGCATTGATTGCATACAGAGTTTTCGTGATTGCACAGACTTTGATAATCTCAATGTGCATGTTACAAGCAATCTGCATGCAAATGAGAAAATCAAATAAAACACAGAACTATGAGAAAAATCACTTATGAAAATCATTCAATTCAGTATTTTGTCATTATGATAACAAAAACTGAAACAAAACATTCTTGTATTTGATTTGTTGAGAATGATTAACAGAAAGAACTTGAATCATGAACATTCTTTAAATTTACATGCTAACTATGTATAAATCTTGTTAAGACTGCATGTTTATTACTATGATATAAGCAACTTACAAGACTTATTAAGTTCAACACAAGCAAACTTGAAAATCTCATTAATATCATTTAACAAATGTTCAAATACAGACATTTTATACATGAGTGATACATTGACAAGAAGACTTTGTTAAGAGAAGAGAAACACAAGTGAATTAGTAAATTATCTGATTAAAAGTGTAGCATATGAACATTTCTGCAAGACATGATTAATCTGCATGAGAAAGATCTTTACAAATAATACAAAATAAATGAGTTGCACATTTTACAAATAAAGTGAGTGTCTGCAAGACATGATATACAATGATGATGATTGTTAATCTTGAGAATCTTCTTTCTTCACTAAGTTCTGACTCTTGAATATCTTAATGATAGAATCAATCTCTAGTTAAAGACACTATTTATATAGTTTGAGAAAATAATAGCATATGTCAATGTGATTAAAGAAGAAATTGACTGTGATATGCATGTGTATTGCTGATGAAACATCTGCAATTCATGCTTAAAAAGTAAACTGTTAAAATCTGAGCAGTGAAAGATTTTGCTCATCTTGAACTGTGAATCTGTGACAAGAAAGACTGTTTCTCGCTAAAAGAAAAATCAGCATAAAGATCATGTTTTATGTATGTTGCATGCAATGTATGCAACATATTTTTAATAAACTGTGCATGAAAGCATTTAATCTTGAGAAGTCATGCTGAAGTTACATTGAGTAACAAGACATGCAGAAGTACTTGAAAATAAAGCGATAAACAAGATGATTAATGATGCATATAATTTGTCTTTATTGCTGATTGAGTGTCAATGCATTGAAGTGATAACAAGATTGACACTCATACAGAAACAGATCAGATAAACATGAAGAATAATCTGAAAAAAGAGATTTAACACAGCTTATTTTTGATATCTGACATCAAAGATAACACATCAATATCTGTGATTGCATAAGAATCATACGAAGTCTCACAGCGCATTATTGATATAACTACGCATAAGAAAAATTGACTTCAATCAATTTTTATATGAAAGATGAGTACTTAATGTTGCTACAATGACATGCAAGTGCAACAGAGATCAAATGTCAATCAAGCACATTTTATTAATATGTCTTAAATGAAAGATAGAATAAAAGATGATGCAATGCAAAGAGAACATCATGAACTTGAGAAAACTTCTAGAAATCATGAGTGTGATGACAGCAATCATTTGAATGATACTTTCAACAAGCATACTGAATCAATTTCAAACTGTGACATCATTAAAGAATCAGATAAAAGAAAGAGAAAGTAAAGAAGAAGTAAGCTTATAAAGTTCTTGCATTGAAAATAGTTACAGTATAGAGCGCAGAGAAAAGCGATAGTAGATATGAAAAGAACGCTACACTAGCATAGCGCTGACTACAATATATAGAATCTCACATAGACTCATAATGAGTGTTGAATTGAGTAAGAATCAAAAAAAAAGTCATTTTGCTTAATCATTCTGCATGTAATTACAGTAAATTCTAAGTTTGCATTTAATATCTTGATTGACTTGCTTCAATTAATCATCAATTTCAGAATGATAAGCTGTTAATAAACTAACTGTGATCTTTAGTCACTTGCAAAGACTTTGTCACATGATTGATATGAACTGAAAGTCTCTGTTCAAAACAATAAAACTAGATAAATCATGAAGTCAATAAACATTTCATAGCATGATTCAAATCATTTCTTTGACTGAAATGTTATCATCTTCTCAATGATAGAAAACATAGTGACGTTTCTTGATGAAATGACATATGATTGTGCAAATGATGTTATAATCTTTTGATAGAAGTAACTCAATGATGAAGTTCATAACTATATCTTTTCAGCGTTTCTGTAAAATCAATAAAGAATGAAGAAGTTCATTAATGCTATCTTTAAATGTCTTGCTTTGTTAACAGATATGACAGTTTTAAATGTAACATTTAATCATTGTTTAATGATTTGATCAATAGTAGAAACGTTGAACTAAATCAGTAGTTCTTCGATTTTCAGAATGAAAGATGAAAGACTGATCATGAATTTTCTTTAGCAATTTCATATGCATATTCTTAGAAACTCACAGTAAGTTTTTTCTGAACAGAACGTTGTTAATGATCTTGCAATGTTTCAATTCAATGCTATGTAGCTTAAGCTTATTTTCGCTTATGACTTGTTTATACTCATTGCAAAGCTCATTCATCTTGTTGACATCTTTTACTTGCTGATAAAGATCAACTTCAGATTCAACAGCTAGAATATTATCAGAACTCAAATTTATGAGAATCAGAGTTCTTCAAAGAATAAAGAATAAATATGAGAATTATTCTTCAACGCTATCATTGAGTTCTTAAATGAGAATCTGAGTCTATGAGAATTGAAACATTGAGTCTATAAGAAATTCTACTGTCGATTCTTAAAGACATTGAATCTACAAGAATTTCTATCGTCGATTCTCAGAGACTCTGAGTCTACAAGAATTTAAGTCACATACAAATTTTAACATTTCATCGACGATAAGAATTCAAGTCACATATAATCTTTGAAAGATCTTGCATAAGTTGCATGTAATCTCACTGATCTCATTGATGATGCTTGAGCTTAGTTTTCTGAATATATAAAGAAGAATTCACTTTTGTATTTCATAATTTAGTGTTAACTTTCTATATGAATAAATATTACTAAACTACTATCAAATTTGATCATATTATTTATGCGCATATTCTTTAGTGTAACTGCACATTTCTCAAGCTACTCATAATTTTAACACTTTACTTTATTGCAGAGATAATAGTTCATATGATTAAAAAAAAAATTCTTGATTTGAACAGCAATTCTTCAAATATAACATTTAATCTTTGTAATGAATTTCAATCTCTTTTCATTCTCAAGACTTCTGCATATTTGATTCAAGTGATCATCATCACTGACATCATAAATGTACTCTTTGAGCATTATAATCAAGATACAACTTCTTTTGATGTCATAATTTCATTTTTCAAAAGCAATATTTGCATGTTTTTTGAAAACGTTGTTTCATCTACTTTTATTGTCTTTACAAAGTTTGCATTCACTTTACTTGATTAAATTTCTTATGACAATAGAAAGAAGTTTTAATTGAATTTAATGAAAAGTCTTGTGCAATGTTAAGTGATCATCATTGATATCATGATCTCATTGACTTGATCATTTTCTGATTTTACAAACGTTGATTTGAAGAATTTATTAAAGACTCGTCATCATGCAGCATTGAACAAAGACATCAGAAGCATTCATATCAATGTAAAAAGAAAAGAGAGACAATGCACATTGCTTCAGACAAGAATGAAAGTCATTGAACATGAATTTTCATTCATCATTCTCAACAAAATTCAAAGCATTATCAACGACATGAAAATCTTGCAGAGACAATAGAATTATTTGAAGATGTGCGCTTGATGCAAAATGTTATTCATTGAAAATGTTATTTTATTAAAAGATTTGAATCAAGTGTTTTGCATATCAAACTCTGATTATTTTTTAACATGATGAAATTATGCATCTGATTGCTTTAAATCAAAATTTTGCAAAAAAATTATTGTTAAAGTCATAAAGAATTCATTCATCAATGATGATTTCTTTAAGAAGAGAACAATCATCTTTAAGATCATCTCTTCAAATAAGTTTTTAAAAGAAAAGAAATTCAAATTCATCATCAATAAGAATCTGAAGTTGTTTCTCAGAAAACTAAAGTTGAACTTCATCAAGATAAATTACATCAAAGATGATGACAAGCTTGATTACATCATGAAATATGTAAAGATCACAATGATGCACTATCTTCAACAGATTGAGAAGACTGTCAAGAAGAAAGATTGTAAAATCACATAAGCAAAGTTTCTTAAAATTCTTCAGCAATGCTTGCTTGATGCAAAGTTGCTTCAAAATCAAATAAATAATTTATGAAATATCATTATAAAAAGAAGTAATCAAACATGCATGTCATTCTTTCTGAAATTCAACAAAACACATTTTTAAAATCATGTCAAAGTCATAAAGTTTAAGAAAGTGCTATTGTTTAAATTTCTGAATGAACTACTCTTTTCAAACAAGATTAAGCTAATCATATTAACTTTTGCTTAATGAAGTAAGATGTTCTGTCAAGAATTCACAAAGTACATTGATATGCAATATGCTTTAAACTATGCTCAGCAGAGTTGACAGTTGAAAATAAATTCACTTCTTGAAAATTGATTATACAAGAAGAACTCACAGAGTTTCTTGCAAAGAATTGATAGTTGAGAAAAAGAAGAATACTTTGATGATCAACAAGAACAACAAGAATCAGAATTGAGAAAAACAGTCTTTCAAAAGAAAAAATATCACAGAGTCAGCGAGAAAACATGCATCAAATGCAAATTTAAAGATCATGCAGAATTGAATTGTTTAAACTCATGATTCATCTTTTCAAAAACTTTCTTTTCAGAAGCTTCTTTTGCTTCTAACAACATTCTTATTATCAACATCTTAAAAAAAGACTTAGCTCAATAGATTTCTTTCATTTATTAATTGCTTAAAAAAAGAAAGCAATTGAAGAGTATGAAACTCAGTGAATCAACTCAATCAGTTAACTGTTTGTTAAATTGAACATGTTGACAATGTTGAAGAACTTAAACTCAGTCACAACATCATTCATTCTTATAATCAAGATCAAGTCAGAATGTCTCAATCTTTTTGAAACTTAAATCATGATGAACATTAAATGTATGCTAAACATGATTCATCACAGTTTTGTGAAACATTTAAATAAGATCGAGAATATTCATTCTTAAAAGTTCATGAAAATTTTCTTCAACAATAAATTGATGCAACTACATAAAACAATACTGCTTGATCTGAACATTCAGAACTTTGATGAAAGCAATTTATGCATCTTGAAGATCTTTATCATTGTTGAATATGTTTCAAAGAATCTCATGTTAAATCTTTCATTTTTTAAAAAGCATAATTTCATTCATGAGTTTATTCATTAATGCTTATATTGAAGAATCTTATGTGTTCAAAATGAAAGAAAGAAACTATTTCATTGAAGAACAGTTTCAAAATCATCTTACATTGTTGAGAAGTGCAATGACAGACTTGTTTCTAGCAGCTTATTGCAATAGCTCTGAATTCAGTCTGAATTCAGTCAGACTTGTTTCTAGCAGCTCTCTCTAGACTAGCGTCAGAGATAAAGTCACGTGTCGCGACTTTGTCATGCGTGACAGTATATAGATAAAGCAGTCTGTGACTTCTCTTCACAATCTAGACAGATTTCATCATATGTGATACTGTTCACTCTATTCTTTCAATAGATTATGAGCTCGATTAGCAAGAAGCTTTCAACGTAATTAGATCAAAACACTTTAAGCATTTGATGCTCAACAACTTGATACGAGATCTATTCAAACGAGCAATCAGCGATCACTTACTACGCGTCTCACGAGAAGACAAATAAGTACATTGACTTAGAGAAGTTCAGTGAAATTCGACAGCTTACTACGTATCTCACGAGAAGATAAATAAGCACTCACATCAAGTCAACAGTCTACTACGAGTTTTCAAGAGAGCGAACAAATAAACACACTTGATCGCGTCGAAGAACGCATAAACTTTCATCATCACTGACGAGATTAAATTCTTTTCACTTCACTCGTCAATCTATCTAATATCTTTATTTTTTTTCTTCGATTCTAACAACAAGCTGAGTCTACATCGCACGTCATGAACTTCGACGACTTCTTCGTCAAACGACGACCTGTTCTCATTCTCACTTGCAAGAACTGCGATCAATGATTTTCTCTCATGAAGAGATGACTCATTGAGAAAGACTTGTGATTCGTTATTGAAGACAAGTCTGACTCGAACACACTCGACAGCGTCATCAGCATCATCAGCGAAATTCAATCTCTCGACTTTGAAAGTCAAAAGATCGACGCGAAAGCTCATTACTGACTGATCATCTGCATCATCATCGATGATCAAGAACACACTGCAGACAAGACATCAGCAAAAGAGATTTGAAATACTCTGAGCTATAAATACAAAGAGAAGCTACAAATCACTGAAAGACAATATCTGATGAACTTCATTAACTACAGAATGTCGACGAATATCTTCATTGAAAAGACATGAACACATCTCGTCAAGTTGACTCGAAAGATCGTTGCAACACAGAAAGACATGAGCGATCTATTCAAGTCAGAACGTTGCTTTCAAGTCTTACTTCAATCGCTGTCAGATGAATACACAGTCATTCGAGACATCATTGATGCGCAGAATAAGTCAGACGTCGAGAAGAAACTTCAAAAGCTACAAGAGAAGAAAGCACAATTGAAGACAACAGAGACTACGCTATGAGTCAAGCGAGAAAACGAACGCGAGCGCACTGATCATGAGCAGAACAAACGCAAAATCAGTCATCGTCGCAAAAGTCTTTCAAGCTTCGACAGCGATTAATTGCGTCGTCGTCAGTCGCAACGATTTCTAAAATGTTTTCTCTGTGAAGATGAACATCGTCTAGTCGATTGCTCTCATCTGTCTGCAGCTCAAAAGCTTGTGAAGAAACACAAAGACAAAGGCAAAACAAAGCACAAGAGCGCTGATGATCTTTAAACTCTCACTGAGCTTCTGAAGAGCAAGCACAAGAAACACAGAGTCTACAACGCGAAAAGCGACGACTCTGAAATCTCTGATGACAATGAGAAAGATGAAAATGAGAAGAGCGAGAATATTGCAGCTCTGTCAAAGAACATTGTCAGTAAGATTTCTGAATTCGACTGAATCGCAGATTCTGATGTCTTCTCACACATGACTGATCAACTTCGACTTTTTAGTGATTCTCTAGTTTGCATTAAGAGACGCATCATCAAAGTTGAAGAGAGAAAATTGTATGTCAATCACTGTGACACAGCAATCATGCAAGATCGTCACGAAAACTCAGTCAAGCTGTCTTCTGTTCTTCATGTTTCTAAGCTCGAAATGAATCTTCTTTCTGAAAGAAGAATGTGTGAGAAAGATCTGCAAGAAAGTTTTGATGATAAAGATCTGTACATGCATGACAAGCGAGAGAAGCAGATGATTGAGACTCTAGAATGTGAAGACGTTTACATAGTAGAGAGAATTGCAAACGATCTTGATGAATTTGCATTACTATCAGCTATGCAGCGTGACGTCTCATCAGCATTTTCAGCGATGCACAGTTCAATGAATCTCGACGATTCAATGAATCTAGATCACTTCGCGCCTCACACTGACGTGATTCATCATGAGAACGAGGTCGAAGTTGATCACGATCAACTTAGTTTTGCAAATGACAAAAGCTTCAAGTTGTACAAGCTGTGACATCGTCGTTTCGCTCATCTCAAATCAGCAAAGCTTCGTCAACTTCATAAGATCATCACTCTGAAAAAACCTATTTTCATCAACGACAGTCACGAGAATGTGTGTGAGATATGTGCGCTCATCAAGTTCATCAACAAACGAGAACACAATGTCAGCGATCGAAAGACAAGTATCTTGACTCTCATTTTCATAGACATCTGTGAATCACTATCATCGTTTCTCGATAGCGAGTCGTACTTTCTAGAGATAGTTGACAATCACTTCAGAAAGACTTGATGCATTTCTTTGAAGCAACGATTCGATGCATCAGATGCTCTGCGAAAATGAAAACTCAGCGTAGAGCTTCACAGCGATGTCAAACTTCTCTCAGTACGCAGTGACAACGTCACGAAACTTAAAGTCATCTTGAATGACTGATGCTCATCAGTTGACATTGTCTCTCAATACACTGTCTCACACATGTCGATTCAAAATGAAGTAGTCGAAAGAGTCATACACATCACAGAAAACTCAATGCGAGTCATGATCAAGAATGCTGAACTTCTCATTGAGTTCTGAGCAGAAGCTGCGAAGACAGATGTCTATCTGCGAAATCAAATCATCACAAGACTCTTGATCAACGAAGCTCTCATGACTTCGAAGAAGACATTCATCGAGATCAAGCTCTCAATTGATCATGTACGAGTATGAGAATGCAAATGTTACTCATACGTTGATCTCAAGTCATTGTCAATCGAAGACAGACGAGACAAATTTATGAACAGAGACAGATTCGACGTCTTCATGAGATATGTGAAAAATATCGACAAGCAATATTGTCTCTGAGTCTCAGATCTCGACCGAGTCATCAAGAGTCACGCTGTCAAGTTCGCTGAAGATGAAAAGAGTGAAGACATGAACTTGTGACTTCGCAAGCAGACATTCAACGTTCTTTCAGAGCGAAGATCTGTGAAAAGATCATCAAAGAATAACGTTTCAACTAACGTTTCAAAATCTGACGCTTTCATGATTGATGTTTCATCTGAATCAACTGATGCACTGAAGACTATCGCGATCAACTTGAATGCACTCAATTCTAAGATCACGTCACATACGTCAGATGAGCGCGAAGCTCACGCGAATGTTCAGATCACTCAAAAAGTCTTCGCATCAAGCATATTTAAGTCAGCAGCTCAAACATTTCTGCATGTAGTCATCTCAAAGAGAAAAAAAGACAGCGAAGATCAACAACTGAAAGAACGCGCATTCAAAATCTCGCGAGCTATGATGATCTGATTCGTCACAGAGAAAGTTGACGACGATGAGAGCGATTCTGACGCAAGCATGTCATGAGCATTATTCAACGTCGATGAATCTGATTCTTCTAAAGCAATAAGAATTCTCACGTTGAACACTTACAAAGACGCAGTGCAGAACTCAGTTTGAAGAAAACTTTGAAAAGAAGCAATCAACGCAGAACTTGTGACGCTAGTCGTCAATGAAATCTGACAAGAAGAAGTGTCGCTCAAAAAGATCAACATCGTAACAAGCAAATGAGTCTTCAAGTCAAAGATGCACGTCGACGATTCTCTTGACAAACTGAAGACAAGACTGATAGTCAGAGATTTCTTTCAAATTCATGAAGTTGACTATGAGAATACTTTCGCGTCAATCATCAAGTTTGACACTCTGCGAGTCTTTCTAGTCATTGCGACAATGAAGAATCTCGAACTTCATCAAGTCAATGTAAACAATGCGTTTACTGAATCGTTTCTCAAAGAAATCATTTACATGTTTTCTTCGTCAGAAGTGAAAGTCAGACTCGACTGTGCTCTGAGAGTTCTTCAAAGTCTTTATGATCTCAAGCAAGCTGCACAAGACTGACATGATCGCTGTGTAACAGCGTTATCTGAACTCAACTTCGTTCAATGCGCTGCAGACTCATGTCTTTTGATTTATGAGTCAAAAGAAATCATGTTGCTACTATACATTGACGACATAGTCATCATCTTCAAATCATTGAGCAACATTAAATGATTTAAGCATGAGTTTCAAAGTGTTTTCAAAGTCAAGAATCTGAGAAAAATGAAGAAGATTCTTGACATTCAAATCACTTGCAACAGAAAGGCACGAATCTTACGAATGAATCAAACTCACTACCTTCATGACGTTTTCGAGAGACTCAACATGAGGCAAGACAAGCACAAGACAACAGATCTTTCAATGAATGAATATGATACTCTTCGCTCAGCTGAACTCGAAGACGTGAGAATCAATCAGCATGAGTATCAACAAGTCATTGAAAGTCTCATGTATGCTGCAATTCACACTCGTTTCGACATTGCTTTTGCTCTCAATCGACTAAGTCAATATCTCAGCGATTCTGCAGAACATCATGAACACGCTTTGAAGAAGTTGATGTGATACGTTCGTTTCATCATTGATCTAGACATCACGTACGAAGTCAGTAAAAGCATGAAGTTAGTAGAATACTCTGACTCAGACTACGTCTCAGACAGACTAGATTGCAAGTCGATTCTCGTCTACATCTACATGCTTGATGAAGAATCAGTCTTCTGAATGAGTCGAAAGCAAAAGTTCGTTGTCACATCAATCATCGAGACAGAGTACATGACTCTATCAATCTGCGTCAAGAAAGATTTATGAATCAGTCAAGTGCTCAAGAACATGAATCTGACAAAGTATCTGAGCATCAGTTACAGTCGTGTTGATATTCTTGAGAAGATTACTCATTAATCTGTCTCACTCACACAGCTCAAGAGAGACAATCAAGCATCTTTTATGCTGATTAAGAATGCTCATATTCACGAAAGATTGAAGCATATTGACGTCGCTTATCATCACATTCGAAATCTGCACAAGAAGAATCAGATTTCAGTGAACTTCGTTTCTAGTCAAGATATGATAGCAGACGAATTGATCAAGTCACTATCTCGACAGAACTTCAAGAGATTCATTGAACAACTGAGACTGAAAAGCAGTGAAAGCTGAGAAACTTGCAAGCATCGAGTGAGAGTGTTGAGAAGTGCGATGACAGACTTGTTTCTAGCAGCTTATTGCGATAGCTCTGAATTCAGTCTGAATTCAGTCAGACTTGTTTCTAGCAGCTCTCTCTAGACTAGCGTCAGAAGTAAAGTCGTGTGTCGCGACTTTGTCATGCGTGACAGTATATAGATAAAGCAGTCTGTGACTTCTCTTCACAATCTAGACAGATTTCATCATATGTGATACTGTTCGCTCTATTCTTTCAATATACATGATGTTTAATGAAACAAGATTTGCATCAAGTTTCTTTACATGCAATATTTGTTAATTTAGCTTTGCAAGAAAAATTATTCTTAAATTCTTTTATTAATATAATCATCAAAAGAAATGAGAAGTTTTAAGCACTCAATCAACTCAAAATCTTAAGTAACAGAGCATCACAATACACATTTGATCACTTCTAAATGCTCTGTATGATTTTTTGAGTTTTTCAATGACAGAAGAAAACTTTTAATTCACACAGATTGAGAATATAATAATCAATTAATTTTTAAATGTTTTAAAAGAATTTGTGAATTTTGCGAATTTCTTCACTCAAAAAGTCAAAGTTCTTTCAATTCATGAACTTCATGATCATACTATTCGCATTGAGAAGAGTTGTATTGCTTTCTGAAATTCTTTGTACAATCTTTTTGCAATTGAACTTATTGCACAAAAAATGTATATCAAGAAACAGCTTTGAACAAACATGATATGATACTTCATCTCTTCAGCTAAAATGCTTATGCTCTTTACATTTAAAAAAGATGAAACGCTGCAATCATGCATTGATTATTGAAAATTCAATGCAATCATTCTCAAGAATAAATGTTTTCTTTTGCTGATCAATGAAGCTTTCAATCATCTTGCAGACATCAAGTGATTTATCAAGCTTGACATCAAAAATGCATTCAACAAACTTTGCATATGAAAAGAAAATGAATGAAAGATGACATTTCATACAAGATTTGACTTATATGAGTATCTTGTGATGCTCTTTGATCTCATCAATGCATTGACTTTTTTTCAGATTTATATGAATCAAACTCTGTTTGAATTTCTCAACATCATTTGTCTCATTTATTTGAATGACATTCTGATATTCAACGAAACTTACAAGAAACATGTTCATCACATATGATAAATTCTTGACAAACTGCAGATTTTAAAGCTTTACATCAAGCTCTTCAAATGTGAATTCTTTAAGAAAGAGTTATTCTTTCTAGAATATAAAATAAAGAAAAGAGAAATTTCAATAAAGAAGAATCAAATGCAAATTATTCAAGATTGATCATAATCAAGAATGATGAAAAAGATTCAAATGTTTCTCAACTTTGTCAACTTTTATCATTGATTCATAAAGAATTATTCAAGAATAGCATTATTCTTGATTAATTATCTTAAAATGAGTTTCTTTTTTAATGCAAAGAAGAGATGAATTTTTAAAGAACAGATGAAGTGAATTAATGTTACGAGCGTATTAAGACTGAACAAGGCTGAAGCTTTAATCAATTCGCAGTGAACGCTAGCGAGTTCTCTGCGTAATGATTAAAGCTAATTAGCGAGCTGATCAGATATGACTCAGATATGAGTCAACATTCTTTTTCTTTTTCAACATTCTTTTCTTTTATCAACATCTTGTTCATTTACATCACATTCTTTTCATGTCACAAACACATTTCTTTCGAGTCTAGCGCAGTCTCTGAACATTACATAAATAGAAGCTCTTGTATCAATCTTCTTCTGTATTCTTAATATTCAGTTATAGCTATCTCTAAAGATCAAGCACTATTTAATTCTGACTTTCGCTGATTGACTCATCTAGACACGATTCTGACATTATATTAAGAATTCATTAATCACATGATACTGATCTCATTACTCATTCAACATACTCGTACAGACAGAACGAGTCTAAAGAAATTCATTTACCTGATGATCGACGCAATCGAAAGACTGAACAACATTAGAGAGTTTGATAGAATCAACGACAAGACTGTTTGAATCGCTAGACAACTTATCGCTCACTAAGTATGCACAGTTCAAATCGATCAAGAGAATTAATTCATTCTCATGAAACAGACGAGTGAAAATAAGCTGTTCAACTCGATTAAGAGAATCGATGATAAAAAATCTTCGTGAATTGCTCAAGAATTAAATCAATCAACAAACAAATCTCATCTTTTTTGTTGAAGATTAAACATCATTCTATACATCTTTCTTCTTCAATCGTCAAGCATCGTCATTCATTCAACCCTCTTTTCAAACAAATCTCATCATGTCTAGTCATTCGTCTACTGAAGAGCGTTTCGAAGAATATCAAAATCGTTTCTCTCAAATCTCTGATGTTGATTCATCGAAACTCTCTAGTGCTGAATCATTCATCAGTGAAGACGACGAGTCATTCGCTGAAACAGTAATACTCTCTGTTTCTATCGAAAACTGAAAGACTCGATGCATGACTCTCGACAGAGAAATGAATCAACTCAACAAGCTGAGTAATCAACGAGACAATGAAATCAAAGAGTTGAAGACTAGACTTTAAACTAAAGAAATCACTTCTTCTGATTTCATCTACTCTGAGCGTTTTAGATCTCAGAAAATACCTGATTCTTTCTGATTTACTGACGAAAAGAATTCTACTTGAGAAAACTGATACGACAAAATTCAGAATAAACTAGAGATCAACGTCGATCTCTTTTCAAATAAACGAGTCAAACTGAGCTATGTACATTTCAGATTATTTGATGACGCAGCTGATGTTGCTCAATCTAGACGCGAACGTAAATGTGTCAATCTTTATAAGATCATCGATGATCTTTTGAAAGAACTAGCTGAGTTGTTCAATGATTCAGATAAGAAAGTCAACTTTCATAGAGAATACTACAACTTGATTCAAGAATCAAAGAAGTTCAGCGAGTTTTACACTTAGTTTCAACGATTATCTTTCTATCTGAAGTATCACGAAAAGCAACTGATCATCGATCTGAAAGATAAAATAAACTCTCGTCTTCGATTCATTTGAATAGATCAATTAGTTCAATCTGATTCTCTCAAAGAGATTCATTTCTACCTGATTCATTTGAATAATGATCAGCGAGTCATTCGAGAAATCAAGAACAAAGTCAATCTCATCAAACATGTCAACAATCTGTCAAAGATTATCTTTCATAAAGCTGTTGTTACTCAGTCAGTCGATCATTTAAAATCTGATCATTTAAAGTCGCGCGACGCGATTTTAACTAGCGTCAAGAAAGCAGACGTTCTAGTCGAAACCTGTTTCATATGTCATAAATCAGGTCATAGCTCTAAAGAGTGCCTCGATCGATCTACTAGAATCAATGCAGTGAACGATGAATATGATCGTTTCGATTTCAATTCGAATTTCGATTCAAAAAACTAGTCATTTCTTCAAAAGTCATCAAAGAAATAGAGATTATATCTTTGTGCAAACTAAATGAAATTCTATCGAAAGAAAATTACTTTGAAAAGTCATTTTTAATTGATGCTCATCTCATCTTGCAGAATCAATTCTTCAGTCTTCGTTCGTTAATAAATAGTGATTCAGTCACTCATACGCTCATACACGCTAATCTAGTCAATAGAGTATGTGAGAGACTAGAAATTCAATCTATATCTTTGGCAAAAGAGAAGCTAATAAGAGATTATGATGAGAAGATATTTAAGAAGATCATCATTCATAAAATTCTATTCAATCTCATCATCGAAAGTCATAAGAAATTGACTGTATCAATGCTGATAGCTGATATCGATCATCATGAAGTCATATTGAGTAAGCTCTGAATGAACAAAAACGAAATATTATTGAATATGCAAAACAACGTCATTGTTTTTTCGAATCAATTAAATACTTCTATTTCGATTTTTTCGATTTCTTTCAATTCAAAGCACTCAAGTTGATTGCGATCAACTTCGCTCTCTTCTATCATTCAGACTAAGGCTTCTATTATGCTCAAACGACCTGTTTCAACTACGACTAAGAAAGAATCATTCTCGATTTGAAGCATAAACGCAGCTTCGTTCAAAACACTGTTGAATTATTCAAAGAAGAATCAGACTGAAGTCTTTGCTCTATTCATGACTGATATTGATAGAGAAATCGCGTACAATACTCAGTGCAATTTAAACGTTCTAAACGTCTCTTTAATCAATAAAACGACTCAGAATTTGAAAGATATTAAAGCAAAGCTGTCATCGAAATATCATGAGTTTCTAGATGTTTTTGATCGAGCTCAATTGAATAAACTGCTTTCTCATCGCTTCTACGATCATAAAATCGAGCTCATCAATGATTCAACGTCTTCTCGCTGTCGAGTCTATTGAATGTTCTCTGTCAAACTTCTGAAGATAAAAAAGTACTTAAACGAGAATCTGTCAAAGAAATTCATCACTTCTAGTCAGACTCTCTATTTCTCTTCCGTTTTATTCGCTCTCAAAGCAAATGAAGATCTTCGATTCTGCGTGAACTATTGAAAGCTAAATGTCATTTTCAAAAGAAATAGATATTCTCTATCGCTAATAGACGAGATCATTGAAAAGATAGTGAGTTGCAAGCATCTGACGAGATTGAATATCATATCAGCGTTCAACAAACTTCG
>JAABUV010004193.1_pt1 | contig 17486 bp, 11 predicted proteins | sample 5559971 | NCBI WGS metagenome assembly JAABUV01 (sample SAMN10711881, study PRJNA513362) | rock metagenome | isolation source: Antarctica rocks | place: Antarctica: Victoria Land, Knobhead nord | collected 2015-12-19
GTCGTGTCCCTCTGTCTACCAGATCAGGGCCGTTCGTCATCGGGCCGCTCGTCCCCCACGGGTTTCGCGTTGCTGCGGCAGCGGGTCCTGCACCGAGGGTAGCCATCATCAAATGTGTGTATGAGCCAGAAACTGTGGGACAGGGCGCAGAAACTATGGGATCTTACACCTGAGGCGGCCAATTCGTCGGCCTCCTTGCGCGCTTCTCTGGTCGAGGTCGCCTGCTATGCGGCCTAAAAGGGCCAAAGTCGAGTCAACTTCTCGGGAGAGCCACGGTCATGTGGCCGCGTCCACTGCCCCACCCAGGGCAATTGCATCCAAATTCGCTTTCGCGCTATTGTGAGACATATTTATCAGGACTGATGCGACCTATGCGGCCGAGAATCCCGCGATTAGCTCGTATAGACACGCGGCTGCGCTTCTACGTGGGACGAAAAGGCGATGCATGACGCGGTACTGCCGTACGACGGCCTAGATGTGGGCCTCTCAAGGCCCGAAATTTAGATGCGATTGCCCTGCGCTACGCCTGCAACGCCTTGAATGGCGACATGTGTTGTGCTATAGTACGTCCAACTCGGACGCGTCATGCGTCCATGGGTGGCGATTGACCCGGCCTGTGCCGAATAGCGGATGCGCACGTCCCCACTTACATTAGGATAGGCGCGGGAAGGAGAAAGCATGAATTGGCGCGTCACGCCACTATTACTGGCGCTCGCGAGTCTCACAGTCATGCCGGCGACGGGCCAGCGTGTCACCAGGGGCGCGATTTCAGCCTCGTCCGCGTACGTGACGCCCCCCCAGTTCAAGGTTAGTGGCCGGGTGGAGCATACTCTCTACCGTTCCCTCGGTGTTGCGGCTTCCGTCCAGGGGTCAGTTCTGCCCGTTGCAAGCGGCGCATCGATTGATGTACAGGCCGCCGCGAACAACGTCGGTATCAGCGCCGATGGCGTGGCTGGCGTCGGTGTCTTCGACATGGGCAATAGCTACTCCGCCGCTAGCCTGCAAGCGCATGGCATCGCCGTGGGGCAGGCCTTCACGGCTGGTGGCGTGACGTTCGACTGGCCGGATGCGCCCCCCGGCCAGCCGGACAATGTCGTCGCACAGGGACAGGTGATCACGCCCACGACTCCCATGAGTGGGACCGTGCTGTCCGTCCTGGGGGCAGCGGACCACGGCGCTACCCAGGGGACAGGGTCGGTCGTGTATAGCGACGGCACGACGCAGAGCTTCACGCTGGGCTTGAGTGACTGGACGCTCGACGGCGGGCGCACGGCGCGGCCATCCTATGGCAACGGTATCGCGGCCATTCTACCCTATCGGAACACGGGCCAGGGCGGACGGGAAACGGTCCAGACGTACATCTTCTATGCCGCCATCCCGCTGCGCGGCGGGCAGGTCATCACGCGGGTGACGCTCCCGGTCACGACTGGCCCAGGACGGCTGCACTTGTTTGCGCTGGCCGTGACAGGGCAGTCGCCGGAACAACTCGATCAAGCGCAACTTGTGGTCGCGGGTGGTGTGAGTGTCCGCGTGGGTGCGCACGCAGCGCAGACGGTCACGGTGGGGGTGAGCGGCATCCTCACCCAGGTGATGCTCCCTTTTTGCACGCCCATCAAGGATAGCGTGGTCGATCTTACTGTGTTGACGGAGATGCCCCTCCAGTCGAGTACGGCCTCGGTCACCTTCGCGCACAGCTACTCGGACTGCGCATGGTACACGTTCACCTTCGCCCAGCCCATCGCCGTCAGCCCGGGAGAGGTTGTGATCCTTGCGGTCGAGCCTCACGTGGGGGAAGCGCCGTTGTGGGGCACGTCCGGAGGGCCGGGGGACCCGTATCCGGGCGGGAATGGCGTCTGGTTTGGGCACACGGTCAATGATTTCGGGTTTCAGACCTATGTGCAGCCGCCGACGGGCTAACGGGCGCGGTTATCATGGACATACGGTGGGCAAGCAGGGGCGCGCTTAACGGTCAGGTACGTTGGATGTAGGATGTACCTGACCACCCTTTCTACGGGCGTCAGGTGCGTATCTGCTCTCCTTCGAGCCGGTTATTCTCGTCGCGCAGGCGCTGGTTCTCTGCCCGCAGCGTCGCGATCTCGGCCGCTTGCGCTTCGATCACGTTGCGCAGCAGGTCCAGGATGTGCCGTGCCTTCGGGTCCGTGATCCCACTTAGGGCTCGCTCCTAAATAACGTATCCAGGGCAAATGCCAGAAGCGGCGGGGTTGACAGAGGTGGGACTGATTCGTTCACGCTCCAGGTGCTCATGTTAATTATAGACCGTCAGGAAAAGAACTAGACGGGGTCTGACAAAAAGGGCGGGATACCGTACCCTGGGAGCATGGCGTGAGAACCGATGCGACAGGAGGTATCCCGTGCTTATCAAGTACAAATAACAGGTCGAGACTGCGATTTTAGCAAGGCAAACCATGAACTCGTGCGCGCCCATTCCATTTCGCAACGGCAACTAGTACTAGTATACCGGCCCCGAGTTTTTAGAGTGATACGGGCAGGATGAGTCATTTCGACCGGGGGGCCCGGATGGGTCATGTGGAGGGTGCAAAAAATTAAGTAGAGTGGAATCAGAGGTTGTGTGCGTCCGCGCGGGGGTAGGTGCGCCCGTTTGAGCGTGGCGCTAGACATGAGAGCGTTCATCGGGTGGATAGTAAGTGGATATAAATAAGGAACAGAGTGAGTGAAAGAACGTTGTATGAGCGCGCGTAGACTGGCCAAGACGGGGAGACACCTAGTTGTGGCAACCGCCCTCGTGGGGACTGTGAGCGTCGGGGCCGTCGCCCGCTTCGGGGGGGCGCAGGTCAGCGCGAGCCAAGGTAGTGTGGCCGCCGCCCCATCCGCGCCGGGTGGCATCGATTGGGCTCAGTTCGGCGGGGACGGTCGCCATGCCAGCGACAACACGAGCGAAGCGACGATTAACGCCGCGAACGTGGGCTCTTTAACGAGGCTCTATCGTAGCCCACTTTCGACTGTCATTGACAGTTCATTGCTGGTGCTGCGCAACGTGCAGACGGCGGCTGGCACGACAACGCTCCTATTCGGCAACCGCAAGGACGGCGTGCTGACGGCGTTCGACGCCTCCACTGGTGCGACCGTCTGGTCGGTCGGCAGCGGGTCGTGCACTCATCCTAGCTCCCAGCCATGTCATACCACCTCGACTCCAGCTCTCGATCCTTCAGGGGCGTACATCTACGCTTACGGGCTAGACGGCCGCGTTCATCGGTACCGCGTGGGGGATGGGTCCGAGGTGACGGGTGGTGGATGGCCGGAGGTGGCTAGCCTCAAGCCAACTGAAGAGAAGGGGTCGTCCTCGTTGACGATTGGAACAATCGGGGGGACCGCCACCCTCTACGTCGCCAACGGGGGCTATCCTGGCGACTCGGGTGATTACCAAGGGCACGTCACCGCGATCGATCTCGCCTCGGGGAACCAGACCGTCTTCAATACCCTGTGCAGCGATCAAGTCGTGCACTTCGTGGAGAACGGCGCGCCGGACTGCACCGCCACGCAGGCGGCCGTGTGGGGGCGCAGCGGGGTCGCGGTAGACGCGGATACCGGGCGCGTCTACCTGTCAACCGGGAACGGCACCTACAATCCGTCTGCTCATCAGTGGGGCGACAGCGTGATCGCCCTGTCGCCGCACGCGACGGGGTCAGGGGGCAATCCCCTGGACACGTACACTCCGTCGAACTATCAGGACCTCCAGAACAGCGACACGGACCTGGGCAGCACCACCCCCGAGATCGTGCCTGCCCCGTCTGGTAGTAGTGTTGCCCACCTGGCGGTGCAGGGCGGCAAGGATGCGAACTTACGCCTACTGAATCTGGACGACTTGAGCGGGCAGCACGGCCCCAGCCACACCGGGGGCCAGGTCGGCCCTATCGTCCCGCTGCCGCAAGGTGGTGAAATTTTCTCCGAACCGGCCGTTTGGACCAACCCCGCCGACGGGACGCCATGGATCTTTGTCTCGACCGGCAACGGCATTGCTGGGCTGCGTATCATCCTGGGGAACGGCAACACGCCAACCCTCCAGCCTGTCTGGAACATCGGCGGCGGCGGCAATTCGCCCTTCGTGGCTAACAACGTGCTCTACCAGGCGATTTCTGGCTCCCTGCGCGCTCTGAATCCCACAACCGGCGGCATCCTGTGGCAGGACCAAACGCTGGGTAACATCCATTGGGAAAGCCCGGTCGTCGTCAATGGCGTCGTGTACGTGACCGACGGCACGGGGGACCACCACGACTTCTACGAGACTCCCGGCCATCTCTCGGCGTACGCGTTGCCCTCCGTCCCAGCCACCGGCACACCGCTACCCGCACCTGCGACGCCGGTCCCTGCGACCAGTACATCGGCTGCCGCAACTGCGACGCCGGCCCCTCCCACTAGCACACCAATACCACCGAGCAAGACACCCGCATTCTTGACTGGATTCGAGAGCGGCGATCCTCAGCCGACCTGGAATGACACGGTCGACTTCGCACGCAATATCGGGGGCGTCTGCTGCGGGCTAACGCACCCGGAGTCGTCCACGCGGCACGAAATCGCTCATACGGGCGGGACGGCGCTGATGTATTCGGGCAACGACTCCAGTACAACTCAGTCCTACGCGTACACCAAAGTATTCGACCTGCGTGGCAAGAACATCATGATCACGCCCACCACGACGCTCTCGTATTGGGTCTACCCGCAGGACGGTTCTGTGGGCGCGATCGGGCGCAACAGCGTCCATGTGGCCATCGACATGATCTTCGTCGACGGCAGCGACCTGCGCGACTCGGGGGTGGTCGACCAGTATGGCGTGCGGCTGCACCCGCAGTATCAGGGCGACGGCGGCCATCTCGCTGTCAACGCCTGGAACCATATCATCTCGAACATCGGGGCCAACGTCGCCGGCAAGACCATCGACCGCATCCTAGTCGGCTACGACCAGCCCGTCAACACCGGCCCCTACCGTGGCTACATCGACGACATACAGATCACCGGTTAGGGTTCGTTAGTAAGCTGGGGTGTATCGCCCGTATAGCTGCACGCAACCGTGGTCATGCGGCTGACCTCTCCGGCGGCGCTGCGGACGGTCGTGGGAACGGGACAAGGCGTCCGCGCGCGGATGGTCGTCCGCGTCGAGGCGCACGGGCACCATGAGCGGGACCGGATGCGCGGGCATCCGCAGCAACTCATCATAGCTGGCGAAGCCGGCGACAGCCAAGAGGAACGCGCGGCCGGCCACGGAGGCCGGGGTGCGGCGCAGCAGCAGGTGGACGGGCAGGCCGTCACGGCGTCGCACGACAGCGGTGGCCAGCCACAGGCGACTGCCCACGTCGAGCACGAGGGCCGCCCACACCACGCTCCCGCGCACACGCACCCGGATCTCGTCGGCCTGGACGTGGCGCGCCTCCACCCCGCCCGTCATCTGGTCGTGCAGGAGGGCGGCGTGCGCCCCGGCTTTGTGCAGCCACACCCGCACCGTGCGCTCGTCCAGCCCGAACGCCGCGACGACGTCCGCGCTAGGGCAGTCATGGATGAGCAGCGTGAGCACCAGCGTCAGCGTCGCTTCCGGGTGGTGCAGCCGGTACAGGCCTAGTGTTAAGGTTGCTACCACCACGTGTGGGGCTGCTCACATGACCCTGGCTCTCCCGCAGCCTCGATGACATAGGTTGAGCGACAAAACATCACCAAAGGCTGAGAAGAGTGACGGCTACGCACCGGTAACGGTGCGCTGAGCCGATGGAGCCGACGAAACCGACGAAAACCTCACGGCGCTGTCTAATTCTCTTGCAACGATTCGTGCCAGAAACGATCCATTCCCTCGTTCAGGGATGGTGAAGAGCTACGTCATATTTTTCGTGATAGCGAGGCTTGAGTGGGCACATAGCCGTCGTCTTATCGCACTGCTTTGACCTTGCTTTAGATTGACCCTGAAATGGCGTCATCGAGGCTGCGGGAGAGCCAGTATTATATGATAGGAGTAGGCCTGGAGTCGGGCCGCGCTGAGACCGGGCGGCACACGCATGGTCAGATCGCACATAGCGCATCCCACCAGTGGGGGAGGACGCAACGTTGGAAGGTGATGACAATGGATGAGATGACGGACCAACTGATTGAACAACTCGTGCACCGTGTACAACGGCAGGACCTGCCGCGTAGCCGCTTTATCGCGATTCTGACAGGCCTGGGGGCTTCCGCCACCGGCGTTGCCACCTTGCTGTCCTCCGCGGATACGGCCACCGCGGCGATGCTGCCGCCCCGCCGCCAGCCTGTGTCTCAGCCCGCCCAGGACCACAACAAGAACCTGCACGCCGCACATGTACGACGACAGGCGCACGCCACCCAACAGACCGCCGCTGCGGGCACGTCGCCCGCCGCGCAAGCGACGGAAACGATGAGCGCGAGCCACGCCCGGAAACTCCAGGCGATCATGGATGACTACGCCGACAACGCCGTGGTCGAGGATCCCTTCTTTGTCGCGCCTATTGTCGGCAAGGAGGCGATTGCTCAGCGCAAGCTGGCGGAGATGGCCAGCATACGCGACGCCACCATCGAGGTCGCGCATCGCTTTGCACACCACAACCAGGTTGTGGCGGAATGGATTATGCGCGGTACCCACCAGGACAACTTCCTGGGCTATCCGGGCACGGGGCGGCCGATCGAAGTACGAGGTCTCACGGTCGTCACCCGCGAGGAGGGCAAGATTACCCGCGAGTCGCTCCACTATGACGTGGCGGATGTGCACCGCCAACTCTCGTAGACGCCGCTGAAACACGGAGGTACTATGGCATGGCATCTGCTGACCAGGGCGACGGTGGCCTTGCACCCGAGCTGGTGGCCGCGGGCTTCTCGTTTCCCACCAGTCTGACCTTCGACAGTACGGGCATCGCCTACGTCGCCGAGTCGGGGCTGCCCTTCGGCGGAGCCCCACCCGGTGGGCGTATCTGGCGCATCGGACCCGACGGCCGGCGCTCGTCGTTGGCCGAGGGGCTGCGCGCACCGGTCAACGGCCTCACCTTCCACGACGGCGGCCTCTACGTCTCCGAGGGCGGGCATCCCGGCCGCATCAGCCGTCTCGAGCGCGATGGGCGGCAAACGGTCATCCTGGATAATTTGCCGGGGCCGGGCAACTACCACACCAACATGGTGGCCTTCGGACCGGACGGCAAGCTGTACTTCAGCCAGGGGGCCATGACCAACACCGGCATCGTCGGGCTGGATGCCTACGAGCTGGGCTGGCTGCGCCGCCTGCCCCATGCCCACGATCTGCCGGGTCTCGACATCGTCCTCACCGGCGTCAACGTCGAGACCGCGAATCCGCTCGTCAACGATGAGGAGGCTCGCACGTGGACCGGTGCCTTCGCGCCCTTCGGCACGACCACCGAGCCGGGCCAGCGTATCTCGGCGCAACTCCCTTGCACCGCCGCTGTGATGCGCTGCGACCCCGACGGTAGCGCGTTAGAGTTGGTCGCCTGGGGCCTGCGCAACGCCTTCGCCATCGGCTTTCTGCCGGACGGCCGCCTACTGGCCGTGGATCAGGGCGCCGACGATCGCGGCAGCCGTCCCATCGGCAACGTCCCCGACCTGCTGTATGAGGTCCGACAGGGCGCGTGGTACGGTTGGCCTGACGTCATCGGCGGTGACCCCATCACCGATCCTCAGTACCTACCCACGCGGGGACCTGCGCCAGCCTTTGTGCTGGCCAATCACGCCGACCTGCCGGCGCCTGAGCGCGCCCTGTTGCGCTTCCCGCCGCATGCCGCTGCCGTGAAGTTCGACGTCGGTCCGGCCGGCCTCCCCGGCTGGACGGATCAGATCGTCGTGGCCCTGTTTGGCGACGAGGCGCCGATGACGGCGCCGCCCGGCCCGCGCGTTGGCCGTGGCGTGGCGCGCATCGACCTGGGCGACTGGAGCCTGCACCCGGTCGTGACCGGCCCGCTGGCCCGTCCTATCGACGTGCGCTTCGGCCCCACCGACGAGGCCTTGTATATCCTCGACTTCGGTCAGTTCGAGATGTCGGAGAGCGGGGTCGTGGCCGAGGCCGGTACCGGCAAGCTCTGGCGACTTCCACTGGCCGATGGTCCTGCCTAACATGTGAGGGACAATCAACCGATGAGGCGACGGACACGCCCAGGCGACACGCAACCACGGCTACCGCACCGCGCGGTAGGTGCCCGTCGTTGGCCCTTGCTCGCCGCGCTGCTCGTCCTCGTGCTCGCCACGTTGCTCGTCCCAGGCCTCAACGGGCAGCCGCGCCTGCTGGCCATGAACAGCAGCGGCCTGGGTATGTGGACTCGCACGGGCAGCATGACGACGGCGCGCGTCTATCATACGGATGTCCTGTTGCCCACGGGTCGCGTGCTCGTCATCGGCGGGGTAGCGGCGTCAGGGTCGATTCTTTCCAATGTGGAGCTGTATGACCCCCGGCAAGGCCGGTGGACGAAAACCGCATCTATGGGTAAAGCTCGTGCAGGCGTGACGGCCGTGCTGCTGCTCAGCGGTCACATTCTGGTCGCGGGCGGCGCCAGCGGCACGGCCGGTCCCGTGCTGGCCAGCGCCGAGCTCTACGACCCGGGCAGGGGCCGCTGGACCGCCACCGGAGCCATGACCACGGCCCGCTACGACTATACGGCGACGGTGTTGCCCAACGGTCAGGTCCTGATTGCAGGCGGGGTGAATACAGCCGGTGTAACCCTTGCCACGGCGGAACTCTACAATCCACAGACCGGACAGTGGACGGCGACCGGCCGCATGACTACGTCCCGAGCAGCTGATACGGCGACATTGCTGCCCTCCGGCCGGGTCCTCGTGATGGGCGGCGCCGGCGGCATGTTCGGGTCTGGTCCCGTGCTGCGCAGCGCCGAGATCTATGATCCCCGGACGGGCCGCTGGATCGCAACGGGTCAGATGAGCGTCGCACGCGCCAGTCACACGGCGACGGAGCTCTCAAACGAGCAGGTGCTGGTGGCGGGCGGTGAAAGTGGGCAGTCGGATGGTGATAGTGTCCTGGCGAGCGCTGAACTGTACGACCCGCGCACGGGCCGCTGGACCGTCACCGGCGCCATGACTCAATCGCGGTACAACCACTCGGCCACGCGCTTGCCTGACGGGACGATCCTAATCGCGGGTGGCCAGGGAGAGTCGGTCGCGGGCCACGCACTGAGCAATACTGAGCGCTACGAGCCACAGACAGGGACGTGGACCGCGACGGCCGGCATGACGGCGGCCCGCACTGGGCACACGGCAACGCTGCTTCCGAACGGCCTGGTGCTCGTCGCGGGCGGCAACGCGCTAACGACCGCCGGCCCTACGGAGGCGAGCACCGAACTCTTTGACCCGCATGCCCGTCACAACGGCTTGATCGACACGAGTAAGGCCCGCGCACAGTTCACGGCGACACTGCTTCCGAACGGCCTGGTGCTCGTCACGGGTGGCATCTACGCGCCGCCCTCCCTCCTCAGCCGCTCGAGCACCGAGTTGTACAACCCGCGCCGTGGCACATGGGCGGTGACCAGCAGCATGAGCGAGGCGCGCGCCAGCCAGACGGCGACACTGCTGCCTAACGGGCGCGTTCTGGTGGTGGGCGGCTTCAACAGCACGGGCATTCTTGCCAGTGCGGAGGTGTACAATCCACAAACGGGCGCGTGGGCAGCGACAGGGCGCCTGCATACCGCGCGGGCGTACCAGACGGCGACGCTCTTGCCGGACGGATCTGTGCTCGTCGCGGGCGGTCTGAGCACGACAGGTACGACGCTGTCCAGTGCGGAGGTATATACGCCGCGCACAGGCGCCTGGCGCGTCACCCTCCCGATGAGGACGGCCCGTGCCAGTCACACGGCGACGCTGCTGCCCACCGGGCGTGTCCTCGTCGCGGGCGGCGTGAGTGGGAAAGCAGACCGGGTGCTGGCGAGCGCTGAGGTGTACGACCCCCAGTCAGGCCGCTGGGCGAGAACTGGTTCGATGAGAGCGACGCGTGCGGGCCACACGGCGACGCTGTTGCCCACCGGTCAGGTGCTGATCGCGGGTGGCAAACAGGATGTCGCGCCGGGCGTTGTTCTAGCCAGCGCCGAGCTGTACACTCCGCGCACGGGCGCCTGGACGGCGGCTGGTTCGATGAGGCGGGAGCGGGTCTTACACACGGCGACGCTGTTGCCTAATGGCACCGTGCTCGTCACTGGTGGCGAGGATACACAGGGCGCCAACTTCAACAGCACCGAGCTGTATACCCCCCATACGAACGGCTGGACGATCGCACGAGGCTCGGGCGCTGCGCATGCCTACCATGTGGCGACGTTGTTGCCTGATGGCGCCGTCCTCATCGCGGGTGGCGTCGTGGCGGGCGCCAACGTCCTGAGCTTCGCCGAGGTGTATGACCCGCGAACCGGCCGGTGGAGGACGACAGATAGCATGTGATGCGACTGGCCTGGCGCTGGCACAGGCAGGCGTGTGACGTGCCGACGCAGAACGATGCGGTACTGGCGCGCCGGCGTCGCTATAGGGCGGCGTGCGCCGGGTGCTGGTACGGCCGGCATGATCCCGCGATGGACACAGAGCCGGCATGATCCCGCGATGGACACAAGGCTGGCCCACCCCGTTATCCCAGCCCTCTCCTCTCCCTCGGCTATCAGGACCAGGACTCGGCGACAGCCGCGAGATGTCCGGACGCCGCGCTATGCACGGCACGCGCGACCGGTGCGGCGCGTGGGAGTGCGACGGCGCTGCCGGCGAAGATGAGCGCCGTGACGATGAAGAGCGGATTGTAGCCGGCGCGATCAACGAGGATGCCGAACAACCCGGCCAGCGCGGCGGCTCCACCCGTCGCGAGGGCAAGCAGGCCGAAGAAACGGCCCCCGGCGCCGCGGGGCGTCAGATCGGCCGCGAGGGCCCAGTTCGCACTGGCGAAGAGGCCCGAGCCCATGCTCATGATACTGCCGCCCATAAGGATTGTCGTGACCGTGCTCGCTGGAACCAGCAGGAACGCGCCCAGTGCGGAGAGGAGGGCGCCCGCCCACAGGACGGGCAACCGCCCCATGCGGTCGCTGAGCACCCCCGCGCCGATGGCGACGAGGGCGGTCTCCGCGGTAAAGGCCGTGAAGAGCACGCTTGTCGTGCCGGCCGCGTTGGCGAGATGCAGGCGATCATGGATGTAGTAGAGCAGGAAGTGTCCGATCCCATAGACGCCAAGCAAAAACAGGAAGCGCGAGACCAGCACGCGCGTGAAAACGCCACGCACGCTGGGGTTGCCCGCTAGGTCAGGCACAGGGAGTGTCTCGCGGGCGGCCTGGCGGGCCAAGGTGGTCACGGGGCCGACAAGGCGTACACCATCCGCGGCGTCCCGCATCGCCGCCTGGCCGCGGAGTCGCGTACCCTCGCGCACCAGTACGAGGCTCAGGAGCGTGCCGATCACCAATACGAGGCTAATCGCCAGAAGCACACCGGTCGGATGTCCCTTCTTGATCAGGATCCCCGCGACGCTGAAGCCAAGCACGGAGCCCAGCAACTCCAGAAAACCTTTCAGTCCCGCCGCGCTGCCACGCAGGTTCGCCGGGACGAAGTCTGGCAGGAGTCCCTGGAACCCGGCCTGGGCGATACCCGCCGTCACGGTGACGCCGACGTAGGCGATCGCGAGCAACGCCAGATTGGAGGCGAGCGCGAAACCGGCCAGAAATGCCAAGGTCAGCACCACCCCGCCCACGATCAGGGGCTGCCGCCGGCCCCGCCAGACGGAGGAGGCGCGGCGCGCCTCCAGATGCTTATCCGAATAGATGCCGGCGAGCGGTTGGACCAGCGCCCCCGCCGCCAACCCCACGAAGAGGATCACACCGAGGACCGTGCCTTTGTGGGCCGGCGCGACGTAACGTAGGACGAACACCGGGAGGACCAGGGATTGCAGACTATTGAACAGCATGCTGAGCGGCAGCCAGAGTGCGGTTACCCCGACGATGAGCCCGAAGTGGCGCCGAAACGTGGGCGTGCGATCGCTAGACACCACACATTATCTCCTTATCTCCTTGATGGCACGTACAGATGCGATACGCATCTAGTGGCTTGCGTCGCGTGCGCCTGCCGCTGCACATGTGCCACATGGAGGTACTTATTCTGACTTTGCACCGCTTGATATGTATGGGTGCGGCGGGGCGGTAACGTCGCCGCGCGCGCTTCCCCCAGGGAGGCGAGCAGGGTGGCGATGCCTGCGGTCGAGGTGCCCAAACTCGTCAGCAACGCGATGAAACGCCCCCGCGGCAGGTCCTTGTGCTGCACACGTCGTACCAGGTGCTCGAGTGAGTGAGCCGTCCTCTCATCTATGTCCATGTCCACGTCCTTTTCCTCGGCGGTAGACCGTGTTTCGGGCGCTGCGGATACATTCTACGCCCGCTGCATACGTTTTATATAGCGGTCGCGCCGGGCGTCTACCAGGCGCGACCGTGGCGCGCGGGCGTCACGGTTTCACGTCGCGCACGGCTCGTCGGTCCACGGGGGAGCCTCCCCGGCCCTAATTGTGGATACTGATATCGTCGATGTAGCCACGGTAGCCGCCCGTATTGGCCGGCTGGTCGTAGCCCACGTCGAGGCGACTAGTGGTCTTACCGCTTGCCACGGCGCCGATGGTGGATGTGATGTGGTTCCATGTGTCCATGGCCAGGTGCCCACACTGGGCGGCCGGCGTCAGCGGATGGCCGCCCTGGTCGACCGCGCCTGCTGTGTGCAGGGTGGCGCCATCGGCGAAGACCAAGTCGACGGCGACACAGCTACTGTTGCTCCCGCTGACCGGGACCGGCGCGGTACTGGCGCTCTGCGGGTAGATCCAATAGGAGAGGGTCGTGGTCGGGCCGACGACGATGTTCCGGGTGCTCAGGTCAAAGATCTTGAGGTAGGCATAGGAACTGGTCGCGCTGTTATCCATCCCTGAGTACATCAAGGCGCTGCTGCCCGTGTGGGTCGTCTCGCTGCGCACCCCGGCCTCAGGACCGGACAGACCGCAGCAGATGCCTCCGACATTGAGGATCCCTCCACCCCCGCCGGTGGTGTCGACCGTATTAGCCCACGTCGGCTGTGAGTCTCCGCTCTCGAAGCCGGTGGCGAAGAGGGCTGTCGTTGCTGGCGTGCTAGTGGCGGGTGGGGTGCTGGTGCTGGTGGCGGGCGGGGTATTGGTGCTGGTGCTCGCGGGCAGCGCTGGTGGGGTGCTGGTGCTGGTGGCGAGCGGGGTATTGGTGCTGGTGGCGGCGGGGGGCGACGCAGCGCCCGAGACGGTCATGGCGAAGACGTGGAGGTGGCCCTGGGTGACTAACGTGGGCAACGTGACGCTGGTCACCGCCTTGCCCGCCTGCAGCGTGATGGCGGTGTAGAACACATGCGTCTGCGTCACCTGCTTGCCGCCGCCGTTGTTGCGATAGGACAGCGTCGCCGCGACGGTGTTGCCGGGGAGGGGCTGCGCCGCCCCTCCGTTGAGTGTCCAGTCGGAGAAGCCCAGGCTGAAGCTCTGGGTCGAGCCGTCGCTATAGGTGATGGTGCCCGTGCCGGTCGAGGGGCCGTTGCTGGCCGCGCCCAGGACAGCCAGCGTCGTCCCAGCGGTCGGCGTGGCCAGGCTGACTGTTTGGCCCTGCGCCAGCACATTATCCGGCGACCCCGGCGTGGCAGGAGGCCACTGGAAGGCGACGCCATTGACCGTGACGCTCTGGCCCTGGCCGAAGCCGGCGGCCTGGAGGGCTTGCGCCGAGTAGCTGTAGCCGTAGCCGTCGAAGTTGGCCGCGCCGGGGGCGCTATCGGAGCTGATGCCGGCGTTGTTGGTCGTGGAGGACAGGCTGATCGAGCCGGATGCCGTCCCGGACCCTGCGGTGCTGGTGCTCGTGCTCGCGGGCAGGGGCGGTGGGGTACTGGTGCTGGTGCTGGTGCTCACGGGGGTACTGGTGCTGGTGCTGGTGCTCACGGGGGTACTGGTGCTGGTGCTGGTGGGCACTGCGGTGCTGGTGCTGGTGGGCACTGCGGTGCTGGTGGCGGCGGCCGTGGAGGACGATGCGGCACCCGCTACGGTCATGGCGAAGACGTGGAGCCCACCCTGAGTGGTCGTGGCGGGGAGCGTGACGCTCACCACCGCCTTGCCCGCTTGCAATGCGACGGCCGTGTAGAAGATGTACGTCTGGAGCGTTTGCTTGCCCGCAGCGCCGTTGCGGTAGGGCATGGACGCCGCGAGTTGCGCTCCCCCCGGCGTGAGTTGCTCTCCTCCCGCTATGAGCGTCCAGTCGGGGAGGTTCAGCGTGAAGCTTTGCGTTGAACCGTCGCTGTAGGTGATCGTCCCCGTGCCGGTCGAGGGGCCGTTGGTGGCCGCGCCGAGGACGGCCAACGTCGTCCCCCCGGTCGGCGTGGCCAGACTCACTGTTTGCCCCGCAGCTACCACGTTGTCTGTTGTCCCCGCTGGGGCGGCCGGCCACTGGAAGGCGACGCCGTTGACGACGACGCTGCCCCCAGCGGTGATGCCGGCGGTCTGGAGGGCCTGCGCCGAGTAGCTGTAGCCGCCCCCGTCGAAATTGGCCTGGCTCGGGGCGGCGTCGTCGCTGATCCCGGCGTTGTTGTACGCCGCACTCAGGTCGACGGGCGCGGAGGGCCTCGGGCTGGCGAGAGAGAACGCGTATACGTAGCCGTCGGTCGAGCCCTCGAAGATCTGGCCGTTGGACACGCTGGGCGCACCCCAAAGCGTCCCGCCGGTCATATAGCTATAGAGCGGCGCGCCCGTCGCCGCGTTGAGCACCTCCAACGTGGGGCCGGCGCCGTCGATGATGAGACCGTTGGCGGAGGCGATGGCGGGCACGATGGCCGCGGGCGACCCGTGCTGCCACAGGTAGGCGCCGGTCGCGGGGTCAAGTGCGCGCACCGACCCCGGATAGGTGGAACCATTGATCGTGGTAGGACCGCTGGCGTAGTAGAGCCGCCCGTTGGCGAAGGCGCCGGACGACGCCATGCCATCCCCACATTGGGGGCACGACCCAGGGGGGGTCCCTATCTTCTGCTGCCAGAGCGGGCCGGCCGCGACATCGGCGCGATCATAGGCGTAGAGGTAGCCGTTCTTGTTCGCCACCGCCACCAGGTGGGTCCCCGTCGCGTCGTCGAACACGGTCGGCGTTGTCCCCCAGTCGGAATCGCTGATGGCCTGCGCCGCCGGGATCTGCCAGGAACTCTTCAACGTCAGCGTCGCGGCGTCCAGCCCAATGATGGCCTGGGAGAGCGTTTGGGAGCCGACCTGCGTGCCGGTGGTCACGTAGACCGTGTTGCTCGCCGCGTCGATGGTGGGGGAGGTCCAGACACCGCCGCCCCCCTGCCCCGTTGGGACGACATTGAACGTATTGACCACTTGATGGGTGCTCAGGCTCACCTGCAGCACCTGGCCCTGGACCAGCGGGCAGTCCCCGAAGCTGGCGATCCCGATGTAGGCGTAGCCGTTGTAGAGCAGGGGACTGGCCCAGTTGTAGTGCCCTCCGCTCGCACTGTTGTCTCCCGTGTATACCTTCCAGAGTACAGCGCCCGTAGACGCATCGAGGGCATACCAGTAGGCGTCGCCGCCACCGACGTAGACGACGCCGTTCTGGACCGTCGCCACAGAGGTGACGCCCGCCGACGTGGGGTTGCAGGTGGGCGCCGATGTGATGCCGAGGTTGGTGCGCCAGATGAGGGTTCCGTCCGCGGCGTTGAGGGCGTACTCATAGCCGTCCCACGAGCCGACGTAGACGACGCCATTGACGACGGTGGGCGAGGACGCGATTTCTCCCCCCGTCTTGAACATCCAATGCTCGGCGAGGTGTCCGGCGTTGGAGGGGGAGAGCGTCGTTTCGTCGCCACTCGCGGCCGTGCGCGGGCCGTCATGCAAGTAGGTGGGCCAGTCACCCGCTGTCGTCAGCAAGGGTATCAACAGCAGCGCTAGTGCGACGAGTAGGCGCATCGACCGCGCGGGCAACGTGTTCTTCACCGTTTCTTCCTAAGGGGCCTATCCGCGAACGCATTATGGGATGCTATGGTATCGATTTGAGAAGGTGCCGTAGCGTAAAGGCCATCCCTCCCTTAAGGGGCGTCGTGCGCCGGGTGAGAGGCGGACCGCCTTCGATGCCGGGGTGATTAACGCATGTAGGTCTGGAAGGCAAAACTGTTGACGGCAAGCCCGCGCCAAGAGGCGGTCCCGTCCGGATACGGATTATCGCCCTGCCCGTCGTAGCCCCATAGAGCCGACTTATGGTTAGGCGACGAGACTTTAAGCTGCAGGACATCACCCGTGGCAGCATTGATTGGCTGGCTATAATCGAACTCGTACCAGGCACAGTCGGAGTAGTCGTGGGGCAGCTTGAGCGAGGCCGTACTCGATTGCGCGGAGCCCCCCCCTGTAGTGCTGACCGTCAGATTGATGCGAGCATTCTTGGTGGGGGCGCACAGGGGGATGTCGACCCGGACGAGCTGACCGCTGATCCCCGTAGTGAAAGTCTGCGTGGGGTTCGCGCGCACGCTCAGGCCACCAGTACACTTGAGTTGCGCCTGATCGAGGAGGGGGGCCGTGGATGGCGTGGGGGTGGGGGTAACGGCCGTGGGCGTCGGGGTATCCAACGCGACGGGGGTAACGGCTAGCTGCGGGGCGCAGGAGGCGGGCAAGAACCGTGGTGGTGTTGGTTTCGCCGCGCTATGGGACGGGAGGGCCCTGCGCGGAGGCGCCGACGAAACAGAGGAGTAGGCCAAGTGGCCACCCGCGGTGAGCACGAAGGGTGCCAGTAGCAGCGCGAACGGCAGCAGTCGCCGCCGCGTTCGCGCGTGCAGTCTCCATCTGGAATAGGTCATCGTCTTGTCTCAAACTCGGCGTAGGCGCATGGGCGTGCGCAAGAGGGGCTGTTAGGGGAATTATAGCAGGTGAGGCAGGTGTCGGCAGGGTGCGGTGGGAGGGGTGGATGGGTGACAGTAGTGCGACGAAAGGCCAGACGCAGGGCGTCAGCGATGTCCACGGAGGAACCCCGCCTGTGTGTCCTTAGGGCGCTGGCTGCACCGGCCAGGCTGGCGTGACAGTCCGATGAGGGGTGCCTTTTGACCTAGGGTCGACGGCGTCCGTAGGCGGGCGGGGGGCGGTACGATCGGGGCGTCGGTGGGCGAGGGCGGGGGCGAAACACAGCGTGAGCACGCGCTTACCGGTGGCCAACGGGTGGAGGGTGACGCGCCAGTTGGGGTCGGCGCGGAGGGTGGCGAGGCCGGCGTGCAAGGCGTCGTCGGAGGGCTGGGTGTCCACCCAGGCCTGCACCTGGGCGAGGGTGGGGTGGGAAGGCAGGGATGAGGGGGGACTTAGAGTCGGGTCCGTCGGTACAACGTCCATACCACTGGGTATCGGCAGGGGAGGGGCGATCATGAAGGACAGGCGCGTCGTGATGCCCGTCGGCAACGGTGGGGTCGTCGCTAGGGCAATCGCATATTAACCGGCGAGGACTTTGAGCAAATAGGGGAGATCCCAGCCCGCTTTGAGACGGCGG
>JAABUV010004195.1_pt1 | contig 17477 bp, 19 predicted proteins | sample 5559971 | NCBI WGS metagenome assembly JAABUV01 (sample SAMN10711881, study PRJNA513362) | rock metagenome | isolation source: Antarctica rocks | place: Antarctica: Victoria Land, Knobhead nord | collected 2015-12-19
CTGGAGACGCTCGCGCCCTTGGGCGATACTGCGCCCGTCAGCCTGCCCATGGCGAACTGACACACGGCCCAGCCCACCCAGACGCCGGTGCTGGCGCTCCTACACCACGTGGTGGGACACGACCGCGATGAGCATGGCAACGATCGAGGGAGCGGCAGAAGTCTTGTCCGACGAACCCGTGCAGCCGGGCACGGCGCTGGCGATCGTGCCGCCCAGCTCCGTCGCCATCCGGGCGCCGGCTATCCCGGTCCAGGCCGAGACGGACGAGGCCATGATCATGCTTTGGCTCGACGGCCTGAGCCCGCGGACCCGCCGCGCCTACGAGGCCGACGTCCGGGCCTTCCGCCACCTGGTCGACAAGCCGCTCCAGGCGGTCACGCTGCGCGACCTGCAAGCCTACAAGGCCATGCTGGCGACCGTAGACGAGGCGACGGGGAAGCCGGTGCTGGCGAGCGCCACCCAGGCCCGCCGCCTGTCGTCGGTGAAGTCGCTCCTGACCGCGGCGCACGAGCTGGGGTATCTCGCGCTCAACATCGGCTCGCGCGTGAAGCTGCCGCCCATCAAGCAGACCCTGGCCGAGCGCATCCTGTCCGACGAGGACGTGCGCGAGATGCTGACCCTGGAGCGCGACCCGCGGAACAAGGCGCTGCTGCGCTTGCTCTACATGGGCGGCCTGCGCATCGGCGAGGCGTGCGGGCTCCGGGTCCGGGATCTCCAGCCCAGCGGCGACGCCTGCCAGATCACCGTCTATGGCAAGGGCGGCAAGACGCGGGTGGTGCTGCTGACCCCCAGCCTCTGGAAGGCCCTGGCCGTGCTGCGCGGCAACGACCTCGACGCCCCGCTGTTCCGGTCGCGCGAGCGCAAGAGCACCGGGCCGGCGATCGACGAGTACGTCCTGGACCCGTCGCAGGTGCATCGCATCGTGAAAGCGGCAGCGAAGCGGGCCGGGCTGTCCGATGCGGTGTCGGCGCACTGGCTCCGCCACGCCCACGTCAGCCACGCCCTTGATGCCGGGGCGCCGGCCCACCTGGTGCAGGCCACGGTCGGGCACGCGAGCCTTGCCACCACCAGTCGCTACGCGCACGCCCGCCCAAGCGACAGCAGCGCCCGGTATCTGCGGGGATAGGCCGGTGCCCGGCTGCACGCCGCGCAAGATGGCTTGCTGCTGCAACTGGCTGCCAGGTCAGGGACGGATGGCACTGCAATCGCCGCCGTCTGCCTGCCGCCACAACGGCAGAGAGATACCGGGGGACCCGCTCCGGCACGGAAGGCGTTAGGACCGCGGCTGTGGCGAACCCTGCGCGATCGCGATTGCCGCCATGGCGGCCAGCGTCGACCGCGTGAGCCGCGCCACGAGCCACTGCAGGATGAACACCCGGACGGCGCCGGTCTGACCGCGCTCCCCGCCCTGCGCCCGCGCCACCAGGTCGTTGACGGTGGAGCCTTCGGCTCGCGCGATACCTTCGAGGGCGGACCAGAACTCCGGCTCAAGCCGCAGCGTCGTGCGCTTGGTGTCGTTGGTGACGGAGCGAAGGACAAGAGTTGACGCCAAGGGATCAGGCCTCGACCTGGCCAGTGCAGACGCTCTCATACCAACCGCCCTAATGGCTGACCGATGCCCAAGCGCGTCGGGTGACTGAAGCGACGCGGTCAGCGTCGGTGATGAATGCGTTCCAGGCTCGGCAGCAGGCGTCGACGATCGCGTCGTAGCTGTCCCAGACGCTCTGGTTGAGATGGTTCGCCCGCAGGTAGGCCCAGACGTTCTCGATCGGGTTCAGCTGCGGTGAATAGCTGGGCAGCGGGAGCAGGCTGATGTTGTCGGGCACGCGCAGTCGCCCGCCCGTCTGGTGCCATCCAGCGCCGTCGCACACCAGCACGGCGTGAGCGCCAGGGCTGACCATCCGGCTGACAGCCTCGAGGTGCAGGCCCATGGCCTCGGCTCCGATCCACGGCATGACCAGGGCGGCAGCGACGGCACGCTGCGGGCATACCGAGCCGAACAGCCAGACGGAGTCGTGTCGATCGTCGCGCACGACGCCCGGACGTGAGCCGATCTCAGCCCACAGCGCGCCATACGTGCCCTGCTGGCCGACGCGGGCTTCGTCCTCGAACCAGATCTCCACCGGCTTGCCAGCGGCCCCGACCGGCAGGACGGCCGCTACGAGGGCGGGGAAGCTTTTTTAAAAACCTCCTGCTCCGCCTCGTCCCGCCTGGGGTTGTGCGGCCGCGGCTGCAGCCGGGTCATACCGCTGAGCGGAGCTGCTGACTCATTCGTGTTTTCTGCGGCGCGATGAGGCTGTGATTCGATCTGGGTCCACCTTGCCGGGAGGGCCTGATGCGCGGCTTGCCGATCCAGACGGAGCTGAGAGTGAGGGTCGTGTCCGTCAACGTGGTGGAAATTCGGTGTGGCTGAAGTGGTCGCGGATCACGCGGCCTGGGTGGAAATCTGGGTGGGCACGGCGTCGGCCTGCGCCGGTGTGAGTTCGGCCATGGCTTCGGTCTGCATATAGCGGCTCTGGGTCTGCCACTCGTCGTTGGCCTCGAGCAGCACGGCGCCGATCAGCCGGATGATGGAGCCCTCGTTCGGAAAGATGCCGACCACGTCGGCCCGGCGCTTGACCTCCTTGTTCAGGCGTTCGATCGGGTTCGTGGAATGGATCTTGGTCCGGTGCTGGGCTGGGAAGTCCATGTGCGTCAGCACGTCGGCCTCGCTGTCGTCGATGAACCCGCCGAGCTTCGGCCACTTGCCCCGGAGCTGGTCGGCGACATGGCGCAGCGTCTGGCTGGCGCTGGCCCTGTCAGGCTGGATGAACGCCTGGCGCAGCGCGGCCGCCGCCATGCTCTGGTGCGCCCTGGGCACGTACGACAGGGCGTTGCGCATCCAGTGAACCCGGCAGCGCTGCCAGGACGCGCCTGTCACCCGGCGGATCGCCGCCTTGAGGCCCTCGTGCGCGTCCGAGATCACCAGCTTGACCCCGCGCAGGCCGCGGCGCGCCAGGCTCTTGAGGAACGTCGCCCAGAAGGTCTCCGCCTCCGACGGGCCGATGTGCAGCCCCACGATCTCCCGCCTGCCCTCGGTGTTGGCCGCCACGGCGATTATCGCTGCCACGGTGACGATGCGCCCGCCCTCGCGCTGCTTAAGGTAGGTCGCGTCCAGCCAGAGATACGGCCAGTCGCCGACCAGGGGGCGATCCAGGAAGGCGTTCACCCGCTCGTCGATGTCCTTGCACAGCTTGGAGACCGTGCTCTTGCCGATGCCGCTCAGCCCCATGGCCTGCACCAGGTCGTCCACGCGCCGGGTGGACACGCCGCTGACCCAGGCCTCCTGGATCACCGCCACCAGCGCCTTCTCCGACGTCTTGCGCGGCTCCAGGAACGGCGGGAAGTAGCTCCCTTGCCGCAGCTTGGGGATGCGCAGCTGCAGGCTGCCCAGCCGGGTGTCCAGCGCCCGGTCGCGGTAGCCGTTGCGATAGGTCGTGCGCTCGCCGGAGCGCTCGTGGCGACCGGCACCGATCAGGCCCTCCACGTCGGTCTCCATCAGCAGCTGCACCACGGCCTCGGCCACGCAACGCAGGAAGTCGCCGTCTCCGGCTTTGGCCAGCAGCTCGGCCAGTGGCAATGTGTTCTCGGTCATCGGGTTCTCTTGGTCTGGGATGAAGCCTCGCAACTCCACCCTAGCCAGACGATCCGGTGACCACCGCCGCCTACACCCTCACGGGCTCCGAATTTCCACCACCATCGCGGACGCTACCGTGCGCTCGTGCATCGGGTCTCCGTCCATCCCTGTCGCTGAGAGCCAAGCGCCCGCCTGCGGATTGGCAGCCCTCAAGCTTCACCCACCCCCATGCGCCATCCCCGACAGGGGGTGAGCATCAGGGCAGCCAAACGGCTGCCCTGCCTGCTGCCCTGCGACAGCAGCAACCCGGTTCGTCCGCACCAGCCGGGACGCACCAGGACAGTGACCAACCCGCACCCGGCTCCATCGAGGCTGCCCGGCAGAAAGCGAACCTGCGCAGCAGCCTGAAGGCCAACGGTGACCCACTCCACAAGAGGTAATGATGAACGCGATCCCTCCGAAGCCTGAGACCGAGAAGCCCAAGCCCGAGCCAAAGGCGAGCCAGGTGCGTGCGCCTGTCCTCGCAACCCGTCTCGGGCGCGGTCGCCTGGGTGGCAGCACGATGTGCGACCTGCTGGTTCAGCGTGCCAGACTTGCCCATCGGGCGGTCACCGTAGCGGACGGCGATCTCCTCAACTCCACCCTGGCCGGACTCTACCCGCCCGGATCGCCAGGCGGCGCAAGCCAGCCGAAATCCGCACAGCCGGCCCATATCGGCGAGGCTCTTGTCGGGTTTCGGGGTGGTGGATCTGAGTAGCCGGTTGGTCGGGCATCTGGTGTGATGAAGGCGCGAGCGGTCGCCCACCCTGCCACAAGGAGCTTCTTCCATCATGGCTGCATCTGACCTGGTCAACCTGTCGGGGCTGTTGGACGACGCCAAGTGCTTCGCGCTTGTACGCCAGCATCGCTGGCCGACGGGTGTGCGGTGCCCGGGGTGCGACAGCAGTGCAGTCACCCGCGATGGTCACGACGACACGCAGCCGCATCGGCAGCGCTACCGATGCAAGGCGTGCACCGGGCGTTTTGACGACCTCGCCGGCACGGTACTGGCTGGTCACCATCAGCCACTGCGGGTGTGGGTGCTGTGCCTCTACTTCATGGGCCTGAACCTTTCAAACCGGCAGATCGCGTCCGAACTGGACCTGTGCGCCTCTGACGTGCAGGCCATGACCGAGCAGTCGCGCGGTGGCCTGGTGGCCAGGGCTCCAGCCGTGACGCTGAGCGGCGAGGTTGAGGCCGACGAGGTCTATGTCGTGGCAGGGCACAAGGGCCAGCCGGAGGAAGTCGCAAAAAGGGACGGCCTGGCAGGTGCCGCAGGCTGGCAGGAGCGCCGGGCCGGGGCACGCTGGAGAAGGACAAGCCACCCATCCTTGGCCTGATCCAGCGCGGCGGTCAGGTCGTCCTGCACATGCTGGCCGACGTGCGGCAGAAGACGATCGAGCCGATCGTCACGGGCGTCGTCGCTCCGGGCACCCTGATCCACACCGACGAGTATGGCATCTACGCCCGGCTGGAGAGCTGGGGCTATGGGCACAAGACGGTTTGCCACGGGCGCGGTGAGTACGCTCGCGATGAGGATGGTGACGGCTTCTGCGAGGTCCACGTCAACACGATCGAGGGCTTCTGGTCGCTGCTGCGCTCGTGGCTTCGCCCGCATCGTGGCATCTCGCAGGAGAAGCTGTCTGGCTACCTCGGCTTCTTCCAGTTCGTGCACAACGCACGTCGCAGAGGCAGAGCCCTCCTCGGCGCCCTCATCGCCGGCCTAGTCACATGACGGTGCCCCTCCACCACCCCGGAACCCGACAAGAGCCACAGCCATTGTGTCCGAAAGATGTGCGAGTTGCGGTTTCATTACCCTTCGCGCGGCAGCAACCGTCCATCCGGCCCCAGCATCCCGCCACGGAAGATCCGCGGCATCCGCACGCCGGGCGGGCCTGCGGTCCCGGTGCTGGTCACCCGGCCCGCGATGAGATGCAGGATGCGCGGCTGCATGTCGGACGGCGCCGGCATCAACATGGCGGCTGGGACGGCAGCCAGGTTGCTGGCCCAGCGGGCGGGCGTCTGCTGCCAAGTGGCGTAAACCCGCCGCATGTAGGGCGGTCCGCGGTCAGGCGAGCTGGAATGGTAGGCGCCGACCGCAGCTTCCCAGCCGCCCAGCCGCCCGTGCAGCGCCACCAGGAAGGTGGCCGCGGCTGCGGCGTTCGCGTCGGGGTCGAATGCCTGGGCCAGGCTTGCGAAGGCGCCGGGGTGGTGCATCAAGTTGACCTGGAAGCAGCCCACGTCAATCGAACGTACCCCCTCCAGCCGCCTCTGCTCCACCCAACGGGCCGCATCCGCCGCCGACGGCAGCAGCAGCCCGGTGGCCTCCGCCTGCACGCTCCACGGCCAGGCGGTGCGGCGGCCCGTGGCGCCGGTCCGGCCGCTCTCGACCACGCCGATGGCGGCAAGCAAGCCGGACGGGATGCCGAACTGCCGTTCGGCCCGTCCGGCTGCTGCCTCGCAGTCGCCAGCTTGGGTGTCGCCAGCCTGGGCGCCAGGGCCGGCCAGCAGCCAGGCCAGGCACAGCGCCAACCCTATGGGCAACCTGCGTGCCGGTCGTGCCAAGGTAATGCGGTCTCCAAGGGTCACGCCATCCCGTGCGCATGCAGCAGCGGGCGGTGCAGGTAGGTGAACGCGGCGTGGGCCGCCGCATCGAGCGGTGGTGCCCCTGCAACGGTCCGTAGGAAGGCCGCGGCGGCGTCGAAGCCTTCGTGCCCCGCGCGTTCGGCCCGCAGCAGCAGTTGGTGCAGGTGCGTCACGGGTAGCCCCCCCCCGGTAACAGGGTCCGCCAGGTGTCCGACCTCGGCGCCCTCAAGCGCGCGATCCAGCACGCGGGCGTTGAAGCGGTGGCAGCCGGGGGCTGCCTGCACGGCCTCGTCGTCGTCGTGCGCGGGCTGCACGGCGCCGGCGTCCCACAGCAGCATGAGCGCCGTCCCGGCCTCACACGGGGTCATGCTCGGACAGGCGGCCACGATCTCGTCGCGGCAACGGGGGCGGTAGCCGGCAAGCGCGTCGAGCACGGGTTCGAACACCGGCCGCGGGATCGTGCGCTGGCCTTGCGGCAGGTCGGGACGCACGTCCACCAACTCTGGCGGCGCCGCAAGCACGTAGCGCAGCCTGCCCGCCGCACGTGCCGCCGCCTCTGGCGGCAGCCGGCGGGCGCCCTTGATCCAGTAGTCCCGGCGGTGGCGTTCGCCGGTCAGGATCTCCTGGACGGTCTCGCGGAAGCCGGGGGCAGGGATGCCGTCCAGCAGAGCGGTCTGGTCCGGCGTCAGGTACAGCTCGGGCAGTAGCGGCAGGCGGGAGGCGGGGCCGGCGTAGTCGAGCTTGGCCGTGGCCATCTCGGCGGCGACGTCGGCGAAGTGGAACGGCGTCCAATGGCGTCCGAGGTACTCGTGCACGATCATACGCCCGCCTGCCGCCTGCATCCGTTCCATGATCTGCGGCGCCAGCGGGTTCTGCGCGGCGTAGGACGAGACCGCCAGGATCTCGTGCAAGCCGGGCAGCGCCGCGTCCACGGCGTCCGGGGGCGCCAGGGCTGGGGCGCTCTGCGTGGCCAGCGACCGCATCAGCAGGTGACGCAGCGGCAGCACCGCGGACCAGCCGACGGCGGTGTTGTGGCTGAGGTGCAGCACGCCGCCGGGCCGCAGTTTGCGGCGTAGAAAATCGAGCACGCAGCGGCGGTTGGCGGCGCTGATCCAGCTCCACACGCCGAAGATGCACACGTAGTCGAACTCGGGCAGGTCAGGGCGGGCGCAGAACTCGTCGAATCCTTCGTCGGACAGGTGGACGCCGGGACCCGCAAGCTCCCGTGCCTCGGCCACCTGGCCCGGCATGACGTCGGCCCCCCACCACTCCCCGCCCATCGCAGCATGGACCGCGAGCGACACGCCTTGGCCGAACCCCAGCTCGCAGCAAGTCTGCAACGCCGGCAACCGGAACCCGGACTGGCGCAGCACATGCGCGGCATGGGCCGGGCCGGTGGTGCGGTGGAACAGGAACCGGTGGCCGGAGTGGACCGGGTAGCCTTGGGACCAGTCCATAGGCGTCTCCTGGCGGGGCGCTGCTTGCAGCCGGTTTGATCGAGCCTCGGGCCGGACCGGCGGTGACGTTCCACCCCGGGCGCGTCAGGCCCTTGCCCTGGTGCGCGGGCACTGCGGCCCTCGGCTGCTCGGAAAGGAAACCCTGCGGCGGCCTTCGATGGCCACCTACGCAGACAGGCTCTTAGACAGGGCAGGCACCAGGTGCAACGGCCGGAAGCGGCCACGTGGCGCTGCTGCCGCAGGGCGGCGGCGTCCGTAAATCTGTCACACGCCAGACAGGTTAACGAAAGCTGGTTGCCCGATTTTGCCTGCGTCGTAACGGCATCCAGCGCGTGCACCGCAGGCGGCGTCAGGGAGAAGCACATGGCTGGAGTTTCTGGGGTGGGCGCCGTGCCAGCTACGATCCCTGCCGTACTGTCAGGTTCGGGACAGTCGCTGGACGAGCAGAAGCTCGACCAGCAGTTCGAGGTCGCGCTCCTGAACAACTTCCAGCAGTTCGGCCAGCAGTTGCCGGGCAACGTATCGCCGAGCAACTTGATCAGTTCGCTGACCGAAAAGGCCAAGAGCGGGTCCAACCAAGCCGACCCGGCGTCGTCGGACCTCGATACCGGCGTGCAGTAGCAGCCGCGTCTCCAAACCCGTTCCCCACAACGTCCACCAAAACCAGCAGAAGAAGGCCATGGCATGGCGAACGTAGTAGGAAACCAGACCGCGGACACCGGGGCGGCCGCCCCGGCATCCAGCATGCAGATGGCGCAGAAGGACGCGGTCTCGCTGACCGACCTTTACACCCAGGTCATGAACGACGCGAAGCAACTGCAGTCGTCCGGCCAATCGGGGTACGCGCCGAACACGGCCATCGCCCACGACGTCAACAACGCCGTGCGCGCCGGACAGCAGATGCAATACGACTACTTCACGCCCCTGAATCAGATGAACGCCTCGGCGCACCAGTTCGTCAACGCCGCGACGGACCAGTTGCAAATGATGCAGCTCGGTGCGGAGTCCGGCCGTCTCGACCTCAGCGGGATGCAGACGCTGGCGCAGAACGTCACCGAGGCGCTGGTGCCGCAGGCGCCGCCCGCTGCTCCGGTGGGCAGCGCGGCATCCTTGCCCGGTGCTCCGGCCGGCGCAGCTGCGGCGCCCTCGCTTGATGCGGCACCGCCGGCGATGACCAAGGTGACGGGCGACCTGGCCTTGGAAGCCTCGGCGACCACGACGGCTGACAAGGCGAGCTTCAACTCGGCGGCGATTAAAGACCTGTTGGCAGCGGTCGGCAGCCCGGCGGCCCCGGCTGATGCCGCTCCCTCGGCAGCCGCGCCGGTGGCAACGGCACCTGCTGCGACACCGCAAGGCCCTGCGATGTCCCAGCAGTTCGGCACCGACCTGTTGCAGTCACTCGGCCAGTTGACGGATGTGGCTAACCAGTCCGGCGCTCCGGCATCCACGCAGGACGCCATCGCCAAGCTGGTCGGCCTTATCCAGAACATGTTCCGCGGTGCGTCGTCCCCGGTAGGCACCCCGGCGAAACCGGCGGCAGCGTCCGCACCGGCGCAGCACGCCCCCAGCCAGCCGGCAGCACCGCAGCCGCCCCAGTCTGCCGCGCTGCAGCCGGCGTCGGCGGACGCGAACGGCCTGGTCGCGATCCTGCAGCAATTGCAGGGCATCCTCGACCAGTTGAAGCCATACCTCGCCAACTCGCCCAAGGGCAACGCGGCGATGGACGGCGTGGCGAAAGTCGTCGGCGAAATCGCCAAGGCCCTCCAAAGCGGCGTCAAGACGGCGGCTGCCTGATCACCTCCAACCCAGCACGAGAAGGTCCAAACCATGAGCTTCCAGCACAACACCCGCCAGCGCGTCGTGTTCAGCCCCGATGCCGTAGGCGCGTCTGCCACTCCCGCCACGCCGACCGGCGCTCAGGGCGCCGTGACCGGCGGCCAGGACGCGATCTCCCAGAAGTATGACGACATCTTCAACAAAGAGATGTCGAAGCAGGCCGACCTGTACGCCAAGATCACGCAGGACAACGACAACAAGAACGAGCAAAGCTCCAAGCTGTCGCTCGCCAAGTCGGTTTCCGAAATGGTCTAGGCTCCTGCCCATCCGCAGGACACTTCGAGAAGGCGGCGCCGGGCAACGGCGTCGCCATCTTCCATTTCAGGGGGACGAGCAGATGGCGCGCGAAGCCGGAAACCTCACGCTCCACGTGCTGTCGGGCCTGCATGAGGGCGTCGTCCAGCCAGTGGGGTCTGGCGCGCTGCGGATCGGCGGCGGCGCTGGCGCGGATCTAGTGCTGGCGGATGACGGCATGGCGCCTGTCCATGTCGAACTTGAATTCACCGCCGGGTGGGCGTCGCTCCTCGCCCTGCATCCCGGCGTGACGCTTGGCACCCAGGAGGTCGTGCCGGGTGCGCCGGTGCAAACCTTGCTGCCCGCGGCGTTCTGCGTGGCGGGCGTGGAGTTCCGCTGCGAGGGGCCAGCGCAGCCCTCCCGCCCGCGCTGGCGCCGCCGCAGCGTCCATCTGCCCCTGGTGACACTGGGCGCGTGCGCTGCGCTGGCGCTATTCTGGCACAGCGACCAGCCGGCACTGGCCAGCGTGGAGGCGGACGCGCCCCTGGGGGCCGCAACGTCCGTGCCGCCCGCCGCCGCGACGTACGCTGCCTTGAGGTCCCCTGTCGCCGTGCCGACGGCCACCGAGCCGCCGCCGTCCGCGCCTGCACCGGCCTCGGCAGCCACGGTGCTTCGAACCAAGCTGTCCGAGGCCGGATTGGCCAGTATTAAGGTTGAGGACCGGGATGGCGTGCTAATGGCCTCCGGCCTGATCCTGCCCGCCGATGCGCCGCGCTGGCAGGCGGTACGCGAGGGCTTCGACCGTTCGACCGGCGGGCACGTGCCGCTCCGCAATGCGGTCGAGGCGCGGGCGGACCATCCGGTGGCGCTGCATGTTGACAGCGTTTGGACAGGGACTTTCCCCAATATCATCGTCGGCGGGGCGAAATACCTGGAGGGGAGCATGTTGCCGAACGGCTGGATGTTGGAGCGCATCGGCGACGGCCGCCTGACCCTGCGCCGTGGCGAGCAGCAGGCCCTAGTGGCTTTTTGAGCAACGTCGGCAAGGTCTCCGGGTCATCCAGCGTACCGTCGTTGCGGCTGGACGCCGCCGCACGCGAGTTGCTGGCCCGCCGCATTGACACGGCGACCCAAGTCGAGCTGGCGTCCTTTGCCGATGCGATGGATGCGATGGGCTTGCGCTCGGGCGGCCTCGATCCCGCAAGCCTGACCGCCGCCGTGTTCGCCTTCATCATGCCGCGTCTCAGCAACCCCGCCGTGCTGCGGCTGGACCGGCGGCGCGCCCTGATCCAACGCATGCTCGCCGATGGCAACCTGAAGGGGGGCGCGGCGGCGCTCCGGCAGGAGCTGCGCGGCATTGACCAGCTGCGCGGCAGCCGCGACAGCCTGGTCGGGGGCTGACACCGTTGGACCGTGACCAGCGCGAGCTGTTGCTGTGCCTCGCCTACCTCTATCTAACCGCGGGGCGCGACAGCCGGGCGCTGGCCCTGTTGGAGGTGGTGGAGCACGCAGCGCCCGACGATCCCGAGTTGCTACGCGCGCTCGGCCACACTCTGGTCGAAACCGACGACCCCGCCCGCGCCATCGAGGTGCTGGACCGGCTGGAACGCATCGAGGGCGACTCTCCCGGCCTGCTGCTGCTGCGCAGCCGCGCGCTGCACCGGCTGGGCCGCAGGGAGCAGGCGCAGTTGCTGTTCCATGCCTACGTTGAAAGCCGGATGTACATGCCGGCCATCGCGATGCCGGCTTAGGGCGTTGAAGCGCCCGCGCTTAAAGCTGTCGGGGCGGCAGGACCTGGTCCTGGCGGCCGTGCTGATCTCCGCCGTGGCCCTGATGGTGCTGCCGGTCCCGACAGCTGTCGTGGACATGCTAATTGGCTGCAACCTCGGCATTTCCGTGCTGCTGCTGATGGTGGCGCTCTACCTCCGCGCGCCGCTCGACTTCGCGTCCCTGCCGGGCGTCATCCTGATCTCCACCGTGTTCCGCCTGTCGCTCGCCGTCACCACCACGCGGCTGATCCTGACGCAGGCGGACGCCGGCGAGATCATCCTGACGTTCGGCGAGTTCGTCATCGCCGGCAACGTGATCGTCGGCATGGTCGTGTTCCTCATCATCACCATCGTGCAGTTCGTGGTGGTGACGAAGGGCGCCGAGCGCGTGGCGGAGGTCGGCGCGCGCTTTACCCTGGACGCCATGCCCGGCAAGCAGATGAGCATTGATGCCGATCTGCGGAATGGCGACATCGACCAGGCCGAGGCGCGGCGGCGGCGGCGTTCGGTCGAGAAGGAGAGCCAGTTGCACGGCGCCATGGACGGCGCGATGAAGTTCGTGAAGGGCGACGCCATCGCCGGGCTGATCGTCGTCGTCGTGAACCTGATCGGCGGCATCTCGACCGGCGTGTTGCAACGCCACCTGCCGGTGGGCGAAGCGGTGCAGACCTACTCCCTGCTGACCGTGGGCGATGCGCTGATCGGCCAAATCCCGGCACTGTTTATGGCCATCACCTCGGCGATCATCGTGACCCGTGTCAGCGACGAGCATGAGACCAACCTCGGCCAGGACATCGTACGGCAGATCATGGCGGACAAGCGGGCGCTCGGGCTTGCCGCGGCTGTCTTGACGGGGATGATATTCGTGCCGGGCTTCCCGATGCCGGTCTTCATCCTGCTGGCGGCGGCCTTCACGTTCGCCGCGCTCAGCCCGGCGTCCCGCGCCGTCCTGGCCCGGTGCCTGCGCCGCGAACCCGCGCCGGATGCCGAACCGGAGCTGCCGGTCGTCGTGCCGCTCGCCATCCCGGTCCCGGTCCCCTCGACGCCGGTGCTGGTGCGGCTCAGTCCCAGGCTGTGGGCGGCGGTCGGGCGCCACCTGCCGCAGTACGTCCAGGCCGTGCGCGACCAGGTCGGCGGTGAGCTGGGCATCATCCCGCCCGAAGTTGGGGTCATGGAAAGCGAGGCGCTGGCCGGGTCCGCTTACGCCATGGACCTGGAGATGGTGCCGGTGGAGCGTGGCGAGCTGCACCTCGACAAGCTGCTGCTGCGCGACGACCCCGTCCATGCCGACCTGCTGGGACTGGAGATCGAAGCCGGGCCGTCCGCGAGCGGCGCGCCGACGCATTGGGTGCCGGCGACGCACGCCGCGGCGCTGGCCCGCGCCGGCATCGGATTCAACGATCCCGCGCAGGTGCTCGCCACCCGCGTGCGCGACCTGCTGCGCCGCAACGCGCCGGGCTTTCTGGGAATCCAGGAGACCAAGGCGCTGATGGCGCAGATGGAGCGCGAGTACGCCGACTTGGTGCGTGAGGTCGGCCGCGTGCTGCCGGTGCAGAAGATCGCCGAGGTGCTGCGCCGCCTGCTGGAGGAGCGCGTCAGCCTGCGGAATATGCGCTTGATCCTGGAGTCCCTCGCCGAGTGGGCGGAACGGGAGACGCGGGTGCTCCTGCTGACCGAGTACGTCCGCGCGGCGCTGAGCCGGCAAATCTGCAACAGTCACGCCAATGAGCAGAAGGTGCTGCTGGCCATGGTGCTGGAGCACGATGCCGAACAGGCGGTGCGCGATGCGTTGCGGGAGACGCAGGTGGGCATCTATCTCGCGATGGATGCCGACACCTCGGACCGGCTGGTGTCCGCGGTGCGTCGCGGGCTGGCAGGGGCGCCCGACCGGGCGATGCCCGTGCTGATCTCGTCCCTGGACGTGAGACGCTACGTGCGGGGGCTGCTGGTGAAGAACGGGATTGATGTCGGCGTGCTGTCCTACCAGGAGCTTTCCCCCGACTTCCCGGTGCAGCCGATTGGCTCCATCGGCCTTGGCGCGATGCTGCCGCGGGAGGCGCCGGCACAGCAGCCCGCGCCGGTGGCGGCATGACCCTGCGCGCCCTGCTGCTTTTGGCGGTGGCACCCGCGTTGTCCGCGTGCGGCGGCGGCGGGACCGCGCTGTCGCAGATGTCCGGAGCGGGCCAGGCAGCCTCCTTGCAGCGTGTCGCGGAGGCGGCGAACCGGGACGGGGACGTGGTGAACGCCGCCGCCTTGTACCGGGACGCTGCGTCCAGCCAGCCGGGGTTGATCGAGCCACGCATCGGCCTCGGGCGTGCGCTGCTGCGCCTGGGCGATGCCGGGGAGGCGCGGACCGCCTTCATTGCCGGGCACGGCATCAACCCGCGCGACCCGCGGCCGCTGGTCGGCGCGGCACAGGCCGATCTGGTGGAACAGCGGTTCGAGGCGGCGCTGGCCGGCTTCCTGGAGGCGTTGGCACTGGAGCCTGCCGGCGTTGACGCGCTGGTCGGCGCCGGCGTGGCGCTGGACCAGATGGGCCGCCACGCCGAGGCCCAGGCGAGATACAATGCCGCGTTGCAACAGGAACCGCGGGGCCGGGCCGCACGCAACAACCTGGGCCTCTCGCTCGCGCTCACGGGCCATGCGGCCGAGGCCGTCCGCATCCTGGAGGACCTGTCCCGGAGCACCGGCGCCACGCCGCGCACCCGGCAAAACCTCGCCGTGGCGCTAGCGCTGGACGGCCGCCAGCAGGAAGCGGCGGCGATGGCGGCCCGCGACGAGGACCCGGCCCAGGCGCAACGTGATGCCGCGATGCTCGACCAGGTCCGCCGCGGGCTGAGGGGCACGGACCTATGAGGCTGCTCGTGGTCCGCAGCGGCGACATGGCGGGGCCGCAGCCGTTCGCCACGCTGGCCGCGAACGGGTTCAACTTCGACGAGTTCACCACGCTTGCGGATGCCGCGGCCGCGCTGGCCTCGTCGTCCTACGCCGGCGTGCTACTGTCCCGGCGGCTGGCCGACGGCTGCGCCGCCGCCTGGCTGGCCCGGCAGCGCAGCCGCAGCCTTGCGACCCCCGTCGTCATCGTGTCGTCCGACGACGGCATTGATGACCGCATCCGGGTCCTGGACGCCGGGGCCGACGACTGCGTACACCGCTCGATCACCGGCCGCGAACTGCTGGCCCGCCTGCGTGCCGTGCTGCGCCGTCCGCCTGCACTCGTCACCGCCGTGCTCGAATACGGCAACGTCCGCATGAACACGACGGAGCGCCAGACGTGGGTCGCCGGCCAGCCCGTTGCGATCCCACGGCGGGAGCTGGATTTGCTGGAACACTTGATGAGCCGGGCCGGGCGCGTCGTGGCCCGCTCGGTCCTGGAGAACAATTTGTATGGCCTGACCGAAGACGTCTCCCCGAACTCGCTGGAAGTGCGGGTCAGCCGCGTCAGGCGGCACCTGTCCCAAGGGGGCGCGAACGTCACCATCCGCACGCACCGCGGAACCGGCTACACGTTGGAGCTGCTGGCGGAGCAGGCGCCCGTGGCCGCGGTGCAGCGGGTGCTGCGTGCCGGGACGATCCTGCTGCTGCTGGCCGCCGCCGGCCAGCAGGCCCGGACGGCGGTGGCGGCCGAACCGCAAACCGTGCGGCTCTCTACGTCCGAGGGGCGGATGATCCGCCTGCCGCGGGCGCCGGCCAACATCCTGCTTGCCGACCCCGCCATCGCCGACGTCGCCGTGCCCAACCCGACGCAGATGTTCATCGTTGCCAAGAAGCCGGGCCGCACGACGCTGTTCACGCTCGACGCGCAAGGGGCGCAGACCGGCAGTTGGCAGATCGTGGTCGCCATCAGCGACGCCGAGATGCGCGAGGTCATCCGTGCGGAGGTCGGCAACTACCCTGTCCACCTGACCTACATCCCGTCCGGCGCCGTGCTGAGCGGCACGGTCCCCACGCCGAAGGTGGCCGAGCGCGTGCGGGCCATCGCCGTGCGCTTCCTGGGCGAAGGCCAGACGGTTGTGAACAACCTGCAAGTGACGGGCTCGTTGCAGGTGCGGCTGCGGGTGCGCGTGGCAGAGGTGTCGCGCTCCACCCTCAAGCAGCTCGGCATCAACTGGGACGCCGTCGGCTCGACCGGGAACTTCGCGGTGGGCCTGCTGACCGGGCGCACCGTGCTGGATGCAGCGGGCGGCGTGACGCGGGCGGCAACGGGGTCGCTGTTCGGCCGCTACGTGTCGGGCCGCACCAACGTGACCGGGGTGCTGGATGCGCTGGCGGCGGAAAGCCTGGTGCAGGTGCTGGCCGAGCCGACGCTGGTCGCCGCATCGGGTGAGACTGCGAAGTTCCTGGCCGGCGGCCAGTTTCCGGTGCCGATCTCCCAGGCGCTGGGCACGGTCTCCATCGAATACCGCAACTTCGGCGTCGGACTGGAGTTCACGCCTACGGTCTTGAACGACGACCTCATCAGCATGAAGGTGACGCCGGAGGTCAGTACGCTGGTGACCGACACGGCGGCGGGCGCCATCAATGCCAACGGGTTCACGGTGCCGGGCCTGAACGTGCGCCGGGCGGAAACGACGGTGGAGCTGGGCAGCGGGCAGAGCTTCGCCGTCGGCGGCCTGCTACAGAACAACTTGACCTCGCAGGTCTCGCGGTTTCCGGGGCTGGGCGACATCCCGGTGCTGGGATTGCTGTTCCGCTCGACCCAGTTCCAGCGCAACGAGACCGAGTTGGTGATTCTGGTGACCCCCACCATCGTGCGCCCTGTCGCCGGGCCGGGCGTGCTGCGAAGCCCGGATCAGGCCGTGTCGGCGCCGTCAGACGTGGACCGCCTGCTGCGCGGCACGCTCAGCCGTGCGCCGGCGGGACAGGCGGCGCTGGACCGAATTGGCAGCGCACGGCTGGGGGCGGATGCTGGGTTCATGCTGGAATGAGCGCGCGCTGGCTGCTGCTTGCCGTCCTGCTGTGCGGGTGCGAGCCGTTTCCGGAGCCTGCGCCCGTCGCCACGGCGCCGCCACGGCCTGAAATCACCGTCACCCGCGTGCAGCACATCCTGCCGATGCCGGCGCGGGGCGGCAATGGGCGCGCGGCGCTGGCCGCGATGTCGGAGTTCATGGGCGGCCGGATGGATGCGCTGCACGCCGCCGTGCCCTACGGCCGTGCCGGCGATGCCTTGGTGGAGCAAATGGTCCTAGCGGGAGTACGCCCGCGCAAGATCCGGCGGGGAGGCGGGCCGGGCGCCGTCACGGCTGAGCGCTACCTCGCGTCCGTCCCGAGTTGCCCCGGCCTCGACCTGATCGGCGCGACGTTCGGGAGCAACCGCCAGCCGCCGGGCTTCGGCTGCGCGAGCCTGGCCAACGTGGCCGCCGATGCGGCGGACCCAGCGGACTTGCTGGGCAACGCGGCGGTGGAGCGGTCGGACCCCGAACGTGCCGCCGCGCCGGTGGCGCGCTACCGCGGGTTCGCGCCGCCGGCGGCGCCAGCTTCGCCAGGGCCGTCCGCTGTGGTCTCCCCCACGCGCTGAGCCGCAAAGCCGGGCAGTGCCCGCCTTCGCATCCGGCCAAGCTGCGGATTACGTCAGGACTCGCGCCCACATCTCTGGTCGCCCGGAGTTGGACAACTATGAGCCGGCCTCACGGCGAGGCAGAGTAGATGCGGTGCATTGAGTGCGGGACGGCGGCGATCACCGAGCGGCCGGAGCGCACCGCTCAGGGCTACCGCAGGTTCCGCTGCCGCGGCTGCGGCAAGCAGTTCAATAGCGCACCGGCACCGTGCTGAATCGGGCGCAGTACCCCTCTGACGTGGTCGCGCTCGTGGTGCTGGTCGTGTCCCACCACGTGGTGTAGGAGCGCCAGCACCGGCGTCTGGGTGGGCTGGGCCGTGTGTCAGTTCGCCATGGGCAGGCTGACGGGCGCAGTATCGCCCAAGGGCGCGAGCGTCTCCAGG
>JAABUV010004196.1_pt1 | contig 17476 bp, 27 predicted proteins | sample 5559971 | NCBI WGS metagenome assembly JAABUV01 (sample SAMN10711881, study PRJNA513362) | rock metagenome | isolation source: Antarctica rocks | place: Antarctica: Victoria Land, Knobhead nord | collected 2015-12-19
ACTTCAGCCTGGTGCTCGGCGGCAGCCACAGCGCTCTGCCTTAATCAAGACCTTGGATCAACAAAAGCTTTGCGTGCAAGCACATTGCTCTGGAGACAACAGGCCAAGCTGCGCAGTGTAGGATCCCGCGCGAGGAGCGCATACCGCAGATAGGCAGCTGGGGCAAACAGATGGGGCTGCATTATGACATGCACGCCTCAAATGCTGCTCCCAGTGGCCAGGCAGCCCGTCCTCTACGATCTTGACGCTCTTGCACAATCGTATGGCAGATGCGGGCTGCGCACTGCGCAGGCCAAGACGCTGGCGACAAGTGCATTGCGCACGAGGTCAGCCATATTGATGAAGCGGTACTGAGGCACAACCGCAGAGTGTAAAGGGACGCACTTCGCGACTCAACGGTGCACTTTCCCTGAGTGCATCGAGACTCGATTCAAGACTTGTTTCGACGACCTGCTTGTACTTACGGTAAGGTCTTAGGGTTCGACGGACTATTCAAATCCGTAGTTTGAATATTACGGTAGTCGAGTGTGTAGTACACTGGGTTATCACACAGGCCTCTTCTTTCCGCGTCGTATTTGCGCCGCTAGCACGTTTCGGGGCAATATAAGAAACCTTAGCCAGTTTGCGCACTGCGTCCAAGCTCGTCCGGCAGTGACGGGACTTTTGGTGAAGAGCCCTGAACAAACTCAGGCACTTACACAACCCGCAGCGCCATTGGTCAGGTATGTATTTATTCCGTGCTGTGTTTCTACAGTCCATCTCCTGTACAATGCGCGAGCTGCGCCTGCCATGCTGGTTAGTATTTTTTTTTTTCGCTTAACACGCTGTGTCGAGCAGCCCAGATGCATGCCGCGACGACGCCAGATCTGCCGGGGTGCTGCCTGCACTTGCAGCTGCGCGCTACCGAGGACGCCGTGCGCCTCCTGAACAGGTTGCCGGCGCTGACCGCTGCGCAGGTGGAGCCAGCGGACAGGGTGCGGGGCACTGCGCGCCGCGCTGCTGCTCGATTCCAGGCTGCTGTGCACCCGACCTGCGCTCAGGCAAGCCGGGTGACGCTGCGAGCAGGTCACGCGGGCCGCATTCAACAACCTCGCCGTGTATGCCGACGCGCTCTGCCCAGGGGCGGCTGCGTGCGGCAGCTGCTCGCAGGCGGCACTGGCCTTGGTGGTCACATGCAGGAAGTCTGTTGCGCGGTTCCGTGCCCTCCCCGACGAGTCCTCCGACTTCCTGAAGGCCTTCCTGGTGGGGGCCCTGGCCTGGTGGCAGCCTTTCATGTCGCTGCTCCGCAGTCCTTTGCAGGCCTGCGGCTGACCCCACCTGTGTGCCTGGGTGCCGGCCCGCCGGCCTGACGCCGGGGCACACCGCTGGGTCCGCAGGGCGTCGCCGGCGCCTATGCCACACATTTGCTCAGCGTCCAGGGTGCGGCAGCGCCGGGCGGGAGGGAGCTCGCACTGCAGTTTTACCTCCTCACCTGCAGCGAGCTGCTGCCGCCGCTCCTGACAAACACGAGCGCGTGGCTGGCCACTTGCTTGCGGCTAAAGCGCTGCATGTCCACCAACAACGTGCTCGCTGCCAGCGCCCACGAGCTTGCGGTGCGACCGGGCCCGCAAGGGCCCCCAGCCAACACTGATAGAGCTGAGCCCTGGCTGAGCCCTGGCCGGTCAGCCCACACACGGCATGCACGGGCAGCCTGCGGCACAGAGGCCAAACAGAGATGCGAGCCGCTCTGCGGCTGGCGTGTGAGGCCGGCGCCGCAGCCGCGCCCGCTCCTGTTGAGCGCGACGAGAGGGCGCCCGCGCCGCCGGCCTGTGAGGTAGCGACCTGCCTGCCGGGCCGTGCAGGACGTGTGCGCGTCGCTGGCGCGGCTCGATGCGGGGCTGCTGGTCGCGTGCCGCCCCAGCAACTTCCTGCAGATCATGGTCCATGCCTACGGCAACGGTGTAGGTGCGCATTCGCCATCGCCTGTGTGCTCCAGTGCGGGGCACATAGCGCACTCTGATGGCGGCCTTGTCACTGGCAGGTCCGGCCGGGCGGGTCTCTGGGTTGGCCATTGAAAACGCGCACGCCCTCTCCATTTATGCCAAGATCTCACGACAGAGCAGCGCGGCGCGTACAGTGCTTGTGCAGAGCGCTCGAGCTGGGTGACGTGACGCCCGGGACAGGCAGTGCGCAGCCTGTCAGAGCGTGCGGGCCATGGGACGGCGCAACCAAACGGCGGGCTGCAGGAGTACCTGAGTGTGCACACGGTGCGGATCAATGTGAGAGCACGCGCTGCGGCAGGCTGGCCGATCGGGGACCTCCGCCGGCTGCTTGACAATGTGAGCGACGTGGCCGTCGCCGCACCGATCCTGGCGCGGTGTCTGGCGGAGAGCGTCCTGCCGCCGCTCCTGCCGCTGGCGCGCCTCGCAGAAGACCCGGAAGCTGCAGACCTAGGAGAATGGACACCGCTCTGCGGGAAGGTGCTGGGCGCGTTCGCCAGCGTGTTGCCGGAGGTGCGGGCTCCAGCACGGAGTGCCAAGTTGCTGTAGTTTGCCCGGGGTGTTGCACGTGGCGACCTGTCGCCGGGCTCACAGGCGCTGACAGCTGCACAGGGGCCTGCCTACCTGCCTGCATGTCAGCTTTTACATACATCAAAGGTGCCTGCTGAACGGTGTGGTGTGCGGAGGCGTGCGATGTTCACAGTTTTCACTCGGTCGGCAGTGTGATGGTCTGAGCACACAGGGTGCTTTACCAAGGGTGCCGCCACCGACCACGTCTGGGCACCTGGTGCCAGCGAGCAAGTGATGCGAGCGGCGCGCGCCAGATCGGGCTCGCTGCACGGGAGGCCTGGGGCCTGGACGCCGGCCTGCCGCACGCCGCGCTGGTGCGCGAGCTCGGGCGGTTTGGCGCGCGGTCGCCGCCGCGCGCCCAGGCGGTGGAGCTGTGCGGACGCGTTGCGGAGGCGCTCGATGAGGCGCCGCTCGATGTGGTGCGGCCGCCGCAGAGCGCGAGAGCGGCTGCGCGCGCGCTCGAGGCCCGCAGGCTCGGCATGCCGGTCGTCGGCTGCTGCCACGCGGGCTGCGGCAACTTTGAGGGGGAGAGCGAGCTGGCGCTGGCGCGGACCTGCTGCAAGCTGTGCAGCGGGTGCCTGGTGGCCCTGTACTGCTCGGCCGCCTGCCAGCGCGCTGCCTGGGCTGTTCACAAGGCGTTTTGCAATGCTTCGCGGGCGCGCAGGTAGCGAAGTGCATGCAGACTGGCTGCATTTGTATGTAACAATTTATTTATACGTACCCTAGCACCAATACAAGTTTGGTCTTTGCAGCACTGTGTACAACTCTCAGACAGCAGCATTGAGCAAGCACCGTATGCAATGTTGCCAGCATACGTTGTGATGCACATGTCGCGTCACAAGCCATGTTTCCTTCCCACGTGCGCTCAAGGGTTATGGGCTGGGTTTTTTTTAAATTTTCTTAAAATCTCGCATGCGGACTCTGCACGCAGCCTACTGACTGCGGCTTGCTAGCCTGTGCAGGAATAATTCTCCTGTCAAGCACGCTTCATCTGACAGCCCAGGCGGCGAACATGACAGAGCCTTGCGCGCACGTCGATCTGCGTTCCTTGGACGCGAGCGTGCGCCTTTTAAACAGGGGCACGGTAGTAACGAGTGGGTTTGACGCTACAGCAGGAATGGTGCGGGGTCATACCGCGTCATGCTGTCGATTTGGTGAGTGTCTGCTGCGTATTGCTCAAGCAGCGCAGTTGGTGCTGCGAGCAGGTCTTCGATGCCGCCTACAACGCGCTCAAGGAGCACGCTGCAGCGCAGCACGCTGGGGCAGCTGCTTGCGAGGGCTGCTGCCAGGCAGCGCAGGCTCTGGTGGTCACGCTCAGGAAGTCCATCACGCGGCTCAGTGCCGCCTTCACGGACCCGTTGATTCTCACGAACGAGTCGGTTGCACTGGTCTGCGCGGTGCCTCCCTGCCCGGCGCACCTTGCGGGGCTACAAGCCCTTGGCTGACTCGCTGTGTCCCTGCGCTGCTCGCGCGCCTGACGCTTGGGCCGTATCGCTGGGGTTGCAGGGGCGAGCCCAAGCCTGCAGCCTGCACCTGTATGGCGCGCGGCCGGGCGGGAGGGAGCTCCCGCGGCACTTCTTCCTCTTCATGTGCCGCGAGCTGCTGCCAACTCTCCTGGCAAACTGGATGATGATGATGCGTGGTGAGGACGCGCCGGGCGAAACTCACGCGAGCGTGGAACACCCTGCCACCGGCCTTGTGTTTGTGGTGCGCCTTGGCCCTGTGCGGCCTTGCCAGGTCCCACACGCCGGCACCGAGCCTTGGCCTGGCAAAGGAGCTGGGGCCCCACACCGACTTGTTGAGTGGTCTCCAACTCACAATGTGAGGGCATGCTGGTGTGCTGTGGGGCGGGCATGTGATTGGACACCGCGGCCCGCGCTTGCTCCTGCCGATGGCATGACAGCTTCATCGCCTCTCGTAGTCTACTGCAGTGGTCTGCATGGCTATTTGTGCAGGGCGCGTGCGCGAGGCTTGGGCGACTTGACCCGGACTTGCTGGTCGCCTGCCAGCCCTGTGTGTTTCTGCTCGCAATGATCGGCGCCTACGCTTCAGGTGCGTATTCGCCGTCTGGTGCATGCTGCATGCTCCTGCGATGCCTGCTGCGCCGCCCGGTGGTAGCCTGCATACCGGCAGAGCGGCAGCTCCGACCTGTGCCTGGCTCGCCTGGGTGGGACCGCGCACATGCTCCCCATGCCTCCTGAGGTGCTTGAGAAGAGCAGCGCGATGTTGGCAATGCACGCGAGCTGCCGCATGTGCAGTGAGCAGGGGCTGGTTGATTGGACGGCCGTTATAGGCACCGTGGGGCATGTATGAATATACCTGGCACAATTGCCTGCGTGCCATGGGGTGGTGCAACCGCATGGCGCACCGCAGGAGTGCATCAGGGTGCACAAACGGCACTGGCATGGGAGCACGCGCTGCAGCAGGCTCGCCGCGACTGGACGTGCGCCGGCTGCTTGACTACTTGTGCGACATTGTAGTCGCCGTCCCATCCCTGGCGCCGGTGCTGGCGTGCAGCGTCCTGCCACGGCTCACGCTCCTGGCTCGGCTCGCGGACAGAGGCGGCGCTGCGCGGCCGGGCAGGCAGCCGATCCTGGAGAAGGTGCTAGGCGCGTTTGCGGAGGCCATGCCGGAGGTGCGAGCTCTTGAAGCGCTGCAATGTTGCTGCGTGCTGCCTGCGCCGGGGCTGCACGAGATATCCAGAGGCTGCTGGACGAGTCGCGGCTGCAGGCACACCGAGCTGCCCGGAGTGCGGCTCTGTGTGTATTTGGGACGGTGCATGTGGAGGTCGGTCACTGCCATGCCCATCCGACATGGTTTGGCGTCACTACGTGGCATGCCTTCCTGGCAGCTGGTCATGTCGCGCATCGCATCATGCATCATGTGGCGCTTGTTGGCCTCCACGGTGTGGTGTGCAACAGAAAAGAGCATCCGTCTCGCGAGAGACAGAGAGCCTGTGCTGAGTATGCATCACGTGTGAGCACTGTTCACACTGGCGGCCAGCCATCAGGCAGTGCCGACGAGCTCAACATAATTCCACCGCACCCCTTGCCTGAGATAGCCACACCTGCCTACCCAGTGCAAAGGAGCGAGCAGCGTGAGCGGCGCGCGCCAGGTCGCACTGGCGCTGCGGGAGGCCCTCGGCTTGGACGCCCGCCTGCCGCACGCCGCGCTGCTGCGTGCGCTCCGGTATGCCAGCGCACAGTCGCACCCGGCTGAGTGGGGGGAGGAGCTGTGCGCTCGCGTCAGCATAAGGGATGCGCTTGTCCTCGCCGCCGCGGCAATACCCAAGAGCGTGAAGGCGGCGGCGCGCGCGCTCGAAGCCCGCAGGCTTAGCGGGCCGACCTTTGGCTGCTCCCATGCAGGCTGCAGCAATTTTGAGCACGCGGACGAGCTGCTGCTTGCGCAGGCCTGCCAGCTGTGCAGCGGCTGCCTGGTGGCGCGTTACTGCTCGACTGCCTGCCAGCGCGTTGCCTGGGACGTACACAGGGCATTTTGCAAGGCGTCGCGGGCGCACATGTAGCAAACTGTGTACAAACAGAATGATCTGATGATGAAGAGCATCACCGGGGGCCCTAACCCGATGGCCCCCTCAGCTATGTGGTGATAGCTTGTTTCAGCCTGTTTCAGCCTGTTTCAGCCCAACTAGGGCTGTTTAGGCACAAGTGTCAAGCAAGATATCCACACACTCACAGGTCAAGGGACATTTGGGACCGTTGGGGCAAGGTACATCTTCAGGCATGCGAGAATAAAACAGGCAACGCCGCGAATGTCCCGCTGCTGCATGAACTCCAATGCATTGTCTTCACACGCTCTATCACTAGCCAGAGTTGTACATGAGGCATGTGCATCACATGCCAGTTAAGTCAAGGGGCTCGCATGGTTATTTTCAAAAAAAACAGAATTTAGAATGTCAGCGGACTCTGCACACTGCCTACTGACTGCGCTTTGCTTGCCTGTGACGGACAGAATCACCTCTTGAGCAGGTTGCCTCCATACGGGTCCGGCGCCCTGGTCGCCGCCGCACCCGCCCGCACAGGCTCGGCGCGCGCCAGCACCGGCTGCTCCCGGCCATTGGAACCCTGACCGGGCCGCGCGGGCGCCCCCACCTCCTCGTCAAACGGCGCGTTGACGGCCTGCTGCAGGAACGCCCCAGACGGCACAACATGACGCAGCCGTGCACGCACATCGATCTGCGTTCCGTGGACGCGGACATGCGCCTCATGAACAGGGCCCTGGCAGTAGACGACGACTTTGTGGCTAAAGCAGACTTGGTGCGGGTCATGCTGTCGCATCAGGAGTTGTCTGCTGCGCACTGCGCGTGCTCAAGCAGCATGGTTGGCCGTGCGAGCAGGTCTTCCGAGCCGCCTTCCGGGCGCTTGACGAGCATGCTACAGCGCAGCCCGCGAGGGCAGCTGCTTGCGAGGGCTGCTGCCAGGCAGCGCAGGCTCTGGTGGTCACGCTCAGGAAGTCACTCATGCGGCTCACTTTCACCTTCACGGGGGAGTCGGTTGCACTGGTCTGCGCGGTGCCCCCCCTGCCCGGCGCACCACGCTCTGCTGCGCGGCCGGTGGCTGACTCGCCGCATCCTGCGCAACCTACTCGCGCGCCTGACGCTTGGGGCAGATTGCTGGCTTTGCAGGCACGAGCCCAGAACTGCTGCATCTGGTTGCTGGGCATCAAAGCGAGGCCGGGCAGGAGGGGGCTTCCGCGGCACTTTTTTACCTTCATCTGCCGCGAGCTGCTGCCGCCGCTCATGGCAAACTTCAGCACAATTTTGGAGAGTCTTGGGGACGTGGCAGGCAGCGGTCTTTTGAATGTGGTTCACCCTATCACCGCTATTGGATTTGTGGTGCGACTCGGCCCCCCTGGGGCCTCAGCCGGGGCCCACACGCCTGCGCCGAGCCTGGGCTTGACACAAGCTCGGGGCTCACACTGACCTGTGAGGGCTCTCTGACTCAAAGTGTGAGCCTGTGCTGACGCGCTGTGGGGCCGGCGTGTGGGTTGGACACTGCGGCCCACGCTTGCTCCTGCCGGCTGGCAGGAGAGCTTGAACGCCTCTCACGGATAACTGCAGCGGTTTGCCTGGCTGCCCGATGCAGAGCGCGTGCGCGAGGCTCGGGCAACTCGACGCGGACTTGCTGGTCGCCTGCTAGCCCAGCCGCTTCCTGCGTGCGATGATCAGCACCTATACTTCAGGTGCGCATTCGCCGCCTGCCGCGTGCTCCCCACGATGCCTGGAGCGCCGCCTGGCGGCGGCCTGCGTGCCGGCCGAGCGCCAGCTCCCACCCATGCCTGGCTCGCCCGGGTGCGACCGCGCACATGCTCCCCACGCCTGCTGAGATGCTTGTGGAGAGCAGCGCGCTGGGCGCTGGGAATGCCTGCCCGTCGCTGCACGCGCGATGAGCAGGGGGCTGGGCGACTCGACGACCGGGACAGATCGCATGGGGCATGCATGCGCCTGCATGCCACGGGGGTGTGCGCCCGGATGGCGCGCTGCTGGGCTTCATCAGGGCGCACACAGTGCAGCATCGGCATGAGAGCATGCGCTGCGGCAGACGAACCGAGCCTGCCCGTGCGCCAGCTGCTCGACGACGTGTGCGACATCGCAGTCGCCGTCCCGTTCCTGGCCCGGGTGCTGGCGTGCAGCGTCCTGCCACGGCTCGCGCTCCTGGCACGGCTCGCGGAGAGAAGCAGCGCTGCGCAGCCGAGCGGGGAGCCGATGCTGGGGAAGGTGCTAGGCGCGTTTGCGGAGGCCATGCCGGAGGTGCGGGCCCTGGAAACAGTAAGCAGTACTCATGATACAAACGACATGAGTGCCTGTGCTGAGCACGCATTACAAACGAGCACTGTTCACACCGGCGGCCACCAGGCAGTGCCGACGAACTCAGCATGACCCCCCGTGATGCCCTTGCCTGAGGCAGCTGCACCTGCCTCCCTGGTGCACAGGAGCGAGCGGCATGAGCGGCCGCGCGCCAGGTCGCGCTGGCGCTGCGGGAGGCCCTGGGCCTGGACGCTGGCCTGCCGCACGCCGCGCTGCTGCGTGCGCTCCGGTGTGCCAGCGCGCAGTCGCACCCGGCCGACTTGGCGGAGGGGCTGTGTCTTCGCGTCAGCATAAGGATTGAGGACGCCGCAGCGCAGCCCGAGAGCGCGAAGGCGGCTGCGCGCGCGCTCGAGGCCCGCAGGCTCGGCGGGCCGACCTTTGGCTGCTGCAATGCGGGCTGCGGCAACTTTGAGGGGGAGAGCGAGCTGGTGCTGGCGCGGACGTGCTGCAAGCTGTGCAGCGGCTGCCTGGCGGCGCGGTACTGCTCGGCCGCCTGCCAGCGCGCTGCCTGGGACGTTCACAGGGCATTTTGCAAGGCGTCGCGGGCGCACAAGTAGCAAAGTGTGTACAAACAGAACGCATCGTCTTCACAATGTGAAGCATATTGCATATGAAGTTCATGTGCTCCCTAGCTCCAGCACGAACTTGCTCTTTCAAGCGCTGTGTCCGACTTGAATACAGCAGCACTGAGCAAGCCACCTCAGGCGATGCCGCCAGCATGCGGCATGCGACAATGCGTGTACACAGGCATGCCACATGTGGCATGCCTGTCACACTGTGACAGGCATGAGAGTAAGGGTTTGTGGCTGGGCATGGTTTCTTTTTGAACTGACTAGATTTTCTGCATGCTGCATTACAAATGTCGCTTGCGGACTCACTGCAGCTTGCTTGGCTGTGCCGGACATACTGACCTGTTATACAAATTGCCTCTGGCAGCCCAGACCGCAAACATGACAGAGTCTTGCGCACACATCAGCCTGCTTTACGCGGACGCGGGCGTGCGCGTTATGAACAGGGGCCCAATAGGAAAGAGTGGGTTTGCGGCTACAGCGAAAATGGTGCGGGGTCACGCTGCGTCGTGCTGTCGCGTCAGTATACGTCTGCTGCTTGTTGCGAGTGCTCAAGCAGCACCAATGGCTCTGCGAGCAGGTCTTCCATGGCGCCTGCCAGGCGCTCATCGAGCACGCTGGGGCAGCTGCTTGCGAGGGCTGCTCCCAGGCAGCGCAGGCTCTGATGGTCACGCTCAGGAAGTCAACCATGCGGCTCGGTGTTGCCTCCACGGACCGGTCATATCTCACAGAGGAGTCGGTTGCAATGGTCTGCGCGGTGCCCCCCTGCCCGCCGCACGACGCACTGCTGCAAGGCCCTTGGCTGACTCGCCGCATCCCTGCGCAGCTCGCGCGCCTGACGCCCGGGGCGTACTGCTGGGGTTGCAGTTGCGAGCCCAAGCCTGCGGCCTGCACTTGTTTGGCCATCACGCGCGGCCGGGCGGTAGCGAGTTTCCGCAGCAGTTCTTCCTCTTCATGTGCCGCGAGCTGCTGCCGGCTCTCATGGAAAATTGTAGCACGTTACTGCGTATTGAGGACGAGCCGGGCAGCACTCTCGCAAGCGAGGACCACCCTGCCACCGGCCTTGTGCTTGTGGTGCGCCTTGGCCCTGTGCGGCCTTGCCGGGGCCCATACGCCAGCACCGAGCCTTGGCCTAACAAGGGAGCTGGGGCCCCACACTGAGTTCTTCATTCTTCTCTGACTCATGACGTGAGGGCGTGCTGATGTGCTGTGGGGCCTGTGTGTGGACCACGGCCCGCGCTTGCTCCTGCCGAGGGCACGCACGAGAGCTTGAACGCCTCTGATAGATCTGCTGCAGTGGTCTGCCTGGCTGTTTGTGCAGGGCGCATGCGCGAGGCTCGGGCGACTTGACGCGGACCTGCTGGTCGCTTGCCAGCCCACTGAGTTCCTGCTCTCGATGATCAACGCCTACGCTTCAGGTGCATACTTGCCGTCTGCTGCATGCTCCCCACATTGCCTGAAGCGCCGCCTGGTGGAAGCCTGCGTGCCAGCAGAGCGCCAGCTCCGACCCGTGCCTGGCTCGCCTAGATGTGATCGTACACATGCTCCCACGCCTGCTGAGATGCTTGTGGAGAGCAGCACAGCGCTGGCGATGCACGCGCGCTAGCGCGTGTGCGGTGAGCAGGGGCCGGTGTTAATTGAAACGGCCGGGACAGCTAGCGTGGGCATGCATGTGCCTGCGTGCCACGGGGGGCGCAACTGCATGGCGCGCCGCGGGAGTGCATCAGGTACACAAATTGCTTTGGCATGGGAGCACGCGCTGCGGCAGGCTTGCCGAGCCTGGACATGCGCCGGCTGCTCGAGTACGTGTGCGACATCGCAGTCGCCGTCCCGTCTCTGGCGCGTGTGCTGGCGCACAGCGTCCTGCCACTGCTCGCGCTCCTGGCTCGGCCCCCAGACAGAAGTGGCGCTCCGCGGTCGAATGGGCAGCCGATCCTGGTGAAGGTGCTGTGAACGTTTGCGGAGGCCATGCCGGAGGTGCGAGCTCTCAAAGCGCTGCAATGATGCTGCCTGCTGCCTGCACCAGAGCTGCATGACAACACCACCACCGTACGCCTTTGCCTGAGGCAGCCGCACCTGTCTACCTGGTGCACAGGAGCGAGCGGCATGAGCGGGCGCGCGCCAGGTTGCGCTGGCGCTGCGGGAGGCCCTGGGCCTGGAGGCCGGCCTGCCGCATGCCGCGCTGCTGCGTGCGCTCCGGCATACCTGCGCGTCGCGCCCGGCTGGCTGGGGGAAGGAGCTGTGCGTACGCGTCGCCGTCCGGATTGAGCACGCTGCAGTGCAGCCCAAGAGCGCAAAGGCGGCGGCGCGCGCGCTCGAGGCCCGCAGGCTCGGCGGGCCGATCTTTGGCTGCTGCAACGCGGGCTGCAGCAACTTTGAGGGGGAGAGCGAGCTGGTGCTCGGGCGAGCCTGCCAGCTGTGCAGCGGGTGCCTGGCGGCGCGGTACTGCTCGGCCGCCTGCCAGCGCGCTGCCTGGGACGCTCACAGGGCATTCTGCAAGGCGGCGCGGCGCGCATGCCCCGCGCCGCAGTGAGCACGCAGCCTCCGCCATTGCAAGAGACCGCCTGCCTCCTTCGCCACTGGATCCCTTGGTCGCTGCTGGGTGCCTCCGCTTGCTTTGCACATTATTCTGAGGCAAACACCTCGGTGGACATCACCGCCATACTGCAGGTCATGCAGCCTCAGATTGTACCCGACCAGGCCGGGGAGGCTTGACAAGTAAGCCGGGCACGCATGCAGAGACTTGCTGGACCTGGCACAGTATGACGCTGTGCTGTAGCTGGACACCAGGGCAGCTACACGTCACGTGTGACCAGCCAGCAGACCTGTAGCAGGAAGCTCACTGCCACGGCACCGGGGCCAGCATCAAGGACCATCGAGCCCCTACCATGTGCCCTCACACCCAGCAGCATGCCATGCACTGCTAGAACAGCAGCGAGCCCGCAGGTATTGCAAAAACATGCGCCCAGGTATGCAGGGTCCGCACGCATGCTCTCCGCAACGCAGGCACGCAGTGCACACACACGCACGGCGCCGCTGCAAGCTGCGCGCATGCTGCCGCCGGGCCCCCAGGCGCCCTCAGGACTTGAGCAGCGCCTGCGCGCGCTCGAGCGGCGACAGGTTCGCGGTGCGCGCGTGCTCGGCGCCCAGCTGCGCGTACACAGCGGCCGACTTGGGGATGAAGGCGGCCTCGTCGGGCGTCAGCGCGCGCATGAAGCGCGCCGGGTTGCCCGCCCACAGCTGCCCCGACGGCACCGTCGTGTGCGCGGCTACTACCGCGCCGGCCGCCACCATCGCGCCCTTCTCGACCTGCGCGCGCCGCCGCGATGGCGTGCATGCTCGCACGTGGCAGCCAGAGCGCATGCTCGAGCGCTGCGGCTGCGACTGTGTGCACAGCAGGCGCGCGGGAGCGGTTCGGGCAGGGTGTGCCTGCATGCTGGGTTGGACACTGCAGCGACATACCCAGGCATCTTGATTGTAAAAATATCGCCACTGCGCTACTGGCTGGTGGTGGAGGACTCTGCTCAGGGCAGGTGCGCGCGCGTGCCTCTTCAGCAGACGCATGGAGCGCCCAGGCTGCCGGCCGGCTAAGCGGGGCACCTGGGAGCCAAGGGCAGCGCAGCGCCGGCGCTCGCGCGCGCTCGGTCCTCTGGCTTTAGGCCGCCCTCTAGCAGAGTAACAGCACCAGCCCCAAAGAGAGACGCATGCCGGTTCGGGGCTGAGCCTGAGTGCGAACATGCGGCGGGCGGCCACATATGACTGGGAGTAGGGGTAGGGTTATACCCTAAACCTATGCCCAGGGGCGCGCCCGCGCGCCGTGCTGCAGCGTGGCGCCGATGCCGACCAGCACCTCGTCCTTCAGCGTCACGCCGCCCTCTAATACCACCGCGTGGCCGACCGTCACGCGGTCGCCGATCTCCACGTGGCCGCCCCGCGGCGCGCCGATGTACGTCTTCGCGGTCCGCACCGTCACGCCATCCTGCAGGTTGCTGCTGTGGCCCACGCTGATGCTGCCCTCGTCGCCTGCGGCGCCGAAGCGCGCTCATGACTGCTGTGACCCTCTCAACAAGTCGGCTCCCTGGACCACCAACAAAGAGGGGAGAAGCATGTACCTTTCTGTGCAAGCTAGTCTTCGGATACGGTCACAGAGCGCGGGGCAAGCAGTGCCCCGCAGTACCAACGCCCTGATAGCACTGAACGCTATGATGCAGAGGCGGTTGCGTGCACGGGTGTTAACGGGGTAGACACAGCCTTGAGTGTGCGGGTGCACGGAACGTGGCATGCACTGTCGCTCCCAGCTGCGCACCTCGCAGCACCGTGCCGTACCACACCGACGCCTTGTCGGCGAGCGTGACGCTGCCGACAACCGCCGCTGAGGGCGCGACAAAGACGTCCGCGCCAACCTCTGGCTTGCGCGATACCAGGTTCAGGAAGGTGCGGTGCCGGCACACTGCAGGCGCATGCGCCGCACTCAGTGCCCCACCGTGCACAGCCGGTTCACGAGCGTGGTGCCATGGGAGGGGGGCGCGCTTATGGAAGCGCACGGCAGCGCACGGCAGCTCACACTGTTACGTAAGGAGCGTGCAAAGCCAGGCACGCAGCGCGGCAGTCACGTTACTAGGAGCACACGTGCAAAGGCAGCAAGGCAAAGGCAGCAGGTGATCGCACAATCTTCCATGTACGCGTTGCTGCCCTGCATCCTGCACCCCAGACGCTCCAGCGCCTGCCCTGTTTCCCGGAACATGTACCCCACGCGGTAGGCCACCCACGTGAGCGCCATGGCGGCCTCGCCGCCTCCACAGCACTGTGCACTGCTTGGTGCACCCCCTTGCTCTCTGAGCAGAGGTAGAGCGCCCCCAACCTGCTGCTTGAGCAGACCTGTCTGCCCTACAAGCAAAGCTGGCCTGCTACCCAAGCCCGTCTCAGCGTTCCAAAAGTACACCCCCACCCTTTCCTATGTTTAGTGCCTGGCTCGAGCATTCTGTGCCGCTTGTTGGGACACTATCCTCTGCATCGCAGCCTTGTTCCCAAGCGGTCTGTGAGCTGGGTCCAGTCTCCAGCAGAGCATGCACACCGCCAAAGACTGCAACCAAGCCAGGATACAGGCCTGTTATGTTACATTGCAAGCACAGGTGATAGTAACTTGAGCGCTTTTCGTCTGAATAGCAGACAAGTGGCCTGCGATGGCACAGGATGTCCAGGCGCTGTACATGGCGGGGGGGCTGTTGGTAGTCGTTGCTGCGCTGGCGGCGCTGGTGCTGTACACGCTGCGGGTGGGACGCAGCGCGTCAGTAGCAGAGGCCCAGCCTTCTGCCGTAGGCCGCCCGCAGGCACGCCTGTCCGCTGCGTGATTGGAACAAACTGGTGTTGGCTGTGCCACTGCCCAGCACTTTGCGGGACCAGTTTCGTCGGTTACGCAGACAGGCTAGCTGTGGCCTTGCGTTGGTGCAACAGCGTTGCAGCGGTGCGGACTCAGAACCGTATAAAACTTGCTAGTGCAAGCACGTGTGCAGCCTTGTGCGCACGCCCGACCTGCAGCCAGCAAAGCCAGGCCCGAAGCAGCACAGCCAGCGTCAATGCGGGTGTGCTGCCCCTCGCTGCTTACTGCGGATATTATGCTGAGCTGAGTGGCTTTGCTTGTGCCCAGGCGGAGGCGGCAGGCGCGGCGCGCAGCGGCCGCGGCCGCGGTGGCGGCCGCCTGCAGGCCGGCGTGCGACGGCGGCGTGCGGCGGCCGCGGCGGCCGCCGCTGCAGCGGAGGCCGAGGCCGCGCCTGGCTCTGACGAGGGCAGCAGCGGCGCCAGCGACGACGAGGCGGGCTTCCCGCCTGTGAGTTTGCTTGCGCTAGAGTGGGCGTGCTCAGCAGCGGCGCAGTGGACATGAGGCACAACAAGTGTCACAGCTGCGCGTTCACGGACCGTGTCACTGGCTGCCGGCGGATACTGGCGCCTTGCTGGGCCCGCCCACTTGCGCTGGAGGCGCGTGCGGGCCCGCGATGGAGGCTGCCTGGCGCAGGAGCCAGGCGGCGAGGCTGGCGGCGGCGCCGCGGGCCGGCGCGCGCGCGCGCGCGGCGCCCGGCAGGAGGGCCGCGAGGCGGATCAGGCGGCGCGTAGCGCGCGCGACGCCAAGCGCAACGTGCGGAGCCAGGCCCCCCCTTGCACGCAGACCCCTGTGGGCCGCAGCGGGGCTGCAGGCGGGGCCGGCGCTCGCTGCTGTGCCATGCGCGCATGCGCCTCCCGATGCATGCCGGTGAGGGTCCAGTGAGGGTCCTGTGCTCGGCCGGTGCATTTCTAGCTAGGAACAGACAGTGAAGGGGGTGGGGGCTGCGTACCTCAGTACTGGCTCGGCACAATCCCGCCGCTGCCGCAGGCGTACGACGAGCGGCGGCGCGCCAAGGACGCGGCGCGCGAGGCGGCCGAGGCGGCGGAGGAGGCCGCGGCCGCGGCGCGCGAGGCCGCGCGCCGCGCGGCCGAGGACGCGGAGGCCGCGCGCTGGATGGGCGAGATCTCGCTCGACGAGGCCGGCGACGCCGGCGCGGAGGCCGCCGTCGACATCGCGGTGCGCGCAACACTGAGCAACACTGAGTCACGACGAAGGAGCATCATTCCCTTTTTGGTCGGGGAGAGGACGCCTGCCCTCCACCCGCGAAGAGCTCTGCCAGGGCGTGCTAGGCATGCTTTTTACGCTGAGCTGCACAGTTGCAGCGGCGCTGACCGGAGCCAGGAGTTGCGGGCGCGACGAGGCGCTCGCCAATTGGCGCGAGGCCCGTAAGGTGCGCGGGGGCGGCTGTACGCAGGCGGCACGGCAGGCGTTCATCGACTTCATCGTGGAGAGCAAGACGGTGGCGCTGGAGGACCTGGCGGCGGAGTTTGGCCTGCGCGTGCAGGCGCGGCCCCGCCCGTGGCGCGTAGGCGGCGCGGCGCGCGCGCGGCTAGCGCATGGGCCTCTCTGCGTTGCTGTCTGCAGGAGGCGAGCATGCGCGCGTCGCGGCCACGACAGCTAGGCGCCTGCCGATGAGATGATTTTCGGCCGCACGGGACCGCTGGGCCAGCTGACTGCCCTGTATGTGATTACCCTGCCAAGGAACAGCAGTGGTTGGGAACAGCTCAAAGCATGTCTTGCTCATGAGACTAGGGGACATGCAATGGGTGTGCTGTGCGTGCGTGTGCGCAAGCACAGTGCCACAGCACAACAAGCACGCCGAGTGTCACACAGTGTCACGCAGAATGCAGGTGTTGCCCATGCGTCATGACGCCGACGGCCTCGCACATCCCACCCCTGCATCCCCAGTGTGTGTGCAAGGGTGCGCGCCCGCCCGCCGCGCGCAGGACGCCATAGAGCGCCTGCGCGCGCTGGAGGCGGAGGGCGACCTGACCGGCGTGATGGACGACCGGGGCAAGTACATCTACATCTCACGCGACGAGATGGCCGCGGTCGCCGACTTCATTCGGCGCCGCGGCCGCGTGGCGGTCGCCGAGCTGGCCGCGCAGGTGCTGGCCGCGCAGCACAGCCTGCCGAGCTTGCGCATGCAGCAGCCCCTGCAGCAACCCTGCTAAGCACTCCGTGAGCGCCGTGTCTGCCCTTGTGAGCAGGTCGTGTGCGCTCGAGGCTTCCCCTTGCACAGGCTGCATCGTGAGTCGCCCGCTCCTTGCTGGTTCGCCTCACGCTGGTGATGTCAGCCGGAGCTGCCAGGATCCTGCCAAGTCGCCTGCGGCCGCCTGCAGGGGCGCCGGCCCTCCCCATGCGCTGCAGCCATGGCTTACGTAATGTCACCCCTGGGCATGGGTCTGATGCACCGGCTGCCCGGGGGCGCAGTCCTCGCAGCTGATCGACCTGAACCTGCGCGCGGCTCGCGCCCCCGCGGCTGGCGGCGCCGAGCGGTCGCTGCAGCTGGACGACCTGGTCGGCGACGCGCCTGCCATTGCGGCTGGCGGCTAACGCCTTTGCTGCGAGCGCTGCCCGTGGCGGGTGCTTCATTGGTTGCGCGTCTGCAAGCGCATGTCTGCGGTGTTTCACACGTGCCAGACGTGAGGCAGACAGAGGGAGTGAAATGCGAGTGCTTGATCACCACTTGTAAGCTGGGATGCTTGACCAATTGCATCCTAGCCGCTCATATTGATCTCAGAGGTCCGCCGAGCGCTTGACACTCCAAAAATTCTCTCGACCATTCTCGAAATGGCTAAGCATACGCATACTTCAGCCGTGCCATACCTCCCCATCCTCAACCAACGTAGCATACATTTCAACAAGCGCGTGCGTTGAAGAGCAGTACCTGACGGCTCACTCATCGCTGCCGTCAGGCGCCGGGCACGCAACTCCGCACGCAAACGCACCTCGCGCGCCGGCTCCCCGCCGCCGCCGGCACCCAGGCCGCACGACACAGCCTCGGCGTAGCTAGTGGCTTGTCCTCCCTGTCTGATCTAGGACTGCACCGCCACCAGCCCGCCCTCGGCGGCGAGCGCGCAGCCGTCGCCGCCGCGCTCCGCGGCCGCCGCGGCGGCCGCGCGCCGCTTGGCCTGCAGCCGGCCGAGCAGCT